>Ga0307373_10003816_pt1 | contig 25808 bp, 28 predicted proteins | sample OX2MG_FD_202534 | JGI IMG/M metagenome (GOLD analysis project Ga0307373, IMG submission 202534) | Soil microbial communities from Risofladan, Vaasa, Finland - OX-2 | ecosystem: Environmental > Terrestrial > Soil > Coastal area > Acid sulfate soil | place: Finland: Risofladan, Vaasa | collected...
CGACCTCCGCATCCCCGCCGACGCCGTAGAGGATGGCCGCCTTGTTCTTTCTCATCCAGTGCACGCCTACAAAGTAAAGCCCAGGCACTGCCGTGCGCCCGTCGACCTGCACCGGAAAGCTCATGTCGTCGAAAACCGGGAGATTCACCCAGCCGTAATGGGGCCGATAGCCACTGGTCCAGATCACAGTTCCGATGCCGTCGCGAACCAGGTCCATATCGGTGCGCGTCTTGATCCGCGCCGGTGGCGGAACGTCGTAATCGGGCGTTGGTGTCCCGGTCGCTGTGCAGCACCGATCGATCCAGCCCCGGATGTCCGCCCATCGGCCATCGCCAAAGTCAACGCTGTCAGCAAGGTCGTCGGCGAAGTGAAGCGTCGAGCCGTCGGCTCCGTGGAATCGCCCGAGCAACTCCGATCACGATGTGATCGACATCTGCCCGCGTCAGGAACCAGCTGGTGGCGAGGCCGGCCTGACCCGCGCCGATGACGGCGACATCAACAGCGCGCTCCACCGCTACTCGATCAGGTCGCCCTCTGCCGGTTCGACCTTGACCCCTCGCGATTCCAGGTACTCGACGCCGCGATCGAGTTCCTCGGCCTCGCCCGTGATCTCGAGGAGGACCCAGCCCTGGTCGCGTGTGACGTCGGCGCGCCGAATGTTGGTGACGATCTCGAACTGCTTGCCCATCTGATAGATGACGGGCTCCTTGACCATGTCGGGCCCGAATATCAGCTTGAGCCGGCGCCTACCACCCATCGCCCGAGAGTCTAAAGCCGAACCGACCCTCCGGCTACCGCCGGCACGATCGAGATCTCGTCCTTCTCGCTGACCTTGGCTTTAAGCCCCGGCCCCAGGCGGACGTCCTCGTCGTTCAGGTACACGTTCACGAATTGCCTCAGCTCGCCCTTGTCGTCCAGCAGCCGGTCCCGGAAACCGGGGTAGCGGGCATCCAGCGCCTCGATCGCCGACCCGAGATCGCTCGCTTCGACCGCCACCGTGATCTGACCGTCGGACAGCCGGCGCAGCGGGCCCGGGATTCGAAATTGCGGCATTTCTAAATATTCACCTTCTCGCGAAACGATTTTAGGGTCGGTTCTATTTCCACTCGCTTCGCGTGACCGTCGACCGAGGCGAGCACATCGGCGGTCTTGAGACCATGGCCGGTGACGTAAGCGACTATCGTTTCGTCGCCCTTCCAACGCCCCGCCTTCGCCAGCTTAGCGAGCACGCCGATCGTCACCCCACCCGCGGTCTCCGTGAAGATGCCCTCGGTCCGGGCGAGGAGGCGCATCGCCTCGACTATCTCCTCCTCCGTCACCGCCTCCACCACCCCGCCCGTCTCCATCGCAATCCGATTGACATACATGCCGTCCGACGGATTCCCGATCGCGATGGAGCGCGCGATGGTGTTGGGCTTCACGGGCAGCACCCTCTCGGGGGTGTCGGAGTTGAAGGCGTTGTAGACAGGGGAACAACCGAGCGCCTGCGCCCCCGTGAAGGCGGGCACCCTGTCCTCGCGCACCAGGCCAAAGTCCATGAGCTCTCTGACCGCCTGGCGATGCCTTACGAACTGGCAGCCGCTCGCGATCGGGATGATGATCTCATCCGGCAGCTTCCAGCCGAGCTGCTCGACGGTCTCGAAAGTGACGGTCTTGGACCCCTCGGCGTAGAAGGGCCGGATGTTGATGTTGCAGAACGCCCACGGCGTCGACTCCACCAGCTGGCTGCACAGCCTGTTCACCTCGTCGTAGTTGCCGCGCACGGCGACGACGTTGGGGTCGAACACGCTGATGCTGACGATTTTCGCCGGCTCGAGGTCAACGGGGATGAAGACGAAGCACTCGAGCCCCGCGCGCGCGGAGTAGGCGGCCACGGAGTTGGCCAGGTTCCCTGTCGATGCGCAGGCGATGGTCTCGAAACCATGGGCGCGTGCCCAGCTGATCGCCACCGAGACAACCCGATCCTTGAACGAGTTGGTCGGGTTCATGCTGTCGTTCTTCAGGTACAGGTTGCGAAGCCCAAGCTCGGCTCCCAGCCTGTCAGCTTTGACCAACGGCGTGAATCCCTCGCCAAGGCTGACGATTGGCGTCGAGTCCTCGATCGGGAGCAGGTCGCGATAGCGCCACATCGAAGGCGGTCCGTCCTCGATGCGCCTTCGGGTCACGACCTTCTTGAGCGCGGCGTAATCGAACACGACATCGAGCGGCCCGAAGCACATCTCGCAGACGTGCGTGGCCTGGAGCTCGTATTCGGCTCCGCACTCACGACAACGCAGCCCAAGAAGCTTGGCCATTGGTGTGTCAGTTTAGTTGCGAGCTCAACCGGGGTTCAGGCGCGGCGAATCTCGAGCCACCACCTCAACTGCTCGCCTGGCTCGAGCACCGGCGGGGGCGCGGACGGATCGGGACGGTCGTCGCCTCCCGTCGCGGTCTCGACGGCGATCTGCTGGTAACCGCCCAGATCGCCGTTGCACGCCCAAACGCCGACGTAGGGCGTCAGCGTCGAATCCCAGGCGAGCTCGATGGCCGATCCGTCGCTCCATGCGAGACCAGCGCTTGAGGTCGAGCCGCGCGGCAGGTGCAGCTTGGAGCTGGTGCCTGGGGGCGGCGGAGCAAAGCCGGCGACCCCCTCGACCACCATTCCTGGCTCGTATCGAAACAGGATGTGCGAGCACCAGTACGCGTACATGGGGTGCTCTCCGGAATTCCTGTACGTGTAATCAACGTGGACAGCGCGGGTATCTAGCTCGATTCGCCGCTGCAACTGCCATGGCAGCGCCACGCCCGTGCATTTCATGGTCGCGCTCGATGTCGTCTCGTCCAGCAGCGACCATGGCAGGCGCCACGCCTCACCGTGGTCAGGTAGCTCGACACCGGCCCAGACGCCTGGCCCGGGATATCGAGCCGGGTCGACTGTGGGCACCATCTCGTCCCACCCCCACGCGCCGGCTTCGACGAAATTGTCACGCGATGGTTCGTCGATGCCAATCCCCTGGTCGAGCAGCTCACGGCCGTCGAGATGCAGCGAGGTGACGCGCCCGCCCCGCTGCAGGTTCAATGAGAGATCCCAAGGAGCTCCAAGCAATTTCACAGCTTGCGATCGTAAGGTCTAATCACGTGAGGGCCCCGAAGGCCGCTGCCCTGATGCTTTCCATTTGTCTCTTCGTCGCGTGCACTCATGCCACGGCCAAAATCCCTGTGGCCACTCCCACTCCCTCGCCGATTGATTCGCCCTCTCCATCTCCTTCGCTCGAGCCATCGCCAGTCACCACTTCGCAGTCTTACGTCTTCGTCATCGTCATGGAGAATCACACCTACGGCCAGGCCCTTACGGGGTCGTACACGGCCGCGCTGGCGAGGAAGTATTCAGTCGCCACCGACTATCACGCGGTCGGCAGTCCCAGCCTTCCCAACTATCTCGCGCTCACATCGGGCAGCACGTGGGGAGTCGCGGACGACGGCTACCACCTCCTGCCCGCGGGCGGCATCGGCCGTCAACTCACATCCGCAGGCATCTTGTGGCGCGCCTACATGGAGGGCATGACCAACGGCTGTTTCAACAGCCCCTATCCATATGCGCTCAAGCACAACCCGTTCGCGTACTACGGCGGCGCCTGCCCCAGCCAGGTCGTCAACTTCAGCCATTTCGCGGCCGACATGAGGACTGAGGTGCCGCATTTCGTCTGGATCACACCTGGCCAGTGTCACGACGGCCATGACTGCTCCACGGCAACCGCCGATCAGTGGCTCTCGCAAACCGTGCCTCTGATCCTCGCCAGCGACGCCTGGAAGAACAACGGCTTGCTGCTCATCACCTGGGATGAGGGGAATGGCAGCGACAACCACGTCCTCACGCTGGCCGTCCAGCCCCATCCAGTCAACCATGCGAGCGCGCGCTCGTACAACCACTACTCATTGCTGGCGACAATCGAGGATCGCCTCGGCCTTGCGCGCCTAGGCAAAGCTGCCGACACCAGCGCGATGACCGACCTGGTGACCAATCCTGGACCGTGAGCCGTTCACCTTAAGCCGCCAGCACCAACCACGGGCACGCGCCCCGCGGAAGGCCACCCGATCTGAAGATACGAACCGAAACTCACGCCCACTTTGACCACCTGCCACCCACCCAACTGCGGCAGACGATGGTCCCCGCACCCCCATCGCGCCATGCCCATGCCCCGTGCTCAGGCGACGGTTGCAGTTTTGGCCGACCTCGCTTCGCTCGCCGAGCCCATGGCACGGCCTCTGTTTTTGGTCCCCACACCTCCGCCGTGCCATCCCGCTCCCGTGCTCGGGCTGACCGACGAGTTGCTCTAGGTTGTGCGCTCGACCATCTGGCGTGCGTGCGTGATCTCCGCCAGAAACTCCGTGTCAACGGTCACGCCCAGCCCTGGTCCCTGCGGCACCCTCAACCTCCCCTCCACCAGCACGAACGGCTCTGTGATGTCGCGGTGGTAGTACCGGTCCGACGCCGACGTGTCACCCGGCAGCGTGAAGTTCGGCATCGCCGCCATCGCCACGTTGCCCGCTCGCCCCAACCCCGTCTCCAGCATCCCTCCCATCCACACCGGGATCTTGTGCCGCACGCAAAGATCGTGGATGCGCCGCGCCTCGAGATAGCCCCCGACCCGCCCAGGCTTGATGTTGATGACCTGGCAAGCCCCCAGCTGGATCGCGTCCGCCGCCGCCTGCACGGACGTAATCGACTCGTCCAGGCAGATCGCGGTCTGGACCACCTTGGCCAGTTCCGCATGCGCGAGCACCTGCTCCTCAGGCAACGGCTGCTCGATCAGCAGGAGCTCGAAGGCGTCGAGCTCGGCCAGGTGCTTGGCGTCCAACACTGAGTACGCGGTGTTGGCGTCAACCTGCAGGGGCACATCGCCGAACCGTTCCCTAACGGCGCGTACGGGTTCGACGTCCCACCCAGGCTTGATCTTCAGCTTGATCCGGCGATAGCCCTGGTCGAGGTAGGTGCCCACCGTCTGCAATAGCGCGGGAATCGAGGAGTGGATCCCGACCGACACCCCACAATCCACCTCCTCCCTCACCGCGCCGAAGAAATGGGCGAACGATTCGCCCCTCGCGCGCAGCTGGGCGTCAAGCACCGCCATCTCGATCGATGCCTTCGCCATCTGGTGGCCGTGCACGGGTCTCAAAACCTCCGCGACGTCCTCCGCGGACAGGCGCCCGTGGTCAAACAACCTCGGCAGCAGGTGGTGGACAAGAACGTGCTGCGCTCCCGCGATGTATTCGGGCGAATAGGTCGGCTCCTCGGTCGCCACGCACTCGCCCCAACCCACTCCGTCGCTGGTCGTTGCCTTCAGCAGCAAGATGTCGCGCTCGGTCTGGACCCCGAACGACGTCTCGAACGGCGCCACGAGCGGCAGGCGGATTCGAAACAGCTCGACCGATTCCAGAGTTAGAGCGCTCAAGTCGTCGATGTTATCCGTCGGCCGACAATGGCAGCGCCGTCAACCGCGCATCGTCATCGTCGGTGAGCTCGACGTCCGCCGCCGCCACGTTCTCCTCGAGCTGCCTCAGGTTGGAGGCGCCGGGGATGGCCACGACGTTCGGCTTGCGGATGAGCCAGGCCAGAGCAACCTGCGAGTTGGTCGCTCCATGTTTTGCACCGATCTCGCCCAACGCATCCACCAGCGGTTGCAGCCGCTGTCGCGACTCCGCGCTGAAAGCGCGCCGCCCGCGCCTGAAGTTTCGCGGCGGCGACTTCTGGTACTTCCCCGAGAGCAAGCCCTGGCCCAGCGGGCTATACGCGATGATCAGCCGTCCTTCACGCTGCGCCCAGGGCAGGAGTTCGTTCTCCGGACCACGCGAGATCAGGCTGAACCGCACCTGGTTCGAAAGCACGGGCCCGCCCAAGGCACCCTCGGCCGCTAGCCACTGGGCCAGGGAGTGGTTGCTCACCCCGACGTGGCTCACCAACCTCGAATCGACCAACCGCTTCATGCGCGGCATCGTCGAGCGCGGCGGAAACAGCGGGCCGGGCCAGTGGAGCTGATACAGATCAAGCCGGTCGACGGCCAACCTCTTGGCGCTCGTGCGGGCGCGACTGCCAACCATGAAAGGAAGGCCGATTGGGAACAACTTGGTCGCCAGAAACACCTTGTCCCGCCGGCCTCGAATCGCTTCTCCGACGATCTTCTCGGATCGACCCAGCCCGTAAATCTCGGCGGTGTCGATCAGGTTCACCCCCAGCTCCAGGGCGCGCTTGACGATGGCGCCGGCCTCGCCACTCGCGTAGTCCTTGCCGTAACCCCATTCGGTCGAGCCGAACTGCCATGTGCCCAGGCCGATCGCGGACAGCCGGACACCGCCAACCTCGACGAACTTCATCGCGGCAGCTCACCCCGCGCGAGCCGGTCGTAAACCATCTGGGACCACGATTCCATCTCCAGGTAATACATTCGCATCTCGTCGAGCGTGAGTAGCTCACCCGCGAGCTTGTCCGTCTCACGGATCGCGATGTTCGGCGTGTCGCCGTCGACGAGAAACACGACTCCAAGGTGCACCTTCGAGACCGGCGCCGACTCATCGTTGAGCAGGCCGATCAGCTTGGCCTCGAAGCTGCCGTCGTAGCTGACCTCCTCCTCCCATTCGCGCTTCAGCCCATCCTGGATCGGATCGCCGCCCTCGAGGTCGCCGGGATTGATGTGGCCGCCAACCCCCAACGAATACTGCTTGCGCAGCCGCTTCTCGGATGACGCGCGCAGGCGGTGCGTCAGGAAATACCTGTCGCCGTGGCGAAACACGACGTACGGGATGATCTGCTGATAGGCGGGGTCTTCCTCGACCTTGGAGCGCGTCATGAAGAAATGCCGCTCCCGAATCACCGCCTGGTGCTGATCGAGCCCATCGCTGACGAAACCATGCCATGCGCCGTCGGGAAAGATGTCTTCTCTCTTCACGCACAGCACTTGCTCGGAGGCCGCGCTCACAGCTGCGTCGTGTCAATGAGGGGCTTCGTCCGCTGCGGGCTCAAGGCACGGATGTCGAGCGGCGGCGAATCACCATTGATCATCGCGGCCAGGTTGTCTGCCACCGCGGGCGATTGCATGACGCCATGCCCGCTGAAGCCACACGACGCCCACACGCCGTGGCGCGAGGTCTCACCGACCAGCGGATGGTGATCAAAGGTCACCTCGTAGTAGCCGGTGAGGAAACCGTCGGGCTCGTCCACCAGAGCCCGCGGCGCGCGCATCGCGAGCCAATCACGAACTCGACCCCAATCGTGCTGATCGCCGGGTCCCATCACCCACAGCCTGCGATCGCGCTCCCGGAAGTGGAAGCCCGACCCGGCTTCCAGCGTCATCGGCACTTTGTCACCCAACCAATCGTATGGGCCGGTGATGAACACCCCGCGCTCGACGGCCTCGACGGCAAGCGTCACTTCGAGCTTTTCTCCCACCCCCGGCGACGACACGCCACAGGCCACGACCACGATGTCGGCGGCAAGATCCCGCGGCCCCGCTTCCCGCCCCAGGCGGAAATCGACACCGAGCTCGCGCGCCTCCTCCATGTACGCGCCGAGGATCTCGAGCGGGATGTACAACCCGTCGAGCGCGCAGAAGTTGGCGCCTCGGATGCCGGTGTCGTCGAGCCACGGCACAACTGCACGAGGGTCGGGATGCTCGATCGGCAAACCGCAGGTACGCTGGAAGTCCGCCCGGCGGCGCAGCTCCACCGCCATCTCCGGCGTCTCCGCGAGGTAAAGGTAGCCGTTGGGTTGAAAGTGGATGTGCTCGGCGTGCGCGACGAAGAAATCGCGCGATGCGAGCGCCAGGGCGATGTTCAGCTCGCTACCATGCTGCGTGCGAAATCCGCCAAGGGCTTTGGAGGTCGAGCCCGAGGGCTCGGTCGCGATGTCGAAAACCACCACGTCCCGGCGCCCGCGGCGCGCCAGCGCCCAGGCCAGCGAAACGCCAGCGACGCCGGCCCCAAGAATGGTGACCATCAGAGCACGCGGACGAGGCCGCGGCCGAACACCGCGATCAGCTCGGCCGTGCGGTCAACAGTCTCGTCGCTGACCGGCAGGAAGTAGATCCACGCCGCGCGCTCTGTATCGGTGGTGATCATCGTCCGGGCCGAATCGGAGGTGGGATTCCCGATCGGGCCGGCCGCGTCCGCCACGCAGATCCGGCTGGCGACGTTTACGCGCTCCTTGCCGATGCCGGTGTAGCTCTCGCCCTCGGCGCCCAGACGCACCACCAGCTCATCGCCGCGCACCTTGTCCAGGTCGTACAACCCCACCGGCACCTGCAGCTGCACCGACAACGCGTTGGCGACGTCGACCAGCGAGTTGATGCGTGGGAGCGGTTCTCCTTTCTTGAGCCGGCGCAGCAGCGCCTCAGAGGAGGGCCTAACGCGCGTCGGATCGATGCCGAACCGTCGGTATAGAGCGCGTGCAGGCGCCGGGTCGCCCACCTCGCCGGTTCGGACCAACTGCATTGCCCGCTTGACCTCGAGCTCGAAGTCCTCACGTGGCTCGGTGACCTCGAGCTCGTGCAGCTCGAGGGTGACCACTTCGATTTCGAGCTCCGATCGGACGGTCAGCAAAGGTCGTCCAGCTGGTCGAAGAAACCCGGATAGGAGATATTCACGCACTCGGCGTCCTCGATCTCGGTCTCGCCATCGGCGAGCAGCCCGGCAACGGCCAGCGCCATCGCCACCCGGTGGTCGCCGAACGACCGCACCTGCGCGCCGCGCAACGTGGTCGGGCCCTCGATCGTCCAGCCATCCTCATTGGCCGTGATGTTCGCGCCCATCGTCGCGAGTCCCTCGGTCATGGCGGCGATGCGGTCCGACTCCTTGACGCGCAGCTCGGCCGCGCCTGAGATGTGGCTGCGCCCAGCGAGCTGGGTGGCGGTGACCGCGAGAATGGGCAGCTCGTCGATCATCTCGGCAGCGGTGTCGCCGGAAACCTCGAGCGGGTCGTCCGAAAAAGCCGCGTGGACCTCGAGGTCGGCCACCGGCTCGCCTGCGCTCATGCGTTTGCGCGACATGTGGATGTCGAAGCCGTGGTGTCTCAGGAGGTCGAGGAACGCGGTACGCGTGGGATTCACGCCGACGCCTGGGAAGACGACTGTGGACCCAGGCACCAGGCCCGCCGCGACCAGCCAGAAGCTCGCCGCGCTGAGGTCGCCTGGGATCTCGATGTCGAACGGCTTGAGCATGGTCGCCTGGTGGATCTCGATGCGTCCCTCGTGTGCTGTGATGTTGGCGCCCATTGACCTGAGCATCAGCTCGGTGTGATCGCGCGTAGGGACCGACTCGATGACGGCGGTCGTGCCTTCCGCATACAGGCCTGCGATCAAGACCGCCGACTTGACCTGTGCGCTCGCCACCGGCATCTCGTACTCGATGCCGCGCAGCGGGACACGGCCGCCCACGCGAAAGGGTGGCCACTGGGCGTGTGCGCCCATCTCGAGCAGCGGCTTCGCCACGCGGTCCATCGGCCGCCGGGTCAACGACTCGTCGCCGGTGAGCTCGCTCACAAAGTCCTGGGCCGCAAGGATGCCCGCGAGCAGGCGCATCGTCGTGCCTGAGTTGCCGCAGTCCAGTGGTCGGTCGGCTTTGCGCACGCCATCCAGCCCAAACCCGCGGACGGCTGACTCTTCGATCACGGCCCCCAGCGCCCGAAGGCAGTTGGCAGTCGACTGAACGTCGGCGCCGAGGGACAGTCCGTGCACACGGCTCCATCCATCTGCCAGCGAGCCGAGAATCAAAGCGCGATGCGAGATCGACTTGTCGCCAGGGACGGTGATCTCGCCTTCGAGCCTCTCCGCCTTGCGAACTGTGGCGATCATGTTGACTTCGTCTCTCGAACCCAGCGGTCGCGAACAGACTTCGCCTCTTCGAAGAGCTCCACCAGCCGCGGATCGTCGTCCTGAAGGTGGCGCCGCAAGCGGGCCAGCGTGGCGCTGATGGCGTCGAGCTGCTCGATCAGGTGGTCGCGATTGGTGCGCGAGATCCCCGCGTAGAGCTCCGGGTCGGCGGCCGCAAGCCGGCTCATGTCGCGAAATCCGGAGGCGGCCAGGCGGGAGGCCTCGGGCCAGTCGGACCGCCTGGATAGAGAAAGCACGTAGCCGACCGAAAGCAGGAAAGCGGCATGGCTGACGCCGGCCACGAGCCGATCGTGCGTCGCCGCATCCATGACGATCGGGTGGGCCCCGACCGATTCGACCAGCGCCGTCACAGCGGGCTCCCTCTTCGTGAGCATCCACGGCGCGCCCTTGAAGATCGAGGCATCCGCGGCGTCGATGCCTGATGCTTCCTTGCCGCACATCGGATGGCCGCCCACCAGGTCGATGCCCGACGCCGCGGCCCACTCCAGCACCCTTTCCTTGGTGCTGGCGACGTCGGTGACCACCTTTCCGTCCACCCGCCCACGCAGCTGTGAGAACACTTTCGTCAGGGCGAGAATCGGCACCGCGACCACCACCATATCGACCAGGTCCACGACCGACAGGTCGGCGCTCGCGCTCTCCACGATGCCGCGGTCCAGGGCCTTGCGCAACGTCATCGCGTCGGGATCGCTGCCGACGACGACGGTGCCCGGCTGCGCCTCTTTGAGCGCGAGAGCCAGCGAGGATCCCATCAGACCTAGGCCCACGATCGCGACAGCGGGCACGTTCCGGTGCGGTCTAAGCGAGCTGCCTGGACATCGCGCCCAGCAGCCGTCTGAGGTCTTCCATCAGGCGATCGAAGTTCTCGAAATCGAGGGACTGTGCCCCGTCTGAGAGGGCCTGGTTCGGCGTGGGATGCACCTCCACAATCAGCCCGTGGGCGCCGGCCGCCACCGCCGCCAGCGAAAGTGGCCGCACCAGCGACCACCGGCCTGTGGCCTGCGAGGGGTCGACGATGATCGGCAGGTGCGACAGCTCGCGCGCCAGCGGGACCGCGTTCAGGTCCAGGGTGAAACGGGTCGACGTTTCGAAAGTTCGGATGCCCCGCTCGCACAGGATGACGTCGCGGTTGCCCTGCGACAGGATGTACTCGGCGGCCAGCAGCCACTCCTCGATGGTCGACGACATGCCTCGCTTGAGAAGGACCGGCTTGCCAGAGCGGCCGGCCTCCTGGAGCAGCGCGTAGTTCTGCATGTTGCGGGTGCCGAGCTGGAGGATGTCGGCGTATCGCGCCACGAGCTCGACGTCGCCGGGCGCCACCACCTCAGTCACGACCTTGAGGCCGGTTTCGTCCCGAGCCAGCGCCATCATCTTCAGCGCCGCCTCGCCGAGGCCCTGGAACGAGTAGGGCGAGGTTCGCGGCTTGAAAGCGCCGCCGCGCAGGATCGTCGCGCCCTGGGCGGCCACGTGGCGCGCCGTCTCGAGCAGCATGTCCTCGCCCTCGACCGAGCATGGGCCGGCCATCATCACGACCTCTTCGCCGCCGATCTTCACCCCGCCGACATCGACGACCGTGTTGAGGGGCCGGAACTCGCGGCTCGCGAGCTTGAAGGGCTTGGTGATGGGGATGATCTCGTGAATCGCGTTGAGGTGCGAAAACGCCTCCTTGTACGCGTAGGCGTTGCCGCCGATGACGCCGACAAGAGTCCGCTCCTCGCCGCGCGAGAGCTCGGTTTTGAGCCCGATCTCGTGAACGCGATCGACGACCGCCTTGATGTCGGCGTCAGTCGCGGTGTGCGTCATGACGATGATCACGGGATAAGAGTTCCTTTCAACAAATCGAGGTCGGCCTTGATCGCCTTGGCTCCTCGCAGGTAGGCGAAGCGCATCGCCGACTGCGGTTTGGGTGTGTTGTAAAGCAGAAGGATACGTATGCACATGGGCACCCCGCGCGGATTCGGCAGCTGCACGTCCATGTCGTGGCCACACAGCAACGGCACCTCTAGCCAGCCCAAACGGCGCGCGGCATAGGCGGGAAACTCGGCTGTGAGGTCGTGGGTGGTGGTGAAGTAGGCGAAGCAGATCTCGTCCTTGTCCAGATCGTTCAGGCGGGTCAGCTCAACGAGCAGCTCCTCTGTCGCCTCGGTGATGGCTTCAGCCGTGTTGACCGCCGCGGTGGTCGCACCGCGCATCCCCCTCACCGGCACGCCTTCAAAAGCTCCTTCACCAGGATTAAGGGGTCGCGGCCCTTGTCGATCTCGGCGACGATTGCGCTCCCCACGACCGCCGCGTCCGCATGGCCTCGAAGGGCTTGCAAATGCTGGGGTCGCGAGATGCCGAACCCGGCCGCCACCGGCAGTGGCGTGTGACTCCTCACCTTCTTCATCAGCTCCGGCATCCCCTCGGGCAGCTCCTTCCGAGCTCCGGTGATGCCGGTGACGGTGACGCAATAGACGAAGCCGCTCGAGCGCTCGCAAATGTTCTGCAGACGCTGCAGCGAGGTCGTCGGCGAGACCATGAAGATGGTGTCCAGCGAGGCCGACCGCAGCCATCCGGCCACCGGCTCGGATTCCTCGACCGGGAGGTCGGGCACGATCACGCCGGCGACTCCCGCCTGTGCGGCCTCCGCCGCAAACTTACGCGGATCGTAGGCCAGGATCGGGTTGATGTAGGTCATGAGCACGACAGGCGTGCCCTCTTGGGCGATTGCAGCGGCCAGCTCGAGGCAGGCCTCCACGGTCATGCCGTGCTCGAGCGCCACTTGCCCCGCGTGCTGAATCACGGGGCCATCGGCCAGTGGATCGGAATGGGGAATGCCGATCTCCAGGGCAGCGATGCCGGAGGTCGCGAGCTTCTTCCCTACCTCGACCGAGCGCTTGCGATTGGGGTGACCGCCCATCATGTAGGCGACGAGCTTCAGGTCGTCTTCGGCCTTGAGCGCAGCTTCCAGACGCAGGCCCTCAGACACCTTCGACCGAGTCCATGTCCTTGTCCCCACGACCCGAGAGGCAGACGAGGATTCGCCCGCCCGGCCCGAACTCGCGCGCCATCACCCCTGCGTGATGCAATGCGTGCGACGGCTCGAGCGCCGGCATGATTCCCTCCAGCCGCGTGCAAAGCTTGAAAGCAGTCACCGCGTCCGTGTCGGTGACGGCCACGTACTGGACGCGCTCGGAGTCGCGCAGGAAGGAGTGCTCGGGACCCACGCCCGGATAGTCGAGGCCGGCGGAAATCGAGTGGGTGGGCAGGATCTGGCCGTCGCCGTCCTGCAGCACGTACGAATAGCTGCCGTGCAGCACGCCCGGGCGCCCGCCCACCAGCGAGGCCGCGTGCTTACCGGAGCGCACACCTTCGCCCGCCGCCTCCACGCCGATCAGCGCTACGTCCTTGTCCTCGAGGAAAGCGGTGAACATTCCAATTGCGTTGGAGCCGCCGCCGACACATGCGATGACTGCATCGGGTAGTTTCCCGTCGACCGACAGGTACTGCTCGCGCGCCTCGTCGCCGATCACGCGCTGCAGGTCGCGGACCATCTCCGGGTACGGGTGAGGACCGACAACCGAGCCGATGATGTAGTGCGTGGTTCGGACGTTGGTCACCCAATCGCGGATCGCCTCGGAGGTCGCATCCTTCAATGTCTTGGTCCCTGCGGTCACTTCGACGACCTCGGCACCGAGCAGCTTCATGCGGCGCACATTCATCGACTGGCGGCGCATGTCCTCGGTGCCCATGTAGACGGCGCACTCGAAGCCGAACCGCGCGCACACAGTCGCCACCGCGACGCCGTGCTGACCAGCGCCGGTCTCGGCGATGATCCGCTGCTTCCCCATCCGCAACGCCAGCAGCGCCTGACCGACCGCGTTGTTCAGCTTGTGCGCGCCCGTGTGGCACAGGTCTTCGCGCTTCAAGTGGATATGCGCGCCGCCGAAATGAGCCCCCAGCCGCGTCGCCGAGTAAAGCGGCGTCGGTCGTCCGACGAATGCGCGGCGATGCCCGGCCAGCTCGAGCTGGAACTGGGTGTCGGCCTTCGCCTCGTGCCAGACGTCCTCCAGCTCCTCGAGCGCGCCCATGAGGGTCTCGGGTACGTACTGCCCTCCGTAGGCGCCGAAGCGTCCGTGCTCGGGGTGGCTCATGCGACCACCTCAGCGATACGAACCGCGTGCACGAATGCTCGTACCTTGTCCGGGTCCTTGACCCTGACGGCGGATTCGACTCCGCTCGACACGTCGACGCCGTAAGGCTTGAAGGTGGTCACGACCTTGGACACGTTACCCGGTTGAAGACCGCCGGCGATGAATACCTGGCGCGAGCGGAGAAGGTCGCGAGCCTTCTCCCAGTCCCAGGTCTGGCCGGTACCGCCGCGCTGGTCGGCCGACCACGAATCGAGCATGATCGGGTCCGGCCAAGCGCCGGCGTCGGGGACCTGGCCGTCCTTGACCTTCAGCACCTTCATCAGCGGCCTGCCCGCGTCGTAGCCGACCAGCTCAGAGCCGTGAAGCTGCAGCAGATCGAGCCCAACGAACTCTGCGATCTCCCTTACCTCCTCGGCATCCTGGTCGATGAAGACCCCGACGATCGTGGGGCGGAGTGGGAGCGAATCGACGATCGCCCTGGCTGCCTCAGGCGTGAGCCGTCGGTCGGAGCGGCAGAAGTGAAAGCCGAGCAGGTCGGCGCCGGCTTCGATCGCCGCCTCAGCGCCAGCACTGTCGCAAATGCCGCAGATCTTGATCAGGATCGTCATGCCGACGCGAGCTCCCGGACTCGCGCGGCCGGGTCCTCGGCGCGCATCAGCGATTCGCCGACCAGGATCGCGTCGGCTCCCGCCTCGCGCATGCGGCGCGCGTCGTCCACCGAATGAATGCCACTTTCCGCCACCACGACAACGTCTGGCGGGATCGCCTTGCGCAGCCGCTCCGTGAGGCCGAGGTCGACCTCGAACGTGCGCAGGTCCCGGTTGTTGACACCGATGATTTGCGCTCCCGCGGCGACTGCGGTCTGCACCTCATCTTCGTTGTGAACCTCAACCACCGCGGCAAGGCCGCGGCTCCGCGTCACGCGCAGCAGCTCGCCCAGGCGCTCGGGGTCGAGCGCGGCCACGATGAGCAGGATTGCGTCGGCGCCGGCGGCACGCGCCTCCCCCACCTCGTAGGCATCGGTGACGAAGTCCTTGCGAAGGATCGGCAGGTCGGTGGCGAAGCGAGCCGCCACGACATGCTCAGGACGGCCGCCGAAGCTCGCCATGTGGGTCAGCACCGAGATGGCGGCGGCGCCACCGATCGTGTAGGCGCGCGCTAGGTCGCCGGGCCTGTAGTCCTCGGCAAGCACGCCCATGCTCGGAGTGCGCTGCTTCATCTCGGCGATGACCGCCAGCCCTGGCCGCCTCAAAGCACCGGCGAAGTCCTTGGGCGAATGCGCAAAGATCGCCCGCTCGAGGTCGTCCGGGGTGATCAATGCTCGCCGGCGCTGCATATCCTGCCGGGCCTCGGTGACCAGGCGCGCGAGCAGGTCTTCGGTGGGGCTCACTCCTGGGAGATTGTCGCCCAGCGCTGGAGGACATCACCGGCGCGTCCGGAATCGATCGCGTCAGCGCCAGCGCTGAGACCCTGCTTCCAATCCTTGGCCAGGCCGGCCGCGCGCAAGGCCGCCGCTGAGTTGAGAAGGACCACGTCGCGCCGAGGGCCGCGGGCTCCGTCGAGCACCTCGCGCGCGATGCGGGCGTTTTCCTCGGGGCCGCCGCCGCGCATTGCATCGACGGTCGCACGCCCGAGGCCGAGTTCGGCGGGATCGAGCTCGTACTCTTTGCGCTGACCGTCGATTTCGATGACATGCGAAGGCCCGCTCACCGAAAGCTCGTCCATGCCATCGCCCGCGTGAAAAACTATGGCGCGCTCGACCCCGAGACGGATGAGCACGTCCGCCATCTTCCCGGCGACCTTGCCATCGGCCACGCCAAGCGCCTGGTACCTCGCGCCGGCCGGGTTGCACAGGGGACCAAGCACGTTGAAGACCGTCCTCATCGAGAGCTCCTTGCGCGGCACGGCGGCGAAGCGAAACGACGGGTGGAAGATGGGAGCAAAGAGGAACCCGATGCCGGCCTCGTCGACGCAACGCGCGACCGCCTCGGGCGCGAGGTCGACCTTGACCCCCAGCTGCTCGAGCACGTCGGCCGAGCCGCATAGCGATGAGGCCGCTCGGTTGCCGTGCTTGGCCACGCGCGCACCGCAAGCCGCGGCGACGATCGCGGAAAGAGTGGAGATGTTGAATGTCGCCAGCCCGTCCCCGCCAGTGCCACAGGTGTCGAGGAGGGCGCCGTCGATCTCGATGGGCGTCGCCATCGATCGGGCGGTACGTGCAAACCCTGTGAGCTCCTCGACCGTCTCGCCCTTGATGCGCAGCGCGACGAGGAACCCGGCGATCTGCACGGGGGTGGCGTCGCCACGAATGATCTCCTCAAAAGCGGCGGCAGCCTCATCCTCGGCAAGCGACTCACCCCTGACCAGTTTGGCAATGGCTTCGATCAAGCGATCTTCCTCGCCGCCCTGCGAATGAAGTTGGCCAGGATCTTCTTGCCTTCCTTGGTGAGCACTGACTCCGGGTGGAACTGCACCCCGTAGGTCGGGTGCCGGGCGTGGCGCAGGCCCATGACCGTGTCCTCAGCCGTCCAGGCTGTGATCACGAGCTCCTCCGGGATCGATGAGCGCTCGACGATCAGCGAGTGGTACCGCGTCGCCTCGAACGGATCGCTCACCCCCGCCAGCACGCCCGAGTTGTCGTGCCGAATCCACGACGTCTTGCCGTGCCACGGCGCATTGCGCACCACCCTCCCGCCGAACGCCTCTCCGAGGCACTGGTGCCCAAGGCACACGCCGAGGATCGCGACCTTGCCGCTCAGCTCTCGAATCGCCTGCGTCGAGATGCCGGCATCCTCCGGCATCCCGGGCCCGGGAGAGATGAGCAGACCGTCATATCCGGCGAGCTCGTCGACCCTCACCTGGTCGTTGCGGTGCACGGTCGGCTCGACGCCGAGCTCGCCGAGGTATTGCACGAGGTTGTAGGTGAACGAGTCGTAGTTGTCGATCACCGCAAGCCTCGGAGTCGGCAGGGCTGTGCTCACATCGCCTCCGCCATCTCGATCGCCTTGAACATCGCACCCGCCTTCTCCAGTGTCTCGTCGAACTCCCTCTCCGGCCGCGAGTCCGCCACGACCCCCGCGCCCGCCTGCACGTAAGCGATGCCATCGGCGATGACGACGGTTCGCAGCGTGATCGCCATGTCGAGATTGCCGCCAAAGCTCACGTAACCGAGCGAACCTGCGTACACCCCGCGCTGCTCGGGTTCGAGCTCGGCGATGATCTCCATCGCACGAATCTTGGGTGCGCCCGAGACAGTTCCTGCCGGAAACGCCGCTTTCAGCGCGTCGAGTGAGGTGCAGACGTCGCGAAGCTCCCCGCTGACGGTGGACGAGATGTGCATGACGTGCGAGTAGCGCTCGACCTCCATTAGCCGGTCGACGCGCACCGTGCCCGGCCGTGCCACACGGCCGACGTCGTTGCGTCCGAGGTCGACGAGCATCACGTGCTCGGCCCTCTCCTTGAGGTCGTTGAGGAGCTCCTTCTCGAGGCTCGCATCTTCGTTCTGATCGGCACCTCGCCGGCGCGTGCCGGCCAGCGGCCGCGTCTCGACCCGCTTGCCCTCGACCTGCACGAGCTTTTCCGGCGAGGTGCCGACGACGTGACGATCCCCGCCCAGCGCCAGGAAGAACATGTAGGGCGACGGGTTGATCGCTCGAAGGCACCTATATACGTCAAAAGGGCTCGCGGCCAGCGGCTTGTGGAATCGCTGCGACACGACGATCTGAAAGGCGTCGCCCGCGAGGATGTGCTCGCGCGCGGCATCGACCATCGCGTGAAACTGGCCGGCGGTCACGTTCGATTTCCACGGCGATCCGTCGGCGCCTCGAGGCCAGACCGCCACTTGGTCCGAGGCGAGCCGCTCCTCCATCGCGTCGATGCGCGCAACCGCGGCGTCGTAGTCCTCGCGGTCGGGTCTGAAGATAGTCAGGAGCTTCAACCGCCGCGTGACGTGGTCGAAAACGGCAAGGTCCTCAGCTCGCAGGAAGGCGCTCTCGGGCATGGGCGGCGGCGGGCCGTCGGCCAGGGGCAAGCGCTCGAAATGGCGCGCCGTCTCGTAGCCGAGATAGCCGACAGCCCCACCGTGAAAGCGGGGGACGCCGCGGACGGGCGCGGTCGCCTCCCCGGCGACGGCGCGCAGGGCGGGCAATGGGTCGCCGTCGCCGAGGTCTAGAGCCTTGGGCTGGAAGCCGATGAAGGAGTAGCGCGCCTGCCTCTCGCCCCCCTCCACGCTTTCGAGCAGGAAGCCGGGTGAGCCGGGAGGGCAAAGGAGCGTGTACGCGCGCACGGGGGTGAGCATGTCGGCAAGCACCTCCCGATACACGGGGATGAGCTTGTAGTCCAAAGCCAGCGCCCGAGATTCCTCCCGGGTGGGTGCGCATTCCCTCATCTAGAGCTCCCTCATCTCGTCTGATCTCGTCGCCCAGCTCACTACGGCTGGACCGGCCGGAGCGCAAACGTTAGCAGACCCTAGGTCTTTTTCGCCTTCAACTTCATCTCGCGCTTGACCACCCGCGCCTCGGCCATCGTCGCCTCCGAATCGACGTCAGCGACGGTGTGCCAGTTCGCGGCATGCTTCTCCCAGCCCGCGGGCTTGACCCCAAACTTCTTGGCCAGCACAGCCACCAGGATCTTCACCTTCATGTCCCCAAAGCCGGGCAGCTTCTTGATCCGAACTGCAAGATCGTCCCCATCCCGAGCCTGGGTCCAGACGGCGGCGGCATCGCCGCCGTACTCGTTCACCACCGCCTGGCACAGGGCCTGCACGCGCAGCGCCATGCTGCCGGGAAAGCGGTGGAGGGCGGGCCGCTCGCGAAATGCGGCGACGAGCTTATCCGGATCCATGGCGGCGATCTTGCGGGCATCGAGGTGCCCGAGCCGCTGCTTCAGCACGTAGGGCCCACCGAAGGCCTTTTCCATCTTGACCTGCTGATCGAGCACCAACCCGATCAGCAAAGCAAGAGGATCGGTCTCGAGGAGGCGGTTGGCCTCGGGATCCTCAGTCCAGTAGATGGGCATGTGGGAATTATCTCCCGCGCCGCTGGACGAACTGGAAGCCGAACCGACCCTTCACGCACAGGTGGCCGGCGGTGACGCTGTGATCGAGCGGTGAGGTCACCTTGACGATCGAGTTGTCCTGCACGTGCAGCTCGAGCATGCAGCCGACCCCGCAGTAGGGACACACGGTCTCCGTCACCTTCTGCTGCGACTCGTCCCAGGTGCCGGCCTGCCGCATGTCGTACTCGCTCTTGAACATGAGGGCGCCGGTCGGGCACACGCCGATGCAGTTGCCGCAGTACACGCACGCCGACTCGGGCAGATCGACTGTGAACTCAGTCGAGATGTGCGCATCGAAGCCGCGCCCGGCCACGCCGATCGCAAAGGTATTCTGCGCGTCGACGCCACAAGCCTCGACGCACTTGTAGCAGAGGATGCAGCGTGAGTAATCGCGCACGTAGAGGTCGTTGTCGATCTTGACGGGCTGCGCCACGGTGGCCGCGCCCGGCCCAAAGCGCTGTGGGTTGGCGCCGTACTGCGACATCCAGCCACTCACCTGCGGCCCGCACAGCGACATGTCAACTGAGGAGGCGAGCATCTCGAGGACCATGCGCCGGCTGTGCCGGACCCGCTCGGAGTCGGTGTGGACCTTCATGTCGGCCTCGACCTTGCGGGAGCAGGCGGGCACCAGCACGCGAGAACCCTCGACCTCGACCACACACGCGCGACAGACGTTGACGGGGGTCAGGTTCTCGAGCTGGCAGAGCGTTGGGGTGTCGATGTTGAGGCCGCGGCACGCCTCGAGGATCGTGGTGCCCTCTGTCACCTGCACGCCCTCACCGTCGATGTTGACGGTGACCATGCGCTTGGGCAGGCCGACAAACACTGACATCTAGCTCACTCCTGCGATTTTCAACTGGATCACGGCGGAGCCGATCGCGTTGGCGGCGGTCTGCCCAAGCCCGCAGATCGACGCGTCGCGCATCGCTTGCGCGATGTCGCTGAGAAGCGCGACATCGGTTTCACGAAGCGACTGATTGCGCTCGCTGAGGATTCTCTTGAGGGCCTCTTCCTGCCGCACAGTCCCAACGCGACACGGCACGCACTGCCCGCACGACTCGTCGCGAAAGAAGCGGGCGATACGGAGCAGGACCTGTTCGAGGTCAGCGGTGTCGTCGAAGACGATGACGGCGCCCGACCCGAGCGTCGCGCCGATGGCGCGAGTGCCTTCGAAGCTCAACGGCACGTCGAGCTGCGACTCGGTGACGAATGAGCCGGCCGCACCGCCCAGGAGGACGGCGCGCAGCGCCCTGCCCTCACGGAGGCCGCCGGCGAGCTGCAGGAGCTCGCGCAACGTGGTGCCCATCGCCACCTCGTAAAGACCGGGCGCTCGAACGTGACCCGACATGCAGAACAGCCTGGTCCCCGCGGACTCAGGTGTGCCGAGCTTCGCGAACTCCGCGCTGCCCTGGCTCAAGATCTCGAGCACGTTGGCCAGAGTCTCCACGTTGTTGACGAGGGTCGGCTTGCCGAAGAGTCCGACGGCGACGGGAAAGGGAGGTTTGTTACGCGGTTCTCCCCTCTTCCCCTCAATTGAATTGAAAAGTGCCGTCTCCTCCCCGCAGATATACGCGCCGGCGCCGCGCCGGACCTCGATGTCGAAGGCCGACCCCGAACCGGCCACGCTGGCGCCGAGAAAACCCTGGGCACGTGCGTGGGTGATGGCATTCTCGATGCGCTCGCGCGCCAGCGGATATTCGGTGCGGATGTAGAGGTAGCCTTGCTCGCAACCTGTTGCGAGGGCGGCGATGGTCATGCCCTCGACCACCGCAAACGGGTCGGACTCCATCACCACGCGATCTTTGAAAGTGCCGGGCTCTGACTCGTCGGCGTTGCACACCAGGTAGTGAGGACGGGCCGGGGCCTTCGCCACGGCGTCCCATTTGCGTCCAGTCGGAAAAGCGGCGCCACCGCGGCCGAGCAGCTTGGCGTCCGTGACCTCGCGTATGACGCCCTCGGGACCGAGCTCGAGCGCCCGGCGGAGCGCCGAATAGCCTCCTGTCTTGACGTAGCTGTCGAGACTGGTTGGATCCACGATCCCCACCCTGCGAAGTAGCCTGGCTCCGCTCCGTGGCTGCATTGGCGCATCGCCGGAAGGCCACGCACCGCTGAGGATCCCGCCCAGCGTTTCGTAACCAGCCGGCGCGACCCGAGCTTCGGTGTGCCGGCTTCCTGCTCGCTCGACGAGTGCCGCCGGAGCGCGATCGCAAAGACCTAGGCAGGGGCTCCGATACCAGGCGGCGGAGCCGGACGCGCCGGGTGTGCCGGCGGGACCGAAGCCCTTCTCAAGGGCGTCGCAAAGCGCATCAGCGCCGGCGCACTTGCAGGCGATGTCGTCGCAGACGTGAACCGCAAGCGGCGGCCGAGCCTCGAGCGCGAATCGCGCATAGAAGCTCGCCACTCCATAGGCGTCGGCGGGCGGAACCGAGAGGCGCCGGCAGGCGTACTCGAGCGCGCCGCGGCTGACCCAACCGACGTGATCCTGCACCGCGTGCAGCACCGGCAGCAGAAGGTGGCGGCGAGAGCGTGCGGCGCGTCCGCCGTAGGCAAGGTGATCGTCGGACTCCACACGAGCGCCACCCTCCCAGAGGGATTCAGGCGCTCCCAGGAACCCATCGACAGCGGCCATCTCCTCGGCTGTCGGCGGCCCCCCTGTGGTCCGTATGTCCAAATTACTTGGCCGGGACCGGGACCAGCTTGTCGATCCGGATCGCGCTTGCCTTGAACTCGGCGGTGCCGGACTTGGGGTCGGTGGCGTCGATGGTCAGGATGTTGGTGGCGACCTGGTCCGGGAAATGGAGCGTCATGAAGGCGAGGCCGGGTCGCAGCGAAGCATCAAACCGAATCGGCGCCTCGACGGAGCCGCGCCGGGAGCTGATGCGCCCCCTCTCGCCATCAGCGATTCCGAGGCGCGCACCATCCGAGGGCGAGATCAGGATGGCCTCGCGAGTGCGCAAGGGCGAGGTGTAACCGCCGGTCTGCACGCCGGTGTTGAACGAGTCGAGCCGGCGGCCGGTGGTGAGCCGGATCGGAAACTCCGCGGTGAGAAGGTCAACGGGCGGATCGTGCTCGACCGCATGGAAAGGCGCGGCGGGACCGTCGATAGGGTCTTTCCAGAGCCGGGCGTGCAGAAATTCGGTGCCGGGATGAGCCTCGTCGGGGCACGGCCACTGGATGCCACCAAGCTCGTCGAGCCGCGCGTAGGACATGCCGGCGTGCATGGGCGAGAGGCTGCGGCACTCGTCCCAGACCTGCTCGGCCGTGGGGTGGCCCCAATCGGACCCGAGGCGCTTGGCGATCTCGCAGATGACCTCGATGTCGTCGCGAGCGCCTTCCGGGGGATCGAGAGCACGGCGCACGCGCTGCACGCGACGCTCGCTGTTGGTGACGGTGCCCTCCGACTCGGCCCACCCGGCGGCCGCTGGCAGCACCACATGCGCGAGCTCGGCTGTCTGGGTCAGGAAGATGTCCTGCACGACGAGGTGGTCGAGACCACTCAGAAGGCGGACGGCGCGAGTCTGGTCGGCTTCGCTGCGCGCGGGATTCTCGCCGATTATGTAGAGCGCCTTCAGCTCGTTGTGGTCCATCGACTCGAACATCTCGCTGAGGTGGTAACCCTTCTTCGTCGGAAACTTCGCGCCGCCCCAAGCGCTGGTGAACTTGGCGTGGTGGGCAGGCTCTTCGAGGTCCTGAAAACCGGGGAACCTCGCGGGGATGGCGCCCATGTCGCCGCCGCCCTGGACATTGTTCTGCCCGCGAAGGGGATTCAAGCCACAGGCGAAGCGACCGACCTTGCCGGTGAGGAGCGCGAGGTTGATGAGGGCGAGGACGTTGTCAGTCGCGTTGTGATGCTCGGTGATGCCGAGCGTCCAGCAGATCATCCCGGTCTTCGCGCGCCCGTAAGCCAGCGCTACTTCGCGGATCGCATCAGCCGGGACGCCAGTGTCGCGCTCGGCGCGTTCGAGCGGATAAGCCTCGACGCAGCTGGCGAACTCCTGGTAACCGGTGGTGGCGCGGGCGATGAAGCCGGTGTCGGCGAGACCTTCGTGAATGATCACGCGGGCCATCGCGTTCGCGAGCGAGATGTCACTGCCGACGTCAAGGCCGAGCCATATGTCAGCCCACTCAGCCGAACCGGTGCGGCGAGGATCGACAGCGATGAGCCTGGCGCCATTGCGCACGCCGCGCAGGAGATGATGAAAAAAGATCGGGTGCGTCTCACGAGCGTTGGAGCCCCACAGGATCACGAGGTCTGTCCGCTCAACCTCGCGATAGGACGAGGTTCCTCCTCCGGCTCCGAACACTGTCGCCAGACCGGCGACGCTTGGAGCGTGTCAAGTGCGATTACAGCTGTCGATGTTGTTGCTGCCCATCACCGCGCGCGTGAACTTTTGAGCCGTGAAGTTCATCTCGTTGGTGGTCTTGGAACAGCTGAACATCCCAAAGCCGTTGGGACCCAAAGCCCTGGCCTTCGTAAACCCGGCGGCGGCCCGGTCGAGCGCCTCATCCCACGATGCAGGTCGCAGATGACCGCCGTCCCTGACCAACGGTTGGGTCAGGCGCCGGAGCCCCTCATCCATCGCCAACACAATATAGGGAAGGCGCGGCTCGAAGCCGCCCCGAGCAACCCAGGCACGCGCGCTCCGGAGACCATCCGATCGGGCACCGCGTCGCTCGTCGAGCCTATTGCACGGCCGCTGTTTTGGTCCCCGCACCCCCGTCGCCCCTCCCCAGCCCGTGCTCGTTCGGACGGCTGGAATCCGCCGGACTCGCCTCACCCGTTGTGCCTTCGCTCGCGTCCTGCTCATTCGGCCGCCCCAAATCCCATGGCGCGTTAGGCTGGAGTGGTGGGCAAGCTCGTGGTCACTGAGTTCATCACCCTCGACGGCGTGATCGAGAACCCCACCTGGTCCTTCGACTTCAACCGAGGCGACGAGGGCGATGAGTTCAAGGGCGACGAGCTCAAGGCCGCCGACGCCCAGCTCCTCGGCCGCATCACCTACGAAGGCTTCGCCAAGGCGTGGCCGACGATGCCCGACACGGGCTGGTTCGGCGACAAGATGAACGGCATGCCCAAATACGTGGTCTCCACGACCCTCAAGGACGAGGAGGCGACCTGGAACAACTCAACGGTCATCCGCCACGACGTCGAAGGCCACGTCAAGCGCCTCAAGAAGGAGGTGGACGGCGACATCCTCGTGGCGGGCAGCGCCAACCTCGTCCAGACCCTGGCCAAGCACAACCTGGTCGACGAGTACCGCCTCATGCTCTACCCCATCGTCCTCGGCCAGGGCAAGCGCCTCTTCCAAGAAGGCCTCCCCAAAGCAGCGCTAAAGCTGGTCGACACCAAGCACGTCGGTCCAGAAGGGGTCGTCATCCTGACCTACAAACCGAAACCCGCGGAGTAAGCCCCTACCCCCGGTTGGCCGCGATAAAGTCTCCGATCTGCTTCAACCCCCGCTTGAGCTCATCCTCTGACTGCGTATAAGCCAGGCGGATGTACCCCTTGCCCGCTGCCCCAAACGCTGTCCCCGGCAACACCGCCACCCCCGCCTCGGTGAGCAAGCGGTCAGCGAGCTCCCTCTCATCAAACCCCGTCTCCATAATGTTCGGAAACGCATAGAACGAGCCCTGCGGCCGAGCGCATCGCACCCCCGGTATGGCATTCAACCCATCGACGACGAGATTGCGGCGGTGCTCGAACACCTTGACCATCCGATGCACCGCATGCTCCGACTCAGGCGCGCTCAGCGCCTCGATCGCCGCCATCTGCGTGAACCCGGCAGCACACGACGACGAATTGATCATCAGCTGGTCCAGCTTCGCGGCCAGCGCCTTGGGCGCCACCGCGTACCCCAAGCGCCACCCGGTCATCGCATATGACTTAGACAACCCATCCATGAGCACCGTCCGCTCCCTCATCCCCGGCTGCGACAAGGGCGACACGTGCTGGAACCCGTAGACGAGCTGGCTGTAGATCTCGTCCGACACCACCAGCAGGTCGTGCTTATGCGCGAGCTCGCACACGAAGGCGACGTCATCCTCGGTGAGAATCCCCCCGGTCGGGTTCTGCGGCGTGTTGATGATCAACATCCGCGTCTTGGGTGTGACCAGGCTCTCTAGCTGATCCAGGTCCATGCGAAACCCCGTCTCTTCACGCAGGGTCACGAATTTGGGCACCGCCCCGATGAAGTTGACCTGCGACGAGTAGGCGGGATAAGCGGGGTCGGGAATGATCACCTCGTCGCCCGGCTCGATGCAAGCGAGCAGGGTGAACAGCAGCACGTTCTTGGACCCGGGCACGAGCACGACGTCCGAGGGATCGACAGGCGCCTTGAGCGTGCGCTCCACGAAGGCCGCGACCGCCTCCCTCGCCTCCATGATCCCGCTGGCAGGCGTGTAGTGCGTGTAACCGTTCTGCATCGCGGAGATGCCCGCCTCCACGATGTTGTCAGGCGTTGCAAAGTCGGGCTCCCCGATCTCGAGGTGCACGATCTTTTTGCCCTCGGCCTCGAGCTTCCGCGCCTTGGCGAGCACGACAAACGCGCCCTCAGTCCCCAACCTGGACATCCGCTCAGCGAACTTGATCGTCACCAGCGAATGCTAACTACATCCCCCTGAAAAAGCCTTCGGTGTGAGTTGGCTCGCTGTAGACCTAGAGAATCGGCATTCGGGGGAGGCCGGATTCGGTATCGGGTTTGGTTTCAGCACCCCAAGGCTGCCATTCGGCCGATGTTAGTAGCCAGGATTCCGTAACCCG
>Ga0307373_10003817_pt1 | contig 25808 bp, 25 predicted proteins | sample OX2MG_FD_202534 | JGI IMG/M metagenome (GOLD analysis project Ga0307373, IMG submission 202534) | Soil microbial communities from Risofladan, Vaasa, Finland - OX-2 | ecosystem: Environmental > Terrestrial > Soil > Coastal area > Acid sulfate soil | place: Finland: Risofladan, Vaasa | collected...
CGCGGCGGTCGTGTGTCTGGCCGGACCCGACCGCCCCGATATGGAGCGTGCGGCCGATGCCCTGCGCCAGGAGGGCGTCGGGCGGGTCGAAATCGTCGATTTCGACGCCTGTGCCGTGGGGGACCAGACCCACGTCGTCGCGGCCGCGTGCGCGGATGAACCGGACGTCGTGATTATCGCGACGGGGTATCTCGGCGATCAGCCGACGGCCGAGCGTGACCCTGCCGCGGCGGCGCGAATCGTCGACATTAACTTCCGGGGGCTCGTCCCGCTGTTGGTCGGCGTTGCCCAGCATCTGCGCAGCCAGGGGCATGGCACGCTGGTGGTCATGTCGACGGTGGCCGGCGAGCGCCCCCGAGTGGCGAACTACACCTACGGGGCCGCCAAGGCCGGACTTGACACGTTTGCCCGCGGCCTGGCCGCGTCGCTCGCCGGATCCGGCGTCAACGTGGTCGTGGTGCGCCCGGGTTTCGTGCGCACCCGAATGACCGCGCACCTGAAGCCCGCACCCTTCTCGACCACGCCGGACAAGGTGGCCGACGTCGTCGCGACCGCGATCGCCCGTGGATCGCGGATCGTTTGGGTGCCGGGGATCCTGCGGTGGGTCATGATGGTGCTGCGCCACCTGCCGGAGACGCTCTTTCGCCGCTTGCCAGGGTGAGCGTGCGTCCCGGGTTCCCGCTCCGAGCGGGAAGGCCTGTGTCGCGGCGTGGCCCGGCGCGCCGGACCACGATTGACGGACCTTTGGTGCGGGTAGGACTATTTGTGCACGAAAGGACCCGCCGTGCCCGCGATCATCCCCTGCCTGTGGTTCGACGCCGATGCCGAGGCAGCCGCCGAGTTCTATGCCTCGGTGTTTCCCGGCGGACGGGTTGTCGGGATCTCCCGCTACACGGAGGCCGGCCCCGGTCCCGCGGGGTCCGTGATGACGGCGAGCTTTGAGGTCGGCGGACTGCGTTTTGTGGGGCTCAACGGCGGACCGCAGTACACCTTCACCGAGGCCATCTCGTTTCAGATCCTGTGTGCGAGCCAAGACGAGGTCGACCATTATTGGGCGCGGTTGTCCGAGGGCGGCCAGGAGAACGTGTGTGGTTGGCTGAAGGACCGCTTCGGGGTGTCGTGGCAGATCGTTCCCGAGGTGCTGCCGCGGCTGCTGACCGGTGAGGACCGCGCGCGCGCCGAGCGCGTCATTCGCGTGATGTTCGGGATGAAGAAGCTCGACATCGCGGCGCTCGAGGCCGCGTAGGGGGGCCGTCGGCGTGTCGGAGACCGCGGTTGTCCGCGCGATGTTCGCGGCGTTCCTGGCCCATGACCGTGCGACGGCGGAGCGGCTGCTCGACGAGGACTTCGTCTTTACAAGCCCGCAGGACGACCACATCGGCAAGGCGGCGTTCCTGGCGCGCTGCTTTCCGACGGCGGACCGGTTCGCCGTCTATGAGGTCCTCCGGCTGTTGCCGGACGGCGACGGCGGCGTGTTCGCGTTCTACGAATACGAGTTGACCACGGGCGCGCGCTACCGCAATGTCGAGTTCATCACCGTGCGGGGCGCACTGATCGTCGAGACGCAAGTGTTCTTCGGCGGCAGTGCCCGCAGCGGTCCCGAGTACCGCGGGGTCGCTTCCTAACCGCGTCGGTGAGCCGGTGGGCTCTCGTGGAGGAACGGATGCGCGCAGAGATCGTGGTCTACGACGGGGTCGACGAGCTCGACGCGATCGCGCCGTTCGAAGTGCTCAGCATCGCGGCGCGGTCGGTGGAACTGTCGCTGGCGCTCGTGGGAGCCGACGCCGGGCTCATGACCGGACGTTCGGCGACCACACACCGTGCGGCGCGCGATGCCCTGGCCGGGTCCGGCGCGCGGCTGGTCGACGCCCGCGTCGACGACGATGGTGACATCGTTAGCTCGGCAGGGGTGACGTCGGGGCTCGATCTGGCCCCTTGGCTGGTGGAGCGGTACTTCGGCGCCGCGCTGGCCGCGGCCGTCGCGCACCAGATCGAATACGTGCGCCACGGGCCGATCTGGCAGGCGGCCGGCTCGGCATCGCACCGTGCCTGGAAAACGCGGCCCGAAACGACGAAAACCGCCCGATGAGCGGTTTTGTCCGGAGCCCGATCCCGCAACGACGCGGCCGGATCACATGGGGGGAGGAGGATTCGAACCTCCGTAGGCGTAGCCGACGATTTTACAGACCGTTCCCTTTGGCCGCTCGGGCATCCCCCCAACGGAACAGCCTCGGAAGGCTAGCCGACGGACCCCGCCGTCCACAACCGCAAACGGCCGTTGGCGACGATCGAGCGTGTCAACCGGGCGGGGACCGAGGGCCGGCGGGAACCGGTCAGGATGCCGGCGACGCGTCGACCCCTTCCCCAGTGGCGAACGCATCGGCGTCCTCGCCCAATCCGGGCACCAGGTCAAAGCGGTATCCGACGCCGTAATGGGTTTGGATATAAGGGAACTCGGGAAGCGCCCTCGCCAACTTCTGGCGCACCTTGCGCACAAACACATCCACCGAACGATCGCCGGCGAGCATTTCATAGCCCCACACGTCGCGGTACAGGCGGTTACGCGGGACCGGTTTGCCGGCATTGCGCGCGAGTGCGTAAAGGACCTCGAACTCGCGGGGGGTGAGCCCGACCGACTGACCGTTTGCGTAGGCCTGGACCTGCTCGGGGTCGATGCGCAGCGGGTCGGCGTCGATGGGCGTCCGGCCCGCCGGCTGGCGGTGCAGTTCGGCGCGGCGGAGGTGGGCGTTGACCCGCGCCATGAGCTCCTTCATCGAAAACGGTTTGGTGACGTAGTCGTCGGCACCGAGCTCGAGGCCGTGGACGCGGTCGTACTCGCTTGTCCGGGCACTGCAGACGATCACCGGAACCCGGGGGTCCTCGGCTCGTACCTGTTCGGTGAATCGCCAGCCGTCGATGCCCGGCAACATCAGGTCGAGGATGACCAGATCCGGGCGTTGGCTGTGGAACAGGCGCAGGCCCTGGGTCCCGTCGGCAGCGCGCAGCACGCGGTAGCCCGCGCGTTTGAGCTGGTAGGCCATGGACTCAAGGATTGCGTCGTCGTCTTCGACGACGAGCACCGTCTGGGCGGTCGGCATACCGGCAGATTAGCGGTGAATGGCGCGTGCGGTTGACGGGGTATTGTGGTGCGCGATGGCTGCGGCCCACGATCGTCCGATGACCGGTGCCAACCGGTGAGCGGTTCCCCCGCGGACCGCTACGTGGTCGAGGCCCAGATCGGGCGCGGCGGCACGGCGACGGTCTGGCGGGCGCATGACACGGTCTTCAACCGGACGGTCGCGCTCAAGCGACTGCGTCCGGGGCTGCGCGAGGATCCCGAGGCGATGGCGCGTTTCCTGCGCGAGGCCCGGACCGTCGCACGACTGTCGCATCCCGGCATCGTTCGTCTGCTCGATGGCGGCGTGGACGCCGACGGGCCGTTTCTGGTGATGGAGCTCGTCGAAGGCGAGGATCTCAAGACGAGAATTGCGCGCGCGGGTGCGCTGCCGCCCCGCGAGGCGGCGCATCTGTGTGCGCAGGTGGCGTCCACACTCGCGTTCGCACATCGCCACGGCGTCGTCCACCGCGACATCAAGTCGCAAAACGTGCTGATCGACCAGCAGGGCAACGCCAAGCTGGCGGACTTCGGCATCGCACAACTCCTGGAAGTCAGCGGGGAATCACGGTTGACCCGGTCGGGGATGATGGTCGGCACCAGCGACTATCTCGCCCCCGAACAGGCGGAGGGGCGGCCCGTCGACGGGCGCACGGACACGTATGCCTTGGGAATCGTCTTGTGGGAGTGCCTTACCGGCGAACTGCCCTTCCCGGGTGAGAACTTCGTCGCCGTCGCCATGCGCCAGCTCAAAGACCCGCTGCCGGACCCCCGTGAGCGCGTTCCGGGGATTCCCGGCCGGCTCGCTGCCTGTGTGCTCAAGGCAGCTGCAAAAGACCCTGACGACCGCTTCGCGAGCGCCGGCGAGTTTGCCGAGGAGCTTGAGGAATGCGCTGCCGCGGACGACGTGAGCGAGTCGGAGCCGGCGGACCCCGCCCCGCCTGCTCCCCGGCGTCGGGCGGGCTCGGACGCCCGGGCAGCCCGGCGCCGGATGTATCGCCGGCGGCGAGTGGCGGCGCTCGCGGCGCTCGCACTCGTGGTCATACTCATCGCGTGGGAGCTGAGCGCAGTGTTCTCGTCGGGGTCGACAGCGCCCCCGGTTGCCCGCCCACTTGCGATCACAGTCACCAGCTACGACCCGCAAGGCGACGGGATCGAGAACCCCGGGCAGGTCCGCTTCGTGACCGACGGTAACCCGCAGACGGCCTGGCACACCGAGCTCTACGGGGGATCGCCCACCTTCGGCGGCACCAAGCGCGGGGTTGGACTGCAGCTGGCCGTCGCTGCCGGTTCCCGGCCGACACGCGTCGATCTGCGCTCATCGACGCCGGGGGCCGAGTTCCAGATTCGCATTCCCGGCAATCTGACCGGCGCTCCGCTGGTGGGAACCACGACGATGACCGGCGCGCCCCAATCGCTGATGTTGCCGGCGACGTCGCCCAGCGATCTCGTGATCTGGATCGTGCGCCTGGTACCGGACCCGCATGTCAACGGTGCGTATTGGGCCGGCATCTCGGAGGTGTCGGTCTGGGGCGTGCCGAACAACTAAGGCATGACCACCTGGGAGGCGTCGCTCACGGATTTTGCCGAGCGGCTTGAACGTCAGGGTTCCCGCCGTGCGCCATTGGCTCCTCGGACGCGCACGGCGTACCTCAAGGACGTCCGCGCGTTGGCGGCCTGGACCGCGACCCACGGAATCGCCGGGCCAGAGCGCATCACCCCGTCGGCGTTGGGTGCCGCCCTGCGGGCATTGGAATGGTCGCCCGCGACCCAGGCACGTGCGCTGACCGCCGCGCGCGAGTGGCTCGGCCCGTACTTTCCCCCCGGACGCTCGCCCGCCGAGCGGCTCGAGCGACCGAAAGTTCGTGCGCCGCTGATTCCGCGGCTCTCGCAGGGCGATGCGAACCGACTGGTCGAGTCTGTCGATGTGGATCCTGCCCCCGCCCATGGGGTTCGCAGCGCCATGGAGCGGCGCGATCGGGCCGTTTTGGAGCTGTTGTACGGATCGGCGCTGCGACGTCAGGAGTTGTGCGACTTGGTACTGGCCGGGCTCGACTTCGAGCATGAGACCGTGCACGTGGTCGGTAAGGGCGATAAGGCCCGCACGGTGCCCCTGACCGAGCCCGCCGTCGAGGCGCTGGGGGCGTGGCTACGAAGCGGCCGCCCGCTGCTTGTGGATCACTCCGCGCCCACACGCAGCGAGGTGTTTCTGTCGGTGCGGGGCCGACCGCTCGACGGCAGTGCGGTCTACCGCATCGTGGCGCCGCGCTTGCGTGCGATGGGCCGGGCCGGCGGACCCCATCTGTTGCGCCATGCGGCGGCGACGCACCTGCTCGAGGGCCACGACGACCACGACGGGGCACACCTGCGAGTGGTCCAGGAAGTCCTTGGACATGCGAGTCTTGCGACGACCCAGCGGTATACCGGCGTAACGACGAAAGACATTCAGCGGCAGCTCAAGCGCGGACACCCACGCGGATGACGATCGATGCCCCGACATTCCGGCGGCTGGTGGCCGCGTTCCTTGCCACCCGCGCGAGCGTGTCCACGCGCGAGGCGTACCGTCGCGATCTCACCCATCTGGCGTCCGCACTCGGCGTCGGCGCCGAGGGCATCCCCACCGACGAGGAGATTCGCGGCGCCTTCGGGATCGAGGACGATCCCGACGTGGGCGCGTTGCTGGAGACCTTGGTCTGGCTCGGGCCCGACTGGTGGCGCCGGTGGCGGGACGATCTCGACGGCAGTCCGGCGACCCGGCGGCGGCGCGTCGCGGCCGTGCGCGCGTTTTGCCGGTGGTGGTCCCGGGTATGCGACATGGAGAATCCGGTCAGCGAGCTTCGACCGCCCGGTGCGGCGGGCGGTTCGCGCCACGCCGGCCACGAGGTCGTGGCCTTCGCCCAGTCGGACATGCGGCGCCTGTTGGAGGCGGCCCAGCGCTCAGGCCCCGTCGGGGCGCGCGACGTCGCGCTGATCGAGATCCTCTACGGATGCGGTCTCCGGGCGAGTGAGGCTGTCGGCCTCAACGTGTCGGCGTGCAACCTCGATGACGGCGAGGACCCCTATCTGGTCGTCACCGGAAAGGGTGCCCGGGTCCGCGCGGTCGCGGTACCGCAGGGTGCCCGCGTCGCGTTGCAGGCATACCTGCGGATCGGCCGCCCGGAGTTGGTCGCCCGGCGTCGGGATGCAGGCAGTGCCGACGCGGATGCGGTGTTCGTGTCGGTGCGTGGGCGTCGCCTCGCCCGCGAGGACGCCTGGCGGATCGTGACGGCGATCGGCCGACGCGCCGGGCTGCTGGACGATGGCGGACGCGTCTTCCCGCACGCGCTGCGACATTCATGCGGGACCCATCTGATCCAGGCGGGTGTCGACATCCGCTACGTCCAGGCCCACCTGGGTCATGCCTCGCCCGTGACCACCGAGGTCTACACCCACGTCACCGCGGCACACCTGAAGTCGGATTTCGACCGTGCGCATCCGCGGGCACGGTCAGGCGCCGGGAACGGCGCAGACGACCCCGGTTGATCGGAATCCCGCCGCGAGCACGGCGCTCGCGCGTGCGAAGGCCGTGATGGTCGTGGTCGCGGGGTTGGCGCCGGCCGCGACCCGGGACGTCGCGACGTCAAGCGCCGCGATGGCCCGGGTGAGCGATCCGCGTAGGCGCGCCACCCGGTTTCCCGGGACCTCCGCCACATCAGTGCGCGCCGCCGCGAGCGCCGCCGCCGAGCGCTCGAGTTGCGCACGCGCGGCCGCACCGTCGACGGCGACCTGGGTCGTCCCGTAGGCGGCCTGAATGTTCTGGCAGGCCGTCCGGACGGCGACGGTCAGATTGGGCCCCGCCGGCGCTGTCGCGCGCGCCAGCAGCGCGTCGAACAGCGGTCGACCGAGCGAGGTTGCCGAACACGCTGGCGCCCTGAGCTGCGCGGCCGCGCGATCGATCTGGGTGAAGACCGCCGCACCCTGGCTGCGCAAGGGTCCGACGAGCCCCGATCCCGACTGCACAAGGAGCGCGGCGACGTTGCGGAATTCGTTGGCGAGATAGCCGGTGCCGTTGCGCAGGTTGATCAGAGCTTCGGGATCCTGGGGCGTGCCGGAGAGCGCGCCGAGGGTCAGGTTGAGCTGGTGGATTGCCGCCTGGGCGGACTGAGCCGCCGCCGCCGCGCTCGGCCGGAGCGCGGCGGCCGCGATCGGTGTCAGGCGGGCATGCGCGGTCGCGCAGGCGGTGGTCGGATCGGCGGAACCGGTCGCGCCGCTCGCCCCGCACCCGGCGAGAACCGCGAGGACCGCAGCGAGCGCCACGAACCCCGCCAGGCGGATCCTCAGACCGGGTGCGCGGACCAAATCCCGGTTCCGAACACGAGGATGACCCACAGGCTGATCCAGGTCGTCCCGAGAATGATCGCGGACAGCGCGACGTTGCGTCCCGGAACGAGCTCGCGCGCCTGGATGATCTGCATGTAGGCGATGAGTCCGAGGATGACCCCGACCGGGGCCGCGGGGAAGAAGATCACCCCGAGCGCGCTGAACCCGAGCGCGACCATCGCGCTGCCGGGTCGAACCGGCAAGCCCGCGGCATCGAGATCGGTCGTAAGGCGATCCGGATCGGGCATCAATTCGCGTGCGCCCAGGATCATCAGGATGACTCCGGCGATCCCCACGATGAAGGCGACGCCGAGGATCTTCCCGCCGGATTCCAGGTGTGTCGCGGCCCCGGGATGAAACCGGGTAGAGGTCTTGGCGATCGTGACCATGAACGCCTCGGTGCCGGCGAGCCCGAAGGCGGTCGCGGCGCCGACCAGTTTTGCCCACAGCGGGTGCATGAGCAGCATCGCCAGCAGCACGACCGCAACGATCACGTAGACGCCGATGGTGTTGGCGGGCAGGTCGATGACCAGGGTACGTCCCGCGATGCGGCTGGGACCCGAGACGAGCGGCCGGCCGGCGGCCGTCATGGCGATCAGGCTGGAGAAGATCGCAAGCACCAGGCCCCCAGACGTAGGGCGCTGTCGGGTCAAGTTGTCCATGCGCGACGCCTTCACGGGTTCGACAACGGATCCGGAGCCATGATGTGACGCGGCCGGATTCCGGATGATCCCACCTCGAGGACCGCGACCGTGGGTCGGTATTGCTCGGGATGCATCGTGCGGCGGAACCGACGGACCGCGACGTCGATCGGCGCGTGCATGGATCGCGGTACGGCCTCGCCTTCGGCGAGCGCGCCGCCGGGGCAGACCGCTCCCGGGCACACCATGAGCGTCGCCCCGGCGTGGGCGACGCGCGGGATGTGCCAGTGCCCGTAGACGACCGCGTCGACCGCGCCGAGGCGACCGCGCAGCTCGGATTCCAGGCGACCCTGCCAGCGCCGATCGCCGATCAGGTTCGTGCGAGCGACGGTCACGGCGTCCCAGAGCGGGGTCCAGGATCCATGGATCAGGCCGATCCGCCACCCGCCAACGCTGGCGATCAGCGACTCGGGCAGCCACTTCGCATCCTGGTCGTGATCACCGCGGACGGCGCGGACCGGCGCGATCGTTTCCAGATCCTCGAGGACGTCGGCGACCGAGAGGTCGCCTGCGTGGAGGATCAGGTCGCACCCCGTGATTGCCTCGCCCACCCAATCGGGCATCGCGTCCAGGTACTCGCCGACGTGCGAGTCGGCGATCAGTCCGACCCGGACGGTGCGGCCGGAGCTCGCGGTCATCGCCGCAGTGTGCGTTCGCGCTCCGCGCGCGCGAGTGCTGCGTGGACCAGCCGTCCGACCAGCTGCGGGTACGGGACCCCGGCGGCCGCCATCAGGGACGGGTAGGCACTGGTCGGTGTGAATCCGGGAATGGTGTTGAGTTCCGAGACCACGACCTCGCCCGCGTCGGTCACGAAGCAGTCGATCCGCCCCATGCCCTCGCATCCGATGCACTCGAACGCGATCCGGGCAACATCTTGGAGCCGGTGGGTGACCTCGTCCGGCAGTATGGCGGGGATCTCGAGCTCGGCCCGACCGGCTTCGTACTTGGTCTCGTAGTCGTACCACTCCGCCGCGTAGCGGATCTGGCCTGGCGGCGAGACGATCATCTCGCCGTCGTCCAGGATGCCGACCTCGACTTCCCTGCCGGAAATCGCCTCCTCGACGAGCACCTTCTCGTCATAGGCCAGCGCGAGTGCCACCGCGTGGTCCAGCGCGTCCGGCGCAGTGACCCGGGAGATGCCGACGCTCGATCCGAGTCGGGCCGGCTTGACGAACACCGGATATCCCATCGCGTCGATCGCCGCATGCAGTGCCGGCCCGTCGACATCCCAGGTCGTTGGGGTCACCATGACCGCGTCTGCCACGCGCAGGCCGTGCTGGCGTGCAATGAGCTTGAACAGCGCCTTATCCATGCCGATCGCCGATGCGGCGACGCCGGCGCCGACGTACGGTGCGCCGACCATCTCACACAGCCCTTGGATGGTCCCGTCCTCGCCGAACGGCCCGTGCAGGATCGGGAAGACGACGTCGATCGACGTCTCGGATCCGTCGTGGAGGTCGACCAGCAGCGCCTTTCCGTCGGATGCGCTCAGGGTGACCGCACGCACGCCGCGGGTCCAGATGCCGCCGGGGCCGATGACGACGGGCACCAGCGTGAACTCCTGCGGATCAAGCGCGCCCATCACCCCGCGCGCCGACGACAGCGAGACCTCGTGCTCGCTGCTGCGGCCGCCCATCAGCATCAGGACCGTGGTCGTCGCGCTCATCCGGGCGGAGGCGCCGGCGTCGATGTCGTTCCGGTCGAGGTGGTCGTCGTTTGCGGGCCGAGGCTCACCGTGTACCGGACGGTCGAGCCCTTGGCGAGCGAGGTCCCCGCGTTCGGCGTCTGTGCAAACACGGTGCCGGCGGTCGCCGAGCTGTAGGCGGTGTCGGCGACTGGGCTGAATCCCGCCGCCCGGAGGTTCGACGAGGCCGTGGCACTCGTCTGGCCGATCACGCTCGGGACCGTCGCCGTCGACGGCCCCGAGCTCACCACCAGGTCGACGGTCGTTGCGGACTGGGCGGCAGAGCCGGCCGGCACGCTCTGGGAGATCACGTCACCGCTCGAGACATTCGAGCTCGACTGGTTGGTCACGGTGCCGACCGACAGTCCGGCCGATCTGAGCAGCTGCGTCGCTGATGAGAGCGACTTCCCGACCACGTTGGGCACCGTTGCGCCGGTACTCACGTTGATCGTCACGGTCTGCTGCGGGGCGAGCTGGGTCGCGGCAGCAGGGCTCTGCGAGATCACGTTGCCGGTCTGCACGCTTGAGCTTGACGATTGAATCACGGTCACCGAGAAACCGGCGTTTTGCAGGGCCGTGGTCGCCGCTGACTGCGAAAGTCCGACGACGTTCGGCACCGTGGTCGTCTTGGGTCCGCCCCCGACGTTGATGATCACCGTAGTGCCCTTCTTCACCGACTGCCCGCCGGCCGGATCGGTTCCCACGGCGAGGCCCTTGTCGGCCGTCGAGCTCGGGACCGTCTTGGTGGCGGGCTTCAGGCCGAGTGCCGTGAGCTCGGCCTTCGCGGCGCTGACAGACTGTCCGGAGATGTCGGTTGGAACCGTGACCGAGTTGCTCGATCCGCTGCCGCGTGCGAGCAGCAAGACGGCCGCCACGGCGGCGATGCCCAGCACGACGATCACGGCGATCACGATCGCCGTGGTGCGGTTGCGGTTCTTCTTGGCCGGCGCCGTCGTTCCTGGCGGGGGCGTGCTGGCCGACAGGGGCGTGGTCGCGGTCGGCTGGGCGGGCGGTGGAGGGCTCGCGGCCATCAGCGTCGTCTGCGCCGCGCCCTCCGCGGCGGCGGCGCCCAGCAGCATGGTGTGCTGGCCGGTGCTCGACGGATCGATCTGGCGCCGAACGTCGGCGAGCGCGGCCGAGAACTCCTCCGCGCTGCGGTAGCGCTCCGAGGGTCGCTTGGCCAGCGCCTTCAGGACGACCGCCTCGAGGGCCGGCGGGATGTCAGGCTCGTAGGTGCGTGGAGGCACGGGAGGTTCGTTGATCTGCTTCATCGCCACGACGACCGGGCGCTCGCCGTCGAACGGCACGCGGCCGGTCAACATCTCGTACAGCACCACGCCGGCCGAGTAGCAGTCGCTGGCGCTCGTGAGCTCACCGCCGTGGGCCTGCTCGGGGGACAGGTACTGCGCGGTGCCGATGACCGAGCCCGCCTCGGTCATCTCCGACTCGGCCCCGGCTCGCGCGATACCGAAATCGGTCACCTTCAGCAGGCCATCGCTGGCGAGCATGACGTTTTGGGGCTTGATGTCCCGGTGGATGACATCCCGGCGGTGAGCCGCCGCGAGTGCGCCCAGGATCTGCTGGGTGTTGTCGATCGCCTCGAGCGGCGGCAGCGCGCCACGGGTTCGGATCAGCGACTTGAGGTCGGGACCGGTCAGGTACTCCATGACGATGAAATACGTCCCGTCGGTCTCGCCCCGGTCGAACACCTGAACGATGTTCGGATGGTTCAGCTGGGCCGCCGCCGATGCCTCGCGCCGAAAGCGCTCGACGAACGACGGATCGGCGGTGTAGCGGTCCGCCAGGACCTTGACCGCCACGTCGCGGCCCAGATGCGGATCGTGGGCGCGGTAGACGTTGGCCATCCCGCCGCTGCCGAGCAGCTCGATGATCTCATAGCGCCCGCCGACGATCTCGCCCGGCCGAAAGTCGCCCACTAGTTGCTCCTCGCGATGATCGCCTGCATGACCGCTCGCGCGATCGGTGCGGCCACGACGCCACCTTGGCTGGCGGTGTTCTCGATGACGACCGCGACAGCGACGGTCGGGGCTGACGATGGCGCAAACCCGATGAACCACGCGTCGTTGATCCCCGTGCGTGACGTTTCGGCGGTGCCGGTCTTGCCGGCGACGTCGAGGCCCGACAGCGCGGCGGCGGTACCGGTGCCCTCTTGAACGACGTCGCGCATCATTGTGGTTACCTCGGCGGCGACCGCGGGGGTGGTCGCGGTGGAGAAGACGGTGTCATGGTGCGTCATCAGCACGGACCCGCCGGTGTCGGTGACGCGCTGCACAAGATACGGGGTCATGATCGTCCCGTGATCGGCGATCGCGGCGGCGACCATCGCATTCTGCAGCGGCGTCACCAGAAGCTGCTCTTGGCCGATGCCGATCCGGGCGGTGTCCTCGCCGGCCTGGTTGCTGGGCAGGAGGTTGAGCTTGGGGTCTTTGCGGCCGGACGGGACGACCATACCGGCGGGAAGGTCGACCGACGGCGCCCGGCCGAATCCGAAGGCGTCCATCGCCGATCCGAGGCGTTCGGCGCCGAGCGCCAACCCGACCTTGGCAAAAGTCGTGTTGATCGAGTGCGTGAGGGCGAAGGTCAACGTGTTCGGCCCGAATTTCTCCCCGGCGAAGTTCCGCAGCGGTTGACCCGACGCGATGATCGACCCCGTGTCGTTGAACATGCTTGTTGGCGTAAACAGGCCGGTTTGGAGGGCGGCCGTCACCGTGATGACCTTGAACGTCGATCCGGGCGGATACCCCTGCTGCACCGCGCGGTTGACCAGCGGGCTGTTCGGCTGGGTGAGAATCGATGCGAAGTGCTGGTCGACCTGGTTGAGGTCGTAGCCCGGTGAGGACGCCATCGCCTGCACGGCCCCGGTGCGCGGATCGAGCGCGACGACGGCGCCCTGCTGCCCGGCCAGCATCTGCGTTGCAATCCGCTGCGCGGCGGGGATCAGCGTGGTGTGGACGGCGGCCCCGTGCTTGGAGCGCAGACCGAGGCGGACCAGCAGCGATTCGGCGCCGTAGTCGCCGGTCAACCACCCGTTCTGGCTGAGCTCTAGCGCCGTAGACCCCTGGGTGATGTTCGAATAGCCGACGGTTTGCGGGGCAAATGTGCCGTTCGGGTAGGTCCGGTGATACACCACCTGGCCGCTGACGTTGTTGCTCACACTCACCGCGAGCGGCGTGCCGTCGGCGGCGACGATCGGCCCGCGCGCGACCAGGCGCATACGCTGGATTGCCTGCGGGTTGCCCGGGCGGTCGTTGAGCGCTCGCATGGATGACCTGCCAGTAGCCCAACGCGAACGCCAGCAGGACGAAGCCGCCGGAGAGCACCCAGAACACCCGGCTGATCGACCTATTCACCGGCGCCCTCCATGGCGAGAGCCCGTTCCGCCTCGGCGCGGACGCGCCGCGGCACGCGCGGGCGGTAGGGCACACGGGTGCGGTGGCTGGTGACCGCCAGCAGCGCGATGATCGCGAAGTTGGTGACCACGCTCGAGCCGCCATAGCTCATGAACGGCAGCGTGACCCCGGTCAGCGGGATGACGCGCACGATGCCCCCGACGATCACGAATGCCTGGATGCCCAGCGTCGTGGCGAGGCCGACGGCAAGCAACTTGGAAAACCCGTCGGGGGCCTGCGCCGCGATCGTGAACCCGCGGGCAACCAGCACGATGAACAGGCACAACAGCGCGACTGCGCCCAGGAGCCCAAGCTCGGCCGCATAGGCGGTGAAGATGAAGTCCGTGTCGAGCACCGGGACCACATAGTTGCCCCCGGTCGCAAGCAGATAGCCCTGGCCCCAACCCGGCCCAATCATGCCGGCATTGGCAAGTGCGTAGATCGATTGCACGATCTGGTATCCCTGGCCCTGGGCGTCCGAGAAGGGATGCAGCCACGTATCGACGCGGGTCTGCACGTGCGGAATCACCGCCCAGACGCCGACGGCGCCCACCACGAACAGACCCAGGCCCGCCACCACGTATGCCCCGCGTCCCGACGCCACGTACAGCATCGCAACGAAGACCCCGAAGTACAAAAGCGGCGTACCAAAGTCGTTGAGCAGGCCCAGTACCGAGAGGCAGGTTCCCATCACGAGCAGCATCGGCCCGAGGACCGCAATTGGCGGCACCGGGATACCGACCAGCCGCCGGGTCGGGATCGCCAGCAGCTCGCGTTTGTCGCGCAGGTATCCCGCCAGGAAGATGACCAGCAGGACCTTGGTGAGTTCGCTCGGCTGAATCGTCTGACCGCCCGGAAGCCGAATCCACAGCTTCGCGCCAGAGATGTTGGTGCCGAATATCACCGTCGCCATCAGCAACGCAACCGCGGAGATGCCGAACAGGTAGCGGTATTGCTCGAGGATGTGGTGGTCGGGGATGAAGATCAGGACCCCGATGAACACGGCCGTCGCGACCCCGAGCCACAGCACCTGCTCGCGTGCGAGCACCGGGTTGATCCGGTACAGGGTGACCATGCCGAGGGCGGTGATCATCCCGACGATTGGCAGCAGGTACGCATCGGCCTGTGGTGCCCGGAGACGCAGCGCGATGTGCATGAGAACGAACAGGCCCGCGATCACGCCGATCACCGCGACCGGCCCGGCCTCGAGGGAACGCGACTGGGCACTTGCCACGCTGGCGGCACCGAGCAGGCCGACGACCGCGGCCGGCAGCAGCAGACCGAGTTCGCGCGTGCGTGGGGACATCTAGCCGCCGGTCTTCGGGTGGGCGGGCGGCGTGGGTGCAGCGGTAATGGGCCGGATCGGGGCCAGCCCATCGGCCCACACCATGTTGACGGCCGTGTGCACCGTGGCGCCTTCGCCGCCGACGCTGCCCAGCTGCTGGGACAACTGGCCCGCCGTAACCGCGGCGACCGGTACGCCGGTGTCCTGCCAGGTGGAGGTCAGATCGATTGGTCCGAGCTTGACGCCCTGATCCACCCACACGGTGTGCCCGGGGCCGGGTTGAATCGTGAAACTCCGTGAAATCGCCCACCAGGCACCACCGATCATCACGAGCACAACCAGCACGGCCGCGCCGATCAGAAGCCCGGTGCGCGACACGCGGCGCCGACCCGCGCCGGCGGGTTCGAGCACGCGTGCGCCGATTGCCGGTGCCGCGGCGGATGGGCGGTCCGTGTGGGCGGCGCCGTCGATGGTCGGATGCTCTTGGGTGGTCCCGCTGGAATCCGGGCGCGCGGAGCGCTGCAGCGGCCCGTATCCGACCCGGGCGAGCACGACGGTGACGTTGTCGGCTCCGCCCGCCTGGTTAGCGCACTCGACCAGCGCGTGGGCCGCATCGTCGAGGCCGGGCAGGTCGCGCAGCACGGCCGCGATACCGGCGTCGTCGACCTCGGTATAGAGGCCGTCGCTGCAGAGCAACAGGACATCGCCGGGCCGCAGGTCTTCGGTCGTGGCGTCGACCACCACGTCGGGTTCGGCGCCAAGTGCGCGGGTAATCACGTTGCGGTGGGGATGCTGGAGTGCCTCGTCGGCCGAGAGCGTGCCCCGGCGCACCATTTCGGCGACGACCGAATGGTCATCGGTCAGTTGGCGCAACTCGCCGTCACGCCAGAGGTACGCGCGCGAATCGCCGACGTGGACGATCTGGGCCAGCCCATTGTCGACGGCCACCGCCGTCATGGTCGTTCCCATGCCCTGCTTGGACGGGTCGCTGGCGGCGGTGCGGCGAATCGCGGTGTTGGCCGACTCGAGCGCGGTCCGCAGACTCGCCGTGTCGATCGGACCGGTCAGCTGCCGGATGGCGCGAATCGCCAGCTGTGCGGCGACCTCGCCGGCGGCTGCGCCGCCCATCCCGTCGGCGACGGCGACCAGTTCGTCGTGCGCGTACGCACGGTCCTCGTTGTGGTCGCGGACGCGTCCGGTATCGGTATGGCGAGCGAGCTCGACGACATGCAGCGGCGCGTCCGCCACGGGCTATTCCTCGTAACGCAGCACGGTTCCACCGAGTCGCAGCTCATCGTGCACGCGGAGCTGCGCATCGCCGGTGATGCGCTGATCGTTGATGAAGGTCCCGTTGGTCGAGCCGAGGTCCTCGACGTAGAAGAACGGCCCGCGCCGCAGGATGCGCGCGTGCATGTGGGACATGAACGCGTCGTCGACGGCGAGGGCGTTGGTCGCCGCACGTCCGATCGACAGCCCACTCTCCAGCGGCAGCTCGGTGCCGACCGTCAGTCCCGGCCCAGCCTCGATGACCAGCCGTGGGCTCAGGTTGGCGCCAAAGTCGAAGCTGGCGTGGTCTGAGCGTCCCATGTCGTCCACCTCGGATTCGGCATTGTCAGTAGTCGGGGCCCCGATGGGCACGGCGGCGGCCGCGACGGCGACCGACACCGGTGCCGGCTCGGGCAACGGGGGCGATGGAGTGCGAACCACGGGCGCAGGCGGCGAGGCGACGGGCGCGGCGGTCGGGGTGACGCGCGGTTCCACGGGATCCTCGAGCGCGAGCGGAGGTGGCGATGACATCTTGATCTGGCGCGCGGACGACCGCACGATCCACGCCACCACGCCGAACAGCACGACCAGGATCGCCGCTTGGCTAAGTAACAGTTGGGTGCTCGTCATGCGCTCGTCCCGACACCGGGTGCGCGCATCACGAGACCTCGACGCGTATCTGTGTGGCCCCCATCGTAATGACGTCGCCGTCGGCCAATGCGTGCCGTGTGACCGGACGCCCGTTGACCGAGACCCCGTTGGTGGAATCCAGGTCGATCAAGAAATAGTCATAGCCGACGTGGCGAATCTCACAGTGGTGCCGGCTGACGTTGGGATCTGCGACGACCACGTCGCGCTCCCGGCTGCGGCCAAGGGACGTCACGCGCTTGGTCAGCGGGATGCGCTCGCGGTCGAGGATGAGCGTCATCGTCTCGGGGTGCAGGCCAGACGCCTGCGCGTCTGCGGCAGAGATGACCTGGGTTCCGCTGACGCCGGCCAGGGCCGGATTCGCCGCGGCAACCGGTACGGAGGGCGTGGCGACGGGTGTCGGAACGGCACCGAGCGAATCGTCCGGCAGCGGGGCCTCGGCCTCGGCGGCAGGGCTACCCGAGGTCGGGGCGAGGCCCGGTTCGGGCACCGGCGCGTCGGCCATCCGGCAGCTGATGCCGAACTCGCCGCTGCGCAGGTCCGGGTCGGTCGTTATCGCGACGGTCGGCGGTGCCACCAGCGAGAAGCCGCTGCCGCGCGCATGTGCCTCGAGGTACGTGGCCAGCTCGTGCGTGAGCGTCGCCTCATAGCTGCTGAACGCCTCGTGGTCGTGCGGTGACAGGTGCACGGTGTACTCGTTTGGCACGTAGACCTTGGCGACCGAGATCGTCTTGTTGAGGTCCATCTCGCGTGCCAGCTTGCGGGCGAGCTCAACGGGCTGCAGCTGGGACTTGAAGGCGCGCCGAAAGCCACGTTCGAACGTGGTCTCAAGCGACTGCTCTATGCGTCGAAATACGCTCATCAGATCGGTCCACGCAGGGTAGCGGACCGTGGCTCGGCACCTATCCGCGAGAGGGTACGCCATGGGCGAACGGCCCAGACGACGATGAGGATAGCCGAGGGAGCCACGGCGGCCAGACCCACCGTGGGGTCCGGCAACCCGACGACCGCGATGCCGCCGACAACGACGGCCCAACCCAGACAGGCGAGAACCCGCTGCGTGCCCGGACGCGCTCGGAGGACCAGCGGCGCGGCCAGGGCAGCGACGAGGAGCCCGGCGGCGCCCCAGACGATCCACCATGACCCGGACAGCAACACTTGGACGCGGTGGATGGCCGCGGCCGGGTCCCGAACTCCGGCGAGCACCTCGCTCGCGGGCCGGGATGCGGCCGGGCCGAGCAGGAGCGGTCGTCCGGTCCACAGCTCCCAGCTAAAGGTCAGCGCAAGACCGCAGACAATCGCCCAGACGCGCTCGCGCGTCGACTTGATACCCGCGCTGAGCATGCAGGCCAGCGGGAGCAGTCCGACCCAACCGGCGGCCACGGCGACCAGTGGGGCACCGAGCCGGCGTGGCCATTGCCAGCCAGCAGCGATCATCGCACTCAGGCCGATCGCGGCGAGAATCGCGGCGCCGATGCTCGTGCGCCCGACGAGCAGCACCGTCGCCAGCGCGACAACGCTCGCCGCTAGGCGCGGCCACCGCAACGCGGTCGCGCCTGCGGCACCCGCGCCGATCGCGATTTCGCCTACGTGCAGGTTGCTCAGACCGCAGAGGACCGCCGCCGCCGCGAGACCGGTCGCGACAAGCGAGATTGCCGGTTCCCGGACGCGCCGCAGGCGCTGCTGGCGCTGGACGTGCTCGCGCGCACCGTTGATGGCGGCGTCCAGATCGTGGCGCAGTTCTCGCGCCGTCGGCCGATCGTCGGGGTTGCGTGCGAGCCCGCGCGTGACTGCGTCCGCGAGGCTGTGGGGGAGATCCGCGCGCACGTCCTGGAGGGGCGTGATGTCACCCGTCGCGGCGCGTCGGGCCGTGTCGGCGGTCGACGCTCCGGCGAGCGGATTGACGCCAGCGAGCAATTCATGGAGCACGACACACGCCGAGTAGACATCGCTCGGCGGTCCGACCGTGAGCGCGCGTGCCTGCTCGGGGGACATGTAGGCGATGGTTCCGACCAGCGAACCCACCGAGGTCATCGTGGCGTGATCGGTCAGCCGGGCGACGCCGAAGTCGGCGAGTCGGGCATGACCATTGGCATCGATCAGGATGTTCTCGGGCTTGACGTCGCGATGGACGATGGCGCGGCTGTGGGCGTGCTCGAGTGCGGCCAGGACCTCCATGATCCGCTGAGTCGCCCAACCGGTGGTCGGGCGTCGCTCACTGCACGCCTTGCCCAGCGACGGGCCGTCGACGAGTTCCCAGATCAGGTAGACGAGCTCGGAGCCACGCCCCCAGTCCAACAGGCGCACGATATTTGGATGCTCGAGTCGCTGGGCAGCACGGATTTCCACCTCGATCCGCGACAGCAAGTCCGGTGATGCCGGGATGGTCTTGACCGCCACGGTGCGCCCGGAGTGGATGTCCTCGGCGACGTAGACCGCGGAGGTCGCACCACGGCCCAAGAGGCGGCCGAGCCGGTAGCGGCCCAGCGCGATATCCGGGCGGCCTGGTCCCATCAGGCTAACCTGTTCGCCGCGGGGCAATTCGTCCCTGCCGTGCCCCTCGGGCTGCGCCGTGTTGCCGCCCAGAATGTCCGTGGTAGGGTTCGCCGACCGTCCGTTCGACAGGGCGTCGTGGGGCGAGTGGTGGAATTGGTAGACACGCTAGGTTCAGGGTCTAGTGCTCATTGCAGCGTGGGGGTTCGAGTCCCCCCTCGCCCACCTCAAGCAGCAGCAGTGAGTTGGTCTTCACAAGTACTCCGACAGGGGTCGTAAGCCGTGGCCGATTCGGAGGACATGCCCCCAAGCGGGCCGCCTGACGACACGGGCGAAACCGGGCGCAGTCGCATTCCCCCCTCGGGGGAGCCGGGGGAGCGTCACAGCGACTTCATGGCCGATGACGAACTCGAGGACCCCGAAGGGTTCTTCGCCGAGCTCGAGCGGCAAAATCGGGGCGAGGAGATCGTTCCCAAGGCCGAGCCCGAGGACTTCGGGTTCGACGAGATCTCCCGTGATGAGCCGCAGGAGTCCGGCGGTGCGCCGACCGGCGATGCGGCGGGCGCCTCGCGGGCGAGGCGGATGCGGGGTCGGGCGACCGGTCCGCGCCGGCGCTCAGGAGGGTCATCCGGACGGCCACCCCGGACGCGCCCGGCCGAGTCGCCGTTTGCGAACCCGCGGGTCCGCGCCCTGCTCGGGGTGGTGCTCGTCGTGGTCGTACTTGCGGTCATCGTCCTTATCGTGCGCAATTACGAGCGTAACCGCCTGGTCGACGGTTACACGTCATACGTGACCAACTCCGGCCAGATTGCCCAGTCGTCCGCCGCGCTGGGCGCCAACCTCGTCCGCACGATGCAGAACACCAGCGGCCACCCACCCGCCCAACTCCAGGCCGACCTGCAGGCACTGGCAACCCAGGCGATCAACCAGACCAAGCAGGCCCAAGGCTTGGACGCGCCGTCGGGCGTCGTCGACGCGAACCGTGCGCTGGTGCTCGGGCTCCAGTACCGGCAGGACGGGCTCCAGGCACTTTCGACGAACCTGCAGTCGATCGTGCACTCGACCTCCGAGGTCGCCGCGGCGCAATCGATCGCGAGCCCGATGCAGCAGTTCCTGGCCTCAGACGTGATCGTCCAGGACTCCTATCTGAGCGAGACCGCGCAGGCGCTGCGCAACGAGTCGATCACCGGCGTCTCGGTCCCGAGTGCCAACTCGGTGACATTCCTGCAGGGCGCAAACCAGACCTACGTGCTGCCGACCGGTGCCGCTCGCCTGCTGGGGTCGCTGCGCCGAGTCGGCGCGGAGTCATCCGGTCAGGGTGCGCCGCACGGGCTGAGCCTCGTGTCGGTCGTCGCCGAGCCGGGGTCGATCACCCTGACCCCGGGTATCGCCGAGAAGATCGCCGAATCGAGCAACCTGCACTGGGCGGTGTCCGTGCAAAACGGCGGGTCGTTCGTGGAGAACAACATTAAGGTGAGCGCGTCCCTGAGCTACGGGACGACGCCGGTCGACGTGCAGACCAACACGATCTCCTCGATCAACCCGGGCCAGCAATTGGTGATCTCGGTCCCCGGACCGCAGGCGAGCCAGGTCAAGCTGGGGACCCTCGGGTTGCTCCATATCCAGGTCGCGACGGTTCCCGGCGAGCAGAACATCGCCAACAACGCCGCCGACTACCCGATTACGGTCACGTTCAGCTGAGGTCGCGTCGATGAGTACGACGGTTATCGCCGGCCTGATTGCCGCCAGCATTTCGGGCATCATCGCCATCATTTTGACGGTCGTGCTGTGGGTACGCGTGCGCCGGCTGCGTGGTGCGCAGACGGTCCTGTTGCCCGACGGGTCGACCGGGAACCTTGTCGACCTGCACGCCACACTGCGCCGTGACGTGCTGGCCGTCGATCAGGCTATCCGCCAGCTGACGACCCAGGTCGACGACCTGGCCGTAAGCTCGGAGCGTGAGATCGGGAAGTGCCTGCGCGTCAACGGGGTCGTCCGGTATGACGCGTACGGCGACATGGGCGGCCAACAGTCGTGGTCGATTGCGCTGCTTGACGCATCCGGCACCGGGAGCGTAATGACTTGCCTGCATGCGCGTGATCATGCCCGCATGTATGTCAAGGAGGTGACCAACGGCGTCTCGGAACAGCGGCTGTCTCCGGAGGAGCTCACGGCGATCGCGATGGCCACCGGCAACGTCCAGGATCAGGCCGTATGAGGGTCGGCTACCTCGGTCCGGAAGGGACGTTCACCGAAGAGGCGTTGCTGACCCTGTTTGGACCCGGCGCGGGCGTCGAAGGCGTGCCGTACATGACGGTGGCTGACTGTTTCGCGGCGGTGGCGTCCGGCGACGTGCCGCAGGCGCTCGTGCCGATGGAGAACTCGATCGAGGGGTCGGTGCCTCAGACGCTCGACCAATTGGCCTTCGGGCCGCGGGGCCTTGTCATCCGCGCCGAGGCCATCCATCCAATCCGCCAGCATCTGATCGCTCGGCACGGCGTGGGCATCGCCCAGATCCAGCGGATCGTCACCCACCCGATGGTCCCGGCCCAGTGCAGCCACTTCCTGCGGCGCAACCTGCCCGATGCGGAGATCATTGCCGCAACCTCGAACTCGGAGGCCGTGCGGATCGTCTGCGCGCACCCCGAAGAGGCCTGGGCGGCCATCGGCCCGCTGCGGGCCGCTGACATCTACGGCGCCGAGGTCCTGGCTGCCGACATCGAGGACAACCCGAACAACAGCACGCGTTTCGTGCTGATCGGTACCGAGCCGGTGGACGCCACCGGCCCCGGACGCTTCCGGACCTCGATCATCTGCATGCTGACCCGCGACCGGCCCGGCGCGCTGCTGGCGATCCTCCAGGAGTTCGCCCTCCGCGCGGTCAACCTCACCAAACTGGAGAGCCGACCGGCCAAGACCGGGCTGGGCCGCTACCTGTTCTTCATCGATATCGAGGGCAGCCAGGAGCGGGACCTGTCGGTCGCGGCCGCCATCCAGGCGATCGAGGAGCAGGGGCTCGCCCACGTCGTCGACTTGGGCTCATATCCGGCGGGCGCGCCGGACTGACCACCGCTCCTGAGCCCCGGTCGACCGACGACTATCCGGGGAAGGAGCGGTTGAACTCCCTGAGCCACTCGGACGCACGCCGCCCGAGTCGGTACTCGTCGGGCCCGTTGGCAAGCAGGGTGCGACCCGCGGCCGTCGAGCGGGCGAGACTCCAGGAAGCCTCCATTGCATCGCCCCAGCCCCGCGGCGCACCGGCCGGCACGGTCGTCGAGGTGAACACCAAATGGACCTTCGACGCGCTGCCGCCGTATCGGGACAGCAAATCGAGAAACGCGCCCGGGGAGCGGCGCCACAGGCTGGCCGAGAATGCCGTCAGCGGTGCCCCGCTGCCGTGGTACATCTCGAGGTGCACGCCGCCCGCGAGCGCGATGCCGGGCATCACACCCGTCCAACTCCGGTACTGGCGGCGGCCGTTGGGAGCCAGATTGTGCTGCGGACCGCGACCGATCGCGATCGACGACACGATTCCGGGGGCGACGAAGACCTCGACGCGGGAGGCCCACGTCCCACCCCAGGGGCACTGTTGGGACGCAAGAATTCGCATGGCGTCGGAGAAACGGATGCCGGCGGTGCCCGGATCGCCGAAGGTCTCCATCAGCTCGTCGACGGTGACCAGGTGCGCCTCGGCGCCGTACTTGCCGCGCGTAATCGAGCGCTCGAGCGTCGCGGCCATCTGGGAGACCGACATGCGGTACAGGGTGGCCCCGGAAACCTTGGCGACACGGTACGGGGCGTTGTTGCCCGGCGCGAACATCCCGCCGAGGCCGGGGTCCTGACGCAGTGCCCCGCGGATCGGGCTCAGGCCATGCCCACCGCGTGGGAACACGAGCTGGTGGGTCGTCGACGTGGTGTCGTAGACGATCGTCAGTGGGGTCGAGGTCGACCCGGCCGCCGGAGCGATCGCGAGCGCCGCGCCTGCCACCGCGGCGATACCTGACGCTATGAGCCCCATGCGTTTCATACGGCCTCCTTGCCTAGTTGATCGGCGCAAAAGTGGAGGACCTTAACCACGGGGTCGATGGGTCCTGCGCGCCGTGGTCCCGCCGAACACGCGCGAAACCTTTACAAGTACGGGACCGTGCTGTTGCGGGCTTCGCGGCGGGCTACACTGACGCAGGATCACGCCGTCCGCCCAGCGATTGAGGGACATGGCACAGCAGGTTCTCGTGCTCAACGCGACCTTCGAGCCCATCAACGTGTGCTCCCTTCAGCGTGCCGTCGTGCTGGTGCTCAAGAACAAGGCGGAGGTCCTCGAGCGCGCGAATCGTGCGCTGCGGAGCTCGACGGCAACGCACGTTTACCCGTTGGTGATTCGCTTGGTGAACTACGTGCGCGTGCCGCGCAACGAGAAGCGCAAGATCTCCCGACGCGCGGTCTTTGCGCGAGACAACTACCGATGCCAGTACTGCGGCGCCACGGCCCGACTGACCGTTGACCACGTCGTGCCGAAGAGCCGTGGCGGGCGCTCGTCGTGGGACAACGTCGTGACCTCCTGCGCGCCGTGCAACATCCGCAAGGCCGATCGGCTCCCGGAGGAGATCGGCATGCATCCGCATGCGGCACCGCGGGCACCGGCATCGGATGTCTTCATCGTCGTCGCTGCACCGCGCAGGCCCGCGAGCTGGGAGCCGTACATCTCAACCGCCTGACCGTCGCTGCCGGGATGCCCGGCCGATGATGCGACGCCGTATTGGACCTAGTACGGTCCGCCGTCATGCACCATCAGGGCGACGAATCGGCGCGAGGCGCGCGGCCGCGGCTGTCGATGGTGGCGGTACTCGCGCTCGTGATCGCGTTGGGTGCGTTCACGTCGGCCTGGGGAGCCGCCGCCGTGCCGGGGACCTGCGCGGCGATCAGCGTCGACCGGGAAAACGCACGGGCCGGTGCGACCGGCTGGGAGCCTCCGGTCACGACAGCGCTCCCGTCAGTTCAGGGGTACGCCAATACGACCAGTGCCGTCTGCGGGCAACGAGTGACGCTGTCCCTGGGCACCCGCTCCGCCCGGCCGATCTTGGTTCGGATCGTCGCATGGCGCCTCGGCTACTACCGAGGGACCGGTGGCCGCCGGGTGTGGACGAGCGCGGTCGTACGCGTGCTGCGACCGAAGACCTGGGAGGCGGTTGCACCGGGGACGAACATGGTCACTGCGTCGTGGAGGCCGTCCCTGAGCTTCACGATCCCGCACACATGGACGCAAGGCGTCTACGAGCTGCGGCTCGTACCGCTGGCCGGAGGCCTGCACCCGGGGGCGATCCCGCTTGTCGTCCGTGACGCCACACGCACCACCAAGCTCATTGAGGTGCTCTCGACGAACACGTGGCGGATGTACAACACGTGGGGCGGCTTCGACGCGTACTCGACGCCGCGCACCTCGCGGATCGTCAGCCTCAACCGTCCCTATGACGGGTTCGGGATGGTGTCCTTAGCCGGCGACGACTATCCGCTTGTGCGCTTTCTCGAGTCGCACGGACTCGACGTGTCCTATGCGACTGACCCGGACCTTGATCGCGGCGTGAGCCCGGTCGGCAGAGCACATGCGCTCGTGTTCGGCTCCCACACCGAGTACTGGACGACTGCGATGCGCGCCACATTGACCGCCGCGCTTACACGCGGTGCAAATGCCGTGTTCCTCGGCGCGAACAACATGTATTGGCGGCCGGTGTCCGTCGGTACGACCCGTCCCTACCGCGCACTCGCGATCTGGAAGCTGGCAGCCGTCGACCCGAACGCGAACAGCCCGTAGCTGACGTCGCTCAAGTGGCGCGATGCGCCGATCAACCAACCCGAGCAGGCGCTCCTTGGCGAGCAATTCGGCTGCACGGACGTCCTCGAGCCCATGACGGTGCCGAGTCCGCTCGGATGGCTATTCGCAGGGAGCGGGGCGACGCCCGGCCAAAGTCTCGCGGGCGTGATCTACCAGGAGACCGACACGCCGGGTGCCGGCTCGATGCCCGCCGGTACGCGCGTCGTCACCTCGCTGTCGTTCGCCTGTCCGCAGGACCAGCTCACCAACGGAGGAAGCGCGGTCACCCTCGCACCGGGCAGCGGTGGCGGCTTGGTGCTCGATGTCGGCACGCGCGGCTGGGTCTGTCCGCTCAACAGGTCCTGCGTGTCGAACCCGGTGTACTCGTGGCCGGCGCTCGTCAATCGGGATCCCGACATCGTGGTCGGTACGGTCCGCAACGATTCGTCGTCGGCGCAGGTCATCCAGAACGTCACGATAACCATTCTGGATGCGGTGCTGGCGGGGCCGGCCGGAAACCTAGTGGCCTCGTCCGGATACCCGCTCGCCGGCAGCTAGATGTGACCACGCGCGGCGTGAGTGACAGGTCCGAGTCCGGTCTGCGATCATCGACGCGCCGGATAGATGCCAACCGTCAGTCCACGGCGTGCGCCGGCGTCGCGCCCCCGTAGCTCAGGGGATAGAGCACAGGTTTCCTAAACCTGGTGTCGCAGGTTCGAATCCTGCCGGGGGCACCTCGAAAAGCCTCGCACATGCGGGGCTTTTCCGTCGCCCGGGGCGAGTCCCGGAACCTATGCAAAAGCGGTCTGAGAGGGTGCGGGACGGTGCGGGGGCGTCCAAGACGGTGCGGGAGGCGGTGCGGGGAATCGGGGGCCGCCTGGCTGGGGACCCGCCCAACGCCACGCCGAGCAGGGGTGCCACAACCGGTACGGCGTGTCCCGCCCGATCGGGGCGCGGCGCGAGAGCCGGCCCTGGCCCTTGAGGCGGCCGGGCAGCTGGATCGGCGGTTCCGGGGCCGGCTGCCGCACCAGCGCTTAG
>Ga0307373_10003818_pt1 | contig 25807 bp, 21 predicted proteins | sample OX2MG_FD_202534 | JGI IMG/M metagenome (GOLD analysis project Ga0307373, IMG submission 202534) | Soil microbial communities from Risofladan, Vaasa, Finland - OX-2 | ecosystem: Environmental > Terrestrial > Soil > Coastal area > Acid sulfate soil | place: Finland: Risofladan, Vaasa | collected...
GACCCGCTGGAACGGTGGTATCGCATCCTCAGTGAGGCACTGCGGTACTTCCTCAAAGGGGAGCAGCTGCGGCGGCCAATCCGCCTCAACCCGGCCTGAAGGCCAACCTTGGGTTGCGGGCCATCGGGGCTGACAGGCTCAACAGTGGTTTAACTGCCGGATTTAGGATGACTGATCCGTCACCCGTGCAAACACAGGGGGCCGGGCCGCTTCTACTCAGCGACGTCCCAGGGTGGGGCCCCGCTCTCGCGGGGGCGACGCCTGGGCCAGTCGGCATGCTTGGCCTGGCGCCGCGCCGGTCAGCGCAGCAATGCGCGGATCGTCTCCAACTCGCGCAGGGCCTCGGCCAACAGGGCGCGCAGGCGTTCGGTTTCAGGGTCAATTTTCGGCCGGACATTGATGCGCGCGGCACCCGGCGGCGGTGCGAGGCCGGGGAGCGGCAGCTCCGGATCCGACGACGGCCGGGCTTCCGCGGCGGCGGCGGCCCGTTCATCCTCGGTGGGCGGAGGAATGTCGTCCGACAGGCGCCCGCCGCCCTCGCGCAGCAGCCGCTGCACGCCCTTGATCGTATATCCCTGGATGTAAAGCAGGTCGGAGATGCGCCGGAGCAGGGCGATGTCGTCAGGACGGTAGTAGCGGCGTCCGCCGCCACGCTTCAGCGGCTTCACCTGGGGGAACTTGGTTTCCCAGAAGCGCAGGACATGCTGCGGGATGTGAAGATCGTCCGCCACCTCGCTGATGGTTCTAAAGGCATTGGGGGCTTTCTTCGGCCGGTCGCGGCCGGAGCGCGGGTCGAGGCCGGCGTCGTCCGCCGGATCGCTCATGTGCCCTCGGCGCTGCCTGACTCGGCGGCGTTGACGCGGGCTTTCAGCACGTGGCTGGGGCGGAATACCAGGACGCGGCGGGGCAGAATGGGTACTTCCTCGCCGGTCTTCGGGTTGCGGCCGATGCGGCGACCTTTCTGGCGCACTGAAAATGTCCCGAAGCCGCTGATCTTGACGGAATCTCCGAGTTCCAGGGTTGCGGCCATCCGCTCGAGCACGATTTCCAGCAGGTCGGCGGATTCGTTTCGCGACAGCCCGACCTGGGCGTAGATGGTTTCGGCCAAGTGTGCGCGCGTGACCGTTTGCATGCCGGTACGCTAGGCAGCGTCGCGCCCGGCGTCAAGCAAGATCACGCGAAAAATCCGCCAGGATCAGACGGTTGCGGGCATTGCCGCAAGCTGGCCCGGGGCAGGCTCTGGAATCCCACCAAGGGGCTCCGCCCAATGGCGGGTTTCAGCGCAGCGCCCTGGCCTACATGCGAACCAGCGCGGAACCCCAGGCAAGTCCACCGCCCAGCGCTTCCATCAGCACCAGGTCGCCGCGGCGGATGCGGCCGTCCTTGCAGGCCTCGGCCAGCGCCAGCGGCACCGAGGCGGCCGACGTATTGGCGTGCCGGTCCACCGTCACCACCACGCGCTCCGATGCCAGCCCGAGCCGCTTGCCCATCGCGTCGATGATCCGCAGGTTGGCCTGGTGCGGCACCAGCCAGTCCACGTCGCGCCGGGTCAGGCCGTCGGCGGCGAGCGCCTCGTCCACCACTTCCGCCAGGCGGGTCACGGCGTGGCGGAACACCTCGCGGCCGTTCATCACCAGATGTCCCGGCCGGTCCGGGCGCCCCACCGCCCCGTCCACGAAGAGCATATCGCCCAGCGTGCCCTGCGCATGCAGGTGCGTGGACAGGATGCCGCGGTCGAGCGTGCCGTGCCCCTCGCCGGCGCGCAGGAACACCGCCCCGGCACCATCGCCGAACAGCACGCAGGTGCCGCGGTCCTGCCAGTTCAGGATGCGCGAATAGACCTCGCTGCCGATCACCAGCGCACCGCGCGCCGCGCCGGTGCGGATCAGGCTGTCGGCGATGGCCAGGGCGTAGATGAAGCCGGCGCAGGCGGCGGACAGGTCGAAGCCGAACCCGCCCGGCACGCCGAGCGCCGCCTGGACGCGCAACGCGGTGGCGGGAAACGCCTGGTCGGGGGTGGAGGTGGCAAGGATGATGGCATCCACCTCCTTGGGTTCGGCGCCGGCATCGGCCAGCGCGGCGCGCGCCGCCGCGGTACCCATGAACGCCGCCGTCTCGTGCGGCCCGGCGATGTGGCGCTGGCGGATGCCGGTGCGGTCGCGGATCCACGCATCGGAGGTTTCCAGCTTCGCCGCCAGCTCCTCGTTGCTGACGATGCGCTCGGGCAGGTAGGCGCCGACCCCGGCGAGAATGGAACGGATGTGCATCGGCAACCTGTGTGGCGGAATCGCAGGGTCAGGCGGTCGCGAGTCGCGGGCCACCCTTGTCTTTCGCCTCGTTCTTGTCCTGCGGCGCCAGCTTGTCCAGCCCGCTGCGCGCAAGATCCTGGCGGATCAGGTCATTGAACCGGTGCACCACCATGTCCATGGCCACGTCGATGGCGTGGGCGAAGGTCTCCGCGTCGGCACCGCCATGCGATTTCACCACCACGCCGTTCAGCCCGACCATCACCGCCCCGTTGTAGCGCCGCGGGTCGAGCCACTCGCGCAGCCGCTCGAGCCCCGGGCGCGCCAGCAGGTAAGCGAGCTTGCCTGACCAACTGTTGGAGAACACCTGGCGCAGCAGGTCGAGGATCAGGCGCAACGCGCCTTCGCCGGTCTTCAGCGCGACGTTGCCGGTGAAGCCGTCGGTCACTACGACGTCGGTGGTGCCGGCGGCGATGTCGTGGCCCTCGACGAAGCCGCGGAACTGCGGGCCGATATGGCTGGCGCGCAGGATTTCCGCGGCCTGCCGCAGCGTGTCGTCGCCCTTCAGTTCCTCCGATCCGACATTGAGCAAGCCGATGGAGGGCGCGGTGAGGCCGAGCACGGTGCGGGCGAACACGTCGCCCATGATGGCGAACTGCACCAGGTTGCGCACGTCGCACTGCACGTTGGCGCCGAGGTCGAGCATCACCACGTCGCCGCGGGCCGAAGGGCCGATGGCGGCCATGGCCGGCCGGTCGATGCCGGGCAGCGTCTTCAGCACGATCTTGGCCAGGGTGAGCAGGGCACCGGTATTGCCGGCGGAGACCACACCCGAGGCCTCGCCGGCGGCCACCGAGTCGATAGCGATGCGCATGGAGGACTGCCGGGCACGCAACGCCGCGGTCGGCTTCATGTCGTCGCTGATCACGTCCGGCGCGTGACGGATGGTGCAGGCCGCGAGGGCGCGGCGATGCCGGGCCAGCAGGGCGACGATCCGCGGTTCGTCGCCGACCAGCAGGAAACGGGCCTTGGGATGCCGCTCGGCGGCGATCTCCAGCCCGGCGGCGACCATCGCCGGGGCGCGGTCGCCGCCCATGGCGTCCACCGCCAGCGAGAAGGTTGCGGTCACTATCGGGCGGGCGGCACAGGGCGGCCCGAGATCAGACCCGGACAGCGCCCTTCAGCGCCTTGCCGGCAGCGACGATCTCACGGCCATGGTAGAAGCCGCAATGCGGGCAGATGTGATGCGGACGCTTCAGCTCCCCGCAATTCGGGCACTCGGCGTGGGCCTGATGCGGCAGGGCCTCGTGGCTACGGCGCATGCCGCGGCGGGACGGGGAGGTCTTTCTCTTCGGAACAGCCATGGGACAGCGCCCCTTTGTCGATGGTTGGCCCCGCGATCGGGCGAGGGGCGGTCATTCTTTGGACACAAACGCGAGGGGCGCCGTCTAGCAGAGGGCGGCGCGGGTCGCAAGGGCACCTGCGGGGGCCGATCATGCTGCATTGCAGCGTTGCACTGGGTCCCTGTGGCCCGCGGCATGCGCCGCCAGGCCCGCCCAGTCACTGCGCAGAGCGACGCGACGCCACATTCCCCGGGGTGAGCGTTCCGCGACGCTGAGGATTGCCGCCTCGCTTCGCGCGACGACAGGGAGGGTTCAGCAGTCGCAATTGCCGGCTGAAGGGTTGTTCAGCGACGGCCGTATCGGTCAGTCATGATCGTGATGGTGCCACCACCACCCACCGTGATAATGGCCCGGCGCTTCCACAATGCATCCGCAGAGCATGGCGGACGCGACCAGAAGCGCGGCGAACGACAGCAGCGCCGACCGGGCGGACCGTCTGGCCCGAGCGGGTGACGGAGGCAAGCGATTGCGCAAAATCATCGGACTCCCGCCTTTGTTGCACTGGTAACAGCCCAAATTGCGATGACAGCCAGGTTCGCCGGGCTGGCGACTTTCGATCGGAACGACGTCAGGAAAGCGACCCGTCCTTGGCGATTTCATGGCGGCGCGCGTCGCCGCGGACCAAGGCGATCCCGTGCCGCCCGGCGCTCGGCAGGCCGCGGCAGACCCACATGATATACAGGAACGGACACGAAGTATAAGAACGAAAACGCACTGAAACTGCTGTGCGGGCGGCTACATATGGCGGGCACCCGGGGTCCCGATATGATCGTCCGGACCTCGAAAATGCGGAAAGTCGAGCGGACCGTGCAGCGCCGCCAGAATCGGCGTATTGGCGCGGATCACCAGCATGCGGCGGATCTTCTGCGTCGGCGTGAGCAGGCCGTTGTCCACGGTGAACGCCGGCACGATAGCGTGCTTGCGGATGCGCTCGGTCACCGACAGCCGGTGGTTGGTGCGGTTCACCGCCAGCGCCACCGCCACGTCGTCGTAGCCGTCGGCCGGCACCACCAGCGCGGTCAGCCCGGCGCGGCCGTCGCCGGCGACCACCGCCTGGGCGATCTCCGGCTCCGCCATCAGCCTGCCTTCCACCTTGGCGGGCGAGACGTTCTCGCCGCCGGACAGCACGATCAGGTCCTTCTTGCGGTCGGTGATGCGCAGGTAGCCGGAATCGTCCAGCACGCCGACATCGCCGGTGTGGAGCCAGCCGTCCCGGATCACTGATGCGGTCTCCTCCGGCCGGCCCCAGTAGCCGTCCATCACCAGGTCGCCGCGCACGAGGATCTCGCCGTCATCGGCGATGCGCAGATCGACGCCCTGCAGCACGCGGCCGACGGTGTCGATGCGGATCGCGTCGGGCGGATTGGCGCTGACGATCGGGCCGGCCTCGGTCTGGCCGTAGCCTTGCAGGATCTTCAGCCCGAGGGCGAGGAAGAACCGCCCTACCTCCGGCTCCAGCCTGGCGCCGCCGGAGCACGCCGCGACCAGGCGGCCGCCGAAACGGGCGCGCACCTTGGCGCGCACCAGCCGGTCCAGCAACGGATCGGCCAGCGCCTCCGCCAGGGTCAGCTTCGTGCCGTCCAGCCGCTTGAGGCCGATCGCCATGGCGCACCGGAACAGGCGCTGCCGCAGCGGCTTTTCCCGCGACACCTGGGTCAGCACGCGGTTGCGGATCACCTCCAGCACGCGCGGCACGACCGTCATGATGGTCGGGCGGACGGTCAGCAGGTCGGCCGCCAGATGCTCCACGCCGCGGGCAAAGACGATTTCGGTGCCGATGCTCGGGAGAAAAAACTGGCCGACGGTGTGCTCGTAGCTGTGCGAGGCGGGCAGGTAGGACAGGTAGATTTCATCCCGCAGCCGCAGCGGTCGCAGCAGCTCGAACGCGCCGTGGCAGTTGGACAGGATCGAGCGGTGCGGCAGCATCACGCCCTTGGGAACGCCACCGGTGCCGGAGGTGTAGATCAGGCAGGCCAGTGCGGTGGCCGGGATGCCGGCCGCCTCCAGCGCGATGTCGTCGGCCGGCGCGGTGTCGGCGACCAGCGCGGACCAGGGGAGCAGGCGAGGGGAGCCGCCGGCGGCCTCGCCCGAGAGGTCCGCCATGGACCCGTCCATCACCACCAGCAGGTCCAGGCCGTTGGCGCGGTGTGCCGCCTCGCGCAGCTTGCCGGCCAGGGCGGCGGACGAGACGATCGCCGCGCGTGCGCCGCTGTCGCGCAGGATTTGGGCATGGTCTTCGGCGGTGTTGGTGGTGTAGGCGGGCACCGGCACGGCGCGGATCGCCATCAGGGCGGTTTCGGCGATCGGATATTCCGGGCGGTTTTCCGCGGCGATCACCACCCGGTCGCCGGCAGCCACCCCAGCCGCGCGGAGCTGGCGGGCGCAGGAGGCGGCAAGACGGCCGAACGTGCCCCACGTGGTGGTCTGCCACCGCCCGTCGCGAAAGGCGCGCAGCAATGGCTTGTCCGGCCAAATGCGGGCGAGGCCGAACATCATCGCGGCCAGGTTGGGCCAGGTCGGGTAGCTGTCCAAGTTGCCTCCGTATTTCTCCCCCTCCCGCAGGGTGAGGGGGAGACGACCTTCCACGTCCCGCTGATCCCGACGCCCATGGGGCGCCGGCCTATGACGGCCGTCCCCGGCTGCCGCAACCCTTTGACGGCCGCCCCTACTAGCCTACATGGACAGGCAGTGCAGCCATCCGAGGAAGCTGATGCCCGACGCCACGCAAGTTCCATCCGCCACGGAAGCGCTGCCGGCCTGGGACCTGTCCGATCTCTACCGGGCGCCGGACGCACCGGAGGTCGCGGCGGATTTCGCGCGCGCCGACCACCGGGCGCGGGCCTTCGCCGCCGCCTATGCGGACAAGCTGGCCGGGCTGCCGGGCGCCACGCTGGCCGCCGCCATCGCCGAATACGAGAAGATCGAGGAGATGCTGGGCCGGCTGCTGTCGTACGCCCAGTTGCTGTTCGCCGGCGATTCCGCCGATCCCGCGATCGGTCGATTCTACCAGTCGGTCAACGAGCAGGCGACCACGATCAGCGCGCAGCTCCTGTTCTTCACGCTGGAGCTGAACCGGCTGGAGGAGGCGGTACTGGAGGCCAGGCTGGCCGACCCGGCCCTGGCCCGCTGGCGCCCCTGGCTGCGCGACCTGCGCGTGTTCCGCCCGCACCAGTTGTCGGACGAACTGGAAAAGCTGCTGCACGAGAAGGAGGTGACCGGCCACTCGGCCTGGAGCCGCCTGTTCGACGAGACGATGGCCGGGATGCGCATCGCCGTCGGCAACCAGTCGCTGACCGTCACCGACGCGCTGAACAAGCTGTCGGACCAGGACCGCACCGCGCGCGAGGCGGCCGCACGCGCCATCGGCGCGGCGTTCGGTGACCGGGTAAAACTGTTCTCACTGCTCACCAACACGCTGGCGAAGGACAAGGCGATCATCGACACCTGGCGGCATTATCCGCGCCCCGGCAGTGCGCGCAACCGCGCCAACATGGTGGAAGACCAGGTCGTTGACGCGCTGGCGACCGCGGTGCGCGACGCCTACCCGAGATTGGCGCATCGCTACTACGTGATGAAGGCGCGGTGGCTCGGCCTGGCGAAGCTGCAGCACTGGGACCGCAACGCGCCGCTGCCGGACGACGACGACCGCCACATCGACTGGCCCGAAGCGCGCGATCGGGTGCTGACCGCCTATGGCGCGTTCAGTCCCGAGTTGGCCTCGGTGGGGCGCAGGTTCTTCGACGCGCCGTGGATCGATGCGCGGTTGCGGCCCAGCAAGGCGGGCGGCGCCTTCGCGCATCCCACCGTGCCGAGCGCGCATCCTTACCTGCTGCTGAACTATCACGGCCGCACGCGTGACGTGATGACCCTGGCGCACGAACTAGGGCATGGCGTGCACCAGGTGCTGGCCGGCGCGGCGCAAGGCTACCTGATGTCCGGCACCCCTCTGACCTTGGCAGAAACCGCCAGCGTGTTCGGCGAGATGCTGACCTTCCGCGCATTGCTCGAGTCGGCCAGCCCGAAGCAGCGGCGCATCATGCTGGCGGCGAAGGTCGAGGACATGCTGAACACGGTGGTACGCCAGGTGGCGTTCTACCAATTCGAGACGCTGCTGCACGACGAGCGCCGCGGCGGCGAGCTGCTGCCCGACCGGATCGGCGCGTTGTGGCTGCAGGTGCAAACCGAGAGCCTGGGCCCCGCGTTCGAGTTCACCCCGGAATACGCGGTTTACTGGGCCTACGTGCCCCACTTCATCCATTCGCCGTTCTACGTGTACGCCTATGCGTTCGGCGACTGCCTGGTGAACGCGTTGTACTCGGTGTTCCAGGGCGGTCACCCCGGATTCCAGGCCAAGTATCTCGACATGCTGCGCGCCGGCGGTTCGAAGCGGCACAAGGAACTGCTGGCGCCGTTCGGACTGGACGCGTCGGACCCGGCGTTCTGGACGAAGGGGCTGGACGTGATCGCCGGCTTCATCGACGAGCTGGAAGCCGCAGGGTGATGACGCGGGATGGTGGAGGGCCAGGCCGGTACCAAAGGCATCCGAGAGGCAGACAGCGATGCAGCCAGACGACGTGACAAGGCTCATTGAGGCCATCGCGAAACTCATCAGCGCACTGGCCTGGCCCGCTGTTTTGATTTTTGCACTGCTTCTGCTGCGTCCGTCGGTTCGCGAGTTCCTCGCAACCTTGAGCGAGGTCCGGCTGAAGGGTGCCGGCTTCGAGGCATCGGCCCAGAGAAGACTGAACCTGGACGCGACCCGTCAGAGGCTGCATGACTTCTGGAAGCCGGACGGCAAGGTCAACCGCGCGAACGTTACCCGTATCACAACCCGTATGCGGCAGTTGGGTATCGGCGGTAGCGTGGCCTGGCTGATCAACGCCGGAACGGCGGACGATCGCTCTCGGGTTGTGTCATGCTTATCGTTGCAAGACTGAGGAGATGACAATGCAAGGCGATCCGGTGACGGCGAGAGCAATTCGCACGGAAGTGATCGATCTCGTTCCCATCAATGTGCTGGCAGAAGTGACCCAGGACTTCAAGGACTCGGGCACGACCGAGATCAAAGCCGAACCTGATCCGGACGGCACCTGGAAGATCAGCGCAATGCTTTGGAACCGGCAGTGATCGATTCAACCCTGAGTGTGGCGTCGCTTGGTGCGGTACACGGAGTGTTCTGCCGCTGTTCCGACTTGTGCGATGTCTGACCGCAGCAACCTGTTCGGCGAAATCCGCCGCTTGGCGCGCACCTCGGGCGCGGTCGGCGGCATCGCGGCGCGCGTCGCCGGGGCGCGGATGTTCGGCATCAAGACCGACCGCGCCGCGCACGCGGAGGACCTGCGCATGGTGCTCGGCGGACTGAAAGGCCCGCTGATGAAGGTGGCGCAGTTCCTCTCCACCGTGCCCGACGCGCTGCCGGCGGAATACGCCGAGGAACTCGCGCACCTGCAATCCAACGCCCCGCCGATGGGCTGGAGCTTCGTGCGCCGCCGCATGGCGAGCGAACTCGGGCCGCATTGGGAAAGCCGCTTCGCCAGTTTCAGCCATGCAGCGGCGGCGGCGGCCTCGCTCGGCCAGGTGCACCGCGCCAGCCTGCCGGATGGCACCGACGTCGCCTGCAAGCTGCAATATCCCGACATGGCCAGCACGGTGGACGCCGACCTGCGCCAGTTGCGCCTCGCCATGGCGATCTATCACCGCATGGACAATGCCATCCAGCACGAGGAAATCTACAAGGAACTGGCGGAACGCCTGCGCGAGGAACTGGATTATGAACGCGAGGCGGCGCAGATGCGGCTCTACGGGCTGATGCTGGCCGACAGCCCCACCGTGCACGTGCCGCTGCCGATGCCCGGCTTCTGCACCAACCGGCTGCTGACCATGACCTGGCTGGATGGCCGCCCGCTGATGCACCGCCTGGAAGAAGACCCGCCGCAGGACGAGCGCAACCGCATCGCCGAGGCACTGTTCCGCGCCTGGTACGTGCCGTTCTACCGCTACGGCGTGATCCACGGCGATCCGCATCTCGGCAACTACCAGGTGCGGCCGGACGGCTCGGTGAACCTGCTGGATTTCGGCGCCATCCGCGTGTTCGGTGCGAAATTCGTGCGCGGCGTGATCGACCTGTTCGAGGCGGTGCGCGACAACGACGACGCCAAGGCGCATCGCGCCTACGCCACCTGGGGCTTCACCGACCTGTCGGACGAGAAGATGGCGGTGCTGAACCTCTGGGCGCGCTTCCTTTACGAACCGCTGACCGAGGACCGCGTGCGGCGCATCCAGGAGACCGACGATCCGCAATTCGGCCGTGAGGTGGCCGAGCGCGTGCATGCGGGGCTGAAGCGTACCGGTGGCGTGAAGCCGCCGCGCGAGTTCGTGCTGATGGACCGCTCGGCGATCGGCCTGGGCGGCGTGTTCGTGCGGCTGAAGGCGGAGCTGAACTGGAGCCGGCTGTTCCACGGCCTGATTGCCGATTTCGACGAGGCGACATTGGCGGCGCGGCAGGCCGGCGCGCTGGCACAGGCAGGTGTGCCGCCGACCGGGTGAGGCCGCATATCGCCGGCGGGCCTTTGGTGCGTCCCAAGGCGCGCACGCTTTTGCCATACCAGGGGCGGAACCTGTCGGCGCCGAGGGCCAGGACGTTCGGGGTTTGTTAATCCGCGGCGTGTATGCCGCGGTCATGGTGCGGATACGCGGAACCACCTCTGTGCTGACTGGCTGCGAAGTCTTGACGGTGCCGCCGCGGATCGGTTTCTGAGTGCGCGGCACCCAGACCGCAACATTGCTGATGGTGCTGCTGTTGCATTTTTGTTCTTCGACGGCGGTGCTGAATGCGCTGGCGCCGCGCGACGGTGTTACGCCGGCCCACAACATTGCCTACGCCGACAACCCACGCCGTACGCTCGACGTCTATGTCCCGTGCCCGGCCGCCTCGCCGGCACCGGTGGTCGTATTTTTCTATGGCGGCGGTTGGGCGTCCGGATCGAAGGCGATGTACCGCTTTGTCGGCGCTGCTCTGGCCGCGCGCGGTGTGCTGGCGGTGATCCCCGATTACCGGCTGTATCCGAAAGTGCGGTTTCCTGCGTTCGTCAATGACGCTGCGGAAGCGGTGGCCTGGACCCATGCGAACGCGGCGCGCTACGGCGGCGATCCGCATCGGCTGTTCCTGATGGGCCACTCGGCCGGCGCGCATATCGCCGCGCTTCTCGCCCTCGACGCCAGTTATTTGCGATCGGTGCGGCTGTCGCCCCGACGCGACCTGTGCGGCGTCATCGGCCTGGCCGGGCCATACGACTTCCTGCCGCTGCATGACGCGACGCTGGAGGCGATCTTCGGAGCCGAAGCGGAATGGCCGCGCTCGCAGCCGATCAACTACGTTTCGCCGCAGGCCCCGCCGATGCTGCTGCTGGCGGGGCGCGACGACTTCACGGTGGATCCAGGCAATACGCTCCGGCTTGCCAAGCGTCTGCGTGCGGCCGGTGCGATGGTCGAGAGCCGGCTGTATCCGATGATCGGGCACAAGACACTGATCGCGGCGTTCTCGGGAGCGCTGTCGTTCCTTGCGCCGGTGCGCCAGGCAACGCTGCGCTTCGTCGCGGCGCATGGAGCGTGCGGCCGCTGATCGGGCGGCGGCGACCGGTGTGTCGCCAGGGCTGGTGCCTGTCAGGCCCGGATCTGGCGCGCAATCGCCCGCACCGGTTCGCATGTCTCACGTGACACGCGCATCGGCTGACGCCCGGGCATCAACCGGCCGCTGGCAGGCATGAATTCCACCACGCCGCGGTGGCCAGTGGCGCTGCCGGCGCTCCGGCCGGGCCATTCCCATTGCTCGGACAGGCTCCTACGCTCCGCCTTGCCGGGTAACCCGGGGGAGGAATGCGACTCATGAACGACATCCGCGTGGTGGCGAGCGGGCTGCGCTTTCCGGAGGGGCCGGTGGCGATGCGCGACGGCTCGGTGGTCCTGGTGGAGATCGAGCGCCAGACCGTCAGCCGCGTCGCGCCCGATGGCACGGTGACGGTGATGGCGCATACCGGCGGCGGGCCGAACGGGCTGGCGGTTGGACCCGACGGTGCGTTCTACGTCTGCAACAACGGCGGCTTCCTGTGGCGGACCGAGATGAACATGCTGCGTCCGGCGGGCGTGCCGTCGGACTATGTCGGTGGGCGGATCGAGCGGGTGGACGCGACGACCGGTGCCGTGTCCGTGCTGTACGACCATTGCGGGCCGCACGGATTGCTCGGCCCGAACGATCTGGTGTTCGATGCGCAAGGCGGGTTCTATTTCACCGATCTGGGGAAGGCGCGGGCGCGCGATCGCGACTGGGGCGGCGTGTATTACGCGCTGGCGGACGGATCGAGGATCGTCGAGGTAGCGCACCCGATCCTGACGCCGAACGGCATTGGCCTGTCGCCCGACGGGCGTGTCTTGTACGTGGCGGAAACCGAAACGGCGCGGCTCTGGGCGTTCGACATCGTCGCGCCGGGTGTGGTGCGGAAGGCGCCGTTTCCATCGCCGCATGGCGGACGGATCGTGGCGGGCTTGGGCGGGTTCCAGCGATTCGACAGCCTGGCGGTGGACGCGGCGGGGAACGTGTGCGTCGCCACGCTGGTGAACGGCTCGGTGAGCGTGATCGCACCGGGGGGGAAACTGCTGCGGCAGGTGGCGATGCCGGACATGTTCTGCACCAATATCTGCTTCGGAGGTCCTGATTTGCGCACGGCCTACATGACACTGTCGGGGACCGGGAAGCTGGTGGCGATGGACTGGCCGGAGCCGGGGCTGCGCCTGGCGCACGAGGGTTAGTGCCATCCGGCGCTGACGTTGACTATTGATTGGTCCGCGCGGTGGAGGGGTCAGACCCGCGGCCCGTGATGAACGGAGACGAGACGTCAGACCTCGACCTGTCTCTGACGGAAGCGGGCTGCCGCGCCCGGTGTGGACGGAATGACATGGGATGCCTGTGGGTCGATCTGGACGCGCGGTTGCGCGATCTCGAGGGCCGCATCCACCGGAGCTCCTGCCGGGCACAGCCGTGGCTACGTGCCCGCATCCCGAAACCGGACGGACGGCAACGCCCGCCCGGCATCGCCGCGCCGGAGGACAAGGTCGGCCAACGCGCGGTGGCGGAGGTTCGCAAAGCCATCTACGAAGCGGCATGGTGGAGGATGGGATCAGCCGACTGCCAGGCATATTCCGCTTACCGAGCGACGCGTCCGCCAGCCAACCCGACCGCGCGATCACTCCCGCCGCCGCGTGATGCTCCGCACGGTGATGTCCCAGGCGTTGTGAAGACCGACCGCCAGCAGCGCTCCCATCGACAGCGCCAGCGCCGCGCATCCCACGTCCAACCGCAATGCCAGCGTGACGCCGGACGCCGCCACGAACAGGTAGCCGGCAATCGGCAGCACTATGTACCACACCCGATCTTCCAAATCGATCGCCTTGATCAGGCCGTCGCGCAGCGTGTCGCGCCAGGCCACGCAGGAATGCGCCAGGCCGAACAGCCCGCAACCCAAAATCACAACGCCGAGCAATACCCAGCTCCGCACCGGCGCCAGAACAACCAGGCACGCCGCCAGGATGAGGCTGAAATTGACTACGCTTGCCGACAGGAACACGCGCAACGCCGCGCGCCGGTCGTTGCTGAAGACGCCGGCCCCGACGGTCGCGGCGACAAACAGCAATCCGACCATCGTGGCCGAGGCCGTGCCAAGCATCGTGTAGAATTCACGCCAGGGGCCGAGCGCGTCCGCTAACGGCAGCATGCCGATGTCACCCTTGTCTTGCCTCAAACCTGCACAGCGTCGCGCCGACCCGGCACACAACCGGACCGACCGACAAATTCCATCCAGGGCAATCGCTTGAATCGGTCGCGGTCGCGCGTCGGAGCATGCGCACAGGAACACGTGTCTCCCACAATCCGGGAAGCTTTTAACACGGAGGAGGATCGAGAGCCACGGAGGGCCGCGGAGCCGTATGGAATTTTGCCTCGCGCAAAGCGCGTCGAAGTTTTCGCTCCGCGGCATTCCGTGGCTCTCGATCCTCCTCCGTGTCAAAAGCCCGCGCACTTGCCACACGCACGGGCACTGCGGCCTTTGCCCTTGGACAAGCCGCCCACGGCCGCCCCCGTTCAAGCGATTGCCCTGGTGCGTATCCCCCGAGGTCTGGACCGTCATTTTTCGTTTGCCTCAGCGGCGCCAAGCATGACGCGGGGCCAGGTCATCTCTTTCTTAGGCAGCACGACCCCGAATTCCATGACCGGGCAATCTCTCCGAGGCAGGGTTCCTCGCGGGCCCGGATGTCGAGAACGCCACCGCCTGCCGGCCTCTGGCAAAGGACGCGGCGGCGAAGCGCCTGGATGACGGCGTCAAGCAGCGGCATCCGGACATTCCATGGCGTCAGATCGCCGGCCTGCGGGACATCCTCGCGCATGAACACTTCATTCGGGAAAGCGCAATCGTCCGGCTGACGGCGAAGGTCGGGCGGTGGCGACTGGCCGATGTCTGCCGCACTGAACCAACCAGGCTTGGAGGGCAATTGTGGCCGCGGCAACCGCCAGGCAGGCCCACGCTCACCCCCTCCGCGCATCGAACCGATACGGCGTCACGCCCGCGGAATTCGGATCCAATGCCAGCCGGTGCTCCAACGGCGGAAACGCGCGGCTGCGGCAATCCGGCCGGTCGCACAGCCGGCACGACAACCCGATCCCCACCTTGGCGCGTTCCAGGTCGATGCCGTCGGCATACGCCAGCTCCTCCGCGTGCGCTACGCTGCAACCCATCGCCACCACGTGTCCCGGCCGCGGCTCGCCCCAGCCGCGCGACGGCCGCGTCACGGCGTGTGCGAAGCACAGATAGGCCGCGCCGTCCGGCAGCTCCGCCACCTGCACTTGCACCTCGCCCGGCCGCGCGAACGCGGTGTGCACTACCCAGCGCGGGCACGACCCACCGTACCGGGCAAACGGGAATCCCGCGGCGGAGAAGCGCTTCGACACGTTGCCCGCCGGATCGACCCGCAGAAAGAAGAACGGCACCCCCCGCGCGCCCGGCCGTTGCAACGTCGACAACCGATGACAGACTTGCTCGAACGACACGCCAAAGCGCGCCGCCAGTGCCTCCATGTCGTGCCGCAGCCCGCGCGCGGCGTCGAGGAAAGCCGCATACGGCATTAACAACGCCCCCGCCACGTAGTTGAGCAATCCGACGCGGATCAGCATGCCGGCTTCCGCCGAGGACGGCGCGGCGTCGGCCAGCACGGCTTCCACCGTCTCGCGCGCCTCCAGCAAGGCGAGCTGGAACGCCAGGTGGAAACCGCGGCTCTCGCGCGGCAGCGCCTCCGACAACACCAGCCCGCGTGTGGCCGGATCGTAGCGGCGCAGCGCGCCCTCAAGCTTTTGCACCATCACCGTCAGCCCGTGCATGCGGCGCAACCGGTCGGCGATGGCGTGGTTCATCTCGGCGGGTGCGGCGCGCAGTTCGCCGGCGATGGCTTCGGCGGCGATTTCCAGCGACGGAAAATGGTTGCTGCGGTCGTCGAAGAAGTCGCGCGCCTCCTCGTTCGGCAGCAGCACCCGCCGGCCGGACGGCAACGCGATGCCGCCGGCATCCTCTCGCGCCACGCGCCAGGCGCGATACAGCGCCTGGATGGCGCGCGCGGCGTTCGGCGCGGCGGCGGCAATTTCGGAAATCTCCGACTCGGGCACCGTGTCGGCCGACAGCAGCGGATCGGCGAACGCCTCGCGCAGCCCGACTTCGAGCTGGCGTTCGTCGCGGCCGGACAGCGTGGCGAGATCGACGCGCAGCGTCTCGCCCAGCTTGATCAGCAGCGAGGCGGTTACGGCACGCTGGTCATGCTCGATCAGGTTCAGGTAGCTGGCGGAAATCCCCAGCCGCGTCGCCAGCGCCTGCTGCGAAAGCTTTCGGTCGGAGCGCAGCCGCCGCACCGTGCGGCCGATCAGGGCGCGGGCCATGCTTTACATCCTTTACAAATTTGCGGCCGCCGTCGTGAAACCAGAGACAGGATTGCACGGCATTCTGGCAGAATCAGAGTGACCTTCGCACCTGCAATGTCAATTATTCACTTATCGCAAGCCCGAACCAGGAGTAGCCCGATGCGTCCCCATCCCACCCCGGTCCTCGCCCCCGACGGTTCCCGCGGCAGCCTCGGCGATCCCGAGCGCTTCGCCGGCATTCGCCGAGACTACACGCCGGCGGACGTCGCGCGCCTGTCCGGCAGCTTCCGCATCCGCCATACACTCGCCGAAATGGGCGCCGCCCGGCTATGGCACTTGCTGCGGACGCAACCCTATGTGCCGACGCTCGGCGCGCTGACCGGCAACCAGGCGGTGCAGCAGGTGAAGGCCGGGTTGTCGGCAATCTACCTGTCCGGCTGGCAGGTTGCGGCGGACGCCAATACCGCGGGCGAGATGTACCCGGACCAGTCGCTGTACCCGGTGGATTCGGTGCCGAACGTGGTGCGGCGGATCAATGCCGCGCTGCGCCGCGCCGATCAGATCGCGCGGTCCGAGGGCGGCGACGATACTTACTGGATGGCGCCGATCGTCGCCGATGCGGAAGCCGGCTTCGGCGGCGCGCTGAACGCGTTCGAGTTGATGAAGGCGATGATCGCCGCCGGCGCGGCGGGCGTGCATTTCGAGGACCAGCTCGCGTCCGAAAAGAAATGCGGCCATCTCGGGGGCAAGGTGCTGGTGCCGATCGCGCAGCACATCCGCACGCTGAACGCCGCGCGCCTGGCGGCTGACACCGAAGGCGTGGCAACCGTGCTGCTGTGCCGCACCGACGCGCACTCGGCACAGTTGCTCACCAGCGACGTCGATGAACGCGACCGCCCCTTCATCTCCGGCGAACGGACGCCGGAGGGGTTCTTCCGCATCGTCCCCGGCAGGGGCGTGGACTATGCCATCGCCCGCGGCCTGGCCTTCGCGCCCTGTGCCGACCTGCTGTGGTGGGAGACCAGCGAGCCCAACCTGGCGGAAGCCGAGCGCTTCGCCGACGCCATCCACCGGCGATTCCCCGGCAAGATGCTGGCCTACAATTGCTCGCCCAGCTTCAACTGGCGGAAGAAGCTGTCGCCCGAGCGCATCGCCAACTTCCAGCGCGACATCGGCCGCATGGGCTACAAGTTCCAGTTCGTCACGCTGGCCGGCTTCCACAGCCTCAACCTGTCGATGTTCAAGCTTGCCCGCGGTTACGCGGAGCGCGGCATGGCAGCCTATTCGGAGTTGCAGGGGGAAGAGTTCGCCGCCGAGGCCGCCGGCTACACCGCGACGCGGCATCAGCGCGAGGTCGGTGTCGGCTATTTCGACATGGTGGCGACGGCGGCGGCGGGTGGCCAGTCATCCACCACGGCGCTGTCCGGCAGCACCGAGGCAGCGCAGTTCCACGACGCGCAGGCAACGCCGGCCGTGCATCGCGGCGACGATGACGGGCTGGTGCACAACCACGAATGGGCGGTGACCGCGAAGTAGGTCGCCCCTCACGCTACGCTCTCCCGCCGACGCGGGAGATGGCAATCCTGTGGAGGCCGCGCATCATCCACAGGATTGCCGCTCCGCGCCTCGCAATGACAGCGCCCCCGACGACTCCGATCAGGCTGGAAATGCTCTAAACCATCCCGATGTGATCGGCGAGCTGTGCCGCGGTATAGGTTTCGCCGGCGCTGTCGGGGATTTCCGGCAGCATGGTGGCGTTCCATGCGTGCCAATCCGCCACCAGGCGATCGGTCAGGTCGCGGCGGCGATCCTGCAGGTTGGCACGTTCGCGCGGATCCTTGACGACATCGAACAGGTATGTGTTGTCGCGGATCTTGAGATATTTGAAATCGCCGTCACGCACCGCGCGCTGCGCGTTGGTCTTGTAGCGCCAGAACAGCTTGCGCGACACCGCCTGGTGCTGGCCGGAAAGCACCGGGAGCAGAGTGATGCCGTCGGGTGGGTAGGCGGCGTCGGCCGCGGAGCCCGCTGCCTCCAGCAGGGTCGGGAACCAGTCCATGGTGATTGCCACCTGTGAGCTGACCTGACCGGCGGGAATGCGCGCCGGCCAGCAGATCAGTGTCGGAACGCGCAGCCCGCCTTCCAGCAATTCGGTCTTGATCCCGGTGAACGGCCAGGTGTCGGAAAAGCGCTCGCCGCCGTTGTCGCTGGTGAAGATGACGATCGTGTTGTCGGCGATGCCGTTCGCGTCCAGCGCCTGCAACACGCGGCCGATCTGCAGGTCCATCGCCTGGATCATGCGGAAATAGGTCTGCTGCGTGCCGCCGTCGTAGTGGCGCAGATTGCTGCCGCGCAGGCGTTCGGATTCCGCGCGGTCACCCGGCGCTTCCCACGGCCAGTGCGGTGCGTTGAAATGCAGGCTGAGCAGAAAAGGTTGTCCGCGCGCGGCATAATCGTTCAGCGTGGCGACAGCGCGGTCGCCGAGCAAATCGGTCATGTAGCCGCTCCGCCGGACAGGTTCGTCGCCGTCCCACAAATCGTGACCGCCGCGGGTGTTCTGGTGCGAGTAGTAGTCCGCCGCGCCGCTGACGATGCCGTAGAAGCGATCATAGCCGCTTTTCTGTGGACCAAATTTCGGCGGCACGCCCAAATGCCACTTGCCGACCAGCGCCGTGCGATAGCCGGCTTGCCGCAGCAGCGACGGCAACGTGGGGTGTTCTGGCGGCAGCCCGACATCCAGCTTGCCCGCCAGCGGCTCCTCCAGCCCGAGCGGCAATCGATACTGGTAGCGTCCGGTGATCAGCGCGAGCCGGGTCGCCGAACACACCGCGGAGTTGGCGTAACCCTGAGTCAGCCGAACGCCGCGCGCGGCGATGCGGTCGATATTCGGCGTCGCCAGTTCCGGCCGGCCGTAGCAGCCCACATCGGCGTAACCGAGGTCGTCGGCCATGATGAACACGATATTGGGTCGATTCGACATGGCGTTTCCCCGATATGTGCGGTCATTCCCCACGCGGTCAGCGTAAAGCGTGCAACGGGATGCGTCCAATCCGCCGCCTCGGCCGGTGTGATCGCGATCAGCAGATTGCCGCCGTTGCCCTGGACGTAGGTGCCGGCTGCCACATCCGTCAGGCCGGTGCAGGTGCTCGCGCCTGGTTCATGGGAGATCAGCGCGCTGTTGTTGGTAACCCGGCACCGAATCGCCGGACTTCGGCCGCGGCGTTTCACGTGATCGTGCGCCCGAGCCCGGCTATACCGTGTGGCGCGGCGCCGCCAGGCCGGCTTCTCTCCGCCGCGACCACCGCCAGGGAGTTCCCGTAAGATGCCCTTCAAGGTCCAGGTTGGCCCGCCGCAGATCGCCATCCACCAGGGGATGACCGTGCTGGTCACCGAACCGGACGGGCAGGTCGGATGGCCGACCGACAAGGGACTGTACTTTTTCGACACCCGCCTGATCAGCGCCTGGAACGTTTACGCCAACGGCGAATCCTGGGATCTGCTCAGCGGCGGCGCGGTCAGCTACGATTCCGCCCGAATCTTCCTGACCAATCGCGGCTTCCTCACCGAGGACGGCGCGGTACCGGTCCATTCGCTCGCCTTTATCATCAGCCGCGCGATTGACGGCGGCCTGCACGAGGACCTCGACCTGACCAACCACGGCCAGCGTCCGGTACGCTTCAACCTGGAGCTCGCCATCCGCTCGGATTTCGCCGACATCTTCGACGTGAAGGCCGGCCGTGCCGTCCGCCGCGGCCGCATCGGCACCGAATGGTCGGACGCGCACCAGTGCCTGCGCACGCTCTACCGCAACCGCGATTTCATGCGAGCCGTCTCGGTATCGGTCGGCGCGGCCACGTCGCACGCCGCGTACGCCAACGGCCGGCTCAGCTTCGAAGTCGCTTTGGCCCCCGGCGCCACCTGGCACTGCTGTCTGCTGTATGAACTGGCCGACGGCGACCGCCGCTTCCAGGCGCCGCACGCCTGCGCGACGCACGCGCATCGCTCGGGCCAGGCGGCGGGGCGGCACGCCTGGCAGCAGACAGTGCTGAAGGTGCGGACCAGCAACGAGGAGTTCTACCGCTTCTACCACCAGGCGATCGACGACATGGCCGCGCTGCGCCTGCCGATCGAGGGCACCGACCACATGGTGTTCGTCCCCGCCGCCGGCCTGCCCTGGTTCATGGCGCCGTTCGGCCGCGACAGCCTGATCGTGTCGCTGCAGAACATGCTGGTCTATCCGGAGTTCGCCAGCGGCTCGCTCGACACGCTCGGCCGTTGGCAGGCGACGGAACGCGACGATTACCGCGATGCCGAGCCGGGCAAGATCATGCATGAGCTGCGCTACGGCGAGCTGGCGCATTTCAGGCTGATCCCGCACACACCGTATTACGGCACCGCTGACGCCACCCCGCTCTTTCTGATCACGCTGCACGCTGCCTGGCGCGCCACCGGCGATGACACGCTGCTGCAACGGCATATGGCGCATGCCGAGGCGGCGCTGACGTGGATCGACGACTACGGCGACCGCGACGGCGACGGCTTCCAGGAATACAAGACCCGATCGCCGGTGGGCTACGAGAACATGGCCTGGAAGGATGCCGGAGATTCGATGGTCTATGCCGACGGCTCGCCGGTAAAGGGGCCCAAGGCATTGTGTGAATTGCAAGGCTACGTCTATGACGCCTGGCTGCGCATGGCGGAGGCGTTCGACGCGCTCGGCCAGCCGGACCGCGCCCGTGAATTGCGCGCAAAGGCCGCCACGCTGTACCGCCGCTTTGACGAGGCGTTCTGGGACGAGCCGAGCGGATTCTACGCCTACATGCTGGACGGCGAGAAACGCAAAGTGCTGACGGTCGCATCCAATCCGGGACACCTGCTGTGGTCCGGGATCGTGCCGCCGGAGCGCGCGGCGCGCGTGGTGGCGCGGCTGATGGCACCCGACATGAATTCCGGATGGGGCATCCGCACGCTGTCGTCGGCGCATCCGGCGTACAATCCGTATTCGTATCAGAATGGCTCGATCTGGCCGCACGACAACAGCCTCATCGCGCTCGGTTTCAAACGCTATGGTTTTGCGGCCGAAGTCGGGCAGATCGCGCGCGGCATCTCGGAAGCCGCAAGCCATTTTCTGCTGAACCAGTTGCCCGAGCTGTACGCCGGCATCGAACGCACCGACGGCGGATTCCCGGTGCAGTACCTCGGTGCCAACGTGCCGCAGGCCTGGGCCGCGGGCACGGTCTTCGCATTGTTGCAGGCGCTCCTCGGCATCCAGCCAGACGCGCCGCGCGAGCGGCTGTTCGTCGATCCGGTGCTGCCGCACTGGCTGCCGGACATCACCTTGTCCGATCTGCGCCTGGGACGGCGGCATTTCGACATTCGCTTCTGGCGCGACGGCGAGGCAACGGAATTCGAAGTGCTGCGCGGCGACCGGCACCTGGTGCAGCGGCGCAGCAGTGCAGAGGTGTTCGAGATGCTGCGGACCGGCAAGGCTGCATGAGTTGGACGAAGCTCCGCGGCCCTGCCTCTTCTGTCCCATCGACCAACGTCAGGCCATGCCATCTGCGGCAGCGATCGCCCGATCACCGTATTCCATTGCGGTTTCCCCTGGGGTGCATCGGCCGTATCCTGCTGCTATCGCCGCAAATCGGGCGTGATGCAGGAGACCGGCACATGACGACCCTCGGAACAGTGGCAAGCGTCCGGCAGCGCGCGTGGGTGTTTTGCGAGCGCTTCGGACTGCGGCTGCCGATCCTGATGGCGCCCATGGCCGGCGCCTGCCCGACAAGCCTGGCGATCGCCGTTGCTAATGCCGGCGGCATGGGGGCGATGGGTGCCCTGACGACGCAGCCCGCCGGCATCGCGGAATGGACGGCGCAGTTCCGCGCGCAGAGCAATGGCTCGCTGCAGGTGAATCTGTGGATACCGGAGCCCGGTCCGGTGCGTGACGCCGCCGCCGAAGCGACAATGCGGAACTTCCTGGCGCGATGGGGCCCGCCCGTGCCGCCCGAGGCCGGCAACGCCCCACTCCCGGATTTCGCCGTGCAATGCCAGGCCCTGCTCGCGGCCGCGCCTGCTGTCGTGTCGTCGATCATGGGCGTTTATCCGCCGGATTTCGTCGCCGCGCTCAAGGCGCGCGGTATCGCCTGGTTCGCCTGCGCTACCACCCTGGCGGAGGCGCGGCAGGCCGAGGCCGCCGGCGCGGATGCCATCGTCGCCCAGGGGATCGAGGCGGGCGGTCACCGCGGCGCCTTCGACAACGCCGCCGCCGAACGCCAGGGGGCCACCCTGTTCGCCCTGCTGCCCAGGCTGGCCGACAAGCTGTCGGTCCCGATCATCGCCACCGGCGGCATCGCCGACGGACGTGGCGTGGCGGCGGCGCTGATCCTGGGTGCGAGCGCCGTACAGGTCGGCACCACCTTGTTGCGCTGCCCGGAGGCCGCGACCCATCCCGCCTGGGCCGATGCGCTAGCGGAGTTGGAGCCCGAGGGCACGATGCCGACGCGGGCTTTCTCCGGCCGGCTCGGCCGCGCCATCGCCACCGATTATGTGCAGGCGGCGTCGGCTCCGGGCGCGCCCAAGCCGACACCCTATCCGGTGCAGCGCGGCCTCACGGCGCCAATGCGGGATTCCGGACAGCAGGCGCGCGACGTCCACCGCATCCAGGCCTGGGCAGGGCAGGGCGCGGCCCTGGCCCGGGCCGAGCCCGCCGGCCTTGTCGTCCAACGGATGTGGCAGGAAGCCGAGGCACTGCTGCGTTCGTAGCTATGGACCCCGCCCGCTTCGCGGCAGGAGTCCAGCGGGTAGTGGGTCAGCTTGCATGTATGCAACGCGCCCAAGCACGCCAGCCCCATCCCAGGACGCGCGACCTGCGATGGCCGGCATCCGAAAACCTTCACCATGGCGGTTCTTCCGGGCTCGACGGGCGCATTCCGAAACCAGCCGCTCGTCGTTTGGTTAACGCTGATGGCTGACGCCAGCTCGATCTACTGCCGCCCGTCATTGATTGTGCGGTCGATCTCTGAACCGCTCGCTCCGGCAACACCGGTAGTGCCTGTGGAAACCGCCCGATCTGCCCTGGCCGCCGCACGGACCGATCCACCGGGCCGCCGCGCGAACCGATCCACCGGACCAATCCACCGGACCAGTCCACCGGACCAATCCACCGGACCACCCCACCAGGCCAATCCACCGGGCGAGCCTCGCCACATCCCTGGCGCGTGTGCGTATCTCTGACATATCCAGTTATTCCCATTGACACACACCCCCCGCCATGCTACACGCCGTGCGCGCTACGCAACCCGCCACGAAAGGCCACCCTCTATCCGTCCCGCCATGATGCACGATCCACTCACCACTCCGGCCGACGCCTGTGCCCCCGATGCAGATCGGGCCGCCCCGGACGCGTCCGCGCGCCTGCCCGAGTGGGTCGCCCATCTCCTCGCGCTGGTCATCCGCTTCATGCTCGAGCGCATGCTCGCCACATGCTCGGGCCGCTCCCGGCTGCCATCCTGGTGGCACGACCGGCCGGACCTGCCGCCGGCCTCGGCGCAGGCCCTCGCCGCATCGACCCGCGGCCCGTTCGGCAACGCCATCGCCTGGATGTGCCAGCGCCGCGGCATCGGGCCGGGACACCCGGACTGGCCGTACCTGGCCCGCACCATCGTGGCGTTTGGCGGCAGCGTGAAGGGGTTCCGCGCCGGCGCCAGGCCGTGCGGGCTGCAATGGTGGGAAAACCCCGCCATCTTGCCGGGGATAATCGGTGAGACCGTGGCCACTCCCGCAGCCGCGGCAATGGCCTTGCTGCTGTCGCCGCAGGCGGCTGCCGCCGCTCCCTCGCCGGCACCCAGGAACATCGTGCGTTCGGAAGCCGAGCCTGCACGGCCGCCTGCGTTCCGCCGGCAGGTCTTCGCACGTACCGCCACAGGTCCGCCGACCGGGCCGCCCGCGATCCGGGCGCACCATTTCTGCTATGCCTGAACGACCGGGGCCAGAGCATGGCTGGCCCCGCCGTACCGATTCGTGCCGACCGCAAATCCCCGTTGGCAGAGCCTGACACGGCAGTCCGATCGACCGCTCCGGCTCGTCCCCGCATGATGAGTGACTCAGGGCAATAGGCCCCGACCGTGCAACCAAGTTGGTCGCCTCGTTACCCGATGGAACTTAGCGACTTCGCCTCGTCGGTGCGCGGCTTCGACGGGATGGGGGGCCGCGAGAAGGCTCGCCATGTCGCCTGGTATCTTCATACCTATCACAATGTGCAGGTATTTGCGACGGGAGACATCAGAAAATGCTTTGAGGAACTTCGCCTGGTGCCCCCTGACGTAAGCCTGCATCTGCGTCGTATGGCCGAGGCGAAGCTGCCCGGCCTGATCCAATCGAACGGAAAGTACAAGCTCGATCGCCGAGATATGACGCATCTGGACGGCCTGTATGGCGCCCATCCGACCACCATCGCAGCGTCTAAGCTGCTGACTGACTTGTCGGCCACGGTGCCGGACCTAGCGGAGCGCGCCTTCCTCGAGGAGGCTATCAACTGTTACAAGGTCAAGGCCCATCGTGCGGCAATCGCTATGACCTGGAATCCGGCCTACGACCATCTCATCCACTGGATCTTCAAAGATCCCGCCAGGGTGTCGGCTCTCAATGTGGCGTTTTCGGAACGTGTCCAGAAGAACCCACATAGGGCCAGAGCGCCTCAAGACCTTGAAGACATTAAGGAATTCGACTTGGTCGAATCGTGCGGTACCGCCGCCCCAATTTCGTCCAATGTGATCAAGATCCTGAAGGAGAAGCTGACGAAACGGAACATGGCCGCCCATCCGACGATTGTGGTGATGATCGAGGCGCAGGTAAACGACGCCATTACCGGCCTGGTCAATAACGTGGTACCGGCGCTCAGGTAGCGGTCCAGGCGGCTGACCCGTTGGGTGACAGCAGAAGGGCGGGAACCCGATCTTTCCCCCTTCATCATGGGGCCGTTGGGAGCGATAGCGATGTCCAGTTTCCTGACGATCCGTTTGATAGCGGCCATTCCGTTCCCGGCCATCATAAGACCGATTGTCGGGGTCGCGGCCAACACCGATACTCGCAGATGCCGCCGCGTCACCCCGATGGACTTACGAGCGAGCCCCCGGCGACCAGCCATAAGCCTTGGCGCATGCGCCGCCCATGAGCATCGCCCGCTCCGTGTCGCTCAGCCGGTCGGTTTTCAGAAACGGCTCGACAGCCTGCTCGTAGTTGACGACAGCGAACGCGCGCGTCCAGTCCGTGCCCCACAAGCAGCGATCAAAACCCCAGGCATCGAAAACGCGGGCAAGCGGGTCCCAAATGTCCGCAAAGGGATACGGCTCCCGGGACAGCGTGCAGGCGCCGCTGACCTTGATCACCGCGTTAGGGCGCCTGGCGAGTTCCAGCACCTTCGGCAGGTCGGCCCAGGGCTGCGGCGGCGCGGGCGGCACGCGCGGCTGCAGGATGCCCAGATGGTCGATGATGAATCGCGTGTCGGGATGGCGATCGATCAGCGCGGTGCCCACGTCCAGGTTGTCCCAGAACAGGACGTTGACCGGAAAATCGTAACGAGCGGCCGCGCGCAGGATCCGGTCGAGGCCCGGGTCGTCCGGCGCGCGCCCCGAGTCTTTCGGTAGCATGATGCGGATTCCGACCGCGCCTGGTGTCTGCTTCCAGTCAGCGACGACATCAGCCACCGCCGGATCGTCCGGGTCGACCGGCTTGACGATGGCGAACCGGTCGGGATGCGCCCGTTGCACTTCCACCGCATAGCTGGCGTCGAAGCGGTACATGGAAAAGGCGGAGATGAAGATCGCACCGTTGACGCCGACTTTGTCCATCGCCGCCACCATCTCGTCACCCGTGACATGATCGGGCCAGTTCGGCACATTGTGCCAGGGACGCTTCGCCGTGTTTGCCTCATAGACATGGACCTGCGAATCGATGATCGTCATCGGGGAAGCTCCTCTGTGCCGTGCGAGTTTGGCGATCGCAGCAGGTTTGTGTCCAGAGGGGGTCGCAGAGTCCGCTTTTGCCGGAGATCACTGCTGAACGGTCGGTCTCCTTTCGCCTAAGAGTCCGACTCGAATCTCAACCCCAACGAGCCAGCCGCCTGACGAGCAGCATGACGCAGGCGGCATGGAGGAAAGCGGTAGCAGAGGCGATGGTGGCCTCGAAATCCTTGGCGAGGCGGCGGT
>Ga0307373_10003821_pt1 | contig 25799 bp, 22 predicted proteins | sample OX2MG_FD_202534 | JGI IMG/M metagenome (GOLD analysis project Ga0307373, IMG submission 202534) | Soil microbial communities from Risofladan, Vaasa, Finland - OX-2 | ecosystem: Environmental > Terrestrial > Soil > Coastal area > Acid sulfate soil | place: Finland: Risofladan, Vaasa | collected...
AAAACAGCCCCAAGATGGACCGTATTATCGCTCCAAATTGCCGTATTTAAATGTAAAATTACAGGGGAAACGCCGGATATCCACAGAAACGCCGGGAACGGAAGTTGCCGGGAAGGAACGCGCGATTTGCATGATGGAACATTCTTGTTAGACTGATTGTCGTTCGATTGTTTTCTCACCAAATCTATGCAACCCCACGCAGCTGAACGGCGCCACCTGGAGCGGCAAATCGCATATGCGCGGCCCATCTTCATGGTCCTGGCGCTGGTGGATTTGTTGGAGCGGCCTCCCTTGCAGCGCGGCCCTTACGCCGTCTTGTTCGTTGCGGTCTACCTGTGCGTGGCCCTGTTTCTGGTGTTGATGCAGAATCGGCAGTGGATCGGAGAATTGACCCTGCCGCTCCCGCTGGATATAGCCGCGCTCGCTGTGTTTCTGGTTCTTTCGCGTTCCGTCGTGTCATTCTGGTTCGTTTATCTGTTCGTCGCTCTGGCGGCAGGGATGAGATGGGGAACGCGGAAATCGGTCATTTTAGCGGGTGTGGTCACATTCGCGCTCCTGGTTCGAACCGCCTTGAACGGCCCCCTTGTCTGGGAACAGATGCTTTCCTGGGTCGCCCTTTCCATAGGGACATTCGCCGCAGGCGCGGGAATGTCGTTTCTGGGCAGCCGCCAGCGGAATCATGCCGCCGAACAGGAGTTTCTTGCGCGGCTCACCGGGCTGCTCGAAGTGGACCGCGGCATGGCCGAATCCTTGCGGCTCGTCCTGACCCAACTGGTGAGCGCCTTCGACTGCGAAGAAGCGGTTCTGGCGTTTCGCGACCTGGACCTGGAGCGCATCTTTGTTTGGAGGTTCCGGGCGGGCGACGACTCGCGGCTTACTCCGGAAAACCTTCCCGCAACGCGCAGCGACGGCTTTCTGCTGGACCATCCCGACGCCAGCTTGTGCTGGAACCAACTGGATGCCCCCAGCGACGGCTTTGGCTGGAATCGCAAGAGTGGGCGCCGCCTGAAGGAACTGCCGCGCCTGCCCGGCCCCATGCGGCAGGAGTTGGGTTGGAGGTCGGCCCTGGGCGTAACGCTGGATCTGGGGGGATTGCCCGTTGGCCGCCTCATGCTTGGCAATGCTCGCCGCCGATTTGTGCACCGGGATCTGCAATGGCTTGAAAGGATCGTCAGGCACCTTGGACAGCCGCTGCAGAACCTGTTTTTGCTTCGCCATATCCGGGCCCACGCGATTGAAGGGGAACGCAGCCGCATTTCCCGTGAAATTCACGACGGCATATTGCAGACGCTGCTGAGCGTCGATATCCAGCTCGATGTCCTAAGACGCAAGGTGCCAACCGATCCGCAACAGGCCGTTGGAGCGCTTTCCTCCCTGCAACAGACGGTTCGAAACGAGACCGATGAACTGCGCCGCATGGTCACCGACATGCGCCCTCTTCGCGTACAAAGCGCGGATTTAGTGGACTTAATGCGGGGGTTTGCCGAACGTTTCCGCAACGAGGCCGGTCTGGGCATTGATCTGATCATTGACGCTGCCGAGCTGCAAATCCCGGACCGCATCTGCCGGGACCTGTTTCAGATCTATAGAGAATCGTTACATAATGTGAAAAAACACGCGCATGCTTCCCACGTCGTGGTAAAACTGTGGCAGAATGAGAGTCAAGTCGCCCTGGTTGTAGATGATAACGGGGATGGCTTTAGCTTTGCGGGACGCTTTAATGGCGATGAACTGGACCGCCTGAGGCTGGGGCCAATTTCAATTAAGGAGCGCACGCGCAGCGTTGGGGGTGTGCTGACGGTGGAATCCACTCCAGGGCATGGCGCACGTTTGACCGTCGAGGTTCCCCTCGGCTGATATGGCCAAAAATAACAAACAACAGATTCGAGTCCTGATGGCGGATGACCACGCCATCTTCCGTGAAGGTCTGCGCAAACTGCTGGATGGCGACGAAGAGATCACCATCGTCGGCGAGGCCTCCAACGGCAACGATTGCATCAAGATGATCGCCAAGCTCAAGCCCGATATTCTTTTGCTCGATTTGCGCATGCCCGATAAGGACGGTTTGGCCGTTCTCGAAGAGGTCAACTTTGACCAGTTGCCGACGCGCGTGGTGGTTTTGACCGCCGCCGAGGATGACCGCGACGTGGTGCGAGCCATGCGTTTGGGCGCGCGCGGAGTTGTATTGAAGCAATCCGCCACGGACCTGCTCGTGCGCAGCATCCATAAAGTCCATAGCGGCGAAATCTGGCTCGACAACCACATGACCGCGGAAGTCATGAAAGCGTTTTCGAAATCCTCTGATGGCGGGCCACGCCGCGACAAACCCCTGCTCAGCGACCGGGAAAAAGAAATCGTGCAACTGGTCGCGCAGGGCTACCGCAACAAGGAAATCGGAGAAAAGCTGTTCATCAGCGAGCAGACGGTCAAGAACCACCTCCACAATATCTTCGATAAACTCGGCGTTTCCGACCGCCTGGAACTTGCCCTGTACGCGATCCACCACCGCCTGATTGACCAGGCCTGACCCCCTTAATCCCTGTTCCTGCAGCATCCCGTGTTCGCTTTCGTTCTTCGCCCCGTCCCTATCTCCTAGTACCCGGGTACTAAATTCACGCCTTCATAATCGGGACTTCCGCGCTATTGATGCATTTATCCCCGAAACGTATTCTCGCTTGCATGAACGATATTTGGAAGAACCCGGAGGATGACATCTTGACAGCCGAAGAGCGACGCACCACACAACGGTTTCAGATTCGGCTACCCATGGTCGTTCGCTGGACCAACGGCGCAGGGATCGGGGAAGTGTCGACCGAGTCCAGGGACGTGAGTTCGCGAGGGGTTTATTTCTTCTTGCCGAAAGAGGTCACCCAGGGTTCTCCCGTGGAAATCCTGCTGACGCTGCCTCACGAAATTACTCTTGCCGGGCCGGTTAAAGTCCGGTGTCTCGGCCGCATCAAGCGCGCGGATACCGACGAACCTGACCGCGTCGGAGTGGTAGCGCAAATCGAACGATACGAATTCCTGCGCGGCGACGAACACGCCGCGTAGCAAGAGATCTTGTCCGTCCCCTGCGGAGGCGGACAGGAAAAACCGGGACGTTCCGGCCCCTCAGCTGAGCGTCCCGGTTATTTTTTTGTTTGTTTCCCGTGCTTATTTCGGAATTTGCCAACAGGCCACGTATCGGCAGTCACGGGAAGTTATCTCATAAATGCCCGCCGGTTGTGCTTGCTCCGCGCTTCAGGGGTTAAAGCCCGACTCTTCTTGCGATTTTAATGTCGCGGCTGAAGCCGCGACCCACAAAGCGGATTTGTGAGATGTCTCCTAGCGGAATTAAGAGATGATTTGGCTTTAGAGATGATTTCGCTCTAGGGATGGCCCGGCTCAATTGACAATCCTCGTTGCTATTGCGGAATGAGTTGTAGCCGCCTCTTTAGACGCGGGGACTTTTCCGTCGGCTTGTGCGAAAAGCCATCGCATCGAAAGAGGGGAGCTACAACATTGGCTCCGCCGGGGAAGCCGAACTGCAGGCGTGGAAGAGAAGGTCAACAGAGCCGGATGGTTTCCAGTCACCACATCACTCGTACCGCAGCGCCTCCACCGGATCGAGTTTCGCGGCGCGCGAGGCCGGATAAATTCCCGACGCCAGGCTGACGAAAATCGCGAATCCAATTGCGCCCAGCACCAGCCACCACGGCACCGACCAGATGTTCGGCGCAATCATGTCCTGGCGTTTCATGTAGACCGTGGTGCCAAACTGGATCGCCCGGCCGATTCCCCAACCAAGCGCCACGCCAATCATTCCCCCCACCAGGCCCATCACGCCCGCTTCGGCAAAGAAAAGATGACGGACATCCCGGTCCGCCGCGCCGAGCGCTTTCAGCACTCCGATTTCGCGGCGCCGCTCGAGAATCGCCATCACCAGGGTATTAATGATGCCGAGCGAGGCGACGGCCAGCGCCAGGCTGCCGAAAATTGCCAAAAATAAATCGAAGATCGCAAAAAACGTTCGCAGCCTGCGCGTGACGTCAATCAGCGAAAACGCCTGGAATCCCATGCGCGCGATGCTGGACTCGATCTGCGCCACCGCTTCCGGGCTGCGTGCCAGGACATTCAGCGCCCCGTAGCGCTGGCCCACCGAGGACGCCGAACGAGACATGTTTCTCAGGTCCGAGCGGTCCACGACCTGCAAATTTTCGGCCACGTCCAGCGGCAGGTAGATTCCTGCATTATTGAAGCCGACCTGCCCGCCACCCGCCTCCGACGTGGGTGTCACGCCGACCACGAGGAATTGTTTCTCGCTCGGAACGATGGAGAAACCCATGGCCGCTTCGTCGGGGCTCACGGCGTCGGTGGGCGCGTCGGTGGCAGCCTGCTGCGAGAGCGGCGGCAGCGTCTGCCGCTGCGCGAATCGCAGCGTGATTTTCTGGCCGATCAGGGAATCGGGCGCCTGCCCGGCGTTCAGCAGGCGTTTGGCCATGTCCCCCTGCACGATGGCCTCTTGCGCGTCGGGGCCGGAAAAAAATTTGCCAGCCATTCCGTCCAGGAAGCCGCTCGATTGCGAGGATTGCGCCAGGCCCGAGACCATCACGAGCTGGCTGTTCGAATCATGCCGCGCTTCGCCGGTGAAGCGCACCTCCGGATCCACTTCCAGAACATTGGGCAGCGCGGCGATTTCCTTACGCGCCGCGTCGTCCAGTTCCCGCGGGGGCATTTGATCTTCGGCGTCTTTGGTGGTGCGCCGTTCGCGGCCTTGCCCGAAAGGAATATTCTGCCGTGGCCGCACGGTTACGATATCGAACAATCCGGCGCGCGCGACCGAGTGATCGACTAGTTGCTGCAACCCCACGCCGAGGGAAAGCAGCGCCACCAGGGAAGCCACTCCGACGGCAATCCCCAGGGTCGTCAAGGAATTGCGCAGGACGGCTTCGCGCAAATTTCGCGCGGCGAGCTCGGTAAGATCCCTGATTTTCATCGCAGGCGCTCCTCGCGAATGATCGCACCATCCGAGAGCGTGACGATCCTGTCGGCGTACCGCTCGGCCAGCGCCCGTTCGTGCGTGACCATGATAATTGTCCTGCCGGGACCCGAAGGCGGCCGGTGAATTTCTGCTATCAGGTTCATGACTTCTTCTCCCGTTTTGCTGTCGAGATTTCCCGTGGGCTCATCGGCCAGCAGAATCATCGGCCGGTTTACCAGGGCGCGCGCAATTGCGCCGCGCTGCTGCTCTCCGCCGGAGAGTTCCATGGGCCGGTGTTTGGCGCGCGCGGACAGGCCGACGCGTTCCAGCGCCTCGCGCACGCGGTCGGGCCGCTCGCCTCGCGGCACTTCGGCCAGGCGCAGCGGCAACTCCACATTTTCCTCAAGGGTCATTCGCGGCAGCAACTGAAAGGATTGGAAGACGATGCCAATCGTGTGATTGCGATGAGAGGCCAGTTCTTCGGCGGACATGGTGGCCAGATCGCGGCCTTGCGCGAAGATTGCGCCCGCCGTGAGCCGGTCGAGCCCCGCCATCAGATTGAGCAGAGTGGACTTGCCCGATCCGCTCACCCCCAGCAACGCCAGAAACTCTCCGGCGCCCACGTCGAGCGAAATCTCATTTACGGCGCGGATCGTGGCGCCGCCCATCTTGTAAATCCGCGTTGCGCGATCGGCGCGGATCGCAAAACCGTTTGAACCACCAGAATTGTCAGGCACAGTCATATTACGCAGGATAACACGCAAATGTTTCAGGCCAAGCGCCCGGACACAATTTGTAGAGACCTGTTTTGCCGCCCTCGTTGCTGGCATGTTTACGCATATCAGAGAGCGCGCAACACGAGAAAAATGGGGGAAATGGGAAAAATAAGAAAATTGGGGAAAATGGTCGGGGCGCGCGGATTTGAACCGCGGGCCTCCTGCGCCCAAGGCAGGCGCGCTACCAGGCTGCGCTACGCCCCGACAAACGGAGACTAGATTCTAGCTTATCTTACAACTGCGCTGCTACTTTGTTCGAAATGCCCGTGCCACAATTTTGCCGAAAATCGGTTCGCTGGGGATGAATCGGGCCTCCCGGGACAGGTTTGGCGCGAAAAGGCGCATTGCCGGGAGGAAGTAAAGGGGAAATCATCGCTGAATATTTTTTTACTTTTTTCGCTTTGTTTTTCCTGGTGTATGGGAAATCCTGCCGCGGGAGGCTCGGGCTGCGGTTTTCGTATCTTTCTCATCGCTGATGCGGAACAATCGGACGCGCGCGAAACGCGCATTTTCCTTCAGCAGCAGCTTAAACGCGCCAACCTGCAGCAGCAATTCCACCGGCGACACATGCCCGCGCACTGTCAGAGGCGCGTGCCAGCCCCCCGCGCGCAACAGCCGGTCCTCCGGCTCGATCAGCGCGATTTCGTCGGCGGCAAGGTGCAGCGTTTCATTGCATTCGACAAAATAGCTGCCCCGGCTTAAATCCCACCACAGATAACTATCCTCGGGACGCAGTTGATGCGCCGCAATCTCGATTTTCCCCGCAGCGACGTATTCGTTTCCGCCGAAATCAATCTGTCCGGTGGGATCAATTTCGAAAACTTTCCGCACCGTGAGATGAACGGAAAATCCGTGGACCTGATATTTGGGATGAAGAATTCCCGAAATGTGGCCTGCCGCTGTCTTCCCCAACAAGAGCTGCATGCGGGCACTATACCGAACCGGGCGCGCGGCGTCCACAAAGTGCGCGGCGCGTGTCACGAAAAGGGAAGCCCTCAGATGGTCTTGTCTTTTGCGTAGCAGAGAGGTTCGAGCGCGCATTCGGCGCATCGCGGCTTGCGCGCCTGGCAGACCTTGCGGCCGTGCCAGATGAGCTGGTGCGAAAACAGAATCCATTTATCCTGGGGCACCACGCGCATCAAATCCTGCTCGATTTTCCTGGGGTCGGTGTTGCGCGAAAGGTCGAGCCGGTTCGAGAGCCGCGTCACATGCGTGTCCACGACCACTCCAACGGCGATGCCGAATCCCGTGCCCAGAACCACGTTCGCCGTTTTTCGCGCTACCCCGGGCAGTGTCAGCAGTTGCTCCATCGTGCGGGGCACCTGGCCGCTGAATTCCTCCACGATTTTTCTGCTCGCGCCCAGAATGGATTTCGCTTTGTTCCGGAAGAACCCTGTCGGCCGGATGTCCTGTTCCAGTTCCAGAGGATTGGCGTAGGCAAAATCCTGCGGCGTGCGATATTTCACAAACAGCGCCTTCGTGACTTTATTGACGCGCTCGTCGGTGCACTGCGCGGAAAGTATCGTGGAAATCAGCAATTGAAAGGGATTGTCATGGGTCAGGGCGCAATAGACGTCCGGATAAGCCTCGTCCAGCTTCTGGAGAATGGCGCGCACGCGGCGCGGATCGGTTCCCGCGCCTTTCGGACCGGCGGCACGCGTCCTGGAAATGTTTGCCTTGCGCGCCTTCGGGGCGATTTTCCCGGCTTTTGAACTTTTCTTTTTCATTGCCATGCGTTGATCCCAAGCCGCCGGTTCACAGTTCGGCGCATGAATATAACACAGGCAGGCGGGATCAGTCCGAGCGGCCCGGGGGCGGCGTCATAAGAAATTCGAGCGCCTTGCGAAACGCTTTTCCACGGTGGCTGTACTGATTTTTTTCCTCGCGCGATATTTCCGCGTACGTTTTTCCCAGGGCGGGGATGAAGAAGACGGGATCGTATCCGAAGCCTCCGCCGCCCCGCGGGGCCTCCAGAATTTCTCCCTCGGCGGCGGCTGAAAACAGCCCGCGCGCTTCCCCTGCTTCGGCAAGCACGATGACGCACACGAACCGGGCTTTGCGGTCTTCGCCCTTCTTGCCGCGCATCTGTTCGAGCAATTTCCGGATGCGGTCCGCGTCCGACGCGTCCGGCCCGGCATAGCGCGCGGAATGCACTCCGGGCGCTCCGCCCAGCGCTGGAACCACCAGGCCCGAGTCGTCCGCGATCACCAGGCCCGGCGCGAACCGGCTGTAATGCAGGGCTTTTCCCGCGGCGTTTTCGGCGAACGTAGGCGCGACCTCTTCGAAGGGCGGCGCCGCATCGAAGTTCGGAATCAGCGTGAGTTCGATGGCCCGGTTGGCGGGCGCGCCCGCCGACGCGGCCAGCGCGCGATATTCGCGCAGCTTGCCTTCGTTCGACGAAGCGACGAATAACTGGAGCGGCTTACTTGGCGCGCGCACGGAAGTCGGTCTGCACCAGCGTGGATTGGCTTTCCGTGATGCAGCGGATTCCGGCTGCGGCCAGCGCCAGCAGATCCTGCAACTCCGCGCCCGCGAAGGGCTGCCCTTCGGCCGTGGCCTGCACCTCGACGAATTTCCCGCCTCCGGTCATCACCACGTTCATGTCAACTTCGGCCCGCGAGTCTTCCTCATAGGCCAGGTCCAGCAGCGCCACGCCGTCCACGATGCCCACGCTGGTGGCCGCCACCGAATCGATCAGCGGTAGTGACTTCAGCATTCCCGCCGCGACCATGCGCTGCAGCGCCAGCGTCAGCGCCACGTATGCTCCGGTGATAGAGGCCGTGCGCGTGCCGCCATCGGCCTGGATCACGTCGCAATCCAGCCACACCGTCCTTTCGCCCAGCTTCTGCTGGTCGACAATGGCCCGCAACGATCGCCCGATCAGCCGCTGGATTTCCAGCGTGCGCCCAGACGGCCTCCCGCGCGTGGCCTCGCGCGAGGTGCGCTGCTCGGTGGCCCGCGGAAGCATTCCGTATTCTCCCGTCACCCAGCCCTTGCCCTGGCCTTTCAGGAAGGATGGGACTCCGTCGTCCACCGTGGCCGTGCAGATCACTCGCGTGTTGCCGATTTCGATCAGCACGCTTCCCTCGGCGCTCGTAATAAAGTCCGGCGTCATTTTAATTGGGCGCATCTGGTCATGCGCGCGTCCGTCGCTTCGCAAGTTTCCTCCTCGAGACATGTCAGCGAGTTTGACCGCAGCGAGCGCGGCTGTCAACCTCCTAGGGCGGAGGGACTGCGATTCACAATTCCGTTTCGGATCGATGGGGATGCGCGGGCCGGGTCACTTTTGTGGCGCTTTTTCCGTCATTTCTATGAGAACTTTTCTGGCCTCCGCCGTACTGCGCGCTTCCCGCAAGAATGCGATGCGCGCACCGCGCATGCCGTCCGCGGTTTTCAAACGCACGTGAAATCCGAGCCGGTCGACCGATGTCATCACAGCTTCTTCGGATTCGATCTCCGCAAACGCGCGCGCCAGCAGGACCAGCGAACTTGCGTGATCGGTATTCATATGCTGAATGATTCCGGCTGCGGCGTCGGCCAGCGGATCGGGCTGCGCGCGGGCATACTCTGCGGCGGAGACCCAGCCCATCACGCCAAAGCCGCCCACGTAGTACACATCCACAACTTCCATGCGGTAAAAGGAAAAATCCTCGAAGTCCACCCAGTATTTGCTGTTGGCGTAGCGTTCCAGATAAAGTTTCCGCGCTTCCGCCACGTCGGGCTCCGGCACGGGGAGAACGTTTCCGATCAGCGTGACCCGGGATGCTCCCAAAGGGTCGCCGCCGGCGTCGGGTTGCGTCACGAGCAGGCTCGCGCGCGCGTCCGCCTGCAGATTTTGCGTGTGCATGGCCATCGTGCTGATCAAGAAGATGGGGCGTCCGTTTCCGTCCAGCCCGTAGGGCATGACCGATCCGAAAGGAAACCCTTGCTGCTTGCGCGAAAGCGTTGAGAGGCTCCCGATGCGGCCAAGATGCACCAGTGTCCGCGCGCGTTCGGCAAATGTGGGCTCGGGGACTGCGGGAGCGTTACTCGGCGTTGCTGTTCCCGCGTGTTTTCCAACTGGCGCTGATGACATTGGTTTTCTCCTGTATGGGCCGGGCCAATGATAACGATAACGCGCCCGGACAGCGGATCTCAATGAGTTCTATTTCACAAAAATCGGTTTTCACGCAGCATGCGGGTCGACAGCCTGGTGGATGCCGCCCTAGGGAACGTGAGATGCCGGACTTGCCGCCGCGGGTTTGGGTGCCCCGGAGCCGGTGGCAGCGGGTTTAGCAGGTGACGCGGCAGGAGCAGCCGCCGGCGCGGACGCTGGCGTTGCTGTGGACGCGGGTGCTGGCGCAGGCGCGGGCGTGGGAACGGAGAATAGGCCGGACAGGTCCAGATGCCCCGCGAGGGTATCCGCCTCCTGGCCATGAATCAGGATTTTGAGTCTTTGAATACCGGTCATGTTCGCACCGAGCGTCTGCGTCATGGAGTCCACGGCCAGTTGCTCGCTGAGGATACCGGAAGGCATGCCCGACGACAGTTCATCGGAAAAATCGGCAATGCCCGTGCCATCCGGCTGGATGTAAAACGCGAGCAGCGTGGTATCCGCGGGCAGCGTGCGGAGCTCCGGCGCAGGTACATTTGCGATGAGCGCATTCAAAAGCTGCTTGGAACGCTCCACCGGATCGGCTGAAAGCGGAATCTCGATCGTGGTGGCCTGCAGCGAGGATTCCGAGCCTGGAGCCAGCCAGAACATCTGTGCCTTCACTTTCACGTCAGTGGGCGTCGAAATCGGAACTTGCATTACTTCCCGGCGCGCCTGTTCCTCGGTTTTGGGGGGCTGGCTCATCCTCTGGACCTTCTGGCGCAGGCCGGGCAGGATAATCAGCCCTACCATCACCAGGGCGACAAGGACCACGATTGTTATTCTGATCCCTCGCGACATGGCGCTAATTTCCCCCTGCTGCGTAGATCGTTCGAAACGCGGCCACCGCGCGCGCCACGCCGTCGGCGAGTCCCGGCCCCATTTGATCGAGCGGCGCGCGGTCGGGGATAGTTACGCTCGATACTTCGATCGCCACGGCGGGCGCCGCGATCGTTCGCAATTGCCGGACCGCTGCCGTGAACGGGATTTCCGCGGTGCCGGGAAACCGCTGCGCCATTTGAATCTGGATCAATTCCGCCAGCCTTCGGCTCTGAGCGATAAAACCGGATTGCGCGTGGTCCCAGGGCACCAGGCCGGCGCTCGGCGCAGCGACGGTTCCCGATGGCGGCGTCGCGGGCGGCGTTCCCGGCGATGTCGTTCCCGGAGAGGACGCTCCCGGTGGCGGCGTCACCGGCGGGGGTGCCGGCGGAGGCAGGGAATAGACCCGCACGGTGCCCGGCTGGCCGGTGGAGGAAACATGCAGGGTGATGAAAATAGACCTGCTCTGCGCGTTTGCTATTTTCGAACGATCATCGAAGGAAGGATCCTGGTCGTCCTGACGGGTCAGAACCACGCGCAGGCCCTGCGCCTGCAGCGAAGCTCGCAGCAGGAGGGCAAAATTCAGCACGACGTTGCTTTCCACGATGCCCGATGATCCGTGCGCGCCTTGATCGGGGCCGCCGTGCGCCGGATCAACAACGACGACAGTGAGTGGGGTGCGCGAGGACGTCGAGGCTTGCGTGGGGATCTGCGGCGCGGCCTGGCCGGGCGCCGCGCCTGGCGGCGCTTGCGCGCTGGCGGATCCTGACGAAGCAGCGGCGATGATGAGCGCAAAAAAGAGGTAAATCAATCTGCGGCGCACGATCATGAGGATATCAGAATCGCGGCATGGAAGAGAAATGCGCAGCGGTAAATTCCGAGCCGGACATGCCTGGAAGGCAATAGCGGACTGCATGAGAAAAGCTCCCGGACGCGAAAGCACAGCCTGGCCGGATGGATGGCGCGAGGCGGTGAAAGCGCAGCCAAACGGAAATTGCTTCTGATCGAATGCTGGAAGCAGTCTCCTGAATGCCCCTTGCGAGTCGCGGCTGAAGCCGCGACATCAAACCCACATCAAGAGCCAGGCTTTTTGCCCCGGAAGCGTGGAGCAGGCACCCTCTGCGGGCATTATTTATGAGCTGGCTTCTAATCTTCTAATCGAAGACGACGGTTTTATTTCCGTACAGCAAAACGCGGTTTTCCATATGCCAGCCGACCGCCCGGGAGAGAACGATTTTCTCCAGGTCGCGCCCCTTTTGCACCAGATCCTGGATCGCATCCCGATGGGAAATGCGGATGACGTCCTGCTCGATGATGGGGCCGTCGTCCAGCACTTCAGTGACGTAGTGCGCGGTGGCGCCAAGCAGCTTGACGCCCCGTTCAAACGCCTGGCGATGGGGCCTGGCGCCAAGAAACGCCGGTAGAAACGAATGATGGATGTTAATGATGCGCTGCGGATAGCTGGCGATGAATTCGGGAGACAAAATTTGCATGTAGCGCGCCAGCACAACCAGATCGATGCGGTGCTGTTCCAGCAGTTCGCGGTGCTTCTGCTCGGCCTCCCGTTTGTTTTGCTTGGTGACTTCAATGCAGTGATAGGGAAGCCCGTAGAAATCAGCGTGACGTTTCGCGTCGGGATGATTGCTGATGATAATCGGGATTTCACAGGCCAGCTCCCCGGTGTGCCAGCGATACAGCAGGTCCACCAGGCAATGATCGTACTTGGAAACAAACAACGCCACGCGCATCCGGTCACTGGACAGCGCCATCTGCCACTTCATGTTCATGCGATCGGCGATGGGAGAAAAATGCTGCGCAAAATCTTTTCTGTCGATCTGGAATCCGTCCAGGTCCCATTCGATGCGCGCCAGATAGAGGCCCATCTCGGCGACCTGGTGCTGCTCGAAATGGAGAATATTGCCGCCGGCGCGGTAGATGAAATCCGCGAGCGCGGCGTCCAGGCCCTTTTGATCCGGGCACTGCACGCGCAGGATGGCGCTGTTGTTCACGATCGCTCCTCAAGAGAACGAAAGCCAAAGAAATAAAGATTGTACCCGAGAATTATCCGCTTGACGGAGTTATCAAAGCGCGTTCATCTTTCAATGCAACATGTAAAACTCAATCCTCTGGGGGAGATGATGTCATCCGACCGGACAGTTCATAACGTTCATACCAAGGAACTTTTTGATCTCTCTGGCCGCGTGGCCATTATTACCGGGGGAGCGGTGGGGTTGGGTCGCCAGATGGCGCAAGGCCTCGCGGAAATGGGAGCGGATCTCGTGCTCTGCGCTCGCAAGAAAGAGCGCTGCGATAGAGCCGCCGAAGAATTGCGCACCCTCGGAGTGGCCACGATCGCCATGGCCTGCGACGTGACCGATCCCGCCAGCATTCAGGAAGTTGTAAAAGTCACCGTCGGCCGGTTCGGTGGAGTCGACATCCTGATCAACAATGCGGGCATTTCCTGGGGCGCTCCCGTGGAAGAAATGAGCCTGGACCATTGGCGCAGGGTGATGGAAACGAATTTGACCGGAACATTTTTGTGTTCGCAGTCCGTGGGCAAAGTGATGATCGGCCAGAAGCGCGGGAAAATCATCAACGTCGCTTCCATCGCGGGAATGGGCGGATCTCCCCCGGATCTTCAGGCGATCGGATACAGCGCCAGCAAGGGCGGCGTAATCATCTTTACGCGGGATTTGGCGCGAAAGTGGGCTCGGTACGGAATCTACGTGAATGCCATCGCCCCCGGCTGGTTTCCCACGCATATGTCGGAAGGGGTGATCGGGCGCAGCCGGGAAAATCTGTTGCGCGATATTCCCTTAAGGCGTTTCGGAAACGAACAGGATTTGAAGGGCGCGGCCGTGTTCCTGGCCTCTCGCGCATCCGACTTCGTCACCGGTCAAGTGCTGGTCGTGGACGGCGGCGAAATGGCGTAGCATTTTTCCGCCCGCCCCGGCTCCTGAAAAAAAACGCTCCCTATGCCGCATAGCATAGGGAGCGTTTCGTTTTTCCGTGTGATTTCTGGAGCCTACTGCCCCAATTCCAGGATCACGTACGATCCCGGAACTGCTTGTGGCCGTGGCCGTGGATTGGCCGCAGTCTTGGGCGGGGCGGGAGTGAACTTCGCCGATTCGGTATAGACATGGTGGGTTTTCAGGTTGATGGTCATCGTGCGCGCGCCGTACATCGTCTTGACGTTGCCCACGAAGCTATATTTGTCAGGAGAATCCTGGTGCAGGACGGTGACTACGCCCTCGCGGCACGATGCGAAGACCAGGCCGGTGGCGGGATCAAATCCGTCGCCATCGGGATCTCCTGCAATCGCCGGAGAAGCAACCACTTTTCCGGTATCCGAGTTCACCACGACCATGACTTTGTCGCAGACGGAAAAGAGGCGGTGGTGCGCGCTGTCAAACGCCAGCGCTGAGGGTTCTTCGCAGGGCGCGAGCGGCCAGGTGCCCTTGACAACCAGTGTTGTGGCGTCAAATTTCTGCAGCATGCTCTTGTCTTCGATATTGACGAACACATTGCCCTGCCCGTCGAGCGCCGGTTCCTCCGGCTTTCCAGCCAGCGCCACGGTTCCGATCTCCTTCTCCGTGGTTGCGTCGATCACCGTCGAGTTTGCGCTCCTGCCATTGAATGTGAAGATGCGCTTGGTCATCGGATCGTAAAGAATGGAGTCCGGATCCTTGCCCGAAATGGGGATGACCTTGAGGGCCTTCAAGGTCTTCAGGTCGATGACCGTGACCGTATTTGCATCGCCGTTGCTCGTAAAGCCTTTGCCCAAATCCTTGGCCAAGGCGATGCCGTGCATGTTCCTGGTGTTGGAAGCCGGGATATCAGCAATCACTTTTCCCGAAACATCGTTGACGACCATCAAGTGCGTGCCGCGCGCGGCATAAATGCGATGAGCGTCCGGATCCACCCTGAGGTAGTCCCAACCGCCCTCGCCGCCGACCGGCATGCGCCGGATGACTTTATATGCCGGGCCTTGCGGCGCGGCATAGGCTCCAACGGCAGCCACAAAGGCCAGGCAGGCTAACGCGCAAGCCCGCCGGAATATTACGAAAACTCGTTGTTTTGACATCCGATGTATCTCCTTATCGTTTCGTTTGCGTCGTTTGAGACGAAGCAATTCTGTGTCCGGTTTTCCTTGGCCCAATTGCCGTTATCATGCCTGTCTCACTGCCCCTACGGCCTGTTGGAAGGCCTACGCAACACTCCGCTTTTCGCGCGTCAAATAATATTGGATTGCCGGAGTGATAATCAGAGATAACACCATCGAAATTAGGATTCCGCCAATCACCGCGATCGCCAGGGGCTGCAACATCTGCGAACCCGCACCCAACGCGAGCGACAAAGGCAGCATGCCCGCTACCGCTGCCATCGCCGTCATGACGATGGGGCGGAGCCGGCGACGGCCCGCCTGAACCATGGCTTCCTCGGCCGCGAATCCCACGGACAGGAATTTCTGGTTGGCATCGAGCAGCAGGATTCCGTTCTTGGCCACGATGCCAATCACCATGATCAAGCCCATGAAGGAGGAAACGTTGAACGTCGTGTTCGTAATCAGCAGCGCGAGGAACACCCCCGAGGTCGACAGGACGGCGGAAGAAAGAATCGCCACGGGCGCCGAGAACGACCGGAACTCGAATAGAAGCACCAGGAAAATCAGCACCAGGGCCAGCAGGAGAACCACGACCAGATCGTGAAACGATTTCTGCTGTTCCTTGTAGGTGCCGCCGTACGCTACGCGGATCGACGCCGGCAGATTCAGGGCGCTTACCGCTTTTTGCACCGCGGCCACGCCCGTGCCCAGATCGACGCCTTCCAGCCGCGCCGTAACTTCTTTTTCCTGCTGCAGATTGTCGCGAAGCACCTCGGTCTGGCCCGGAACTTCGCTGATGGTGGACAGGGAACCGAGGGTCGCCGTCCCGCCATTGGAATTCACCAGCATCGTGTTTTTCATGGCTTCCAGCGAAGCGCGATTGGCCGCCGGGTAGCGAACGCGCAACGTGTAAGGCCGATCGTTGATGATAATCGGAGCGGTGGCGGGTTCGCCATCCACGATGGCCGAGGCCACCACGCTCAACTGGTCGGTCGTGAAGCCCGCCTTCGCCGCCGTTTGTGGATTGACGTTGAAGATGACGGCCGGCCCGCTGGTCGTGTTGTCGATTCCGTCCTCGACGTCCACCACCGGATTTTTATTGTTGATGGTGATTTTCCCGATTGCGTCGGCCACGCGCGGCGCCCAGGTGGCCAGCACGTTCGCATCGGGTGAGAACAGCTGGATCACCACGGGTTGCGGCGCGCCGGTGAGGTCGGAAATCATGTCTTGGAGCACTTGGGTGAAATCGACATCGAGCGAGGGTTCCTCGGTCGTCACTTTTTTGCGCACTTCACTGATGATTTCATCGATCCCGCGGCTGCGTTTGTCCTTGAGCTTTACCGCGATGTCGCCGGTATTGGGCTCGGTGACGGCCGCAAGTCCCAGTTGCAGTCCGGTCCGCCGCGAAGTGTTTTCCACCTCGGGGACGGAGCGGATTATCTGCTCGACGTGGTTGATGACCCGGTTCGTCTCCTGCAGGGAACTGCCGGGAGGCATGACATAATCGAGAACAAATCCGCCCTCATCCATGGCCGGGAGCAGGTCGCTGCCCAGCGAGTTATAGCTGACGTAGGAAACCCCGATCAGAGCCAGGCAGAAGACCGCCATCCACATGGGATGTTCCAGCGCGCGGCGCATCCAGCGCTCGTAAAACGAAATGATGCGCTCGAACCAGCCGCCCTTCAGAGAGGCCTCTTCGGCGGCCATCATGATTTTCATCCGCTCGATTTCGGAAATCTCGGAGCCTTCCTGCAGTTGCGCGGCCGTGGCTTCGGCGCTTGGTTCATGTGTCTTGCCGCGGCGAATCAGGTGCACGCCCAGATTCGTGGACCAGGTCAGGGCGAGTGCCAGGGAAGTGAGCAGCGAGACGCTCATGGTAATTGCCAGCGCGCGGAAGAATGTTCCCGTCACTCCCGTGATTGAAATCAACGGCAGAAACACGACGATCGGAGTCAGCGTCGAGCCGACCAGGGGCACCGTGAGTTCTTTCAGGGCGCTGGCGGTGGCTTGCAAAGGCCCTTCGCCGCCGTCGCGATGCAGGACGATGTTTTCGACGACCACAATCGCGTCGTCAATGATCAGTCCGCCCGCTGCCGCCAGACCTCCCAATGTCATCATGTTGAAGCTTTGCCCCAGCACCTTCATGGCAATGAATGTCACGAAGATCGCCACGGGAATCACCAGGCCCGTCATCAGGGCGGTGCCCCAATCCTGCAGGAACATCCAGATGATGGCGCCCGCGAGCAGCAGTCCGATGATAATCGCGTCGCGAACGCTTCCGATCGATTCACGAACGATGTTGGACTGATCGTAAAAGACGTTCAGGGCGACGCCTGCAGGGAGGCTGGACCGAAGGTTGTTGATTTCCTGATTGACTTCGTCCGCAACCACTACCGTGTTGCTGTCGGGTTGCCTGTTGACGCTGACCAATACGGCTGGTTTCCCGTTCGCGGTTACCACCGTATAGGCCGGCGCAGACGATGGTCCCACGGTCCCGATATCCCGAATGCGAACCGGCGTGCCATTCACGTCCTTGATGACGATGTCGCCGATTTCCTGGGGGGTATGGACCTGGGAGTTTACAAGCCCCAAAAAGAGCTGGTGGTTCCGGTTGAGCAGGCCGGGCGAATCGATAATGTTCGCATGATTGGCGGCGTCCAGGATGTCCTGAATGCCAACGCGGGCGCGCAGCATTTTGGCCGGATCTGGCGTCACCTGGAATTCCGGGATCTGCCCTCCCTGGATCAGGATCGTTGCGACGCCATTGAGCCGGTTCAAACGCGGCTTGATGGTATAGGTCGCCAACTCCCACAACTGTGATTGTGGAACGGTGTCGGACGTGAGGCTGTATCCAAGGATGGGGAAACTGGCGAAATCCAGGCGGTGGGTATCGATCAGCGCAGTGGATGGCAGAGTCCCCTGAACGCGCGCCAATGCGGAATTGACCAGCTGCAGGGTCTGAATCATATCCACCGACCAGCTAAAGGACAAATCCACTTCCGCCGAGCCCCGGCTGGTGGTGGAGCGGACATCTTCCAGACCGGGCACGCTGTTGACCGCGTTTTCAATCGGACGGGTGATGGTCACTTCCATCTGATTGATGGGCATGACGCCGTTATCCACGCCGATGATGATGCGCGGGAATTTCGTCTCCGGGAAAACGGCGATGGGCAGCGTAAACGCCTCGTAAATTCCGACCACGGCCAGAGTCAGAATCAAAAAGATAATCGATTTGGAATGGCGGGCGAACCAGTAGTGTGACTCCTGGTGGCGGGCTGGCGTGGATGCGTTCGGCGTCTTATCTGACATGGCCATCTACCCGCAACGAGGATATGTAAGAAGATACGCAAGCAAATCGAGGGGCAAAGCCCGTCCAAAGGCAGGCAGGTGGCGTTGGGAACCTGTGCGTGTTACTGATGTGATTGACCCTAGTAATCACTGGTCTTCACCCTCCCCCGCTTTTGCCGGCGCTTGTACTTGGACTTTGGTCTGCGCCAGCACGTCTGGGTCCTCCTTATCGAGTTCGAACACGCCCGTCGTCACCACGCGCTCGCCGCCCTGCAACCCTTTGGTGACCTGCACATTCATGCCGTCCCGGATGCCCGTCGTGACGGGCGTCTTGTGTGGAACATTGGAGGAATCCAGGGTGATGACGGAGGTCGCCCCGTCCGGGGAGGTCAACAGCGCGGCATCGGGTATGACGACAGCATTGGGAACCGTTTTGCCCACCATGGTTACGCGCGCGCTGCTTCCCGCTCTGAGGCGCTCGCCGGGATTTTCGGCTTGCACCCAGACTTCCACCGTCGTGCTGTTCGGATCCAGTGCCGGACTCACCATGGTGACCTTGCCCTTGACGTCGGGACTCTGGCCAGGCACGGAAATCGTCGCGGGGTCTCCATATTTCAGTTGTGCCGCTTCGACTTGCGAGATGTGCGCGCGTGCAATGATCTGGGACAGGTCCATCACCGTAATGAGGGGAGCGCCTGGTGCCGGAGTTTCGCCCGGGTAGTATGGCCGGTCGGTCACAACGCCGTTGATGGGACTGGTGATCTTGGTGTAGGCCAACTGGGCCGCGGCGCTTGCGGTGTCACCCTTGGCGGCGTTCAGTTGTCCTTCCGCCACCTTGAGGTCCACTTTCTTTTGCGCGAGGTCATATTGGTTCTGCGCCTGTGTCAAGCTGATGCGGGCATCCGCCACGTCCTTGGCAGCGACCGCGCCCTGCTTGTAGAGGATCTCCCGGCTGTCGAAAACCTTCTGCGCGGCGTCCCTGGTTTCCTTGGCCAGTTTGAGGTCCTGGCCGACTCTCTGGAGTTGCATCTGATAGGTCGCGTCCGCCTGCTGGTATCCACCTTCGCTTTTCAAGTGCGCTCCAGCCAGATCCTGGTTCTCCAGCTGCACGAGCAATTGGCCGGCTTTGACGTGGCTGCCGCGCTCCACATAAAACTTTTCCACCGGCGAGAGCACCTTGGGTACGATCGCCGACTGTTCCCGTGGGTAGAGAACCGCGTCGGACGAGATTTTGAGCTGGATGGGCTCTTTCTCCGCGGTGGCCACCTGCACCGTCGCTACCGGCGTCGCTTCCGGCGCTTCCTTTGCGGCGCAGCCGGATAACAGCAGGCCCGCGACAACAAAGCCCAGCAAACCGCGAACCCGCCGGCCCGATGGGGCCTTGCCAACAGATTTCAGGAATTCATACGGCAATGTTTCCGTTCTGTTTGTATGCATGTTGGTGTGTTTTGTCATGGCTCAGAAGTTTCCAGTGAGAGTCTGAAGATTTGCCAGGGCCGCGCGGTAGCGCGCCTCGGCATCAATATAAGAATTCTTAGCCTGTACCAGCATATTCTCCGCATCCACCACTTCCGTCGCCGGGGATACGCCTCCTGTATATCGAAGGTTGGTGAGGCGCAGACTTTCCGCCGCGAGGTCCGCCGTGTGCTGCGTTCGCGCGATGGAGGCCCGGGCGATGGCGGCTTCGTTATAGGCGGCATAGAGTTGAGCCACCAGTTGCCGCTGGGTCTGGCTCAGCTGCGTTTTAGCCTGCTGTTCCTTGTACCGCGCCTGATGCAGCTTGCTGCGCAAGGTTCCCCAATCCCAGACGGGCAGGTTCAAGGCGGCAGTGAGGAAATAGCCGAGATTCGGAACCGGTCCCACTTCCGGGAAGGCAGACCTCGCGCAACGCAGAGCAAAGCAATTCGCTTCAATTCCGTAATCCGTTTCCACGGTCAGGGTGGGGAGGAAGGCGGTTTTCGCGGAGGTCAGGTCGTAACTGGAAGCTTTCAACGTCTGCGTGGCCACGCGCAGGTCCGGGTTTTCCTTCTCCGCCATGGCTTGCACTTCCGAGAAAGACGGCAGGGCCTGAGCCGAATCCAAATCGTCCACCACGGTGAAATTTTCATCGAACTTGGGAAAGAGCAATACGGCGAGGTTCAACCGGGCGTCTTCCAGTGCCAGCCGCGCTTCGTCGAAGGCCTGCTGCTGAATGCGGGCCTGAATCTCCGCTTTGAGGGCGTCACTGTGGGGGGATTGTCCCTGGCGTTCGGCATCCTGGGTGATGGACATGAAATGGTTCGCTTGCGCCAAACCCTGCTGCGCGGTCGCAACCTTTCGCTGCGCAACGACCAGGGCGTAGAAATTCCTGGAAACCGTGACGGTCAGGCCTCGCCGGGCAATTTCGATTTTAGCCTTTGCCAGCGCTTCTTCCGCTTTTGCCCGCTTGTAGCCCGTGCCCATCAGGAGGGCAGGAGAGAGATCCTGGCGTAATACGCCCCAATCGCGATAGATGTGAATTCCATCGTTCGTCACGAATCGGCCGTCGGAAATCTTTCCACCATCTCCCTGTGTGCCAAGGTATTGCGAGGTCGCGGTAATCGTGGGCAGCATGGCGTTTCTGGCCTGCAGGCGATCTTCGTGCGCGATCTTTGCGTCCAGGGAGGCGCCCAGGAACATCGGATCGATCTTTCGCGCGCGTTCGAGGGCGTCTTGCAGGGTGATCTTGATCGGCGGCGTGGCGGGGCTTGGCGCGGAAGGCTGGACCATCTGGATTTCAGCGGTTGCCGGAGCCGATTCTTGCGCCACGGCAATCGTTGCCGGGGCCAGGATAGCGAAAACCATACAGATGCCCAGAATCAGAGGCCGAGTATTGATGGAAGTGCGTCCAGCGCTCAAGCACGACTTGTTTCCCAGCGGCGCGCACACTTCCAGTCGAAGCGAATTACCCATGGAATCTTTTCCCCCTCCTTCCGGCGCTTCCGCGAACCACGCCGGATTGAATCCTTAATGAATGACAGCCGCTCCGCATGATAAATCCACCCAAAACAGCGGCTCATTGTCCACCAAACACGTGGAGCTTAACAACCCCACATGAAAATTATCTGAATACACGCCCTTGGCAATCCCTGCAGTACTCGCCGGTGGTTATCTACATCATTCTTCTTGAAAATTCCAGCGCTACTCTTCTTCCCGGGCCCATTAGGCGGGCGATGGAAGCTGAAAGCCCTGCTTATTTAATTTAAATGTATCGCGGATGTGAAGACTATTTGGGCCAACGTTAAGCGAAGCTTAAGAAGACTCCGCCGTGTCTTTCTGTTTCAAGCAGTCCTGGCGCGCAGAACCGTTTTTCCATGCGAATGGCCATGTAGGCAAAAAGAAGATTAGAATAACTTCGCGCGTGAACCATACGCGGGCGATTACCTTGACTCAGGGCCGTGTGGATGGGCAGACTCATCGTAACCAGTCCCTTCCGTCAGGGACCCGCGCGACGATACAGGGACTGCGCACGCAATTCCCTGATGGTGTGGAGGTCGCGCCGGAAACGATCAGCGGCAAATGCGGAAACTCGATGGCTGCGGCGCCGTCGAGCTTACCAGCGAAGGGCTGGAACCACGATGCAGCAATCCGAAGACTCACATAGCGCGCAGCCGGGAAAGAAAAAAAGCGCTCGTCTGGGAGCGGTTTTGCATCTCCCCCGGCATCTTAGGCGCAATTGGTTTGCGCGCTTGCTTGGCGTGAGCGATCAAAATAAGCCGAAGATCTACTTCCAGGTATTCGAAAGCGCGGAATTCGCGGATTTTAATTACTGGCTCGAAGTTATCCTATCGATCGGCATTGCGATTCTCGGGCTGATCATCAACAGTCCCGCCGTGGTCATCGGCGCCATGCTGATCTCTCCCCTGATGGGTCCGATCATTGCGACTGGACTTGCGATTGCCCTCGGCGATTTCTATCTGGGGTTTAAAGCAACCACCAATGTTGTGCTCAGTATCCTGGTGTCGATTTCGTTCGCCGCCTTGATCACTGCGGTGCTGCCGTTCCGCACGGCCACGCCTGAAATCCTGGCGCGCATTCAGCCGACAATTCTGGATCTGGCCATAGCCATCCTTTCCGGCATGGCCGGGGCGATCGTGGTGTGCCGTGGCGCTAGAGGCGGAGGGGTCACCGCCTTGCCAGGCGTGGCCATAGCCGTGGCCTTGATGCCGCCGCTCGCCGTCGTCGGCTTTGGAGTCGGGATCGGTTGGGACTGGCCCATCATCCGTGGTGGCAGCCTGCTCTTCGTGACGAACCTTGTGGCCATCGTTTTGAGTTCTTTCCTGGTGTTTTTCAGCATGCGCATGGATACGGCGGCAGTCAGCGCGCGTATCACGGAGTGGCAGGGTGAAAAGGAGAAGTCGGATCATTTCTACGCGGTCATTCAGAAGACCCCGCTGACGCGCTTATTGGGGAATGTGGGAACGCTTCCCCGGCGCGTTCTGATCCTGCTCGCATTTTTGGCCCTGGTTTCTTATCCGCTGCAACGGTCGCTGATTCGGCTGAGCAGCGAGGCTTCGATCCGCCACACGATTGTAACGGACCTGCGCCAGTTGATTCCTCCAGAGTCCATCGTGCAGGAAGAAGTGGAGATCAGTTCAGATAATGTGCGCGTGCGTGTGGTCACCGTGCTGCCTGAAGGCGTTCCGGACGGCACGAACCAGCGCCTGGAACAGATGATCCAAACGGCGACCGGAAGGCGAGCCGACGTCGCCGTTTATAATGTCGCCACTCGAGAGGACTTGTCCGCGTTATCGGGCCGGCTCAGTGCGCGTGCCGCTCCGGTGCTTCAAAGCGTGGACGAGATGCGCGCCGACCTTCTCTCGCGCATCAATTCGGCGGTATCTTCCACATGGCCTGCGGCGCAGGCGCCTCTGCTGGGATACAGCCTGACCATGGATTCCAATCAGGCGGCGCCCAGCGTTGAAATTACGTTTATTGCACAGCAGGATATTGGCCCGTTCGGTGAAGAAGCCATTCGCAAAGGCCTGCGGGACCGCATGGGTTTGCCGTCTTTAGGGGTCACTTTTATGCGCGTACCCGCCTCCTGGACCTTGCACTTTGCCGCCCGGAAAAGCGCGCTCACACCCCAGCACATGGCTGCTCTGGACGAATTAGCGGCGGTTTTGAAAAAATTTCCGAAGGCCGGGTGCGACATCGTGCTAGCTGCCGGCTTGTCCGGACGGGAAGCAGACATTTCCAAACTGCGGGCTCAGAACGTGCAGGAGTATCTGGTCCAAACGGGGCAAATTCCCGCCGCGCAGATCCAGACGATCGAAAAGGGCGATGCCTCCGCCGATGTGATCCTGAGTTTTCGTCCCCCCGCCAATTGAACAATTGAAGGGCGCAGCCTTCCGGCGCGTTCGCCATTTTTAGGCAAAGCCTCGCCAAAACCTGGCAGTACTTTCCGAATGCGCGCCCGGCCGCCACATTCGAGGGATTTCCTACAGGCCCCCTTTGCCATAGGTCAATCGTATGCCTGTGGTCAGCAGGAGATCGTTTTTCTTGATCCCCGGAATGGGGTTGCTTACGTATCGATCCCCGAAAGAGGCTTGCCAGCTCAACCAGCGGTTGATCCGGGTTGTCATCGTGGAATCAAACGTAGCCCGGAATTGGCCTATGGTGCCCATATTTGGAAAAAACTGGAGATGTTCGGAAAAGCCGGAACGGTTTGAGAACTGATAGGAGAACTCTTCTCCGGCGACCAGTGCGGCGTTTCTCCGATTGACCCCCGTGGAGTAAAACGCCTGATCGTATGCTCCTCCCCCCGACACGTCAAAAACAGCGGTTTTTGTCTTCACGGCGTGAAAACCAAGGCCTCCGCCGAAAACGTTTCGCAAATCGAGTTGCTGGAATTGGTCGAATTCGAAATCCGTAAAGCCAAAAGCAAAAAGCCGCGGTTTTAAATTCAAATCTGTGCGAATCCCGCCCGTAATCGCGCGAGCGGTGGTCACCGAGGTTCCCGCGACACTGTTCTTCGCGAAGATGGAGTTTGCGTAAACCGTGATTTTGTCGCTGGGAGCGGCCCGGACAGCTTTGGCGCTGACCGTGAAACTTAAAGTATCCGAGTTGCCTTTCGTCGTGCTCAGGCCCGTATCGAGGAACCCGCCCCAGAAGTCGGTGAGATGAGGATGCCGCAGGCGATCCAATTGCGCGTCGTAGGCCGCCTGCTCCTTGTCGGAACGAATCACGGCGATCGAATCCTTTGCGGTGACCACCGGACCAGCGTCGCGCGTCTGCAACTCTACTTTGCCGTCATGGGTCGTTGCCGTCCCGACAATGGTTTGTCCGTCTTTCAGGCCAACGTGGAGTGTTTGCGTCGAGGTTATCTTTTCCACCGCAGCCCATTCCACGGTAACTTCTCCGGCAAATTGGGATTTGATCACCAGGGACTTCTGGTCTGATTTCACGATGTCTCCGGTCAGCCGGTCCCCATTTTTCAGCGTTATCTGATCCGCAAACGCGTTCGGGCACATCAGAATGATGGCCGCGAATACAAATACCAGTCGTTTCATTCGCCCCTCCCTATTTTTTTAGTGATCAATACGCCGTCAGTTTTGAATGATCGTTCTTTCGCCGGTTTGCTCCCCGGAACACGGCCGGGATTTTGTCACTCAAGGAGTCTGAGCGTTCATTGATTATAAGTGATGTGATTGCCTCGGACGCGTCCAAATGAAGTGAGCACGTGAACCCGGGAGCGTTTCACAGAAATAATATCGGTTACGCGGAAGCCGCGCACGACCAAAGCGTCAGCGATAAGCGAACGGTGGCAACGCCAGGGCACCGCCTCGGCGCAAAGCAATGTGCTCTTTTTCTGTTTCGCCAAGCGAATCAGCCGCAGCAATCCTTCTTCGAACTCCTCTGTCTGCATGTAATCGGCGAACCCTCGAAACGACGGATTGCGCCAGCCCGCGTTCGGCGAATCGAGCCGCGCCCGGCGCAGGCCGCCCAGCTTGCGCAAATGCACGTAGCCGATCCTTGCGGAGCGCAGTTTCACGGATAGTGTCTCACGATTGAACTGAGGGTTGTGCCGTGAACGAGGTATGCTGCGCACGTCGATGATGCGCTGGATGCCGTGCGCGCGCAGCAGTTCGAGAAAAGACTTCCACGTGCGGGTGGAGTGTCCGATCGTGAAAACGGTGCGCATCGCTGGCTATGTTGTTGTTTCTTCGGACCAGGCGATCGTCAGCAGAAAGGCGCTATCTTCCAAAGCTTCCACGTCGTGCGGAAGCGCTCTTTCCAGCGCCAGCATGTGTCCGGCGGGCAGATCAAACAGTTTGTCCTGCACGTGCATTCGGATGTGGCCTGCGATCGTCTGGACTGAAATCCTGCCCGCGGCTTTATGTTCGTGCAGACGCGCATTGGATTTCAGGACCGTCAGTACCACACGAAAATCAGGATGTTTCACCAGTGTTTTTGAGTTCCGTCCGCCCTGCCACGCATTTTCCCCGCGCAACTGTTCGATTTCGGAATTCAGGCCAAACGGCAGAATCGGATTTTCCAGCGGCCCCGGCGAACGAAGCGCTGCGGAGCTGGCCGGTTGTTTCGGACGATCGCTCATGATTTCCTCCTTGTTCGGAATAGCGATAGGAAAATACCTATTCGATTGCCGCTGCCTCCATCTCCACTGCGCGCGGGAAGAGGATGTTGTTTTCAAGGTGCACGTGGTGGTGAAGATCCGTCTCGAATTCTCGCAAATCCTGG
>Ga0307373_10003822_pt1 | contig 25786 bp, 26 predicted proteins | sample OX2MG_FD_202534 | JGI IMG/M metagenome (GOLD analysis project Ga0307373, IMG submission 202534) | Soil microbial communities from Risofladan, Vaasa, Finland - OX-2 | ecosystem: Environmental > Terrestrial > Soil > Coastal area > Acid sulfate soil | place: Finland: Risofladan, Vaasa | collected...
TGATGGGCGCTCCGGGTTCGCTCGGCGGCAGGGGATCCCCGTGACACGCAGTATGGCTCAGCCCTGACCGGCACCAGCACAGGTCGTCCGGCCCCAGACCGCTAACGGGATCCACCTCATCGGACCCTCTCAACATCGCCCCTCCAGATCCGCCGAACAGGTCATGTATTACCAGAGCGCCGCGTTGATCACTAATCGAGTGAGGCGCTGCTCGTGATGCCCCGGCAACGGCCCCTGGTTCCCCCGCAGATCCCAGTGACCGTCGACACGGCAGAAGCTGGGCACGAACGGTGCGGGGGAACGGGGAACCTGGACGGGCTTTGAGGCCACATCGGTGGACTGCTCGGTCAGCCTGTGATCACAGGTGCCCGCGGGGACAGCTGGAAGCGCAACCTACAACTGCCGCTGATGCCCGGTCGCATCGCTCACCTGAGGACATCGCACGCCGTCTCGCGGCGCGGCCGGTGCCCAACGCTGACCGGGCGCGCCGCTCGCCGGGACCTGAGAGCGGCCCGCAGAACCCGCGAGGTCTGTCGGCGCGACTCCCGGTTACGGAGCGCGATGGACCTGGCATGTACCTGCGAGAGGCCTCGCGTGTACCTGGCTGGCGATCCAGGCGCCACAACCGCCCACGCGTAGAAACCATGGCGCCGGCGCGGCACCCAGCCGCTCCCTGGGCCTGCGCCCGCTACCTGCGCCTTTTCGCTAGATGTCACGCTGCGTATAACCATCGGTAGGGGGCCTCACCGGGCGTCCGGCCACCATGATCAACTATTCCCGGACTGACGAGCAAACGTGGAGCAACCATGGGCCGGAGACGGCCACTGACCAGGGTAAAGAGATAGTAAAAACCCCAGTTCAGCACGGGTGCGCCGCCAGGGACTTGAACCCCGAACCCGCGGATTAAGAGTCCGCTGCTCTGCCAATTGAGCTAGCGGCGCTGGAACCTCAGTGATGCTACCAGCGACTCGCACGCCCGCGCCAACCGGACGATAAGTCCGCTCTGGTCCGGACAGGACACGCCCTGTCCTGTTCGTCGCCCCGGGCCAAGGCCGGCTGCGCTGACCCGGTACCAACGGCGAATACCTGCTCTGGCGGCGAGCCGCGCTCGTCCCCGCCCGGCGAACCGCGGGAAGCGCGGGGGCTGCGACGACATCGCCAGCCAGACAGCGGGCCCAGCAGGCGCATCAGGTTCACTCTGCTCCGGCCCTGTCCTGGCCGACCGTCAAGTTCGGCGACAAGGGCAACCGGGTGTTCGCTATCCAGTACCTGCTGCGGGCCCGCGGCTACGCGGTCCGTCCTAGCGGCGTCTTCGGCGGCATCACCAGGCACGATGTCGCACACTTCCAGCGTGTCCGCGGTATGAAGAGAACCGGTGTGGTCGGGTCAGGTACCTGGGACAGGCTGATCATCACCGTCGCCTTCGGCAGCCGCGGTAACGCCGTAGCGGCCGTGCAGCAGAGCCTGCATTTCGGCTACGGGTACAAGAACCTGCCGGTGACGGGGTTCGTCGGCACCATCACCAGAGGTGATGTGCGGGACTTCCAGCGCCGCCACGATATCGGAGTCGACGGCATCGCCGGGCCCGTCACCTGGAATACCATCATCCGCGGTGAGAGTTAGCGTGAATCACACTCACCGATAAATAGAAATACCCGAGGAATGGCCGTGCGGCAAACGCGCGGGCATTCCTCGGATCCTGCGCGATCAGGACCGGAGGAAGCCGCTGACGGCCGCGGCGGCCCGCGACGGCCGCCCGGTCCTGGCTTCCACCCGGTCGGCCCAGGTCATCACTCGCAGGCCCGCGTTGACGCCCAGCCAGCGGAACGGCTCGGGCTCCCACGGCGGTGACCGGTGGCCGACCCACGGCAGCCGCGTGATCTCGCTGTCCGCCCCGGTGATCAGGTCGGCCAGCGTCCGCCCGGCGAGATTAGTCGTCGAGAGGCCATCGCCCACGTAGCCGCCGGCCCAGCCGACCCCAGTCGCCGGGTCGAGACCGACGGATGCGCACCAGTCCCTCGCGATGCCGATCGGGCCGCCCCAGGTGTGGGTGATCGTGACGTCCTCCAGCACGGGGAAGAGCTCGATCAGCGTGCTGCGCAGCGCGGCGAAGACCGCTGGTACCCGGTCGAATGACGGCTCGGCCGCGGAGCCGAAATGGTAGGGCGCACCGCGCCCGCCGAAGACCAGGCGGCCGTCGGCCGTCCGCTGGCCATAGATGATGAGATGCCGCAGGTCATTGAAGGTTGGCCGGGTGGCGAGGCCGACCTGCTCGAGAACCTCGTCAGGCAGCGGGGCGGTAGCTACCACGAGGGAGTAGACCGGCACGACCGCCCGCTCGTTACCAGGCAGCCTGGGCGTGTAGCCCTCGGTAGCGCGGATCACGTGCCGGGCCTTGACCGTCCCGCCCGAAGTGACCAGCCGGCCAGGCTCGAGCCGCCGCACCTCGGTCTTCTCGTAAATGGCGACCCCTCTGGACCGCAGCACGTCAGACAGCCCGCGAGCCAGCCTGGCCGGGTGGATCGCGGCGCAGTGCGGCGTGAAGACCCCGCCGAGCACGTCGGACAGCCCGCCGAATTCCTGCGCTTCGCCCGCCGACAGCAGCCGCAGGTCGGACTCGTCGAATCCGTAGAGCCTGGCCTCGTTGATCTCCTCCCTGGCTCGCTGCAGCTGCGTGGGCGAGCGGGCAAACTGGATGGTCCCGCCCTTGGCCCAGTGGCAGTCGATCCCCTCGTCGGCCGCCGCCTTGCCGACCTCGTCGACGGTGTGCTGCATCTCCCGGTACATCGCGATCGCGGACTCGCGGCCCGCCATCCGCTCCAGTTTGATCAGCGACGCGGGGAACAGCGCCGAGCACCAGCCGCCGTTGCGCCCCGACGCGCCGAAGCCGGCGATCTCGCGCTCGCACAGCACGATCCGCAGCCCCGGGTCGGCCTTGTTGAGGTAGTACGCGGTCCACATGCCGGTCAGCCCGGCACCGACGATCGCGACATCGGCCTCGGTGTCCCCGTCAAGGCTCGCGACCGGTTTTAGCTGCCCCGGCACGGAGTCGTGCCAGAAGGATAGTCGACGGTACTCGTCGCCCTGACTCATAGCACTACCGTCCCACCTGCTCGGGGAGGCCGGCCCGCCGGCCATCCTTGTGTCATGCCCGCTGAACGTCACACCTTGCTGCCGCCACCGGCACCGAAGGATTCGTTGCGAATATACAAGGTTTGCGTGGTATGCCTCGGCAACATCTGCCGGTCGCCGATGGCAGAAACCCTGATCAGGGCCGAACTGGCGGCCGCTGGCCTGTCCGAGCGGGTGAGCGTGGAGAGCGCTGGCACCGGCGACTGGCACCTGGGTGAGCGGATGGACAGCCGGGCCGGCGCCGAGCTCGCGCGGCGCGGCTACGACGGCTCGGCGCACCGGGCCAGGCAGATCGGCCCCGAGTGGCTCGACCGGTTCGACCTGGTGATCGCGATGGACTCGATGAACCTGCGGAACCTCGAGCGGATGCCTTCCGGGCGGCCCGGTGGGAGAGCCGGGCGGATCAGGCTGTTCCGGTCGTTCGACCTTGCTGCCCCGGAGGGGGCGCAGGTGCCTGACCCGTACGGCGGCGGGCCCGACGACTTCGCCGAGGTCTTCGACCTGACGCTGGCGGCGGCGCGCGGCCTGGTGGCCGAGCTGACCGTGATGCTGGCCGACGGCTCCGGTGACTGACCTGGAATCAAGGCTGGCCCACGACGCCGGGTCCGCGGTGACGCGGTGCCACCCGCTCGGCGGCGAGCACGGGGCGCGGCATTACCGGGCCAGCCTGGCCGACGGGCGCGACCTCTTCGTCAAGGAGGCCAGCGACATTGCTGGCTCGGCGGCGCTCGAGGCTGAGGCTCGCGGGCTGAGCTGGCTCGGCGAGGCCGGTGCGGTCCCGATACCGGAGATCATTTCCGCGCAGAACGGGTTGCTGGCGCTGGCCTGGGTCCAGCAGGCCAGCCCCGACCGGGGGGCTGCGGAGCGTCTCGGCCGCGACCTGGCCGGGCTTCACGCGGCGGGGGTGGCCTCGGCCCCGCAACGGTTCGGGGCACCGTGGCCCGGGTTCATCGCGAGCCTGGCGCTGCCCAACAACGAGGCAGTCGGCTGGCCCGAGTGGTACGCCGAGTGCCGGCTGCTGCCTTACCTCAGGCTGGCCCGGGACGCGGGCGCTCTCGGGGGCGCGGACGTGGAGCGGATCGAGTCCGTGGCCAGCCGGGTCGGCGAGCTCGCCGGTCCCGCCGAGCCAGTGGCACGGATCCACGGGGACCTGTGGTCGGGCAATGTGCTGTGGTCAGCCGGGCGGGGCTGGCTCATCGACCCGGCGGCGCACGGCGGGCACCGGGAAACCGACCTGGCGATGCTGGCCTTGTTCGGAGCGCCGTACCTCGACCGGATCCTGGCCGCCTATCGCGACGTGACCCCGCTGGCCGACGGCTGGGAGAGCCGGGTGCCACTCCACCAGCTGCACCCGCTACTGGTCCACGTCTGCTTGTTCGGCGCCGCCTACCGAGACTCGGCACTGGCCGCCGCCCGCGCCGCCCTACGGGCCTGACGAGTGCGCGAAGCCGACTTCCTACGGATTTGGTGGCCGCAAAGCTCGCAAGTCGGGTGTTCACATGGCTCTAACGCGTACAAAGTCGCCTCGGAGCCGGGATGGGTGTCAGTGCCGGGTGAGATTGTGTGTCCGTGGGAGCCGAGATTGTGCCTGATTCAAGACGTTTAGCCGGTATTACCACCACGAGTGAACTGACGAGGGCGGGCATCACCGGTACGAGGATCCGATTCCTCGTCCGCCGGGGAATCTTAACGAAGATCGAGTGGGGCGTGTACGCAAGAAAGGACCTGGCCGAGCCTCTTGTCGTCACCCAGCGGGGCGAGCGCCTTCTCCGGATTGCTGCCGCCATCGCCGTGGCGGGTCCCGGCGCCGTGGCGAGCCACACCGACGCCGCCGTGGTGCATGGGCTCGCCCTCCTCGATAGGCCGCCCTCGGACTGGATGACAATAAGCCGTCCTCGTGGTGTCGCTGGCGGCCGTACCGGGAGGGCCGGCGTTCGAGTCCACAGGTGTCTCTTGCCAGATGATCAGGTAGTCATCAGGAGCGGCGTGCCGGTCACGTCGGTGGCGAGGACGGTCGTTGATCTTGCCCGTACTACCTCGTTCAGGTCCGGCGTGGTCGTCGCCGACAGCGCCCTGCACGACAAGAAGACGGCCGAGGCCGATCTCCGGGCGGTCGTCGCCAGCTGCACCCGATGGCCTGGCATCGAGCGGGCTCGACGGGTTGTGGAGTTCAGTGACTCCCGGTCGGAGTCACCGTTCGAGTCGATCGCCAGGGTGGCTTTCCGGGACGGCGGTCTGCCGCCGCCAGAACTCCAGATCTGGGTCGGCGACGATAACCGGGGGGCTATCGGCCGCGCCGACTTCTTGTGGCGGGATCACAACACCATCGCCGAGGCCGACGGAGCCATAAAGTACGCGGACCCCGATCGCGCCCGCAAGCAACTCCGCAGGGATGCCGAGCTGCGCGAAGCGGGCTTCGAGGTCGTGCACTTCACCTGGCATGAGCTGACGGCCGCGCCTAGTCAGGTGATCGACTCGCTTAGGGCTGCTTTCCGGCGAGCCGGCGTTCTCCGCTCGGCCGGGCGGACATCCGCCTGATTCGGGCATTGTCGAGGGGTGCGTCAGGGATCAGGCGCGGATGCGGGAGCCGGCTGGGTGGTCCTGACGTCGAGATCGGCGCCGGCCAGCCGCTGGAGCAGCGAAAGACCCACAGGTCAAGGCCGGGGTCACCGTCGATGATCCAGCCGGCCATGGCGTGGCCCGCTCCGCCGGCCGCCGCGATCCGGTGTCGTGCGCCGGCGGGAACAGCTCAGGGCCGAGATCAGCTGGGATCGGCCGCCACGGCACCCGGCTGCCGTCCTCCCAGCCGCCGATGACCAGCCGCCGCCCTCCGGCTTGACGTAGAACCGCGCGTCGGGGTCACGGAGAGTCGGCAGATCCGCAGGAAGACCGGCGATCTGTCCGATCACCAGGTACGGATGCTCGACCGGACTGACCGCGAGGTCAGAGCCGGCCAGGGCGGCCGTCTGCGCGCCCCACATGCCCGTGGCGTTCACGACGGTATCGCATCCGATCCGGCCCGCCTGCGTGACGAGAGCGGTCACCCGGCGGCGGTTTCGCTCGATGCTCGTGACCTCGCAGTTCTCGATGATCCTCACTCTGAGGGCGCGCGCGCCGGTGGCGAAGGCATGAGTGAGGTGGCTGGGGTCGGCGTAGCCGTCCGAGGGCACCCAGACCGCGCCGCGGACGCTGTCGAGGCAGAGCGGGGGGAAACAGGTCGCGTGCCGTATCCGCGGAGATCAGGTGCGCGTCGTAGCCGAAGCTCCTGGCCGCCGTGATCAGGCGCTTGAGTTCGTGCCAGCGGTCATCGCTCGAGGCGATCCTGATGCTGCCGACCTGATGCCAGCCGGTGGCATACCCGGTCTGGAGTTCCAGCGTCTGGTAGCGGAGACGCTGGCCCGCATCAGGGCGGTCAGGCTGCTCGAACTGCGTAGCTGGCCGATCAGTCCGGCCGCGTGCCAGGTGCTGCCCTCGGTGAGCCTGCGCCGCTCGATCAGCGTCACGCCGGTCAAGGGGAATGATGCCTTTCTGGCGGGCTTTCGCGCCAGGGCGGGGCCGGGCGGCGACCGAACTAGCTGCTCGCTGCCCTGGCCTCGGGTGCGAGCGGGAGCGCGAAGCCGAAGATGGCGCCCTTGCCAGGCTGCGAGTCCACCCAGACCTGGCCGTGATGGGCGCTGATCATCGCGGCGACGATGGCAAGGCCGAGTCCAGTCCCACCCGCCGTCCTGGTCCTGGCCCGGTCGGCGCGGTAGAACCGCTCGAAGACGTGCTCCTTCTGCTCGTCGGTCAGGCCGGCGCCGTGGTCGGCGACCTCCAGGATGACGGCAGGCTCGCCGTCGGGGCCTGGCGGCACTCCGGCCTCCGGTAGCTGCGGCGCCCCGGCTGCCGGCCGATGGCCGTTGCCGAGCGATCCCGACCTGATCGTGATGTCGATCGGCGTGCCGTCCGGAGTATGCGTCATGGCGTTGCTCATCAGGTTGCCGACGACCTGCCGCAGGCCCACCTCGTCGCCGGTAACCAGCGGCGCTTCCGGCGTGCCGACGGTCAGGTTGATGGCCCTTTTCGGGGCGATGACACGCGCATCGTGCAGGGCATCCGCGGCGATCGCGAGCAGGTCGACGGTGCGGAAGTCCAGCTGCCGCTGCTGATCAAGACGGGCCAGCAGCAGCATGTCGTCGACGAGCACGCCCATCCGAGCCGCCTCGCTCTCGACCCGCTCGATGAGGTGGTCGAGGTCGGAGCGGGTGAGCGGGCCGGTGGGCAGCCCGCCGCCGGAGGTGGTCGCAGGGCCGTCCGGTCGGTTGCCGGCCGCCAGGCCGCCGACGCCGCCGCGCTGACGGTAGTACTCGGCGTAACCGCGGATCGCTGTCAGCGGCGTCCGCAGCTCATGGCTAGCGTCGGCGACGAACTGCCGCAGCCGGTCCTCGGACCGGCTCGCGGCGAGCGCGGACCGGCGGGCTGCCTCTTCTGACCTTCTGGCCGATTCCTCGGACGCGGTACGGGCGTGGAACGCGGACTCGATCTGGGCCAGCATCGCGTTGAGCGAGCGGCCCAGCTTGCCGACCTCGGTGCGCGGATCACGCTCAGGCACGCGGCGGCCGAGATCACCCGCCGCGATGGCCTCCGCGGTCCGCTCGATGTCGGTGAGGGGCCGCATGCTGGAGCGGATGACAGCGATACCGAATATCGCGAGCACGACGAGCAAGGCGCCGCTGACGATCAGGTCGATGATGGTCAGCTCGTTGATGGTCCGGTACGGCGTGGTCACGTCGATGCCCAGGATGATGGTGCCCTTGGCCGTCTGGCCGGCCGGGCCGCGGAAGGTAGCGGCCGAACTCACGACCCGCCAGCGGCCGTTGCCGGCGGAGGCACCCACGGTGACCGGCGCCGACACCGGCGCCCCTCGTGTGTCGAGCCAGCTGTACGCGCGGCGATTTGCGGGCCCGGGCCTATACAGCCAGCCATCTGACCGCTTCACCGCCGGCCCGGGGACCAGGTGCGGCTGCCCGCCCCTGAATCCGGAATACTCGGCGACCACCTGCTGCAGCTTCCCCCTGGCCGGCAGCCACTGGACCGACAGGCCGCCGTAGTTGGGCTGTGCAGGGCCCGCGCCGAGAAACAGGTACGGGTAGATGATCGTGGTTGAGTTCGCGTAAGCCGCGGCGCGGAGTTCCTGGTCGGCCTGGTGGAGCAGATAGCCACGCAGGAACGCGATGCCGGCGATGCTGATCACGGCCAGAGCGGCCGTGACCAGCGCCAGAACGGCGGCGATCAGCTTGACCCTGAGCGGCGTCCTGCCTGGCAGCTCCCTGAGCGATCGCCAGAAGCCGGTGGAGCCAGATGGTGAGGCCATCGGAGCATGCCCGGCTAGGACGACGGAAGGCGCATGACGTAGCCGACACCGCGCAGCGTGTGCAGCAGATGCGGCTCGGACGCGTCGATCTTGCGGCGCAGGACGGAGACGTAGGACTCGACGATGCCGGTGTCGCCGCGGAAGTCGTAGTCCCAGACGTGGTCGAGTATCTGCATCTTGGACAGCACCCGGCCCGCATTCCGCATGAAGTACCTGAGCAGCTTGAACTCGGTGGGGGAGAGCTGCACCTGGGCGCCGTTGCGCCACACCTCGTGACTGTCCTCGTCAAGCTCGAGGTCGGCGAAGGCCAGCCTGGGCGACGGCTCCGCGGCTCCGCCGCGGGTCCGCCTGAGGACGGCCTGGATCCTCGCGATGACCTCCTCCAGGCTGAACGGCTTGGTGACATAGTCGTCGCCGCCGAGCGTCAGCCCGCGGACCTTGTCCTCGGTGGAGTCACGTGCCGTCAGGAACACCACCGGGATGCGGGTGCCGCCGCCGCGGAGCCTGTGCAGCACGTCGAAGCCGTCCATGTCGGGCAGCATCACGTCGAGCACGATGAGATCGGGACGGTGACGCTGGGCGGCTTGCACGGCGTCGGAACCCGCGGCTGCCGTGACGACCTCGAAGCCGGCGTAGCGCAGGCTGGCCGCCAGCAGCTCGAGGATGTTCGGTTCATCCTCGACGACCAGCAGCTTCGCGGTGGGCTGCTGGCGCTCCCCAGCGACGGTGCTCATCTTGCCATTGTCCGCCTTCTGGCTGAACGTTGCCTGAAGGCGGGCTGAGACAGCACTGAACTGGCCACGAGCACCATCAGCCTGCCGCCGGGCTAGCCCGCCTGCTTGGATCCGGTGATCAGGCTCTTGGAGACCGGCTGATCGTTACGCAGCTCGCGGAACAGCTTCAGCGCTTGGGTGCGGTCCCACAGCAGCGCATCCGCTCCGCTTGGCGTGATGAAGTTCGAGTTGCCGATCGGCACGGTCGTCGTGATCGGGTTGCGCAGCGCGAACGCGACCTGCAGCAGCTGGTACAGATGGGTGCCGCTGTCGACGGTGAGCGTGCCGGCCACGCCGGAAGCGGCCGGCAGCGCGGCGAACGGATTGGCCAGGACGCCGGCGCTCGTCAGCTTGCGGAGCAGCGCGCGGAGGAAGAGCCGCTGATTCTGGATCCGCTGGAGGTCCTGCGTCGCGAAGTTGTGCCTGGACCGGACGAAGCCGAGCGCCTCCGCGCCGTTGAGCACCTGACATCCCTTGTGCAGGTGCAGGCCGGCGGCCGGGTCGACCAGCGGTGCCTTGAGGCACAGCCGGACGCCGCCGATCGCGTCGACGACCCGGACGAAGCCACCGAACCCGATGCCCATGTAGTGATCGATATGCAGCCCGGTCACGTTCTGCACGGTCTCGGCGAGCAGCTTCGGGCCGCCTAGCGAGTACGCCGCGTTGATCTTGTCGGAGCCATGACCCGGGATCGGCACGTATGAGTCGCGGGGCAGGCTGACCAGCACCGGCCGCCCGCCATTGCTCGGCAGGTGCAGCACCATGATCGTGTCAGAACGTCGGCCGCCGATGTCGTGTCCGGTGGCCAGCTTCCGCTCCTCCTTGCGGCTCAGGCCCTGCCTGCTGTCCGATCCGGTGATCAGCCAGTTCTGGCCCGCCCCTGGAGCAGGCCGGCCGGCATAGTCGACGAGGACGTTCTTCCTGGTCAGCTTGGAGTCCATGTAAAAGTACGTGACGATGCTGCCGACGATAGCGAGGGAGAGCAGGACAGCGATCAGGGCGAGGATCGGGCGCGGCCGCAGCCACCGCCGCCAGCCCGGCTGCCCGGAGTAGCCGCCCGGCTGGCGGCCACCCGCACCGCCACCGCTGCCTGGCATCAGCGGCGGCCGGGCCGGCCGGTTCGTCGTGCGCACAGCAGGCTGAGCAGGCCAGCCGCCGGGCGGTGCGCCTGTCCCGCCCGGTCCGCCCGGTCCGCCCGGTCCGCCGGGTCCCGGCGGGCCAGAGCGTGCGGCCGGCCCTGCGGGTGCGGGGCGACGCTGACCTGGCCTGGTCACCTGCGCGGCGCCGGCTGGACTGCCCAGCGGTGCGGCCGGCCCGCCTCCCGGCGAGCGATGCGGGAGCTGAACGGTGGGCTCGGCATTTGCCGGGCCAGCCTTTCCGGTCGCTGCGGATCCCGGTACGGGTTCGGGCCCGTCACCCGGCTGTTTCGCTCCTGCCGCCGCGGGGTCGCGAAACCAGTCGTCTGGCCAGTCGGTCATGAAGGGTGCCTCACCGTCGTCGCGCTGTCCTATCGTCTCTACAACAAGACGTGCGAGCAGCCAAATTGGCTAGCCCAAAGTCGGCTAGCCCAAAGTCGGCTAGCCCAAAGTCGGCTAGCCCAAAGTCGGCTAGCACTGCCAGTGCGCTAATTCTGCCCGCCGCCCTTCCACCAGATGGTCAGGACATCCCGGCCGGATGAACCCAGGTCCTGCGGATGCGCCGGATCGACGCCTGCCTCGATCAGCGCCTCGGCGACCTCGTCAGCGCGTTCCGCTGGCAGGCACAGCCGCCGGCGGCTAACGTCAGTCAGCTCGTCGAAGCTTTCGTAATCAGGACCGCCTGGCCGGTGCCATCGCTCGCCGGAGATGCCGAGGTCCATGGCCCGCAGGATGGCGAGCAGGTCGTCTCCCGTCGGGCGGTCCGGCCGGCGCAGGCCGTGGAATCTCAGCCACAGCTGGTTCAGGGAGGTCAGCGGATGCGAGCTGGCGATCTCGACCACGACCAGCCGCCGGGCATGACCCGTCAGAGCCGCCACGAACGGAGCCAGGTCAGGAACGTTGTAGAGAACGTGATGGCAGGTGACGACATCGGAAACGGGTACCTGCGGTGCGACCTGCGGCCACCGGCCCTGCACGCGGCGAGCCTGGACACCGCGGGCATCGGTCCGCTCGGCGAGCAGGGCGAGCATCCGCTCGTCGGCATCGACCGCGGTCAGCTCGCTGGTGCGAGCCAGCAGGGGCAGGCAGGCGGCGCCGGCGCCGGCGCCAACGTCCAGCACGGTCCCGGGCGGATCCAGCGCGGCCCAGGCCTGCTCGAACGACGGGCCGCCAGGTTCGGCGACCAGCTGGTCGGCCCGCCGGGCGAAGACCTGGCCGGGCAGTACCCAGGGAGAGTCCGGCACCGCCGTCAGGATGTGCTCAGGGATCGCCCAGGCGACCAGGTCGTCACTCCAGCACCTGAGCAGCCCAGCCAGGTCGGCCGGACGCGCCTGTGCGGCGTCAGCTCCGTTCACGGGTGCATGGTATGTCCAGTCAACGACGCGTCGCGTCACCTGCGCGTCGCGTCCGCGCGCTCACGGCGGACACGCTGACCAGGCCGCCGATCGCCATGCCGTTGGCCATCCTGACCAGCGGCTCCTTCAGGTGGTGCGGGAAGACGAGGCGGTGATAGGCAACCGGGGCCAGCAGTTCCTGTCGTCGTCAGTCGCGCTCATCCGGAATCCGAGTCTGCATGCCGGTCGCCGCACCGTGCGGCGGGGGTCCTCTTCCCGCGATGCGGTGAGGTAATCCGGTCAGCCACCGCCGTCGTCAGCGGCTGGGAAGCTTGACCACCGTGACGAAGAAGTCGTCGATCTGCTTGACCACGTTCAGGAAGCAGCCGAAGTCGACTGGCTTGGTGACGTAGGCATTGGCGTGCAGATCGTAGCTGCGCAGTACGTCCTCCTCGGCATCGGACGTGGTCAGTACGACAACTGGAATCCGCTGCAGGTCGGCGTCGGACTTGATCTCCGCGAGTACCTCATGCCCTGCCTTCCTGGGCAGGTTGAGATCGAGCAGGATGAGATCCGGTCGCGGTGCGGCGGCGAAATCCCCTTCACGGCGCAGAAAGGACATCGCCGTTTCTCCGTCGGAGACCACGCTGAGGTGATTGCGCACCTTGTTCTCGGCGAACGCTTCCCTGGTGATGAGCACGTCCCCTGGGTCATCCTCGACAAGCAGGATCTGGATCATGACCGTCGGATCACTGGCGGTCATGAAGCCTCCTTCTGCTCGTCCGACTCGGGAAGTGTCCACCGGATTGTAGTACCTGACCCCGGGCTAGCCTCAGGATCAGCCTCGGTATCCACCCAGATGTTCCCGCCGTGGAAATCGACGATCTTCCTGCACAGAGCCAGCCCGATGCCGGTTCCCGGGTAGGCGTCCCGCGGATGGAGCCGCTGGAAGATCACGAAGACCCGCTCCGCGTGGGCCGGCGCGATGCCGATTCCGTTGTCCTGGCACGCGAACTCCCAGTACCCGTCCTTGTGCTCGGCCGTGATCCGGATCAGGGGCCGCTCGTCCAGCTGCCTGAACTTGATCGAGTTGGCGATGAGATTCTGGAAGAGCTGAGTCAGCAGCGTCGCGTCGCCGCTCACCGTGGGCAGCTCTCCGACGGCGACCTCCGCGTCGGTGTCCGCGATCGTGGCATCCAGCCGGTCCACGGCCTCGCTGGCCACCGAGTTCAGATCGACGGGACCGCGGACCGTTCCCGGCTGGCCGACTCTGGAGAAGGTCAGCAGCTCGTTGATCAGCAGCTGCATGCGCTTGGCGCCGTCGACAGCGAAGGCGATGTACTGGCGGGCGCGCTCGTCCAGCTGCCCCGCGTACCTGGATTCGAGCATCTGGCAGAAGCTCGCCACCTTGCGCAGCGGCTCCTGGAGGTCATGCGAGGCGACGTAGGCGAACTGCTCGAGTTCCCGGTTGGACCGCTCGAGCTCGGTGGCCTTGTAGGACAGGTCATCCAGGCTGGCAAGGAGCTGGCGCCGCATGGCCTCAAGATCGGCCGCCAGTTCCATGACCTCCTGCGGGCCGCTGACCTTCAGCTCATGGTCGAGCCCGCCGGACGCCACGACCTGCGCTTCACTCCCGAGCAGCGCCAGCGGCCTGGTGATCCAGGTGTTCATCGCGGCCCAGGCCGCCGCGGCGGCGGCGATCAGCGCGACCGCTCCGGTGATCGCCACCACGATCACGGCAGTAGTGGCCGCATGCAGCCGGCGGAGCGCCGCGGCGCGCTCGGAGAGTATCTCCTTGTTCAGCGCCCCGAGGTTAGCGCGGAGCCGGTCGAACTCGTTCTTGCCCGTTGTCTCGAGCGAGGCGGGGACCTGCTGGTGATGCATGATGGCCGCGATCGCGGGGTCGGCGTACTGGCTGCGCCACAGGTCGGCCTGGGTCTCGATGGTATGCAGCCGGGGTTGGAGCGCAGGGTAAGCATCCAGCAGCCTGTGCAGCTCGGCGACGTAGCCAGCGGTCTGGGCGAGGCCCTGCCGGTAGGGCGCCAGGAACGACTGCTGGCGGGTGATGATGTAGCCGCGGACACCGGTCTCCTCGTCGACGAGCGAGGTAAGCAGGTCGCTGGTGTTCCGCGCGGCCGGGTCGAGCCGGTCAACCTGGAGGTTGACCACGCTCACCATGCCGTTCAGCGCGAGTCCGCCCAGCACGCTCCCGAGGACGAAGACCGTTCCGGCGATGACGAAGGCCACGCCGAGCCTGCGTTTGAGTGACCAGGTTCCCTCGCTGAAGGTATGGCGGGCCCTGGCCCAGAGGCTGGACGGGCCGTCCTGAGCGGCGCGCGCGGGCCCGGTCCTGGCGACCTGGTCCGTCACGGGTGCCGCCCGACGATGATCACAGCGACGTCATCGGCCAGCGGCCCGCCGTTGAGCCGCTCGACCGTCTTGAGCAGCGTGTCGGCCAGCGTGTCCTCGAACCCGTGCACGGATGGCCCGGGTGACGATGCCGCGATCAGATCGAGCAGCCCCTCAGGGCCGAGCACCCGCCTGTCCGACCCGCCGCGGCCCTCGATGAGCCCGTCGGTGTAGAGCATCAGGGACCACTCCGGGCCAAGCGACACCGGAACTTCCGGCCAGTCCTCGTCGAACAGGCCGAGCGGCGGCCCGGGGCGGCCGTCGCCGAGCGCGGACGGCGCCGATCCGAGCAAGACGGGCGGCGGGTGGCCCGCGACGTGCATGACGCCGTTGCCCGTGGCCACGTCGATACTCAGCGTGGCAACAGTGGCGAACACCTCGCGTCTGTGCCGTTCGCGGATCAGCACCTCCTGCAGGCAGTTCAGCGTGTGACCGGGGTCGTGGCCGGACAGCACCAGCGTCCGCCATGCGACCCTCAGGCAGACGCCCAATGCCGCCTCATCCGGTCCGTGACCGCAGACATCGCCGATCAGGGCGTGGAGCGTGCCATCGCTCGTCTCGACCAGGTCGTAGAAGTCGCCGCCAAGCAGCGCCTGATCGCGGCCCGGCTGGTAGCGCAGCGAGTGGTAGAGGCTCTCGTCGTCCAGGATCGGCACCGGAAGCAGGCCGCGTTCCAGCCTGGCATACTCAGCCTGCCTCATAGCGGCTTCGCGCAGCTTACGGGCTGATTCGTTCGCGCGCTTCCGCTCGATCGCGTACCTGATGCACCGGCTGAGCGTCGCTCCGTCCACCTGACCCTTGACCAGGTAGTCCTGCGCTCCCGCCGTCATGGCGGCGATCCCGAGCGACGCGTCGCTGGCACCGGTCAGCACCAGCACCGCCGCGTCGGGAGCCAGGCGGAGCACATGCCGCAGCCCGTCGAAGCCCACCGAGTCAGGCAGCCCGAGGTCGAGAACCACGCAGACCGGACCGGCCTCGAGCTCGGGGGTAGCCGCGGCGAGGCTCTGCTGCCAGGACAGCGAGACGCCGAGGCCGGCATCGTGCAGGTACTCTCGCACGAGGAGGGCATCTGCCTCGTCATCCTCGATCAGGAGTACGGGTACCACCTCGTCGGCGGTGCCTTCTGTGGCAAGCTGGAGCATTCCGTAAATCCCTCGGGCCGTTTCGCCGGGTCGGTCCATCGACGGAGCTTACTCGTGACGCGGGAATAGTGCCTTGTCGGAGGGCAATCGGCGGAATGCATGGAGCTGGCCGCCGACGGATCGCCAGGCCGGAATGCCGGGCGGCGGCCGGAATGTTTACTGCCTGTGGCGGCGATCCGCCAAAATAGTTGATGGTGGTTGTTATCGGAAGTGAGTCGCAAGTACGAGGTGGCGGTGTCTGAAGGGGAGTCTCGCGACCTGAGCGCGGACCTCGCGCAGGCCGCCGGCGAGCTGCTGACCCTTGCGAGTGCCTCGGAGTCGCGGGCCATGCACCGGCTGGTGGAGCTCGCGGCCCGGCACGTGCCGGGCTGCTCGGGCGCTACGTCGGCGCTGTGGCACGACAGCGAGCCGGCCATCACCGCGGCTAGCCATCCGGACCTGTCCGAGCTCGCCGACGTCCAGCAGGCCTGGCGGCGCGGGCCGGTGATAGCAGCGCTCGCCGAGGGCAAGCAGGTCAGCTGCCCGGACACGCTGACCGAGACGCGGTGGCCGGAGTACACGAGCAGGGCACTGTCGCTTGGAGTCCGATCATCGCTCACGCTGGTGCACGTGTCAGGAACGCTCGCGCTGACGCTCACGATGTATGCCACCCGGCCCCGCGTGCTTGATCCCGAGCGCGTGCCGATCGGGGAACTGCTGATCGCCTTCGGCAGCGCGGTGATGCGCAACACCTCGACCTATGACGCGGCGCAGCGGACCGTCCGCCAGCTCCGCGAGGGCGCCGATTCCAGGGCGGTGGTCGATCAGGCCAAGGGGATCTTGATGGTCGGTCTCAGCTGCAGCGCCGACGAGGCGCTCAGGCGGATGCGGGAGATCTCGCAGACCAGCCAGATCAAGGTCACCGAGGTCGCCAGGCGGATCGTCGAGTCACACGAGCTCGAGCGCGGCTGAGCCTGTTTGCTTCGAGCGGGCCTGGGGTAGCTGCTGCGAACTGCCAGCCCGCCGGCGCTGCCATGGACGGCGGCCGGGCGGGCGACCACGGCAGACCAGGGCAGAAGGACGATGAACCTCCCGGCAGGATACGTATGGCCCGCCGCGCGGGTCCGCGCGTGGACGACGGCGCTCGATGCCTTCGCGGCAGCGGGAGGCGCGGCTGTCGCCGCGACTGCCGAGCGAGATCTCCAGGCAGGTACCGCGGACGCTCTGAGCGGGCGCTTTGCCGACTGGGTGATCGTCGACCTGGCACCGTGGGGGCCGGCTTCGCGGTCGGTCGCTGGCAGCCGCGACGATCCCGAACTCGCCGCGGCAGTAGCGAGGCTGCCGGTGCACAGCTGCCCCCTGATCGTGTCGGCGATGACACAGCGCACGCCGCTCGTCCAGGCCTCCATGGCGGACCCGGCCGAGCTGGGCATCCTTCCGGACGGCCGTCAGGTGGTGGAAGCGCTGGGCGCCGGATCCTATGCTGTCGGCCCGGTCGCGGTCGATGATGTATCGATCGGCGCGATCACCATCGTGCGCGGCCGCACCCAGCCGCACGTGACGTTCCTGGAGCTGAGCGTCCTGGCCCATATCGCTGACCTCGCCGCGGCAGCCATCGAGCGGCTTCACGGGCCCGACGGCCGCCTGGCGGCTGCCGATGGCGACATCACCGCTGATCGGAAATAGCCGGCACTAGACGCTCGCGTGAGACGACTGATCTAGTGGGCGTGACGTGCCGCGACGAGATAGGACACCTAGTGCCGGTAGTGCCAGAGCCTGACGACGCATCGGGTCAGGTCGCCGAGCTTGAGAAGCGCCATGCGGCGCTGCGGCAGGCAGCGAGCCTGCCGGCCGCCGATCTCGGCGCTGTACTCGACGCAGCCTTCACCGAGCTTGAAGGTGCGATCGGCCTGCTCGCCGGGCCGTCCGCCGGCTCTGGCCAGGTGGGCGGCGGCCGCTCTCAGGACACGGACGGCGCGGAACGCCGCCTGCTGCGCGCCGCCTTCTCCGAGGTGCCGGTCCCGCTATTCCTGCTGGCCAGGGACGGCACCGTGGTGCGGGTCAATAAGTCGGCCGCCGAGCTGCTCGGTTCGAAGCCGGGGTACGCGACCGGCCGGGGCTTCACAGCTTTCGTCGCGCTGCAGAGCCGAGCCGCAGTGGAGACCAAGCTCAGCGCCGTGGCGAGAAGCGGCAAGGTCGCCAGGGTCAGGTGCGGCCTGCTCGGCTCGGCTGGGGCCGCGCTCCGGGTGCTGACCATCGGCCTGGTCAGCGTCAGCGGTGATACTGACCGGCTCGTCGTGGCCGTCACTGACCTAGTCGGCGACACGGTCGAAACCGGCGGTACCGACGACCTGGCTGGGGCAGCCGCGACGCAGGCCAGCGGCAGTTCTCGCCGGGGTGCCGATACCGCGGCGCCAGCGGACGGTCATCTGGCCGGGGCGGTCGAGGCCATCACTCAGCGGATGGACCTCGTGACCGCCGTGACCAGGCTCCTGCTGGAGAACGAGAACTTCAGCGAGTCGATGACCCTCCAGCGCTGCGCCCGGCTGCTGGCCGGAGAGCTAGCTGCCTGGGTCATCGTCGACCTTGACCGCAGAGGGCGGCTCAGCCGTCAGTTCGTTACCGGGCCGGAAGGTCCGGGACTGGCCGGGATCAGGGATTCCGCCGCGGCCCTGAATCCAGCGCCAGGCTCGCTGCCGCAGCAGGTCCACGAATCAGGACAGGCCGTGCTGATCGCGCATGCCGAGGACGCCGGGATTCTCGGTCCCGGGCCGGGGGACATCCCGCTGCTGATGCTGCTTGGCTCGACGTCCGTGCTGTCGGTTCCGATCACCGATGGCGAGAAACGGTACGGCGTCCTCACGCTGGCGAAGCGCGGCGGGGAGGGGCACTTCGACATCGCCGATCTCGGCCTGGTCTCCGAACTCGGCGAGCAGCTTGCCCTCGCCATCCGGGTCGACCATCTGTTCCGCCGCCGTACCGAGGTAGCCGATGCGCTCCAGGCCAGCCTGCTGCCGCGCCGCCTGCCTGAGATCGCCGGAGTCGAGCTCGCGGCTGCCTATATCGCGGCCTCGGAGGGTGTCGAGATCGGCGCCGACTTCTACGATGTCTACCGCACGCCGGCAGGCTGGGGCCTGTCCGTCGGCGATGTCTGCGGCAAGGGCGAGGAAGCGGCGGCAGTGACTGCTGCCGCGCGGCACGCGATCAGGGTGACCGCCCACGGGACTGCCGACCCGGCGGCCGTCCTGTCCGGTGCCAACGAGATCCTGCTTGCCGAGGAACTGGGCGGCGGTTTCGTTACCGCCAGCATCGCGCACCTGGACTGGCGAGATGGCGTGCTGCACGTCGTTCTCGGCAGCGCGGGACACCCGAGCGCTGCGATCATCCGCTCGGACGGGCGGGTTCAGATGCCGGGCGGCGGCGGACTTCCGCTCGGGTTGCTCGCCGACGCCGAGCCCGGCACGCACGAGCTCACGATGCGCAAGGGCGACATACTGTTCCTCTATACCGACGGGCTCACCCAGGCGCGCGGCCTGGACAAGACCTATTTCCAGGCGCGGCTACTCGACGAGCTGGCCGGCCTGACCGGGCTGCCGCCCGCTCAGTTCGAGGCCGCGATGCGCCGGAGGCTGCTCGAATTCACCGCAGGCAATCTCATCGACGACATCACCATGGTGGTCCTGAGGGTCGGCGAGAGCCCGAAGCGCGCTCCGCGCAAGAAGTGACCCAAGCGCGCTACGGGCAAGGAGTGACAGGCCGCGTCTGGGGCGGTACGAGCGAGGACGAGAGACAGCAGCTCCTAGCGGGCAGCACCGGCCAGCCGCAGCCGGCGATGGCCAGCCACGTGCCCGCGGGCGCGGGCAGCACAGCCTGACAAGACCGTGCTCGGCCCGTGTCGGCCGGTGTCACTGATCCCTGGCTCATGCGCCCTGGCCATGATCACCGCGATCGCCACCGCGCACGCGGGACTAGAGAGCGGCGGGTCGTGGACGCTCCGCCGAATGCCACCCGCGGGGATTGGCGTTCGCGTCGCGACCGCCGGCTACTTCTCGATGTACTCGACGATCGACTCTCGTTCTACCTGACCATCGACGACGGTAGGCGCGGATTCCGGGGTTCCCAGCGGAACCATCGGCTTCCGCGCATCGGCGTCGACGACCGCGGTGAAGTCCGGTGAGCCCTTTACGAGCACGCTGCGGCGCAGCCAGCCCTTCCCGCGCCGGGGAATGACCAGGCCGGTGATGCCGGTCAGCATGAGCACCCAGCCGAGGACCTGGATGTTGAGGAATGACGGATGGGCGGTGACGGCGAACGCGAAGATGGCGCCCACCGCCAGAATCGTCAGTGCTGTCGCTGACTTCATGGTTTCGGTCCCTTCACATGCTAGGCGGGGTTAGGGGAGGACGTCTGAGGTTGACCAGGCGGGCTCCAGCAGGCGCTCGCGCAGGTAGCCGAGTGCTCCGGCGAGGAGACGGGAAACATGCATCTGGGAGATTCCCAGCTGCTTGCCGATCTCGGCCTGCGTCAAGTTCCCGTAGAAGCGCAAGAGAAGTAGCCGCTGCTCGCGGTCGGGCAGCCCGCTCCAGTGCGTCCAGACCGCCTCCATGTCCAGCACCTGCTCGAGCTGAGGGTCCTCGGTGCCGATGAGGTCAGCCAGGCTTGCCCGGCCATCCTCGTCAGCCAGCGGCGCGTCGAGCGAGGAGGACTGGAAGGCCAGCTCGGCCTGCTTGACCTCGCGCAGCTCGTCCTCGGTGATGTTCAGCCGGTCGGCCAGCTCGGCATCGGACGGTGCGTGACCGAGAGTCTGGGTGAGCTCGGAGGTGACATTGCGCGCGGCGAGCCGCAGTTCCTGCAGCGACCGCTTGACGTGCACCTGCCAGCGCTTGTCGCGGAAGTGCCGCTTGATCTCGCCGCTGACGCATGGCAGGGCGTAACCGGCGAGCCCGGTGCCCGCCGCCGGGTCGTAGTTGTTGATGGCCTTGATCAGCCCGACATAACCGACCTGGAGCAGGTCCTCATAGGGTTCCGGGCTGTTCTGGAACCGCCGGACACATGACCGCACCAGCGGGCGGTACCTGTTGACGAGCACTTCACAGGCCGTTTCCCGGACCGGGCTCTCGCGCGTAAGGGAACGGATCATGTCAAGAAGCGCGGCGTCGTCGCATTCCTCAAGCTCCTGGGCGGGAAGCTCGCTGATCGGACTCGGCTCGATAGTCGCTGCTGGTCGAGTCATTTCCCGGTCACCTCCGGCGAACCAGTCTTCTGCACGGGCCATTCGTGCCCCGTGTGCGAATTTCAAACATCGGCCGGCAAAAGAGCAAGAAGAAAGACGGGGCCGAAAGGCCAGTCTGGACTCCGCACTTCAGGACTCAGCAGGCCCGTCGAGACGCCGCGAAGACGACGGCCATGGATTGCTTCCTGCTGCAGTTCCCGCCCGCACACTGCCCTGACGGATTCGTCTAAACAACCCGGCTCGTGGCGACCTGACGGACTTGCCCGATCAGCCCTATACGTGCGATATGCGATCTATAGGGGAAATATGATGAATATAAAGTTTCACGGTGCACGCCAGTCACGAGGCAATTGATCGCTCCGCTTGCGGTATCGGGGTTTATGTAGCAGAACCGAAGGTAGTTGCGGGTCGCCATCGGCGACCGGCGGGCACGCCCCCGCCAGAGTCCCGGGGCCACGCCAGGCGGTCACAGCGATCACCTGGGCTGATCGGAGGTTTCCGTGCGGATCCTTGGAATCGTGCTTGTCATCTGGCTGATCATCGGCGCTATCGCCGGAGCTCAGCGCCACTACTACAACTCAGACCCAGGCTGCGCCAGGACAGGCACGATCATCGTGACTGTGCTGGCCGGACCGCTGAATTACTTCGGCGCCAACCCGAAGGTGGCGTGCCCGCATCCCAGCAAGTGACGCGGCGGGAGCGGTCCGTCGGCGCGTGCCGCTGGGTGTCAGATGCCCGCGGGCAGCGTCTCCAGGTCGCTGAGAACCGGTTCCCTGTCGTCGTTCTCCGCGATCTGCTCGCACGCTGCCCGGGCCAGTTCCGCCCAGCGGCGCGCCTCGCCGGTGTCACCGGACAGCGCGCAGGCGCGGGCCAGGGCATCGTAGGCGAAGGCCAGGTCGAAATCGGCGATGCTCTCGCGCTGGCAGATGTCCAGCACCTTCCGCGCGTGGAACAGCGCGGGTTCTGGCCGTCCCAGAACCCGCGTAGACGCGTGAGCACTGCCACTCGCCGCGGGCTCGGTTGACCGGCTCGCCCGACATCATCCAGTGGTAGCAGGAAGCGTGCGCCGCGTGGGCCATCTCCGCTTCCTCGGCCTCGGTTCGCGCTTCGGTCTCCCTGAGCGTCCAGACACGGTTGAACAGCGTGGCCACGACCTGCCGCTGCGTAGCCCGTCCAGCGCGGGCTGAACCTTCTCCTCGCTCATCGCTTCCCATCCCTTCTCGGCGACCAGGTGGTCCAGATCGTGCAGCTGCCGCTGCATGCGCGTCACCCGGGCTGCCAGCCGGCGCCGGTGCGACAGCAGCGCGCCGGCGATCGCGTCCTGGCCCTCGGCGTGCAGGTCGAGCTGCCGTCGTACCTCGGCAGGTCCGGGCCGCGAAGCCGGCGAACCAGCCGGGCCGTGCCCAGCTGTGCCGGGTCGTAGCGCCGGTAGCCAGTGCCTGGAAGGTCAACTATCGCGCTGATGCGCGGCTGATTTGCCCATCGGGGATTCACCGCGCAGCGCGCGCCAGACCGGCAGGGCAGCGAAGTACGATCCGGTGACCGCGATTCCGCCGACGCCGAGATCGACCGAGATGCGGCCCTGCTGGGCCCAGTAGACATCCTTCAGGTCGAGCAGCAGCGCGAACTCATCGACGATCAGAGCCAGGCCGCTGCCGTAGCTGACCGCCACCGCCGGGTGTGCTCGCTGCCGGTCGGTGCCGCGGACGGCGACCGCGCCGACTCCGGCCAGCATGCCGATGCCCCACAGATAGTGGTGCAGGTGCTCGCCGCCGGCGCTGACGTTGCGGAACGGGCCGCGGCCGGCCCTGATGCTCCAGGTGATGCCGCGGACAACCGCGAACGTGCCGGTGAAGGCGATCCACGAGGCCAGGGCGGCCCGCTGTCGCTGATCGAGGTCATCGCGCAGCACCCGGCGCAGCCGCGATCCAAGATCGTTCACACGGGCACCTTACGCCTGGCAGATACTGTCGGTGCTCCGTGACACGGATGGGGGAGGCAGGAGTGGCAGAAGCCACGCCAGCGGCCCACGGACGCGTTCTTCCCGCTAGCTGACGACCGTGATGTGCCCCCAGTCCAGCTGCGTGACGACGTTCATCTCGAGGATGCCGTCCACCGCATATGGCCGGACGAGCTCTGCGACCGCATGATCGAACGCGGCGGACTCCCCGGCTGGCATCAGCTCGCGGGCCAGGCTGGCGGTCGAGTGAAAATGCTCGACATAACTCGCCACGGACTGCCGGAATGGGTCCGGGGTCACGGCTGCCTGCCCCGCGGTCTCGAAGAGCCCGCTGTTGCACAGGGCGCCGACCAGGGAGAATTCCGGGTCGTAGCCGGGATGACGGGTATGGCGCCCGATGATCCCGGCCAGCTCGGTGCGCCAGGGCAGGTTATGGTACCCGTGCTCGGCGATCGCCAGGTAGGCGTTGCCTGTCATCGCCGCCGCCAGGCGGGGCAGTGTCCGGGACCACGACATCCAGTGCAGGCTGGCGCCCGCGGTCACCAGCGCGTACTGGCCGCCGAAGCTGGCCGTCTCGGCTGAGCCGACGATCCACCGCAGATTCTGGTGGCTGCCGCCGGGTCGCCGCCTGCCCGCGCCGACCATCGCGGCGGAGATGTCCAGTGCGTCGACGTGATCGACCAGTACGGCCAGCGGCCTGGCGAGCGCTCCCTCGCCGGCGCCGAGATCCAGTACGGTGCGGGGCCGGTCGGTGATGAGCCGCTCCAGGATGCCGAAGACTTCGGGCGGGTACGGCGGACGGTGCTGATAAGCGTCCGCCACACCAGGGTGGGTGAAGGTCGCGGCCAGCCTCTCGCGTTCGCTCAGGCAATTCACTGCTCACGATCATCGCACGCGGCTTCCGAAAGTATCCTCGGTGTCGGCCACGGACCCGCGAAAGGGGGCTCTGCCTGGACTCATCCGGAAGCACGGAGCCGCGCAATGCCAGTGCCGACTCGCCCGGCCCCGTGCCGGGCATGCTCGCGGTCCGGCAGGCGCGCAGCAGCTCAGCTGCTCGGGCGAACGGTCTCAGGTGGCACTAGTAGGTCGCGTACAGCGCCCCGTGTGCGGCGCGGATGCCCCCGTCCGCGTCCGTGTCCCGGTCGCCGGGGAGCAGCGCATCCAGCCTGCTCAGAGCCCATGCCGACCGCGCAGTGGATCGCCGCCATCGGCCACTGATGCCCGGCCTGGGCGAACGCCTGCCACCAGCTGACAGCGTGCAGATAGTTGCCAGATCAGTATCTTGAGCGGCAGGTCAAGTGCCGCTAGCGGCGCCATCTCCATGACCGGAGTCCCGGCCCCCGGGCTGCCGAAGAGCACCAGGACCGTCTCGTGCAGGTCGAGACCGACCCGTCGGGCTTCTTCGCGCTGATCGATGACGGCGAAGAGCCGCATTCCCTTGCTGTTGACCAGGCCGGTCAGGCGCGAGACGGCGGCTGTCACCGAGTCCGGGCTGATCTTCGTGATGATCTCGTTCTCTGGTCCTGCCTGGGTCATCGCTGACCTCCTCTGGCCGGGCACCTGCGTGTCCGTCAGGTGCCGAGAGTAACTGCCCGCGAGGGCGGCCGCTCAACCCATAGCGCCCCTGTCAGCGCCGCGCGAAACTGAGCGCATGAGAGCAGTCGTCCACGACAGGTACGGGCCGCCAACTGCCGTACCGGACAGGTCCCTGACCGCAACGCCGCCGGCGCGATGTTGTAGCGGATGTCGCCGGGCCTGAACGTGAATTCGGCGTAGGTCAGCGGCCGTCCGGGAACTCCCAGCTGGCTGACGCGGTCGACGGCAGCCACCGGCCCTCCGCCAGGACTGAACCGGGGTGGTCCACCGGGCTCGCACCAGTCCTTCCGCGCCCATGTACCGGCCTCCGATGCGCGTCGCCCACGCCAGCAGCTCGTCCGGATCCGCCGAGGTCGTCGCTGTCCCCGCTACTGTCACGAAGCTGAAGGCGGGCGTTCGTCGTCCCAGCACAGCGACACCCTGGGGTCACGCAGGATGGCCTTGCCCTCGATCGTGTCGGCCGAGGTCATCAAGACGACCTGGTCGCCGTCGAGATCCGTCCAGACGGGAGCTACGTGCGGTGAGCCGTCCGCCTTGACGACGGCGAGCTTGGCAGTTCGGGCCGGGGTCGCCAGGACGAACTCCCGCCACCAACCGGCTGGTGCGTCGGTATAGCCCATAGGGCTCGGATTGTAGTGATAGGCAGGGCGACTTGCCGCGGACTCACCACGGCCTTGCCGAATTGGAGACCGCGTTGAGCCGCGTCGTCCAGCGTTGCGTGCATCCCCGCGTGTCCAGGCAATACCAGCGGACATCAGAGCACGCGCTGCCTCCGTCGGCGACCATCTGGTCGGCTCGCAGGCGGATGCCGCACATCCAGCACGACTCGTTGTTGGCCTGCCGAATCCAGGCGACAGTCTCCTCGTCGTTCATGCTTAACCCACTTCCGGCACGTCGCAGAGCCGCGGCTGGCACAGCACCTGCTCCGGGGAGTCTGGCACGTTAGCGGCATGTGGTCCACAGCTTGGCATTAATGGCCGGATATCAACCAATCTGACGAGCGGCGCTGAGTCGGCGGCTGCGTTCTGGCCATGCACGCCACCGCGGCCAGGAGGTCCCGGCGACGCCGACCGCGGTGCAGGCTGCCGTCTCGCGGGCGCTATCTCCCGGGGCGGCGACCGGTCAGGCTGGTGTCGTGGCTGGTGGTCCAGGCGGATGATGGCGCGTGCCCGAGCGGCGCGGACGGCATCGGACACGGTGCCGATGTCGTAGGCGCCGTGGTGCCGCTTGCCGTTAATAAAGAATGTCGGTGTGCCGGAGACGCCGCTGAGATCGGCGGAGTCGATGTCCTCGGAGATCTTGGCTTCGCCGGCGCGCGCTGGCGCAGCCGTTTCGGCAGCATCGCTGTCAGCCGGAAGACCAGCCAGGTGAGCGCCGACGAGCATACGGCGGCAGACAGGATGCCGACTTCGGCCTCTGCCAGCTCCGTGCCGTGGAAAGCCAGCGAGGCGATCAGCAGGGACACGATGAAGCCGATGCCCGCAATGGTGCCGACGCCGGCGACGGCTGCCCAGCCGATCGGCGGACGGATCCGGCCGCGGCTGACCCGGGTGAGGAGCCATGCCAACTGATTATGGACCTGATACCACTGACGCCGAGCGTGCTGGCGATCCGCACCGATTTCTCCGATCACGAGGCGTGGAAAACCACCGTCACGGCCATATCGCAGCCGGCCGGGGAAGGGCTGCTGGCCAATGTCGAGTTCCTGGATGACTCCACTTACACTGGGACAACAGCCC
>Ga0307373_10003830_pt1 | contig 25757 bp, 15 predicted proteins | sample OX2MG_FD_202534 | JGI IMG/M metagenome (GOLD analysis project Ga0307373, IMG submission 202534) | Soil microbial communities from Risofladan, Vaasa, Finland - OX-2 | ecosystem: Environmental > Terrestrial > Soil > Coastal area > Acid sulfate soil | place: Finland: Risofladan, Vaasa | collected...
CACCACGTTCCGCAGCCCCCGCCGCTCCCGACCGCGGCGTGGATTAACCCGCCGGCGCCCAGCCGCACACAGGAGGTGAGTCGGTAATTTGTCCCGCAAACTGTCTCAGATCTATTGACAGGTTCCGGGCGGTAACAGGGCGTTGGTCGGTTCAGGTCAACGTCTGTTTGCACCTGGCAGGCTAATTGGCATACTCGGTCCTTACCTGCCTTGTATTTCTGGCCCGCACACGCATCTCAGCCTCAAACCACTCGATACCGTCCAATGTCAATACTCCTTCTTCGCTGTGCCCAAACAGCGGCGTCCCTTTCTGGTCTGTGGCAATAACCCGTGCTATATGCCGAAGCGTAACTAGGCTGGCCACTGGTGCTCTACCAAGAAAGACCCTAACAAACGGCGATTCACGTTCTGGGGCCGTCTGTGTGGATAACGCGACCGCGCGTCCACCGGACGGGTTAATTACCGTATCATTCGGTCCCACCGGTGTTGAGTCGTCGCTGGCGTGGATGACGAGTTCTTGATCCCATTGCTGTGTACTGATTCGGAAGAAGTGCTGTGTGATCCCACCTGTTGAACGGCGCGCACCAAGGATGGACTCAGCGAGCGCCGTATAGAGTCTGGTGTACCTTTGGATGCTGGTCGGCCACTCTTTGCATGGAATATAGCCGTACGATGGCCGACATACAGATCATTATAGATCTCACCTACAGGATCGGATGAGAGGGCAGCGGGTGCATACGTGGCGAGTTGAATGTGCTTATTGGCTTCAGTCAGAGCCCGCCGAAACCAGTCCCCTTCCCCCTCGCCTGGTCGTCCGTTCGGCTTTAGTCGCATCGGCGCAATCGTGCTGAGAAGTGCTTCCAGGGCCAGGTACATGTTTCGGAACGCGTCGAATAAGTCATCGGTGATCTGACTGTGACGAAAGTATCGAAAGCTTTCGTGCCAGGGTAGGGCAGGTGGCGGCAGCTGTGGCACAACATTTCCGAATTGATCTCGAACCTCGATTCTCCGTGTCCCCGTGCGGACATTCATCATCACCGTCGCCGAAGGTCGAAGTGTTGCTCCCTGCTGATCAGACCACCATACGATGTGCTCATCGTGAGCATCTACGATTGCAAGATCGGCAACACCACGAATTGAAAACAAATCCAAGCCTTTATGAACCACTTCCATTGCTTCTGTCCACGTCGCACTGGGGCTGACCGATGAGCTACGTCGAGCCACAACCCCAAGACTCCCCTCACGAAGCTCGACTGTCCAGGGCACAAATGACTGCTCCGCAGATTCCGGTGCCTTGTGGTTGAGTCTGAATACGGCTCCGGATGTTTGGGAATTAGACGGGTTTACGAGGAGCATACCATCATAACTAGCCACGTTGAACTATCCTCACCTCTTCGATCCAATCAGGTCAGATTATAGTGGAACCCGAAAATTAGACAGTTGAGAAGGGCAAAATAAGGTGGATCATGGGGACATGAGAAAGCACCGTAGCACCACCTTAATCCAGGACACACAACAACGCGAACTTCTCATCTTCCTGGACGGCTGCCAGATAGATTCCGTCGCCCCAACAGTACACGTAGCGCTCCTGGTCGAGCCGCCACTTTTGCCAGGCGGTAAACTCCGCGTGCCAGTCCGCCTTCAAGCGGACGATGCTACTGGGCGATAATGGAGCGGATTCGCCCAAGAGGTTCCGAAACACCGGCGCAAAGTCTCCCGTCGAGGCGCCTTCGAGGTAAGGACGGGTGAGAAGATGCTGCACTGACCGAGACAATCGCTGGTAGCGCGGCACGATCTGGGAGTGAAATCCGTCCGGCGCCACCTTGGCAGGCACATCGCTAACCCGGGGTTGGCGGATCGGAATCGCGCCCGCGCCAACCCCGATCGCCCGTTCCGGCGCACAGCCATTCCGATAGACCCGCCGATTGCCGCCACGTTGATACCGGGCACGCTGAAGAAACTCTTCCACTTCGGCTTCCAACATCGCCGCGATCATCTGCCGCTAACCCTCGCGCACCAGCCAAGCCAACCCCTCGGTCAGCATCGCCCGGATCGGCGACACCGACCGTGCTTGCTTCCCTGGTCCTAACCGCGTATCCTCTCTCCATGACGTACCCTCCTTGCCCGTTATGCAATCGTTCAGGCCCCCGGAGGGTACACTTCTTTCTCAGGATTTTCCACAAGAATTGATATTAGCTCCGAGCGGATCAGAACAATTGACCTGCGATGCTGGTATAATTTCCTATACGCAACTCCAGGTAGCACCACAGTTAAGCGTGGTCACGCGGTTACCCCCATCGCCGGCTGATAGCTGGCTTTGGGGGGACGCCCGCGGCGCTTGGGGGCGACCCACCGCGGTAAGGGAACCTGGTCGTGCAAGAGCTCAGACATCGTCCAGCAGTGATCGGTAAGACCGGCGGCCATCGCTGGGGTGCGCTCCTGCCACTTGAGCGCCGCACCTGGGGGAGCGAGCTGGCGGAGGCTGGCGTGGACCCAGCAGAAGTTGTAGGCGGTTCCCACCAGATACATGCCCGCGGTGAGGACGGTCTCGGTATGAGCGATCGCGCGGCCCCGCCGGGCCAAGGGCGCCAGGGAACTGCGAAAGGTGGCGTTGAGCCGCTCGATGTAGGCGGTGTTGATGTCCGTCCCGCTGCGGGTCGCGGCCAAGACGACGCCAATCGCCTCGGCCGATCCTTGGACGATGCGTTGACTCACGCTCACGACGTGGCGCTGGGCATACTGCTTGACGACCTGCCCGAGGAGGAGGCCCGGCTCGGCGATCAAGCGGGGACGCCCGCGCCGCCCCGTGTGGACCGGCCGACGGAAGACCCGCCGGAAGGCGGTCACGTAGCTAGCCAGCCCATCGACGCAGACGAGGATCGCCGCGCTCACGGCGCAGCGTCGGACTTGCTGAACCAACGCGGTGATCAGGGGCAGGTCGCGGTGGGAGCTCACCACGCCGCCCAGCCACAACCGCGCGGGAACCGCCAACGCCAGCGCCATCCAGACCCGCTGGCCCACCAGCTTCACCCAGATCTCGTCGGCTTGGACGTGCCGGAGGTCCACCTGCGCCGCCTCGACCAGGTGTTCATGGACCACTTGGCAGTGTTCGCCCGCTCGCGCTTGCCAGGCGGCGACGGTGCGCTCATCGAGGCCGAACGCCGCGACGATCGCTTGGACCGGACAGCCGTGGCAGAGCAAGGTCAGCACGAGCGTCACGGTCTCCGCCGCCGTGCGCAGCCGGTAGTACGCCGTCCCCTTGGTCGCACTGAAGGTCTTGTCACAGCATTCGCACTTGTCGCGCTGATCCCGTTGGCTCTGCACGCCGATGTTCCCTTGGCCCACCTGGCCCCGCATCGGACAGGCCGGATTGTGGCAGAATTGCATCGAGGGGTCCACGAGCTGCCTCCGCCGAACGCGATTGAAGGTTCACGTTCGTGAGACTGCATCGCGGACCCATCTTTTTCAACTCACCAGCCACTTCACCACGCTTTGGTGGGGTGCTACCCGATCTCGCCGTAGACGGGCAAAACCTCTTATACGAGATCCATCATGTTAGCGACTGGGTTCTCACGTTGGATCGCAACCTTGGTATCGAGTACTTTGACTCACCCACTCGGGAAGGGCAGTCCGATGCTCCTGGTATCCTTCTGGATTTCTCGCCGGACTACCCTGGCGCTGACCAATCTGTCATGATGCTCACGACTCGCCTGAACGAAGAGATTGAGCATCTGGTTGCGCCATCTCTGCTACGGCTGGGCCTCGAGGGCCCCGGATGCGGACATCGAATCGTTGAATGGCTTCGATCGCTTTCAGGTCGCCTTGCAATGCGCTTGATCGCTGCACCGGTCGCATCGCAGGGCATTGTCGGCATGGCCCTGGCGCGCGCGTTTCTCGGCGAGGTCGATCTTCTTCATGATAGTGTCATCATTCCCGTCGACGCCCACGTTCAGCTCTGGGAGAAGGGCATCCCGGACGACGACGTGAAGAGCCGAACCGATCTCATCCTGGCCCGGCGCGTCGGATTAACCCGTCAGCTTGAGTTAGCCCTTATAGAAGTCAAGTGCTCCGCAGGCCAACTCACGACCTCGGCGTACCATGCGCTCGTCGGTGAAATGGAAGCCCAGATTGCCTCAACGCAGGGAGCGCTCACGGTTCTTTTCGATCCAACAGTGAAGAATCCTGATCGACTGGACCGTCCATTGCGGAACCGAACTCTTGCAAGATTGCTACATTTTTACATTGGCCGAGCTCGACGGTATGGCCTTCTTCGACCCGAAGCGGAGTCGGAGTTTCTGCAACTGATCGGGACTCTCGACGAAGGCTACAGTCTCACATTCCGCCAGGTCGGGATCATCTTCGATCTCAGCAGGGAGGATGATCACACAGACGACACCGGTGACGTCACAGTCCATCGCGTAGGACGCGCGTCCTGCGAACGGCTTCTGCGGGGAGAAAAGCCTCCGAAGTCGACACAGATCACCTGGGACCGCGTTCGTCAGACGCTCCGGGGTACCGAGACTTGGACGCGTCGGCCGCAGTCAGATCACAGGCACGGAGATGACGAGCAGATTACGAAACCCGAGACCGCTACTACTGAGTTAACGACGCAACTGGATTCCAAGCCTGAGCCAGCCAAGAATCCTCACGGAGGCTCATCTCCTGTCGACACCGAGGAGCAGACGACACCGGAGCCAACGCATCGAGGCGAGCTCAATCCGGAGCTCGTCGACAAACTGGAACCTATCCCCACGTGCCGGTATCTCGTGGGCGACTCCAGGTTCACCCCCCAATGGGGCATCCTTGGCCGGCTCGGCAGCGACCAAGTTGCTCTGGACCTCAACGGCTGCAACACCTTGAGCCTCTTCGGCGTTCAAGGCGGCGGGAAGAGCTACACGATGGGAACGATCCTCGAGATGGCAATTCGGCCGCTCCCTGGGCTGAACGTCCTGCCCCGCCCCCTCGCCGGAGTCGTGTTCCACTACAACGAATCGCAAGATTACGCTCCGGAGTTCGTTTCGATGGCCCATCCCAACTCGGTCGAGGCCGAGGTTGCCCGCCTACGGGATGGGTACTGTGGCGAACCCGCTGCGCTCCACGACATCCTCATCCTCGCCCCTGCCGACAAAGTTTCTGCGCGCCAGTCCGAGTTTCCTGGGGTGAAGATCGAGCCGATCGCCTTCCATCCATCCGAGTTGACTATCCAGGACTGGCGGTTCCTCATGGGAGCCGTGGGAAACGACAGTCTATACATCCGCGAGCTGAACCTCATTATGCGATCCCTCCGTGACAACATTACCGTAGCAGGGCTAGAGCAAGCCATCGATTCCAGTAGCCTGACGGATCAGGGGCGCCGCCTCGCGCGGTTGCGCCTGCGGTTCGCCGAGCAATTCGTCCGCGACGGCGATCGGATTCGCGACAAGCTATTGCCTGGTCGTCTGATCATTGTGGACTTCCGCGACGAGCTTGTGGATACCGACGAGGCGCTCGGACTGTTCGTCGTCATGCTTCGCGTCTTCGCCGGAGCGACCTATCAGGGCCAATCCTTCAGCAAGTGGATCGCCTTCGATGAGGCCCACAAGTACATCCGAAACCCGGATCTCGTCGACAGCGTCGTCCAGGTAATTCGTCAGATGCGACACCAGGCGACGTCGGTCCTCATCGCCTCGCAGGATCCGCCTTCATTGCCAGTCAAGATCGTCGAGCTATCCTCGATGGTGATACTGCACCGGATGGACAGCCCGAACTGGCTGAAACACATCCAGAAGGCGGTCACGGCTCTGGGCGACCTGACCGCTCCGGCCCTGGCCCGTCTACGTCCCGGCGAGGCATACCTTTGGGCACGGGCAGCAACGGATCCCATCTTTACCCAGCGAGCAGTCAAGGTGCAGCTCCGCCCGTGTGCAACTCAGCACGGCGGAGCTACGAAGAGCGCCACGGACTTGTGACGGAATGAGCCGCGCCGTTCCTTATTGTCCAAGTTTGGAGGCTGGAGTACGCGATGGAACCGCAATATCGTATTGGGCAGCTCGTCTTCCTTCGCGCTGACCCAACGCGTCGTGGCCCGATTATCGAGGTCCTTTCGCCGATCGGTGGACACTTGCGTTACCGAGTATTCCACTCAGACGGTCTGACGCCAGACTACTATCAGGACCAACTTGAGCCGATAGAGGTCAGCCGCGCCGAGGATCCGATTTCTCGTCTTATCCGAGGTGATGTGCTTACCGCAAACGAGTTTCGAGCAAGGCTAAGTGCTATTCGCCTTGCCCATCGTCTGGTTGACAATCTCTATGCCCTCCACGCGGCGCGCATCCAATTCATTCCATTCCAATTTAAACCATTGGTGCGTTTCCTCCGTGCCGACCAGCCTCGGCTATTAATCGCTGACGAGGTTGGGGTTGGCAAGACCATCGAAGCTGGGCTCATTCTGAAGGAATTGAAGGCGCGCCAATCGGTGGATCGAGTTTTGGTGCTCTGTCCGAAGGCGTTAGTCCTAAAGTGGCAGGTGGAATTGCGTCGCTTCGATGAGAACTTTCGGATCCTGACGTCCGAAGGACTCCAGTACTGCCTGCGCGAGACTTATCGCGATGGCGTTTGGCCGGAGGAGTATCGCCAATCGATCGTCCACCTCGAATTGCTTCGGCGAGACGAGTACCTGACCGGTACTCGCCGCTACCCGGGGCTCCTGACCTTGGATCCGCCTCCTCACTTCAGTTTGCTCATCGTTGACGAGGCACACCATCTTCGGAACCCCGAGACTGGCTCGTGGGAGCTCGCGCGCTTCCTGTGCGATCAGAGCGAGGCAGCCGTGTTCCTGTCGGCCACGCCGGTCCACGTCGGTTCCCAGAATCTCTATACCCTCTTAAACCTCCTCCGCCCCGATCTCTTCTTGGATGAAATGGTCTTTCGCCGCGTGATCGAGCCCGCACCGCATCTAACCGGAGCGATGCGAGTCATCCGGAGCCAGAAACCGTCCGAGAACTGGCCGTTAGAAGCGGCCATTCATCTGGAGGCCGCGGCAGACACGTCGTGGGGGCGGTCAACCTTCCGGCAGGATCCGCGCTTTGCCGCCTGGTTAGAGAAAATGCACGATCCCAACGGTCTCGAGCCGTTTGACCGCGTGCGATGTCTTCGCGACTTGGAGGAATTTCATCCCCTCGCGTCCGTCATGAATCGAACCAGGCGGCGCGACATCGGTCGCTTCACGGTCCGCGAGCCATATACCGTATCTGTCCCTTTTACTTCGGAACAACAGCGCTTCTACGACGCGTTGATCGACTTCCGCCGAGACATGCTCGCGCTCGATTACTCTCCCCTGGTTGTCCACCTCATTCTGGACACGCTTGAACGCCAAGCGGCAAGCTGCTTGCCAGCATTGGCAGGAGCGATTGATACGTTCCTTCGAACGGGACGGTTCTCGATCACCGAGCTGACCGACGATCCCGAGGGCGAGGAGGTATATGAAAGTGTCCCGGCTGAACTAATCGAGGCGGCGCACCTCCTTCGAGAACAGGCGCAACACTTGCCTCCTGATGATCCCAAGCTCGATCGGTTGTCCGATGTTGTGACGACCAGTCTCGAAGCGGATGGTCCGGGTAAGGTGTTGGTGTTCTCATTCTTCTTGCGCACGTTGAAGTACCTTCGCGAGCATCTGAGTGAGTCCGGGTATCGAGTCGCTCTGATTACCGGGCAGTCCGAGGACGAGGAACGGGAACAGCTCCGGCGCAGGTTTCGACTTTCCCGGATCGATCCGGACGCCATCGACGTTCTGCTGTCGTCTGAGGTCGGGTGCGAAGGGCTCGATTACGAGTTCTGCGACCGCCTCGTGAACTATGATATCCCTTGGAATCCAATGCGGATCGAGCAGCGCATTGGTCGGATCGACCGGTTCGGACAGAAGAGCGACAAAGTTCTTATCTACAACTTCATTACCCCAGGCACGATCGAGGAACGTGTCTTCTTTCGCTGCTTCGAGCGTCTCGGTGTGTTCCGCGATACCGTCGGCGACCTGGAGGCCGTTCTCGGCGATCTGGTTCAGGACCTAAACCGCTCGTTGCTGGATCCGCACCTCAAACCCGAGCAAGTGGAGGAGCGAGCTCGCCAGCTGGCCGACAACGCGGTCCGACGGATCGACGAGCAACAGCGTTTGGAGCAGGAAAGCGGCGCCCTGCTCGGACTGGATCGGACGATCTTGGACGATGTCGAGGCACTCCTTGAAGACGGGCGGTTTGTCTCACCCGATGACCTGCGGACAATGATTCAGATGTTCCTCGCCGATCCGGAGATCGGCGGCAGACTGACCCCCGACGAGCGGGAGTCGCAGGTATGGCGCCTCCGTCTACCGCGACAAGGTCGTTCCATCCTGCTCGACAAGGTTCGGCGTCTTCAGAGTCAGGATCAGTCAGCCACGGCGCTTCTACGGTGGCTCGAAAGCAACGAGGCGACCTTACCAATTACGTTTGATCAGCAAATTGCATTGGAACGCCGGGAGCTTCCTTTCATCACCCCGGTTCATCCCCTGGCGCGAGTGGTCGTGGCGGATTGGCAGAATCCCGCGCTACCACTCGTGGGCTGCTTTCGCGCGAGCGAGCCGAGCTCGGATGTCGGAAACTACCTCTTCGTCTGCGACCTATGGGAATCGATCGGAGTCAACCCGGAAATCCGGCTGATTACCAGCGCGGTAAATCTGTCGACCGGCCAGATTGACCAGAGCGTGTCTGAAGTGTTCTTGCGTCTCTTGGCGAGATCAAAGGCTGTTCCCGAGGCGCCCAAGCTAGAACGCACTCAACTGATCGAGGCTCTCGACCGTCTCGAAGAAGACGCACACGGTCGCCTGTTGGAGGAGCGTCGCCAGTTCCACCTTGTTAATGACCTCTTGATCGATCGGAAGCTCGCCAGCCTTGACGCATACTTCGCGCACCGCGTAGAACGGGTCCGGCAAGATATCCAGCGAGCAACGCACGAGCGCATTACCCGGATGAAAGAAGCCGAGCTTGCCCGCATCCGGCGAGACCACGCGGAGCAACGGGTAGCAATTCTGGGCCGCCACGCCTCCGACATCATCAGCCGACGAGTGGCGATGGGAATCCTCACGGTGGAGGAGGAAACCCGAAATGGCCGCTGATTATGCGGCGATTCGGGCTGACAACATTCGCCGACGGGGGGAAGAGTTTGATGATGTCGGTCGCTTTATCGCAGAGCAGCTGTACAGCGATCGCACCCACTTCATTTACGAGTTGTTGCAAAATGCCGAGGACGTTGGCGCGAGGCGCATCACCTTCGAACTCCGTCCAGACCGACTGATCGTGCGCCATTATGGCGGAAGAGATTTCAGCGAGGCAGACGTCCGAGCCGTGACAGACATCCTCCGCGGCACAAAAAGCGATGACCCTTCGGCCATCGGGCGATTTGGGATCGGATTCAAGTCGGTTTATGCCTTCACAGCGTCTCCCGAGATCCACTCGGGAGAGGAGCATTTTTGCATCGAACGATACATTCTTCCCCGATCTGGCGATCCCTGCCAATTGAGCTCTAATGAAACTCTCTTCATTTTTCCCTTTGATAAGAAGAATGTGTCGCCGGTCCAGGCGGCACAGCGAATTAGCGAGCGCCTGCGATCGCTCGATCCGCGCACTCTCCTGTTTCTTCGGTACATCGAAGAAATTGAATGGCAAACAGACGACGGATCGCGTGGGGTGTACCTCCGATCAAGCGTGGATCAGCAGACAACGCCTCAATCTCGGCGGGTGACATTGACGACCGAACAGTATTCTCCAAACGGCAGAGAACGTCGGGAGCTAGACGAAGATTGGTTAGTATTCGAGCGTGCGGTCGGCACACCTAGCCCCGATTGCGCTCCGTCCCGTTTTGTCGAGGTCGCATTCCGCACGAGTCGAGATTCTGACAGCGTTGGAAGCCGAATCATCCGGGTCGATCCTGCAAGCCTAGCAGCCTACTTTTCGACGGACGTCAGGCTACCATTTGGATTCTTGGTCCAAGGCCCGTTCCACACGACGCCCGCGCGAGACAACGTGCTCCGCGATGATTCTTGGAATCGGGAGCTCGTCGGGGAAGTCACGTGGCTGCTCGAGGACTTGTTACTGTCCTTGAAGTCTCTACGATTGATGACCGTTTCTGCCCTGGACTCCCTTCGTCCGGACATTGGCTCACGTCTGGTTAGGCCTGACGACTTCTTTCTCCCCTTCATCACCAAGCTCCGCGAAATATTCAAAACTCAACCGATCTTTCCCACGGTGGATGGTAAGTCCGTGCTCATCAGCCAGGCCAAGCTCGCCCGTGGGAGTGAGCTACCGAAACTACTAAACCCACATCAGCTTGGAGACATTCTTGGAAACTCGGGGCCCATCGATTGGCTAAGTGGGGAGATCACCGAAGAACGAACCCCGGAACTCCATCGCTTTCTTGTCGGCAGACGCCGACGGTGGCAAGGGGATGCCGACGAAATCGAGCCCATTGTTCCCGAACTTGAGATTCGACCGGAGACGATCGTTCGGAATCTGCACGTGCCCTTCCTCGCCAAGCAGACTGACGAATGGATGGGCGGCCTGTATGCATTTCTCAGTCGCCACAAGGAGCTCTGGTCAGACGCCAAGCTGAAGCCGATTGTTCGGCTTTCTAACGATACGCACGTGACTCCGTTTAGTGCAGATGGAGTTCCAAACGCCTACCTCCCAGGTCCCGAACCGACGCAGTTCCCGGTCGTTCGCAATGGCACGCTGACATCAGACGAAGCGCGTTCATTTCTGGTTGGTCTCGGCCTTTCAGAACCCGACATCATCGCCGAGGTCGTCCAGATCATTCTGCCAACGTACCAGCGACGGCCACTGGAGATCGACGCTGATAACCATCCAAGCCATGTGGCGAAGATTGTTCGCGCCTGGGAGCTAGCAAGTGCGAAGGGAGACAAGGCTTTCCAAACGAAGGTACGTGAGACAACCTGGGTGCATGGTCGAAAAGGGACAGGGGAAACCAACTGGTACGGCACACCGGAGAATGTCTATGCACCTAATGAATACTTGGAGCTCTTTTTCCAAGAGAATGCGGACGCTCTCTTTTGCCTGGAGGATCCGCCGTTGCTTTCGGACCTTGTCGAAATCGGCGTACGGATGGAGGTTGCAGTAAGGTTTCGTCGCCCGGGTTGGGATGGACACGTGACCATTAGGGATGTCGATTGGCAGCACGAGCGTGGACTACACGGCTTCGATCCGGATGCTTCGATTGATGGACTTGACGAGGCCGTGCGTACGCCGACCCCTGAGAGGGCTGCATACATCTGGAATCGCCTCCTGGTTCCCAATCAACACTTGATCCGCGGGCATATTCAATTCTCGACTCGCCAGAATTTCTCGAATGCGACGAGTCGGACATCGTACTCCAAACTAGGCCGAGTTGTTGTCGAGAATGCCTGGCTACCGACACGAGAGGGGATTCTCTGCAAACCTAGTGAACTGTCGCTCGACGACCTACCAGATGAGTTCACTCGAGACGATCGTGTTGCCGCTGCGCTGGAAATGAAACCGGCCGTTGCGGGTACAATTGCTCGCGCCTACAACATTGAGGTTGATCGTCTCCACGCCATCTTGCGCTTCGCCCAGACTCACCCCGAAGATCTCGCCAGCTTTATCCACAAGTTTGAAAAGGCTCCTGATACTGACGATGCAGTGAATGGCCATGAAGTTGACTACGCGGCCGAGTTGCAGGCCCAGTTCGGGCGCGTCGGAGACATTGAAAAACAGGAAGACAATCTGCCAAGCAACGGTCAGGTGCCCAACCCAGAGCTGCGTCGGTCACGGATCCAATCCGAGATCCAACAAGGACGTGCCGAGGAGCCTGAGCGTCGCCAACGCTTCGCGCGTGTGCCCCGTCGCACTTGGGAAGGAAAGAACTCGGAAGTCCGTACGTTCTTGCTGAACCAGTACCGCGGGGCATGTCAAGTCTGCCACTATTCCTTCCTCAAACGTAATGGCCGTCCCTACTTCGAAGCCCTCTACCTTGTCTCCTTCACCCAAGCTCGCTGGATTGATCGCCCAGGCAACGCCATCTGCCTGTGTCCGACCTGCTGCGCAAAGTTCTTTCATGGGAGCGTCGAGGCGGATGACATAATCGAACAGGTCCGCGAGTACAGGGTTCGTCGAGAGGGAGGCAATTCAGACGCAGCCCTCTACATCCGTCTTTGTGACACACCAACCACGATCCTATATACGGAGCGTCACCTTCTGGATCTCCAAGAAATGGTCAACTCTGAGACGGGTGCAACCGTAATAGGAACGCGATAGAGACCATTCTCGGTGGGCCCGATTACTTCGACGAATGGGCGGCGGTCTGCGGGAGTGCCGGAAATCTCACCCAATGCCCGCGCGGATACAAGTGTTCTGACGAGCGAGCGAAGGAGGACCTAAAACCAGTCGATGCCGACGACAGATAAGGTCGTGGTTGACGGCGATCTCCTGCCCCAACCGGTCGAATCGGTGATGATCTCCGCCATTAATTGGCTTCGCAGCAAAAGTAGCTGGGCGGGGCTGTTGGCTAACGCGACGATGGCCCGAGCGATTCCCCCGGCATCCGCCTCGGCGGCCTTGAACTCGGTCTACTGGTCTTCGCCTCAGCCGACGCTTGCACGAAGCTCGTCCTCGGTCAAAGCTGTTCGTGCATCAAACGTGGAGTTTCCTCGTGGCTGCCCTGATCGTCTGGACTGGCGCCTAGCCCGCTACACGGTTGTGATACCATGTCCTCGATGGCCGGCCTGTTGCGTTTCGACCGACCTTCCTTTGCGATCCGGGGGTCGCGATATGGGAATCGGTGATGGGTGATATTGCCACCGCTGAGCTCGCGGGCCGATCCGCTCGGTCCATCTGATCGCGAGATCGAGTCGGGCTGCAAAGCCGGGGCGCGCGTTGGCACCGAAATGGCAACGGAATCGTTGCCCGCGTTGCTCGGGGTGCTCGTTACTTAACCATAATAATGCCTAAACAGAGTAGAAAGGGCGGAAGTCACGCTCTTTCTACTCTCAACAGAGCGTTTAGACGGCCACTGGCCCCTTCCTAAACCGTGCGCCCGGGTTCGAGTCCCGGGAGGGGTACCCAGGAAAAATCGCGGATCGTAATCCGGGACAATGGCCCGGTCCATGGCTATCCGTTCGGATCAGCACTCTCCGAGCCATGGCCTAGGTCGCGGGCTCGCCGGCCTCGCCAGGATCCTCCGCCAGGGCGTAGGCAATCGCCTGCTCCTGGGCCATTGCCTGGCCCTCGGCCCACGCCACGTCGTAGGCATCCGCGCCCATGACTTGGCGTGAAACCTCCAGTCGCTCGCGGATCCCCGCCTCTTGTACGCGGATCCTGGGCACGCCGGATTCGTCGCAAAGCTGCGCCGCGGCTCCTATCAGGCGCGCCGCTCGGGTGTGGTGGCCTTCGGCCGACGCCAGATTGGCCCAGCCGGCCAGGGTGTAAGCGACGCCCAGGACCCGCCCCGCGCGTTTGCGCAAAGTCAGACCCTCGGCATAGTAGCCGCGTGCCCTCGGGTAGTCTCCCCGCGCGACCGCGATATGACCCAGCCAGTCCAGGCGCGCACCATTTTCAGCCTCGCGCCCGGTGATCTCCAGCGACTCCTGCTGCAGCGATTCGGCAAGCGGATAGTCTCCCTGGGCCAGGAAGACCTTCGAGAGGTTATGGAGAGTGTAAGCGAGAAGCTCCCGGTGTTCGAGCTGACGGGCGATCCCCAGGGCTTCCTCCAGGTGTCGGCGCGCGGCCGAGTAGTTGCTCCGATCGCACTCCACCCAGCCCGTCTCTTCGAGGCAACGGCCGATCCCGAGTTGATCCCCCCGTTCGCGGTAGATGGCTAACGCCTCGTCCAGGAGCGAGCGCGCCACCTCGAGCTTGCACTGAAGTCGGTCCAACGCCGCGGCGGCGATCAGCGTGGCGGCACGGTCCGCCGTTCCCCCTGCCACGGCCGGGGTAGCGAGGAGCTCGGCCAGCCAGGCTCGCCCTTCGGCGGGATAGCCACGTCGATACCAGAAGTTCGCGAGATGGCCGCCGACTCGGAGGGCCTGCTGAGCGTCATTTGATTCCACTGACCAACGCAGCGCGGCGCCGATGTTCCCAAGTTGCGCCTCGATGGCCTCGAGGGGCTGACCCCATCCGAACGCATCGGCTGGGACAACGTTCCTCTCGGTGAAGGCAAGATAATACGTGGCGTGGCGGATTCGTACGCGGTCGGCTTCTCCACGTTCGGCCAGCTTTGCCCAGGCGAACTGGCGCAAGGTCTCGAGCAGCCGATAGCGGGTGCCCTCCTGCCCATCCGAGTTCGCGATGACCAGCGACTTCTCGACGAGCGCCGCGAGCAGGTCGAGTACCTCCCTTGCCTCAATCCGGTCATTCGCGCAGACGGCCTCGGCCGCTTCGAGGGTGAAGCCCGCAAGGAACACGGCCAAACGATCAAAGAGCCGCCGCTCGGCAGCGGTGAGCAGATCGTAGCTCCAACCCACCGCTGCCGCCAACGTCTGCTGACGCCGCGGGGCGGCCCGACTGCCGCCCGTGAGCAAGCGATAACACTGGTCGAGACGCGTCGCGATCTGCGCAATCGACAGTCCCTTCAGCCGGGCTGACGCAAGCTCCAGGGCGAGCGGGATGCCGTCGAGACGCCGGCAGATCTCGGCCACCGCGCCCGCGTTCCTCGTCGTGACGACGAACCCCGGGTCAGCCGCGGTCGCGCGATCGACGAAGAGCCGCACCGAGGCGATGCGCAGGAGCTCGTCAACCGGCAGATCCTGGCCGGACGGAGGGGTGGCGAGTGACGGAACCCGCCAGCTCACCTCGCCGGGGAGTCCCAACGCCTCGCGACTCGTGGCCAGCAGGCGAACGCGGGAACCGGCCCGCAAGAGCGTATCGGCAAGCTTGGCGCTGGCTTCGACCAGATGCTCACAGTTGTCGAAAAGAAGGAGCAATCTCTTATCCCGCAGGAATCGGCCGAGAGTCGCGGTGAGCGTTTCTTCCGCGCTCTCGCGGATACCAACCGCGGCGGCGACAGCCTGCGGAACCTGCGATGTATCCGTCAGCGAGGCCAGCTCGACGAGCCAGACCCCGTCGGGGTAGCGGTCGAGCACCTCGCGCGCGATCCGCAGCGCCAGTCGGCTCTTCCCAGATCCACCCGCCCCGGTCACGGTCAGCAGCCTGGTCCGATCCAGCAGCCCGATCAACCGGGGGATCTCCGCGTCGCGCCCGACAAAGCTCGTCAACTCCGCCGGCAAATTGTTGGGTGGCTTATCGGCGGATTCCGGCGCGGCGATCTCACCCAGCTTCGGGCGGCCAACCAGCCATTGCTCGGCGAGCACCGCGACGACCGCCTCCAGCGCCCGCTCGTGCTCCCGGTAATAGTGGCTCTTGCCGATCCCCAAACGATCTTGCACCGCTGGAGGGTCAAGACCCTCCACGTAGCGCAGCCGCAGGATCTGAGAACGCCGCTCGATCCTCCCTCCCTGGGCCGACACGGGATCCGGGCGGAGCGAATCGATTGCTTGATGGAGGGCGTGCTGGACGGCGTGTCCGGCCCCGCTCGAGCGGACGCCCCCAGGGTCGCGAACGAAGGCGGCCAGGGGGTGGTTCTGGAGATAGGTGACATCATACAGGTTGGCAAGCGCATCCCGCACCCGGCGCACGAACTCCGCGTGCGCACACGGCTCCGGCAGGCCGTGGGCTACCGCTACGTGGCCCGGGCTCTCATAAATGCTCACCGCAGGTCATCTCCGTCGGAGGTCTTGCGACGCCGCGGTCAACGGACACCGCGATCCCTCAAGCCAAACCACTCGTTTGTGGGTCGGTGGGCGCGTCCAAGCCTCAGCACTCCCCTTCGAGTATTGTACATGATCTCTACCCGACTTTGAACAACAAACCGTACATGAGTGCGGATTCCTTATTGCTCGGCAGGGCGATATCCGGTGACGCCTCTATGCCGTACGAGGACTTTTGGGGGACTTTTGGGGGAAAACAGCGATGGTTCCCACTTCAGTCGGTGTAGTAGGTTAGGCCTCGATCCTTTACTGGTTGCCACGGCGAAGGCAAGAGCGGTAACGCCCGTGTTTTGGCAACTTTGCGGCAACCTGGAGAGGGATTCCATGGGGACGGAAAATGATGATGCGCGTTCTCGGTGCTCTTTTCCTTATCGTCGTGGCGTCGGCTATTCTCGTTAGCCAGGCCTCAGCCAGCACTCTCCCGCAACACCTAGCGATCCCATCTTACATTTATCCCGGCGCTCCCTGGAGTGAGATGGCGCAGGGCGCGCTCACGGTCAGTGTGAGCGTCATCAACCCCGCGAGCGGCCCGGGCACCGCGCCGAACGTGGACTACGTCAACCAGGTCAAGCAGAGCCAGGCGGCCAATCTGACCGTGCTTGGCTACGTGCATACGGGCGACGGAAACGGAAGCATTTCCCTCGCCACGGCCGAGGCCGAAGTAGACGAGTACTACTCCTGGTACGGTGTTGGCGGCATCTTCTTTGACGAAGTGAGCACCGACTGTTCCGTGGAAAGCGCGTACTACGCGCCGCTATACGCCTACGTCAAAGCCAAGGGCGGCAAGGCGATTGTCGCGCTGAACCCGGGCACCGCCACGAATGCCAGCAGTTGCTACCTATCCGCGTCGGACATCCTGGTGACTTTCGAGGGCGACTACGCCACCTACACCGCCCCAGCCTACAGCCAGCCAAGCTGGGTCGCCACCGCCGCACCTGATCACATTTGGCACCTCGTCCACGACACGCCAACGATTGGCGATATGCTCCAGGCTGTCAATCTCAGCAAGCAGCGTAACGCCGGCTGGATTTACGTCACGCCCGGCCTGGAATCCGGCAACACCTGGGGCTCGCTGCCGCCCCGAGCGTACTGGGAGGGCGAGCTAGCCGCGGTTAACGCGGGCCCCGGACTCGTAAACGTGCAGACGAACGCGGGAGCAAAGGGTGACGGGGTGACCGACGATACCGCGGCGCTTCAAAGCGGCCTCCAGCAGCTCGGGGCGGTCGGAGGCGTTCTATACGTACCCTCCGCGACCTACCTGATCCATCCTTCCGCTCTGGCTGTACCGAGCAACGTCGCGGTGGTTGGCGATGCCGCGGTGCTGAAAAACGGCGCGCTTGGCTTTTCGGCGTTTGACGTCCAGAGCGGGGCTTCGAACGTCGGGGTAACTGGAGTGGCTGTCGACGGCAACAACCTGGCGATCCGCGGGATGACGATCGGCAGCGGAGCGACGAGCGTCCTGATCGCCGCCGATACCTTCCAGAACTTCACGCAGCCGACCGATCCAACGAGCGGTCTGTACAACGACGTCCCAGTCGGCATCCGGATCGAGGGCAATGGCAGCGGGATCGTGATCGATTCGACGACCGTCCAGAACGTCGTCGCGATCAATACCAATGGGCCGAGCTGGCCGCACAAGGTCGCGCGCGGCATCTGGCTGGATACCACCGGCGCCCAGACGATCGCCAAGAACGTTAGCATCCGCAACGGCAGCATCGACAACGTGGCCCCCAAGGACGACGGGGACTGCATCGTCGTTCAGGATTCGACCGATACCGCGAACCTGACCATCGACAACAACACGTTCGACAACTGTCACAAGCGCGCGATCAAGCTTCAGGTTCCGGGCGTCACCGTCACCAACAACCGAATCACCAATCCGTTTCTCAACAACAACTTCTTCGACACCTATCCGGGCCCCTTCCCCTACGATATGTACTCGGCTATCGCGGTGTACGCGACCAACGTCACCGTCGCGGGGAACACCGTTTCCGGCGTCGGCAGCTTCTACGCGGACATTGAGGTGGGTGCGGCGGCCTGTTCTCCCTTGGGTAACGTTACGATCCAGAATAACTCGCTCCAGTCCGGCTCGGCGACCGAGTTATCCGCCAGCGTGATTCGGGCGTTTGCTCCGGTCAACGGTTTCACCGTCACCGGCAACGTCCTGGCCTACGCGACGAACGGAATTACCGCGTTCCCCCTCTCGTCCAACGTGGTTACGAGCCCCAATTCCTTCGGCCCGGACATCACCAATCAGATCACGACGTACGGGACGCCCTGCGATACAACACCGCCGGTCGTTTCCGACGTCGTAGCGAACCCCGTTCCCCTCAATACCGTCGCGACGGTTACCGCGACGATCACCGACCCGACCGGACTGACGGGCGCTCCACCCTCGGGCGTCGCGGCGACTTTCTACACCGTGGACAGCGGAGCGCCCGTCGCGATGAGCGCCCAGGCAGACTCGGCGTTCAACAGCTCTTCCGTGGCGGTTACTGCCACGTTCCCGGGCTTCTCCACTACCGGAGTGCACAACGTCTGCGTTTCTGGGACGGACGTGGCCGGGAATGTTAGCGCGAGCCAGTGCGCCCTGCTTGCCATCTACGACCCGCGCGCGGGATTCGTGACTGGCGGCGGCTGGATCAACTCCCCGACAGGCGCCTACACGCCGAATCCCACTGTGACCGGTCAGGCGAATTTCGGGTTCGTCTCGAAGTACGAGAAGGGCGCCACCGTGCCAAGCGGGGAAACGGAGTTTCATTTCCAGGTCGCCAACCTGGACTTCCATTCGACCAGTTACCAATGGCTCGTCATCGCCGGGGATAAGGCGCAGTACAAGGGGATCGGGACGATCAACGGTTCAGGAACCTATGGGTTCATATTGACCGCAATCGACGGCGACGTGAATGGTGGCGCGGGACCCGACAGGTTCCGGATCAAGATCTGGGACGCTACCCAGACGGCCGATGGGTCCTCGGGTGCGATTTACGACAACCAGCTGGGGGCGTCGGACACGGCTGATCCATCGACAGCCATCGGCGGGGGCAGTATCGTGATCCACGACTGAAGGGAAAGCCACTCTTGTTGCTTTCCCAACTCACAATGTAGATTGCGGCTCTGCTCAATGCTCAGAGACTGACCCGAAACTTCTCGGGAAGACCGGCAAACAGGAGAACAGTAGTGGCCTTGAACATCGAGACTCTCGAAGAAAGCTTTGACCTGATTGCACCGCACGGCAACGCTCTCGTCGATGTCTTCTACCAGCGCCTCTTCGAGACCGCTCCGAGCACTCAGGCGCTCTTTGTGCGGGCCGATATGAGCCGACCGAAACAAGCGCTCCTGGCGACACTGATCACGTTGCGTACGTCGCTGCGAAATCTCGATTCGATCCTCCCCGCTCTCGAAAAACTCGGCGCCCGACATTTCGACTACGGGGCCACGCCTGAGCACTACCCGGTCGTGGGTCAGGTTCTTCTCGCGTCAATGCAGGAAATCGCTGGCCCGGCTTGGAAGCCCGCGTACACCACTGCCTGGACCGAGGCAGCCAAGCGGTGCAAGACGTCATGCTGAGCGGGGCTCAGAAGAAGCTGAACGATCAGTAACGCGTGAACTAGTCGGCGCCGACCGCTTTGGGAGAGAAGCCATGGGCGAATCCTGGGAGCACCTTATCGTCAGCTCGCCCGCGTCGCACACGGTTGCGCGGCCCGCCGAACACCCGGTCGTCATCGAGACCGGGCTGCGCGTGCCAATGCGGGATGGCATCCATCTCGGAGCGACGCTCTGGCGTCCCGCGGCTCCGGGGCGTTATCCGGTCCTGATCGAGCGTGGGCCGCATCGTCTGGAATGGCGCACCGGCCCGGCCGGGGAGTATTACGCGGCCCGTGGCTACGCGGTCCTCGGCGTCAACCTGCGTGGCTGTGGCGAGTCAGAGGGGGCGTTCAGCGGTCCGATGCCCGGCACACCCTCCGGCGACGGCTACGACACGGTCGAGTGGGCGGCACGTCAGGAGTGGTCGAACGAGCGGACCGGCATGCTCTGCGGCTCGATCTCCGGCTTCACCCAGTACCAGACCGCGGTCGAGACTCCGCCCCACCTGACCGCCCTCCTCGTCCGCCAGGCAGGCGGGTTCGACGTCTACCGCGCGCTCAATCCTGGCGGCATCCTCGCGCTCGCGTTGTGCCAATTCATCGCGGCCGACTGGACGCGCCACAATCTGGAACGAGTGCCACCCGAGCGGCGGGCGATCGCCGAACGGAGGGTGCGGGAGTTTCAAGACGCCGTCGAGGCGGCGAAGCCGGGGGCCGTCGCCCACCCCAGCGACCCGAACCGTCGCACCGCGGTGATGACCCCGACCTCCCTCGCCCAACGCCTGCCCCTGGCCAACCACCCCTTCTTCGTCGAGATTGCCGACTACTACAACGCATGGCTGGCCCACCCCGCGCGGGACGATTGGTGGGAGCAGGGCAACCTCGCGCCGCGAGCCCCGGCCGTCCAGGTCCCGATCGCTCACCTCGGGGGCTGGTTCGATGGTTTCATTCGCGCGACCCTCGACGCCTACACCGCGATGCGGGCGAACGCCGGGGCCAAGGATTCCCAGCGTCTGATCGTCGGTCCCTGGCCGCACGGGCCCCAGAACATCGGCGTCACCCAGGTCGGCGATCTCTCCCTCGGTCCGAACGCGTCCCTCGACTTCTTTGCCTTCCGGGGCCGCTGGTACGACCACTACCTCCAGGATCGGCCCACCAACCTGGCCGGAGATCCCCGGGTCTGGCTCTACCTGATCGGCGTCGATACCTGGATTGGTTCGGAGACCTGGCCCCCGGAAGGCGTCGCCGCGACACCCTGGTACCTCCAGCGTGGTGAGGGAACTGGATCCCTTGCGCCCGGGCCACCCAACGCCACCGAACTTCCAGACGGCTACGCCTACGATCCGGAGAATCCGGTCCCCTCGATCGCCGAGGGTGGCTACCTCGGGATGGGCATCGACCAGTCCGCGCTTGAGCATCGCCTCGTCACCTACACCTCGGCTCCGCTCACCGGTCCCCTCTGCCTGGTGGGTCCGCTCCAGACCGTCCTCCACGCGGCATCCAGCGCGCCGGACACCGACTGGGTGATCAAGCTCACCGGGGTCCGTCCCGATGGCGCCTCGATCGTCCTCTCGGCGGGCGTCCTGCGCGCGCGTTACCGCGCGGGCTTGGCCCAGCCGGCTCCACTCGACCCCGGCCAACCAACCCGCTTCGACGTCGAGATGCTGCCCCTCTCGGTCGTCATTCCGGCCGGCCATCGGTTGCGCCTGACCATCACCAGCAGTGACTTCCCCGCCCTGGTTCGCAACCTCAACACCGGTGGTGAGGTCGGCCAGGAAGCCTCCGGTCAGGTCGCGACCAATCTGATCTATCACGATGCCGTCCGTCCCTCGCGGGTGATCTTGCCCATTCTCGAAGCGAGAGGAAGTTGGCGATGAGCGCTTTCCCGGTCGCGCGTGGGAACTGGCGTCAAAGCGCCGCGCTCGCGCCCTTGCACGTTCGCGATTTCCGTCTCGTCTGGTGCGGTACCCTCGTCTCGCAGTGCGGCGATCAGCTTCAGATCGTTGGCCTCGCAATCCTGGCGCTCAACCTGACCCGGAACCCCACCACGCTTGGTGCGGTGCTCGCCGCCCAAGCGATCCCGCGGACGCTGTTCATTCTCATCGGCGGTGTCGTCACCGATCGCTTTCGTCCGGTTGGCGTGCTGCGAGTCACCAACCTGCTGATGACTTTCCCGGTCGGAATCCTCGCCATGCTCAGCGCAACTGGGTTGCTGGAGCTCTGGCACCTTTACGTCTACGCCGTGCTCGCCGGCGGTGTCTACGCTTTCGCCATCCCGGCCCAGCAATCGATCGCCTCGGAACTGGTGCCGCTCGATCAGGTACGCAACGCCGTCGCCTTGAACACCACCAGCTTCAGCACGACGCTCTTCCTCGTCCCGCCAATCGCCGGGGTCCTGGTCGCGCACCTGGGGAGCGCCCGGCCTTCGCGCTCAACGCCCTGTCCTTCGGCGTCGCCACGGCCTGTCTTCGATTTGTCCGGGGAAGCGAGCCCCGGGCGACGGCCCAGAAGACAAACCCCATCGTCCAGCTTCGCGAGGGTGTCCAGGTGGTCGCGCGCTCGCCGCTCTTGCGGGCCGCCGTGCTGACCGCGACGGTCTATTCGCTGGGCTATCAAGGCGCCAACCTCGTCGGCGTGCCGACGCTGACCAAGATCACGCTGGGAGCCGGGGATTCCGGCGTCGGGCTGCTCTACGGAGCTGGCGGGGCGGGAGCCCTCCTTGCCGCGCTGGGTATCGGCCTCATCGCGCGCGTGCCCCGACTGGGCTTGCTTGCCGCGCTCACCCTGCTCGGCACGGGTCTGGGTCTCATCCTGGTCGGAATCTCGGCAACCCTTGAGGAAGCCGCGGTCGCACTCTTCCTGGCGACCGCGGTGCGGGAGATTTGCGCCATCGCCTACCTCACCCTGATTCAGACCCACGCTGCGGCCGAGGTGCGGGGGCGGGCCATGGCGCTCTTCATGCTCGGGGTCGTCGGCCTGGAGCCGCTCTCGCTGAGCCTTGGTGGGGTGCTCGGCGCGACGGTCGGAGGAAGTGGCATCTTCCTCCTCTGCGGGACGGCCATTGCCCTCGCCGGTGTCCTGGCGACGACCAATCGTTCCTTTTGCGCCGCCGCCTGATCACGCACCGCGACGAATCGGATCTTTCACGACCAACCGCGTCCATCACACATCGTGCTACCGGTGATAGAAGAAAGGAATATGAGATGAGCCAGAGCCAAACAGATCGGGCGACGAACGCCCCGGGCGAGTCCTACATCCACGGCTACAGCGACGAGTTCCAGCGGCTTCACGGCCAGCGAACCGCCGCCCTCGAGGCGGGATTCTTCTTACCGTATCTGCGCGCGGGAATGGACCTGGTCGATTGTGGCTGCGGACCCGGGTCGATCACCCTTGATCTCGCCACGCTGGTCGCGCCGGGCTCGGTGGTCGGCATCGACGTTGCCCAGCGGCAGCTCGATTACGCGCGTGCGCTCGCCGCCCAGCGCGGCGTTCCCAACGTGCGCTTCGAGCCGGGGGACGTCTACGCGATGCCCTTCCCGGACGCGTCGTTTGACGCTGCCTTCGCCCACAATCTGCTGCAGCACGTGCGGGATCCTCTCCGGGCGCTGCGAGAGACGCGGCGCGTCCTCAAACCGGGGGGCGTGGTCGGGATTCAAGACGACGACTGGGGAGCCTACCTCTGGGAGCCGGCGACGCCACTCCTGAGGAGGGGACTTGAGCTCTTTCTCAAGGTCGCCGAGGCGAACGGCGCCGGCTTCTTCTACGCGCGCCATCAGAAACGACGACTGCGGGAGGCCGGATTCGTTCGGGTCGAAGGGTACGCCATGGCGCGCAGCAACGGCACGCCGGAGCGGCTGGGCCTATTCGTCGAGGCCGCGGTGCGCCAGTTCCAGGATCCGGCCTTCGTGGCGACGGTTTTGGAGCACGGCTGGGCCGATCAAGAGACCCTGGACGCGCTGCCTGCTACGATCCGTGCCTGGGCGAGAGACCCGGACGCCTATCGGGCGATTCTCTGCCCTGCCGCGGTTGGCTGGGTCGCTTGCGAGGAGTGAGCGGAGAAAAAGGAGGAGAGAAGCCATGGGCGAGCCCTGGGAGCATCTGATCGTGAGTTCGCCTGCGACCCGAACAACTGCGCGGCCCGCCGAACATTACGGGCGCCGGACTCTGCCGATCCTTCGACGGCCATTGGGGGCGGCGATATCGTCATCCACAGCTCACCGTAGTCACGACGTATCGAGTCACATCGATTAAGGAGAGAACCAAAATGTCCATCGAGAAGAACAAGCAACTGATGCACCGTTACTTCGAGGAGCTCCTGAACACCGGTGACTCCACCGCCGCCGACCGCTTACTGGCTCCGAGCTTTATCTGCCACTTGCCGGGAGTCGGCACCCTCGATCGCGAGGGGTACAAGCAATTCATCCTCGGATTCCACGCGGGGTTTCCCGGCCTGCACACCCGGCCGCAGGATATGATCGCCGAGGGTGATCAGGTGGCCGTACGGTTCACACTGTCGGGCACGCACCAGGGATCCTGGCAGGGTGTGCCGGCAACGGGAAAGCAGGTAAACGTACTGGGGATCTGCATCTACCGAATTGCCCATGATCAGATCGTGGAAAAGTGGCTCCTGATGGATGGCCTGGGCATGTTGCAACAGCTTGGCGAGGTACCGGTGCGGTAAGCCTCCGGCCAGGGTCAGACCGGTGGTTAGGGACATCTTGATTGAAGGAGAATATTGATCGTCACCTACGTCACATTGTTCCACTGGACCGAGCAAGGGATCATCGGCAAGGGCTCTCTCGCAGCGAGCTGCTGCGCGCGTTCACCACCGGGGAGATGCAGCGCATCCTCGCGAAGCTGCCGTAACCGAACCAAACGACTGGGGCATTGGTGGCGCAAACAAAACGACGCGATACGCGTATTTTGGAGGAGATTGTCGATGGCTTACTATCTGGCTCAATTCTCTTACACCAGACAGGCAAGACCGGTGTTCAGACGGCTTCCGCTCGCCCTTCGTGCCGGTTTCTCGGTGCTGATTCTCGCCCTGGCGCTCGGCGGTCCCGCTCTCGCCGCGCCATCGACGATCTCGGCGACCGATCAGGACATCAACTGGGGAACCCAGGAGACGCACTTTCCTCAGAACAAGCAGGCGGAGTCGCCGATGGCGACCAACCCGACCAACGCGCTCAACAGCATCACCGGTGCAATCGACTTCGTCGACGAGCCGGACTGCACGACGGATCCATCCAGCGGCGGCTCGGTCTGCTATCCAAGCCAAACCGCCGACACGATCGGCCTCTACGCGACGAATGACGGCGGCACAACCTGGAACAAGCAGATCATCGACTTGAGCAAGATCGGCCGATTGGCGAACGCCGATCCAACCGTCGCATTCGGCCCCAAGCCCGACGGACACGGTGGCTTCAGTTACGCCAACGGTGCCCGTGCCTACGTTTCGGCAATGGCCTTCCCGTACGGCGACGTCAGTCCCTACGCGGAGCCCGTCGTTGTCACGGCGACCTCCGACGACAATGGGACGACCTGGAAGGCACCGGTGATCGCGTCGGGACCGACGAGTAGCAGGTCCCAATTCAACGACAAGCCGACGATCTGGGCCGATAACAACCCCGCGAGCCCCGATTTTGGCAATGTCTACCTCGTCTGGGCGATGTTCACCGGCGTCGGCAGCACCGGCTCGACCTTCTTCTGCAGCAACTGTCCAGTTCGGATTCTCTTCGCCCGGTCGACCGATGGTGGGCAAACCTGGAGCACGCCGCGCACTCTTTCGCCCAGCGCGGACAGCAACCCGGTCGGCTATCAGGAGCGACCGACGATTCAGACCGACCGCGAGGGTCGGGTGATCGCCGCCTGGGAAGAGCACTCCGGGGCAACCGTCCAGCAGGGCGAGATGGTCGCCGCGATCTCGATGGACGGAGGCCAGCACTTCGGTCAACCCCTCGTGCTCGGCCCGGCGTCGGACATGAATCAGCTCCCGGGCGCGAGCTTCCCGAACTTCAATCAGGTCGAGCTGGCGGTGGACCAATCGACCGATGCGATCTACGCGGCTTGGACGAATGAGCAGCAGATCGATAGCTCTCACGCTCACGGCGCCGTCACGTTGGTGAAATCGACCGATCATGGGCAGAGCTGGACGAGCGCCGGCACAATCGACGTGCCACGGCGCACCGCGTTCCACCCCTCGCTTGCCGTCGCGCGTCAGGGAGTCGCGCCGATTGCCGGCACAACTCCTGGCCGCGTCGTCGTCGGCTTCACCGCCTTGACCGACGTCGCGTTCAGTACCCCACCCGTAACCGGAAGCGTCAACTACCTCCCGTACGTTGTCGCTTCGGACGACGGCGGTTCCACCT
>Ga0307373_10003832_pt1 | contig 25745 bp, 18 predicted proteins | sample OX2MG_FD_202534 | JGI IMG/M metagenome (GOLD analysis project Ga0307373, IMG submission 202534) | Soil microbial communities from Risofladan, Vaasa, Finland - OX-2 | ecosystem: Environmental > Terrestrial > Soil > Coastal area > Acid sulfate soil | place: Finland: Risofladan, Vaasa | collected...
GAGCGTCGTGTTGTGATTCTGGCGCTGGGCGCCAGGCCAGGTGGCGTGCATCCCTCGGAATGGTGCGTATCAGGCGGGAAGTTCGGCGGGAGTCGCTCCGGCCACGCCGGCTTGAGGCTCAAATGCGTCGGCGTCAATGCCTGGCGCAGCGGGGGACGTGGCAAACGTGCGGGCACTCTGTTACTGCAGCGCTCGGGACAACCAGCCACGTCACAATCGGCAAGGCGCAGCGTGGCTGTGGCAAAGGCAAGGCCAGCGAGGAGGCACAGTGCGGTGACAAAGAATGGCAATCCTGTCGAGGAGTATCTAGGCGCGCTTGACGAACCGAAGCAGTCGAGCCTGCGCCAACTTCGTCAGTCCATCCTCGAGGTCATTCCAGAGGCTGAAGAATGCATGTCCTATGGACTACCTGCCTTCCGGGTTCGGGGCCAGGTGATCGCCGGATTCGGAGCCTTTAAGAATCACCTGAGCTACTTTCCGTACAGCGGGTCTGTAATCACCGAGGTCGGCCCGGACGCGGCCAGTACGCGGCGACGAAGGGGGCGCTGCGGTTTCCCGTCGACAAAACCATCCCCAATTCTCTCGTGCGCAAACTCATCACCGTGCGAATAGGCCAGGCGTTCCATGATGAGAGCCGCCCTGCGTGAACGTGCGATCGTCAACCCGCGGGGCCGAAGGCGGCCCCCGTGCCCGCCACCTCGAAGGGGCTGACTCTGAAATGGTGAGTTGCGCCCAGGGCGCTGGCCAAGCCGAGACTGCGATAGTCCGTTCAGATCGTGCGGGCGAGTCCGAGAGAGTTCGGTCATAACCGCCTTCCGTGGCCAATGCCAGTGCCGGCCCTAGAGGACGCGCCCAGGGCGGGCGTGGTTATCAGCATTTCCTCGTCGGTCTCCTTTTGGTGCCCCCGGAAGGACTCGAACCTCCGACACGCGGTTTAGGAAACCGCTGCTCTATCCCCTGAGCTACGAGGGCCTGATGGAAATTGAATTCAAATCACTGCTTTGCGCGGGCACCGTACAGCGCGCCATACAGCAAACGCCTAACTCTCCCTTATAGCCGCCTCGATAGCCTCTGCCGCACTCCGATGCATGGGCTCACTGACATGAGAGTACAGATCCAGGGTGACGGCCACTGTGGCATGACCCAGCATCTCAGAGGCTACCTTGGGATGGACTCCACGCGACAGCATCAGGGTGGCAGCGGTGTGCCTGAGATCGTGGAACCGGACGGCGGGGAGGTCGGCGGCCTTGAGGGCGGCCCAAAACAGGCGTCGCGTTCGAAAAGGGTCCAGCGGCCCACCGACTGAGTTGGCGAACACCCAGTCGCTGTCCGCCGGCCAGCGGCCTCCACTTTGGAGGCGGTCTTGGAGTTGCTTCGCCCGGTGGGTCTTCAACGCCTCCACCGCCATGTCCACCAACTGGACCCGTCGCCTTGACTGGGCGGTCTTGGGCTCCAGGAACTGCAACCCTTCCCCCTTGATCGGCTGGAGGCTGCCGACCACTTGTAGGGATCGTCCCTCCAGGTCCACGTTCCGCCACTGAAGGCCGAGAAGCTCACCCTGGCGCATGCCCGTGGTCACAGCCACTACCCAGAGGGCCGCCATTCGGTCGGCCGAGGTGGCCTCCAGCAGTTGCCCCACCTGCGCCGCGGATAAGGTTCGCATCTCCGCTCGCGCCACTCGAGGAGGATCCACCAGATCAGCCACGTTGCGGGAGAGGACTCCCCAACGGACTCCCTGGCCCAAGGCTCGGTGAATCAGCATGTGCGTGTGATGGACGGAAGCGGGGGAGAGGCCGGATTGAAGAAGATGGGCGTAGAGCCGCTGGAGGTCGTCCGGAGCGAGCGCGGTCAGTTTCACTTGACTGAGAGTCGGCACGACCTGCAGGCGGACCAGTTGCTCATACCGTTGCCAGGTGCGCGGACGCAACTGAGCCTGTGCTCCCCCCAACCATCTGGCGAAGAACGCGCCGACTGTCTCCCTGCCGGTCGGGATGACCACACCAGCATCGCGAGCGTGAAGGGCGGAGTTCAGCTTGGCCGCCGCCTCAGTCCGGGTTGGCGCGTAGAAGATCTGCCTCCGCCCGTTGGGGAGGGTGATGGCCGCAGCCCAGAGCTTGTCATTCTGGCGGTAGATCGAGCCCTCTCCGTGGCCCCGGCGGGTCATGTTGGGTACTGGCGCGTCATCTCACCGATGGCCGGGCCATTCTCAGCTGTAGATCCTCGCGTCGTCCGGCTCATGGGTGATCTCCAATCCAGGCAGGTCTAAGACTAGCCAGCTCTTGGGGGTCCCGTCGTCAGAGAGCCTGACCATCTGAGCCTCCGGCCTTGGCAGGCGGACATGCAGGTTGATCTCTACGACGCCCGAGACCGTGGCTGGCCCTCCCAGGTCGAGCACCAGATGCGGCTCGACCGGCAGCGCCGTCAGGCGAGCCACCAGCTCCGGCGCGAAGTAGACGGGCACGCGGACGGATGGTGCCCGCTCCCACCTCGGCCACACGTCCGGGAGCGGGCCCATGTGCTCTCCCTCGCTCGGGGAGACTACCCCGTCCACGTCTAGGAACAGAAGTGGCAGCTGCGAGTTCGAGTTGCGGGCGGACACCTTGAGATCGTAACCAGCACGGGCCCGCACGTTTCAGTGCAGGGGAGTAATCAGCAGTTCAGATCTGGGCGACTGAGTTTGGTCTCGGGTCGCATCCCAGGGCGATTCGGGGTAAACGATTTACGTTGCTGGAACCACCCAGCGCCTGGGGTGGATAGTGATCCCATTTTGAGGGGGTAGGGGTTGGTGCCTTCTCTCCCTTCCATGGTGAGATCGGCCCGTGCCTGCTGGGTCGTCCAGTGCAAGCGGCCGCCTATTCCCACGCTCCGGCTGAGCGGCATCAAGCGCGGCATGCACCAAGACATCATGGACGGGCAGTCGTAGGGGCCGGTCCAAGGAGCACGGTAGGTTGCTCAAGGGGATTCCCGAGTAGAGCCACGTAGAGCCACATGGTTGAGGAGGCTGACCCCATGGGTGAGCGTACGCGATACGTGGGGTCCGATGTGAGCAAGGCGTCGTGTTCTCCCTGGGGCTCTCGCGCAGCTGCATCAGCCGCCAATGCGCCGGTGGCGTTGCCAGTTTGTGACAACGGAGGGACCAGACCGTGACACCCCCGGCACGCTCAAAGCGCCATTCTGATCGGGACCGGCTGCCGCCGAGGATCCGCCGTGGACAAGGAGTGAGGTGCCATGCTCCCGTCACGCAAGAGTCGTTCGTTCTGGATCTGTCGAGGGTTGAGGCTGTGGGCCGGCCGCCTTCGACACGGCGCGGTTCTGGTCATCCTGGGCATGTTGCTTGCGCTCACGGGCACGGCGGGACAGTCTCTCTTCGCCTCGTCGGTCTCGGCGCAGACGACCGCGGCCAACCTGGTGGTGAGCGTGGGGTACGCCGACAACCTGAGGGCCAACCCCTTGTTCCCAAGCCCCTGGGACGGGTCGCCGAATACGACCTTCATCGGCCAGGGTCCGACGTACGACAGTGGGGCGCTGCTGCTGCAGGACACCTCGAGCACGGCGATCAGCGTGAGCGACGTGTCGGTCCAAGTGGGCACATCCACGTTCGACCTCTGGGGCAGCAGCCTGACGGTACCGGCGAATGGGAACCTGATCCTGACCCAGACCAGCGGGTCGCAGAACTTCGACACCTCGGACGTGGGCGGGGTCTCGAACTGCACCCCGGACGGGGTCTATCCCACGGTCACGATGACGATCGGGGGGACTGCCTACCCGTACACGGACACCCAGCAGATCCTCAATACGGGAGGAATAGACCCTGGGGGCAGTGGCAGCTGCGGCACCTACAACGAGTCCCACCCGTGGGCGGTGATCGGCTCCCAGCAGCTGGCCGCCTCCACCGAGTTCGGCAGTGGCAACCTGGTGGCGCCCCAGATCCGGCAGGCGTGCGTGGGCAAGCCGGTGGACTGCGCGACCGGGAACTTCACCGAGACCTTCGACGAGCTCTCCATCCCCGGCCGGGGAGTGCCGCTGCAGTTCGACCTCACCTACAACGGCCTCGGAGCCGCCAACCAATCGGTGGTCGGGTATGGGTGGTCGTCCACCTACGGGACCTCGCTGGCAGTTGACTCCACCACCGGGACGGCCACTGTGACCGAGCCCGACGGGAGCACGGTCACCTTCACCCAGAGCAGCGGGGCGTGGGTGGCCCCGGCATGGGCCCAGGCCACGCTCACCCAGAACTCCAACGGCACCTACACCTTCGACGACCAGACCCAGCAGGTCCTCTATCTGTACTCGTCTTCCGGCCAGCTGCTCTCAGAGACGGACCGGAACGGCTACGTGACCAGTTGCACCTACAACAGCAGCGGCCAGCTGAGCCAGGTGACCGATCCCGCGGGGCGCTCGCTCACCTTCTCCTACAACGGGCAGGGGGAGCTGGCGTCGGTGACGGACCCGGCGGGCCGTACCGTGACCCTGGCCTACGACTCCGCGGGGGACCTCACCTCGATCACCGACCCGGCGGGGAAGGCGACCACCTTCACCTACGACTCGGCACACCACCTCCTGTCCCGCACCGACCCGCTCGGAAACGTCCTCAGCAACAGCTACAACAGCCAGGGCCAGGTCTTGAGCCAGACGGACCCCCTGGGTGGCAAGACCACCTTGAGCTACAGCGACGGGACGACCACCATCACCGATCCCAACGGCAACGTGACGCAGGAGACCTTCAGCGACCTGGAGCCGACCTCGATGACCAAGGGGGTGGGCACCTCCGCTCAGGCGACCTGGGTGTACCGCTACGATCCCGTGACCTTGGGGATGACCTCGGCCACTGATCCCAACGGCAATACCACGACCATGACCTACGACAGCCGTGGCAACCTGCTGAGCGTGACCGACTCGCTCGGGCGGGTGACCAGCTACACCTACAACAGCCGCAACCAGGTGACCTCGGCGACGGATCCGGAGGGGGTGACCACTACCTACACCTACAACTCGGATGGCGACTTGACTGGGATCTCGACCCCATTGACCTCGACCGGACAGGTGCAGACCACGACCCTCACCTATGGGGACTCCAGCCAGCCCGGGGACGTGACCGCGGTCACCAACCCGGACGGCAAGAAGTGGACATTCGCCTACGACTCCCAGGGAGATCTGGTCTCGACGACCGATCCCCTCGGGGACACGACGACGGCAGCCTACAACGTGATCGGGGAGATGACCTCCAGCGTGTCGGCCCAGGGCAACGTGAGCGGCGGCAGCCCCTCCAGCTACACCACCACCTACTCGTACAACGCCCTGGGCGAGACGACCGGGGTGACCAACCCCCTCGGCGCCACCACCAGCTACACGTACGATGCCGACGGGAATCTCATCTCAACCACCAATGCGAGCAGCCAGACGACCACTTACTCGTACGACGCCAACTCGCAGCTGGTGAAGACGGTCGAACCGGGCAGCATCACCATCGCGTACGGCTACGACCCGGCCGGCAACCTCACCTCCGTGACGAACGGGGCAGGGCAGGCGACCTCGTATGGGTACAACGCCCTCAACCGCCTCACCTCCGAGACCAACCCTCTCGGCCAGATCTGGACCCTGGCATACGACGGGGCAGGCAACCAGACCAGCCTCACCAACCCTTCTGGGCAGGTGACCAGCTATACCTACGACGCCGCCAACGAGCTGAGCGGGATCTCGTACTCCAGCGGCCAGGCGTCTGTCAGCATGAGCTACACCTTGGATGGACAGCTGGCATCGATGACCGACGGCACCGGGACCAGCACCTACAGCTACGACAGTCTGGGACGGCTCACACAGGATGTGAACGGGGCCGGCCAGGCGGTGTCGTACGGCTACGACTTGGCGGGCAACCTCACCTCGCTGACCTATCCCGACGGACACCAGGTGACCCGCAGCTACGACCCGGCGAGCCAGCTGACCAGCGTCAGCGACTGGCTGGGCAACACCACCAAGTTCAGCTACACGGCGGACGGGATGGTGAGCACGGAGAGCTACCCCAATGGGGTCCAGGCCCAGTCCACCTACAACCAGGCCGACCAGGCGACCGGGATCACGGACACCCAGGGTTCGAGCACGCTCGCATCCTTCTCGTACACTCGCAATCCGCTGGCGCTGGTCACCGGAGCCAGCCAGTCGGGGGTGGGCCAGGGGTCGCAGTCCTACACCTACACCGGGCTGGACCAGCTGGCCTCCTGGAACGGCGCCTCCTACCAGTACGACGGGGCTGGCAACCCGACCGCGCTCCCTGGTGGCACCAGCCTCAGCTACAACTCGGGCAGCCAGCTGACGACCACGACGCAGGCCGGGGTCACCAGCCACTACACCTACAGCGCCGAGGGCAACCGCACCTCTGGGCCCAACCCGCTGGGCGGCAGCAACACCTACTCCTTCAACCAGGCGAACCAGCTGACCGGGGTCACCACGCCCAAGCGCCAGGGAGTCATCGCAGGGGGCTGGTTCCACACGCTGGCGGTCAACCAGAATGGGACTGTGTCTGCCTGGGGCGACAACGGCGACGGCCAGCTCGGCAACGGCACCACCACCAGTTCTACGACCCCCGTCCAGGTGAGCAACCTGAGCGGGGTGGAGGCGGTCTCCGCCAACGGCTACTACAGCATGGCGCTCAAGTCGAACGGGACGGTCTGGGACTGGGGCTATGGGGGTGACGGCAACCTCGGCAACGGCAGCACCAGCAACTCCACGACCCCGGTCGAGGTGAGCAACCTGAGCGGGGTGGTAGCGATAGCGGCGGGGTGCGACCACGGGTTGGCGCTCACCTCGTCGGGGACGGTGTATGCCTGGGGCGATAACAGCTACGGCCAGTTGGGCAACGGCACGACCACCAACTCCTCGACCCCGGTGGCGGTGAGCGGCCTCAGTGGGGTGGTCGCCATTGCGGCCGGCTGCGACCACAGCCTGGCGCTGACCTCCAGCGGTGCCGTCTATGCCTGGGGCTACAACCACGACGGGCAGCTGGGCGACGGCTCGACCCGCAACAGCAGCACCCCCGTCGAAGTCAGCGGCGTGAGCAACGTCACCTCGATCGCCGCCGGGGAGGACTTCAGCCTGGCGGTCGAGAGCGGCGGTACCGCCTGGGCCTGGGGCAACAACGGCTACGGGCAGCTGGGCGACGGCTCAACCAAGAACAGCAGCACCCCGGTCGAGGTCAGCGGGATAAGCAACGTGGTGATGCTGGCCGGCGGGGGCTTCCACACGGTGGCGCTCACGACCTCGGGCGCGGTCTACGCTTGGGGGTACAACAAGTACGGCCAGCTGGGTGATGGGACCACGACGAACTCCTACACTCCTGTACAGGTGAGCAATCTCAGCGGCGCGGTGACGGTGGCGGCCGGAGTTGACCACAGCATTGCGGCCACCGGCGGGGCGGCGGTCTGGGACTGGGGGAACAACCAGTACGGCCAGCTGGGCAACGGCTCCACCAGCGAATCCGACGTGCCGGTGCAGCCCACCAGCCTAGGGTCGGTCGATACCCAGACCACCGCCACCTACACCTACGACGGCACGGGGCTTCGGGCCACCAAGACAGTGAACGGCACGACCTCCCACTTCGCCTACGACCTGAGCTCTGGAACCCCCCTGATCCTGACCGACGGGACCACCGACTACGTGTACGGCCCCGGGGGTCTGCCGATAGAGCAGGTGACCGGCTCGGGCAGCCCCATCTACCTGTCCCAGGACCAGCTGGGCTCGACCCGGCTGCTGACCAACTCCTCGGGAGCGGTGGTGGGCACCTACTCCTACGACCCGGCGGGGAACATCACCTCCGAGACCGGGACCGCCACCACCAACCTCCTATTCGCTGGTCAGTACCTGGACCAGGAGTCGGGGCTGTATTGGATGCGGGCCCGGTACTACGACCCCACCACTAGCCAGTTCATCTCGATGGACCCCCTCAACACCGGGGCGACGTCGCCGTATTCCTATGCATCGGGCAACCCCGTCAACATGATCGATCCCACCGGTGAGCTAGACAGCAACGTCTTCCTCCAATGCTCGCATACCCCTGGAAGTAGCCAGTGCGTGGCTTTGGCGAACGCGGCGGTAGCCGCTAATGCCAACGGAATCTGCCTACGCGACTTCTGGGCGGGCAACAACGGGAACGGCGGCTGCCAGACAGCGCTTAGCACCACTCAAGCAGGTACCGATATCGGCATCGCTCTCGGGGCGGGAGCAACGATTGCGACGCTCGGCGGGTTTGCGCTTCCGGAAGGGGCTGGAGTCTTTGGGCTAGAAGCCGGAACTCAGTCCGCAGGCGTGCTTAAAGCCGTGGCCGTAGTGGCGGGTGCTGCGGCCGGGTTGGCGGACCTCCCGGGATGCCTCCACGGCAATGTTGGGGCTTGTCTCGCCGGCGGACTGGGGGTGGCTGGCGGCGCGTTCGGAGCCGGAGGCCCCGCTCTGCAGTTCTTCGGCGGCACCATCGGCATGTTCGGGCTAGGCTTCGACACGGTGTTTAACGTCTTTCAAGTGAATGCGATGGCGCGCTCAAGTCGCGTGGCGTTCCCAACCCCGTGCGGCCAGTTGGGGTGATGTCATGCCTGTCCTACCTGGGGTAGTTGTTGAGATACGGTGCTGGATGATGAGCCGACAGCCTGCCGTTGCGGGTGCTTGTCATGCCCGCTAGTGCCTACAAGACCAGTGCATGGAACGCCATCAATCGAGAAAAGGTGCGACTGGCCAGAGCTGAACTCGTTCCCCTCATTGGCGAGGAGGCGTTCAAGTACGCACAAAGGCCGCAATGGGTGCTCAAGTTTTCGGTGCTTCCGTTTGTGGCGGTAATAGGACTGGCGGTGGGCGTGGGTCTGAGTCACGGAACGATAGCCGTGGTCTTGGGCGCGATCGGGTGGACTCTAGTTGGTGCCATGGTCACCGGGGTCGTTCTCTACTTCCATTGGGCATTCAAGGCGAGCCGCCTAGCCAACGCCAAGCTAAGTGCGGACCTTGGGTTCCCAATCAAGGTCCGCGGAGGAGGTGGGGGAATTGACCCGCAGGACTGGGCACGAGCCATCGAACGCGCCAAGCAGCGGTACTGGGATTCCGTGAGTAGCCCGTAGTTCAGATGTGGGTGATTGAGTTCGGTATCCGGTCGCATCCCAGGGCGATTCGGGGTAAACGATTTACGCGGCCGCAACCCGCGCTACCGCCAACGGACCGCACCTGCTCGCCCCCGGCGGCCGGTCTTGATCTCCTACCAGGTAATGGCGGCTGGTCCCCCGTTCCCCGGTGGGTCCGGCTGTCGCCTTGGCGATTGTGGGCTGAGATCAGAAAACTCATGAGCCGCCGATAACGGGAATAACCGGCAGCTCGCAAGATGCCATTTCCAGCACGGGGGAGCCGTGCCAGCCGCTCCCGCGCTTGAAGCCCAGTCAAGTCGGCCCCGAGCCCCAGCCCCGCTGCGGCCGGCTCGTCGCGCCCGACAATGAGCCGATGCGCGCCGCTCAACCGGCCGACCGGCTCCCCCTCGATCAGCAGGTCGACGTCCTCCATGGCATCCTCGGCCAGAGCCCGGTTTTCCTCGAGGTGCTGCGCCGTGCCCGCCGGCTCGGGTTGCCGGGGTGCTACCTGGCAGCCGGTTGCGTGGCCCAGACGGTCTGGAACGTCCTCGGCTCGCGGCCGCCCGACGAGGGCATCCGGGACTACGACCTGCCGTACTTCGAGCCCAGCGACCTGAGCTGGGAGGCCGAGGACCGGGCCATCCAGGCGGCGGAGCAAATCTTCGCCGGCCTGCCGGTGGCGGTCGAGGTCCGCAACGAGGCCCGGGTGCACCTCTGGTATGAGGCGCACTTCGGGGTCCCCTGTCCTCCCTACTCCTCGACGGAGGCGGCCATCGACACCTTTCCATCGACCGCGTCCTGTGTGGGCATCCGGCTCGAGGAGGATGACCGCTGGCGCGTCTACGCGCCCTACGGACTCTCCGACCTGCTCGGTCTGGTCGTCCGCCCCAATCCGACCCTCGCCCCCAGGCACGTCTACGAGGAGAAGGTGTCCAGGTGGCGGCGGCAGTGGCCGAGCCTTTCGATCCTACCCTGGCCGAGGTGAGCGGAACGGTCGGAGATGAGCTGGCTCGGGCGGCGACTTCGGTGGGGGATCCAGCTCCAAAGGCGTAGGCCCGGGGGGCAACGGGTCTCGGTTGGCAGGGAGCGACGCGGCGTCCCATCCGCGTACTGAGTGTGGGTAACCGGTAGCTCGGCCGAGGCCACTTCCTGGGTCCTTCCGAGGGCGTAGCCGCGGCCGTGGTCGAGGACCGCCGGGCCGCGGCGAAAGCCCCACTGCGGGCGGGCTCCGCACCGGGACTCCCCCGCCGATGGCACTGGATGCCACTTCCTGCTACCGGCTCCCAGACAGGTAGCTCCGCCTGCCACCGGAGACCGTTGCAGCCCTCCTGGCCCGGCTCGCCGCCGGAGTGGACATGGGAAGGGAGTCTGCGCCCTATTTGGTGGAGGGGTGGTCGTTGGCGCCCGCCATGGCCAGTCCGGCTGACCCACGGGCCGGCTCACCCGGAGGAGTTTTTCCCGCCGTGGCCTCGCGGCAGACTCCAAGCAGGCGCCGACCAGTGGGCCGGCGCCACCACAGTCCTCCAAGGGGACAGATGTGCGCTCCGGGCGCGAACCCTGGTGGCTGGCAGGAGGTGGCTCATGTCCCGCTTTCTTGGAGACCTCGACCCCCGCCCGTGCTCCAGCTGTGGCCTGCTGCATCCGACGCTCTCCCGCGACGACTGTCCGGTCCGGCTGCGGGCTGCTGAGCTGCGGGCGGAGGCGGAGGCTGAGGATCAAGAGGAACATGCCCGCGCAAGGGCTGAGCCCGTCCGCAGGGCGGGCGAGGAGGCGTCACCTGCCGAGCCCGACGGCACGGCCGCCCTGGTGGCGCGGGCCAGGGCGGCGGTGGCCGAGGCTTCGGAGGCCGTGAAGGCCGAAGTGGAGTCGGTGGTTCAGCGGGCGAGTAAGGCCGAGGACGATTACGTCGCCACCCGTCAAAGCAACTGGCTGCGGGTGGTGTCGGATCTGCCCTGGGGCCAGCCGCCCCCCGCCCGGCGGACGCCCACTGCGGCGGCGCTCGGGGCCCTCGACGCGGCGCACGGTGGCCACGCCACAGTGAAGTCCATCCTCTCCGACCGTGCGGCCGCAGCCGCTCACATGGAGCGTCATGGGGATGGTGAGCACCGCCTGCGGCCCCTGCTCCTGGTCGGCCCGCCGGGAACCGGCAAGACCACGCTGGCACGGGCCATGGCCGCTGCCCTGAGCCGTCCCTGCGAGGTGGTGTCGGTGCCGATGGCGGCGGTGGACGAGTGCTACCTCGCCGGGGCCGACCGCATCTGGTCGGGAGCGGAGCCCGGCGCCATCATCCGGACGGTCAGGCGGCTGGGCACGGCCAGGCTCCTGCTGGTGCTCGACGAGATAGACAAGGTGGGCACGGGGAACTGGCGAGGCTCCTCGCCCACGGCGTGGCTGCTGGAGCTCCTGGGCTCGACCACCTGGACCGACCGATATCTCGGGGTGCCCTACCCGACCTCGGCGATGAGCTTCGTGGCCACAGCCAACTCACTGGGCCCGATCCCGGCGCCGCTGCTGGACCGCTGCGAGGTGGTGGAGGTCCCCGGCTTGACCCCCGCCGAGCGGGTGCAGGTGGCGGGCTCCCACCTCTGGCCCAGGCTGCTGAGGGCGTACAACCTCCCCACCCGGACGGTGCCCCTCCCGCCGGACGCTCTGGAGCTGGTGGTCATCGGATACGCCGCTGCAGAGGAGGCCGGGCTGCGGGGAGTCGAGACCCGGATGGAGGCTCTGCTGAGCCGGGCGATCGCCCAGGGCGCCCCGACCCGGCGGGTGTGGATCACCCCGGAGTTCGTGGCGGAGCGGCTCGGCGCCAGGTCACGCGGGCGGCGGGTGGTGGGGTTCGGCCCGGCCCGATTCGCTGCGGAGCCCGAGGGCGAAGGAGCTGTGTGGGCGGTCTCGCCAGGGCGGCTGATCCGCCCACCAGCGCCCCCGTGCTCTCCGGTGCCGGTAGCTGGGTCATGAGCCGCTCCTCACCTCTACGCAGGGAGCCGGCGGCTCGCGGCGGGTGCTCTGAGCACAATCACTGATCTCAGCGCCCGGTACATCTCTTCGCTTTCGGTTCGAGGCATCCGGAGCCCAACCACCCCGTAGGCATCGCCGACTGGCCGGCTGAGATCGCCCGAGGATGGGGTTGCGCGATCAGTTCGTTCAGCCGCTCCTCAGCCTGCCCCTGGGCCGCCACCAACTCCCTTGCCAGGGCCGAGAACGGCGCCGCGACGGATCGCCACTCCGCGGAGCGCGGCATCCGTCAGCGCCGGCAGGTCGTCAGTGAGCTGGTAGGCGGCGATCCACGGCCCCCACACCGTCCGCCAGCAAAGCTACTTCCGAGGGTCGGTTTGGCGTTGCTGACCGCCATCGGGAGCCAAGCCCTTCTCGACCCGTTGCAACTGGTTCGGGTCCACAAACGTGACCTTGGTGGGCACGCGGATCGTGGTCGCAGGTACAGGTGGGCGAACGTTCGGCTCGGTAGGCATGTCGTCAAGGTACCACTGGCAAGTAGAAAGCGCTCCCGACAGCTGTGACCATGATCGCCATGGCCCCCAGCCGAAAGGACACTGACCGCCATCCGCCAAGGGTGCGTTTGTTCTCAGCGAGACTCGTGGCCAGCTCCCGGTACAGGTCGTACTGGGCGGTGGCAATATCACGCCCCGCATGCTCCTCGTAGAACTTGACCATCTCCGGGCCATCGGCCATCGAACGGGCCACGATCGGAGCGAAGAGGCCGACAGCCGACACAACCAAACCCACAATCGTGGCTGGCCAAAATCGGTTCAGCGCTGTGCGAGAGGAGCATCTATGCGCCCTACGGACTCTCTGTACCTGCTCGGCCGGGGGGTCGTCCGCCCCAACCTGACCCAGGCCCCCAGGTACGTGTACGAGGCGAAGGTGTCCAGATGGCGACGGCAGTGGCCGAGCCTTAGGATCCTGCCCTGGGCGGAGGTGAGCGGAACGGTCGCCGATGGGTTTGCTCAGGGCCCAACTTCGGTGGGGGATCCAGCTCCCCGGGAGTAGGCCCGGTGAGGGGCAACGGGCCTCGGTTGGCCGGGAGCGACCGAGGGTCCCAGTCGCCTGCTGACTGGGTAATCGGCGGCTCGGGAGAGGCCATTTAGGGCAGGGAACACCCGTGCGATGCTGGGTGCATGGACATCACAAGCGACACCCCGCAGATCACCGTGGCACTTCGGACGACCGGCGGCAGGATCCTCGCATCCTCGGCGAGAACGGCTCGACGAGCCCGAGAGACAACGCCCGGCCACGACGATATTGCGGTCGAGGCGGCGACCCAGCTCTTCTGCGACTCGCACTCCAGCCCGGCCACCGCCCGCTCCTATCGCACGGCGCTGGCCCGCCTCACCGACTTTTGCGACGCCCACGAGGTCACGGCGTGGTCGGAGTTGACCCCGTCGGTGCTGGCCGAGTACCAGGCCACCCTGGGCGATCTCGCGCCCTCGACCAGATGGCATCGACTGTCGGTCGTGCGGGCCTTCCTCAGCTGGGCGTCGAGCGCGGGCTGGTGCGATCTCGCCTGCTCCGATGTGATCCGTCCTGTCCGGCAGCGCCGCCCAGGGTGGCTTGCCCCCTGGTCGGCGGAGGAGTGCCGCCGGCTGCTGGCGGCCGGGGAGAGCTGGCGGGACCGGGCGCTGGTGGCGGTGCTCGTCGCCAGCGGGGCTCGGATAGGGGAGGTGGTGGCCGCCGCGGCCGGGGACTTCGATGGTGAGTGCCTCGTCCTCACGGGCAAGACCGGGCCCCGCTCCGTGCCGCTGGGCCCGTCCGCGTGCTCGGCACTCACCTGGTACCTGCGCCACCGCCACCCTGACGACCCCACCGCCCCCCTGTTCCTGGGCCGCCAGGGGAGGCTCTCGGCCCGCCAGGCGCGGGATGTCGTGCACCGGGTATGCCGCCGGTCCAGGCTCGCACCCCGGGGCCCACACGCCTTCCGCCACGCCGCCGCCAGCCGGTGGCTGCGGGCGGGGATCCCACTGGCGGTGGTGTCGGCAGCTCTCGGGCACGCCCGGCCCTCCACCACCGTCGACAACTACGGGCTGGCCCTGGCGGCGGACCTCGCGTGCGGGCTCTCCTCGGATCCGCTCTGGGCTGAGGACGGCGCTCGAACCGCGGGCAGGCCGGTGGACGAGGAGGGGATGGCATGAGCGAGGAGTTCGACCACGAGGACTTTGACCCCGAGTACCTCAGCCCCGAGGAGCTGGACCATGAGGAAGAGCCAGACACTGTCAAGCCGCCGTGGCACGCCTTCCTGCCGAAGTCGCTGGCAGACCGTGCTCGGGAGGCCGTGGCGGACTGCTCCGAGCAGATTCGGGAGATGGTGGAGTCCACCATCACGGCCCGGGCGCAGAACCCCGAGGAGTCCGGCGCCCTGGACCGGTGGCTGGGATGGGTGGCGGCTCTTCCCTGGGGCCGGGCGCAAGTGGACGAGCCGGTCAACATGGAGGAGGCCGCCATGGTCCTCGACGCCGCCCATCAGGGCGACGGGCCCGTGAAGCAGTGCCTGCTGGACCGGATCGCCGGCAGCTGGATGCTGGAGCTCGCCCACAGCGGGCACAGTGGGCACCGGCTTCGGCCGCTGCTGTTGGTGGGCCCGCCCGGGACCGGCAAGAGCTCGCTGGCGCGGGCGGTCGCGGCGGCGATCCACCGGCCGTGCGCCTTCGTGAGCGTGCCCACCGCGGTGCACGACGGCATCTACCTGGTGGGCTGCTCCCGCGCGTATCGGGATGGCGAGCCGGGCGTGATCATGAAGGCGATCCGCGCTGCGGGGACCACCCGGCTGGTGGTCGTCCTCGACGAGCTGGACAAGGTGATGTCGGGGTCCAGCAACGACAGCCGCTCGGCCGCGCCGAGCCTGCTCGAGCTGCTCGATGGGCACGCCACCTGGACCGACCGGTTCCTGGAGCTTCCCTTCGACCTCTCCGAGGTGCTCTTCATCGCCACCGCCAACGAGCTCGCGACGATCCAGGAGCCGCTGCTGGACCGCTGCGACGTGGTGCGGATCCCGGGGCTGGGCATGCAGGAGCGGCTGGACGCGGCGCGCCTCCACGTCTGGCCGAGGCTGCTGGAGTCGTACGGCCTGTTCGAGGCCCTCATGCCGTTCGACGACGACGCCCTCCGTTGTGTCGTCTCCGAGCACGCGGGCCGTGACGAGGCCGGACTGCGTGGGGTCGAGAGCCGGCTGGAGGCATGCCTGCTGCGGGCTCTCCGATTGGGGTTCGACGCGGTCTGGCCGGTGCCCATCACCCGGGAGCTGATCCGCGAGGCCCTCAGCCCGCTGGCGAATGGGACCGGGGGCAAGCCCATGGGCTTCGCCCGGCCCAGGTCCTCGAACCCTGACTCTCCTCCCAGCAGAAGGTTGCCTGGACCAGGGTTTCAAGGCCGAGGCGACTGAGGTGGGCAGTGGAGACGGGTTTGGTGAGGAGTTCGCCTTCCTGATCCTGGTGGCGGGAGTCGTCGTCGTGCTTGTGCTGGTCGCCTGGTGGGTGTTCTGCATCGTGTGCATATCCGGGGCCTTGCTTGGCTGGGTGTGGGGGATGTGGAAAGGCGACGGGCCGGGAGAGGTGGAGCGGGCCTGGAGGCGCCGGTTCGCGCCCCTCTGGCACTATCCCTTCATCGGAGTCGGCTCCGTGATCGCCTCAATGGCCGGTGCCGTCGCGGTCCACGAGATCGTCCGAGGTGCCGATCCGGCTTTTCCGGTGCTGGTTCTCTTCGGTGTCCTGGCCCGGTCTCTTTCGATGGCGTGGTTCCCCAGGCCGCGAGCTCGGCTCGTCGGGCTCCGGGTGTTCCCATGGGTCGCCGTGGCAGGCCCTTTGTCGAGCGCGCTCGGCATGCTGGCCGTCTGGATCCTGGTTCTGGGCGGCCAGACGATGGGGCACGCTCACGACCATTGGCTGGCGATGACCAGCGTGCCTGGGGCGATCGCGATAACCCTGTTGGCGACTGGGATAGGGCGGCTGGGCCGGACGCTGGTCCCCAGCTCAGCCAGCTTCCGAGCCGACATTCTTGCGCTCCTCGTCCCGGAGGCGGTTGCCATCGGGCGGGACCTGGCGCTTTGGAGGAACCCGCACCACCAGGGCCTGGTTGCGCCACGTGCTGCACAGGACCCGTCCGAGGGGTCCGGCAGATCCCCCTACCTCCACGGTGACCGGTTCATCCCGCCGATGGGACCCGCCCAAGCCCCGTGGGCCGCGTTCCGTCCGTCCGTCAGGCTCAACTGGAAGCGGCTGCTCGGCCTGCCGGTGGGGGCCACCATCGGTGCCGGTGCGGGCATGCTCATCGAGGTCGTCTACAGGTCTGGTCCGCCACTGGCTGAGTCGGTGGGTCTTCTGGCGGCGGCCTGACTGTGGCTGGTCGTGGTCGTCGGGCCGTTGCTCTGCACGTTCCTATATATGGATGGGGATTGGGCGGGGGAGAGGGGGCTGTGGCGCAGGTGCGGTTTGGCCCGAGCCGATCTGGGCCTGGTGGTGCGAACGGCTGGCGGGGTCGTCCTCGAGGCGAGGGACTCGTGTCTCGCCGGGCGACCCGGTGGGTCCGGGTCGGCGCGTCTGCGGCTGCGCTGGAGCCGGGAGCAACTCGCGGCGCTTGCTGGCGAGATGCCGGCGGTCAACTACGGGATCTGGCGGCAGGGTGCCGATGGAGACCAGACCTGGGGTGATCTCGCGTCGGACCCCACGCCGCTGCCGCACCTTCCCGATCCGAAGGACATCCACGCCGCCTGAGCTGGTGGACAACGTGTGCCGGCTCAACTGGGGTGCCCTGCCGCTCGGCTGCGGGACGGGTTTTAGCTCCGGGCACCAGCCCCTCCGCATGTGGACACTCTCGACCCCGGGGGCTGGGAGACCGTCAGGCTAGAGGACAACGTGCTCCACTTGGGGACGTGGTCATGGGAGAGATGGCCGCAGCCGACCTGGATTACGGACAAGTCTGAAGCCACGCCCAGCCTGGCCGGCTGCCCACCTCCGCGATTGGAGGCAGTGGCTCCGGGGTGAGGCACCCCTCGACGGAGCGGCCGGACTCCCATCTCCAGATTCCCTCACCGACGACTTGCCCGCCCCGGTTCGGGGGTAGACTCTAAGCGGTCGCCGGCGCTGACCAGTAGGCCAGCGCCACCGCCGTCCTCCAGGGAACAGGTATGTGCTCCACGCGCACGCCTTGGTGGCCGGCTTGGGCAACCTGACGATCGGGGCACTGCACCTGGTGCGTGTCCGTCCCCAGCAGCAGGGCCACCTGTTCCAGGCTGACCGCCCCGCTTCTGCGCAGCCGAGTTCAGCGTAACCCAGGCGTTCATGACTGGGCAGAGTCGCTGAGCCACAACAGAGGTAATCAGGTCCCCGTTAAGAGTCGCGGCAGCCTGGGCAACGCAGCCGCTCCCGCAGTTCATTCAAGCCGCAGGAGCCCAACGCAAACCCTAGCGCTCGAGTGACCTCCAAGTTCGCGATGGCGACTTTGACGGACCCCTGCGGAGGTAACAGGCACGCTTGACAAGGGGCCAGCCGAGTGCTAGGGTCCAGATGCGGAATCGCTGGAGGGTGTGCCTATGTAGAGTCGCCGCAGCAAGAGTTGCCCACGTAGATACGCACTTGCGCACCACACTTACAGGAGAGGACTGCTATGAAAGTTCTTACGTCAATTGGTGAGCGACTGCTCGACAAGCTGGTACCCCATCTGAAGGCGTCTGCTTGTTGCGCAGGAACCGGGAATCACTACTGTTGCACCTACTGCGGCAGCGCATATTCCACATGCATTCTGCAATGCGACTGCCATCTGCTCCCTTCCTGCACCTCCTGCCTGTAGGCCGTCAGCGGCGGTCCGGCTGGATTTAGCCTTGCAGCAAGGTCACAAGGGAGAACGCGATGGGCTACGTATCCTTGACTTGTGCCGTCGCCCTCTGCCTGACGTTCGCGGTATCTGCGTTTAGCAACGCCAAGTCGAAGGCGGCCTTCGTGGCGTTTGCATCAGCGATCCGCAAGCTACCCGTTTCCAGGCCGCAGTGGGCAGTGCCAACAGCCGCGTTAGCAATCACGTCCGAAATGGCCTGCATCTTCTTGGTCGTAGTGCCGCGGACCCGAGTGCTTGGATACGTAGCCGCCTTCATGCTTATCGCTGCTTACACTGCAGTCATCGCGATCGCGCTCAGGCGGGGAAGCGTGGGGCCATGCAACTGCTTCGGAGCTGGTCGAGCACGGCCTATGTCCTTGGTGGACGTAGGCCGGAATGCATTCCTCTTGGTTCTTGTGGGGTTCGGCTTGATCTCGACGGTGACCGGGTTCTCACAGCATCAAAGTGTGCTCGGGATGGCAATCGCTTCTGCCGTGGGTATTCTACTGGCAGGTACAGTCGTCCTTCTCGACGACCTGACATGGCTATTCACTTCCCCTGCGAGTGCGGGCCCGACCAGGGCTTGACCAGTAACGGCTGGTACTGATTCTAAGGAGGAGGAATTTGTTCGCTTTATGGACGGTCGTGATCCTGCTGAGCACTTGTATGGCTGCACTGATGGTACTGAATCTGGCTGTCATCCGGCGCCTGCGCAGTGTAGCCGAATCCCTAAGGTCGATGAGAGAGGGTGGGACCCAGGCGGTAAACACGGGACTCAAGGCGCATGAGGTCATTCCAGCTTTCGAGGCGAGGACCGTGGATGGAGGCGTCGTGACGTCCACAGTGTTGAGTCAGGCGGGCGGTCTATTGGCGTTCTTCGCTGCGGAGTGCCCCACGTGTCGCACCCACATGAGCGCTTTGGCTACGGCCGCCCAAAAGCAGAAGGGCGCTTCCCCGCTAACGCTTGTCGTCGTGGCTGGCGATGCGATGACGGGAGCCGATCTCATCGGTATGGCAAAGGGCTTCGCAAAGGTGGCAGTAGAGCCCGACTTCGGACCAATCAGTTCTGCCTTTCAGGTTGGTGTCTTCCCAACGTTCTTCCGGCTTGGGAAGGATGGCGCTGTCGCGAGCAAGACTCACGTAGCCCAGGAGGCGCTTGCCGCTTTCCTGGCGCCAGTGAGTGGCTCGGCGTAGTTCAAACTTTGCGAGCCAGAGCGTCTGGGCTCCGCCTTTGGCGGCTGCTTACGCTCTGCGTCCGGGAACAGCCCATGGCAGCAGGGATGGTGGTCGCGGTCGCTTTTGGGTCGGGGGCCGTGCCAGTCGCCGTCGGGCTACTTGTCCGCTTGATTGTGGACGATCTGGTTGGCAAGAGTGCCACGACGTTAAGTCTGATCGGCCTAGGAGTCGGTATTACCGTGGCGACTCTGGCGGGAGCCTGGTGCCAGCCGGTCGTTGTTTATGGGATATCGACGCTGCGGCGAACCACGACCCTCTCGATGCAGGGGCGTCTCTTTGCAGCGGTTGCGCAGAATCCCGGAATCCGCTCATTCGAAGATCCCGCGGCGATGGACCGGCTTCGGCTGGCTCAGGTGGCCGGAGAATCCGCACCTAGCCAGGCCTTACAGTCGGCTGTCATCTTGATCGCTGCATTTGTGACGCTCGCCGGCTTCCTATTGAGTCTTGCCCTTATCGCCCCGATTCTGGCCGCGATTGTGGGTGTAGCCGCGCTCCCGGACATGGCAATCCAGCTATCTCTTGGGCGGCTGAGACTGCGCACGCAGCAGAAGACCGCATCGCACCTCCGTCGCCAGGTCTTCTACACCATGCTCCAGCAAGATGAGCCAGCAGCCAGAGAGCTGAGACTGTTCGGGTTTTGGCGGTACATCCACCATAGGATGCAGGGAGAGCTCGCGACGATCAACTCCCTGGAACTGGCCGTGGACCGGCGACAGCTTGTCCTCGAGCTGATGTCTGGCTCCGCCGGCGTCGTTGTCGCTGGCGGAGGGCTGGTTCTGTCCATCCTCTGGGTGATGAGAGGATCCCTCAGCGTTGGCGATATCGCCCTCTATCTCAGCGCTGTGGCGGGTACACAGGGAAGTCTAGCTGGGATAATGCAGGCTATAGGGCAACTGACCGAAGCTGCGGGTGGCTTTGCCCAGTACGAGTCCTGTGTGACCGCTCGGCCGGACATAGCCATTGCATCATCGCCGTCGGCGCTAGCTTCGCTGAAGCTCGGACTTCGATTGGAGAATGTGTGGTTTCGCTACGCAGACCACTTACCATGGATACTTTCGGGCGTGACCTTTGAGATCCCAGCTAAGGCCACGGTAGCGCTCGTAGGGCGGAACGGCGCTGGGAAGAGCACTATAGTGAAACTCCTCTGCCGATTTTATGATCCAAGCCGGGGCCGTATCTTGTGGGATGGGGTGGACATCCGTGAATTTGACGTCATTGACTTGCGCTCCAAGATATCGGCAGTCTTCCAAGATTTCATGTGCTACGACTTCACACTGGCAGAGAACATTGGAATTGGCGACCTGAGCCGAATGAATCAGCAATCTGACATTCGGAGCGCAGCGGAAGCAGTCGGATTGCAAGAAGTAGCAGAACGCTTGCCGGACGGATATGACACGATGCTCAGCAGGATCTTTGTCACGGCGGAACAAGAGCGATCCGGGGCTAGGCTTTCAGGTGGTGAGTGGCAGAGAGTTGCACTTGCTCGCTCCTTTCTGCGGCGCGACATGGAGTTGGTAGTGTTGGACGAACCAAGCGCGGGACTGGATGCGGCTAGTGAAGAAGCCTTTCATGCGCGAATGGTCGGTCCGAGTCATGGTCACTCGACACTGCTGGTGACTCATAAGATGGGCGCGGCGCGGCTAGCTGAGCGTATCGTCGTGCTGAGGGATGGGCGAGTGTCAGACATCGGCAGCCACGAGGAGCTGCTTGGGAGGAGCGAGATATATTCCAAGCTGTTTCGCGCGCAAGCCGCGCCGTTTGTCCACGGTGCTACTAGTGGGTCTGCAGGCTTGGCCTCTTAGAAGGCTCAAGTGATCTGCGCCAGTGGATGAGGACCGGTCCAAGGATCTGGTCCGCGGGAAGGGGACCCCAGATCCGCGAATCAATGCATGCGGCCGCGTCGCCGAGCAGATAATAGTGGCCTGCCGGGATGGGTGCAAGCGCAGCGTGTGGGTCTGGAGCCGTGGCGTACGGCAGGGTCACACTGGGCGCGGGATCGCCAGGGAGCGCTGCTACCCGCTTTATTACCCAGGGTGTCGTGGGTCGACCGCAGTCATCGAAGGGGTCCTCGGATGACGAATCCGAGGACCCGGGGGACCGGGCGACAACCACGGTACCCTTGCGGACAAGCCGAGATCCTGTCCGAACAGCGAGTGCCCTGTCGCCATCACTCATGGTGGGCAGCATGCTGTCGCCTTGGACTTCCACGAGAAGGACGAAACGCCTGGCGGCAACGAGGCTAATGGTGAGCACGCTGATTGCAAGGAGCCTGGCCCGGGCACCGCGAGTCGGCACATGCAGAGGTTATCACGTTCAGCGTTATCGCCGCTTCGGGTGAGTCCGTCTGCCCCAGCCGATGGGCGACCTCACCGTCCTGCTGGCTGCTAGTTGGCCCTTAGAGCCTCCGCTGGTCCCAGCCTGTACGCGAGAGAGATTGTTCCTGTCATCGCTCCCGCCGTGGTCACTAGCGCGACCGCGACGCTCAGCAGCGGGGCTATGACAGCCACCGGTAACGGAGCGCCGATCGCCACCCCCTCGATGGCCACCGCGGCCGCGGCGGCCAGTCCTCCTCCCAGGCCGAGCACCAATGCTTGGATGGCAACCACAGTCGTCACCGACCCTCTTGGCCAGCCCAGCGCTCTCAAGGTCGAGAACTCCACTTGCCGCTCAAGGTAGGCAAGCGTAAGCAACGTGGCCGAGGCAGCAGCGCCCGCCGCTGCCGCAATTACCACAAGTACGACATCCAACGGACCGACTTGGGATCCGAGGTAGTGACCTAGAGTGGTAGGCCCCAACTGGCCCGAGAAGCCTCCGACAACCAGGACGACACCGCCGACAAGCCCGGATCCGATGGCGCTCGAGCCTGCGCAGAACAGGGACTCGATCCGCCATGGGCCCAGAAGTTCTCGGACCGCCAGCGACCTTACTGAGCGCATCCGTACACGCCCCAGGGAACCACCGTGCCCAAGCGCCGACGCAGCCGACCCACGCGACGCGCCCAGAAGAGCCGGCAGGGGCGCAGCCAAGGACATCGCGATCACGAGCGGGACCACTAGCAGGAGGGGCCCAAGTGGAATTGCGGGGTCCAGGAGCCGGCTTACACCGACAGCGACGACCGCAGTGGCCACCCCGATGACAGCGCCGAGTAGGGCCATCTCAGTGAGGACCAGCCTGACCACCTTTCCCAGCGGCCAGCCGATCGCCCGTAGCATCGCGAACTCCTGGCTCCGGCGCCTGACGCCCAACTGTCCAACTACGCCGAGAAGGGCTAGTACCACCCCGAGAGTCAGAATAAACAGGATCAACGACTCGGTGTTCAAGCCGCGGAGAAAGGTGATCGCGGCGCTCTCCTTGCCCCAGTACTCGGTGACAGTGAGTAGTGGCTCGCCAAACTTTTGCTTGGGAAGGCTGATGCTGACGGGCAATGCCGACGAACCCTTCACTAGGCTAACGTCAAGGCCCGTCTTTTCGTGGATGGCCATCGCTACTCCTTCCAGTCTTGCTTGAGCCCCATTTGATGGTTTCTCGGTATCGGCAACCCGGACCCGGATCGCACTGATGAACGCTGCTCCCTGCCCTTGCGAGTAGTTGTCCGCGAAGAATTGTGCCCCAGCAAGGGTGGTAAGCATGAGCGGAGGACTAGTGATCAGCCCCGCAGGATTCCGAGTCGGCAGCAAGGGCTTGCCATCGGGCAAGACCGCCTCTGGTGGCGCATATGCGCTCAGACTCCCTCCCGCTAAGACATTGAATCCCTGGATCCGACTAGGGTCATACGCTCCGACTACGTGGAAGCCCCACACAAAGTTCGATGCGTTACGAGTTGAAACGGCTAAGGTCCGGAACCATGTGTCGTAGGCCTCAGGAGGGATGTCTGTCGTCGCGCAGCCAATGCAATTCGGGTTGGCCAATTCACTCGTTTGAGTCGGGACCGTGATGGCCTGCAGATGCGTTGGGACGACTCCGGCATACGTCACTGGACCGGGGACCGCGACATTGGGAAGGTCCGTCAAGAGAGCCCCGGACGAGTTGATCGCCTGAGCGTAGAGCGATTGAATGCTGGTCATGGTGTGGCTGACTGGCCGCCATGCCTTCACGGCAGACAAGCTCGAGCCTGCCAAGACCGCAGCCGGGTTGTTAGCAACCGATACGTTCATGCGCGCCGTCTCGGCGATGAACGAGCGCGTGCTGACTATAACCGGAACTTGCACTGAACCTGACGCTCCGGGCGTTAGAGTCTGTTCGGCCGCAGGCAGGAAGCTTCCTCTGACAATGGCGCCTTTGATTCCGGTGAGCTCGGCCTCGGCGGCGGGGTCGACGCCCGCCAGCATCACCCATATGGGGACGCTCAAGGAGGCTGAGTACTTCCCGGCTCTTGCGCCGTCGGGGCATGAACTCGCCGGGATGCATGATGCGGTCCCCGCGCTGCAGAACACACCGCCTCGATCGCACCCAGTGAACGACTCGCCGTCGTATGTCAACGTGGTGGTGAAACCTTGGTAGGTGATCGACCCTTTGGGAGCGATCACAAAGTATTGTGTCGTGGGGGGGTAGTGGGCCGCGCCGGCGTCGCCGGTCTCCGAAGTGGTCACTCGGAGCACCATCAGCGGCGACGCTCCTAATATCGCGGGCACGTTGGGAACCTCGTACGTAGCGTGAAAGGGAACATACCCGACTATGGCGATCGGAGCTGCCACCGTGACCCCGGGAATCTTCCGGATCGCGTTGAGCTGCTCGTTGGTGATCCCACCATTGATGCTGCTGATGAAGTTGGGACTGACGAGGCCCTGCTTCCGCTCCATTTTGCTTACGTCCCCGGGAGGACGGACCAACAGGTCATATGGCGTACTCCAAGCCTTGCCGATGTCCCCGGTGAGCACGGCCGTGGTGCCTGACGCGGTGCCAAGCAGGGCCACGTAGGCGAAGGCGGCCAAGATCAGCCCGAAGGAAACCAGGGCAGTGAGCCGCCACTGGCCGCGTAGCTCGTTTCCGGCTAAGCGCCACATTGCGACTGCCCCAACCCGCGCGCCGCGTTTGGACCGGCCACTACCCCGCTATGACCCGGCCGCCGGACATGCGCACCGTGCGGTCCATGGTCTCCGCCACGGCATTGTCGTGAGTGGCCACGATGAGGGTCAGCCCAAGGTCCTGGCGCAACTCCTCCAAGAACCTCAGCAACTCGCCCGTGGCCCCCACATCGAGATTACCGGTCGGCTCATCCGCGATTACAAGAGCAGGGCGTCCCAGAAGAGCTCTCGCAACTCCGACCCTTTGGCGCTCCCCACCGGAGAGCTTCGAAGGAGGGTGGCCCGCGCGCGCCTCAAGCCCCAGGACGGCCAGTAGGTCCCGGGCTCGAGGCTCGAGCTCCGACCGCTTCTCCCACGGCAATCGTGCCACGATCACATTCTCAAGAGCAGAGAGGCCGGCGAGAAGGTGAGGCTCCTGGAATACCAGCCCCAGGTTCTGGGCACGGAACTGTGTCAGATCGGACTCAGATAGACCCGTCAAGCTCTGATTGAGCACGACCACCTCTCCATCCGTGGCCCGGTCCAGGCCGGCGATCAGATTGAGAAGAGTGGTCTTCCCCGATCCCGACGGCCCCATGATGGCCACCGACTCGCCACGTTCGAAAGTCAGCGAGACGTCGCGAACTGCGGCAACCTCGATTCCAGCGTCATGGTAGAAGCGGCTGCTCGAGATCAGATCGACGGCCGACGCGGCGTAACCCTCCATTGGGGCTGAGTCTGGCACGCCAAGCCAAGACCGTCAATCACCTATCGGAGTGAGCACACCCTGACCAATGGTCGCCGGGTCTACCTGCTCGCCAAGGGCAGGCTCCTGAACCTGGCTGCTGCGGAGGGCCATCCGGCGGCGGTGAGTATCGGGGAAGTCGTAGTGGTTCGACCGAGTTCAGGATCTGGGGCGCGGCGCCCCTCGTTGGTGTTAAACAGTTTTACAGTCAGCCGCCGCGCGGCTGTTGCCCTGGCGTGGGAGGATGCCGCAGGGAAGGCAGATGGCATGTTCCAGGCGGAGGCCCCGATTTCGAGGGGCGACGCAGGGCAAGCCTGGCGGGCCGATCGTAGCCGAGCTACCTGGCAGCAGAGCCCGGGCGCAGCCCGAGAGCAGGTCGAGGTCCGGTTCCGATCATCGATCCTGTAGCTGGCGACCCTGGGGTGCGGGAAGGGATGCCCGGCGCGACAACGCCGGGGCGAAGGCTGGTGGAGCAAATTGGTCAACCTGCCCACGAGCTGGTCCTGGAGGGCGAGTCCCACCGCACTTGCCAGAATCGCGGAAGAGTCAAGTCATGAGCTCTTTGGATCCCCCCCGTTGGCGAGGGCTGGTGGAGCGCCTTCCCCACCCGCTTCCTGCCAGGGGCGGGTAGGAGCGCCAGGTGCCGGGCAAGAACCCTCTCCTGAAGTGGAGCGCCGGCCTGAGTTCAACCGCGATGGCCTATGGCCACGGGAACATACGTGCCTTGTCTAACTGGGCGACCAGGGCAGGGTCAGATTCAGGCGGACCCCGGAGGTGGCTGCAACAGCCCTGGTGCGGGCGGCTGCGGGCCGATCATCGCCGGAAGTTGCTGGCCGACCACGGTGA
>Ga0307373_10003834_pt1 | contig 25739 bp, 24 predicted proteins | sample OX2MG_FD_202534 | JGI IMG/M metagenome (GOLD analysis project Ga0307373, IMG submission 202534) | Soil microbial communities from Risofladan, Vaasa, Finland - OX-2 | ecosystem: Environmental > Terrestrial > Soil > Coastal area > Acid sulfate soil | place: Finland: Risofladan, Vaasa | collected...
AGGGCTTTGGCAAAACCCACTATGTGGCGACTAACCACACCGCCGAGGGTCGCGCCGAGAACCGGCGCGTCGAACTGGTGCCGGCCGACCAATAAGCCGCCGTCATCGGCCCCGGTGGCCTATGCAACCCGCCACGGCCGCAGCCCCTCATACGGGCTGCGGCCGTGCGCGATCCTCCCTCCCTCAATGGTAAAGAGCGGCCGCTATCGCAGGGCGATCGCCCTCCGGCCCGCATCACGCAAGACGACTCTTCACTCCAACCACTTCAACGCGGCTTCCCGCTAACGAAAATACCACTGGGGTAAAATGGCGAACCGAACCGGCGCGGCTAGTGCGACTATCGAGAGGCGAATACGCACCGGGATGAGCGTCGGCGCCCGCGCGATCGCGGGCGTGCTCGGCGCCGGCGCAATCGCGATCGCAGGCGTGCTCGCAATGCCGCGAAGCGGCTTCGCGCAGGGCGCATCCGGTGCGCCGCCGGCAGTTCATGAGGAGGCGATTCCGGCCGCCGGCGCGACCTCCTTATCGACGGCGCCGCCGTCCGGGAGCAGATCGTCGGCACCATCGGGCACGCCGGTCGCGGGAGCGCCCGCGACCATTTCGCCGACGGTGGTTGAAGCGCCCGCCCCGCGTTCAAAGCAGGCGCCTGCGAAGCGCCATGCGACCCATCATGTACGGCACAAGCCGCCGAGCTGGGTACTGCAATCCAAGGTGCAACTGACGATGGAGGCCGACCCGCGCTTCAAGAACGTGCGCGTGACGGTCACGCAGCCGGGCGTGATCGTGATCGAAGGCCAGGTCTTCGATCAGACGACGCAGGCGGCGGCCGGACAGACCGTGGCGAGCGTCGAAGGCGTCAAGCGGGTGATCAACGCACTGACCACGCAGACCCTGCATTGGCTCGACGAGCAGGTGCGCGTCAATGCCGCGCTGGCACAGGCCGGCTATACGCTGGTGAGCGTCAAGGTGATCGGCCAAACCGCCTATCTGAGCGGGCAGGTGTCCACCGACCTGGACAAGCAGAAGGTGGCGACAATCGTGCTCTCGACCGCGCCCGATCTGGAAATCGGCACCAACCTGATTACGACCACGCGCTAACCGCGCGCCGTTGCGAAGCCGTAGCGCCGGCACGCGCCGCGATCAACGGCCCGGCGGCCGCGCGATCGAGCCTGCGGCGTAGACTACGGCGGCGTATTGCGGCTCGTTGACGTTGACCGTCGGCGGACCGGCAAGCGTGTAGCTCCAGATCGCCTGCCCGTACTGCGCGGCGAGGTCGACGCGCGGATACCATTGCGCGTGCGCCATCTCGGCGCGGTGCCGCGCCGGCCGAATGGGACCTGCTGCCGCACGCGACGATCCTGAGGAATCTGTTTCCGAATACGGTTTTTGTTCCGCGGAGCGATCAGGTGGAGGTCTTTCGCATCTTCCCCTCGCCCGACCATCCGGGCGAATCGATAACCGAGATCAACCTGCTGGGGTCGGGCGCGGATTTGCCGGCGCGCTACGATCGGCGCTGGGACAGCGCGGACGGCAGCGGCTGGAGCAAGGTGATGGAACTGCTGGTCGGCGAGATTATCCAGCGAAATTTCGCCACGGGCATCCTGAACGAAGTGGTCTACGGACACTTCGAGCCGACACTGGAACACTTCCATCGATCAGTTCGCGAGGCGCTCAGCAAGTAGGCCCGCGCGCGCCGCCGCCTATCGGATGCCCGATGCGGTTGCATCGGCGCGCCCGATCGCGAAAATAGCTGGATGGCAAAACTGACAGCGATTGTCGGCAGCGTCACGCCGCCGGGGCGATTGCTCGCGGCAGTAACCGCGATGGTCGAACGGGCGCGCGCGGCCGATCCGGTTCTCGAGGCGAGCGTGAGCAATCTGGCCGACGTGCGGATCGCGTTCGCCGACGGGCGCGCGCCCGCCGCGTACGGCGACGACACGGCGGCGGTGGTCGATCGCGTGGCCGGCGCGGACCTCGTGATCTTCGCGACGCCGGTCTACCGCGCCTCGTTTACCGGCGCACTCAAGAACCTGATAGACCACCTGCCGGTCGAGGCGCTGATGGGCAAGCCGTGCGGAATCATCGCGATGGGCGCGACGGCGCATCATTTTTTGTCCGTCGAATGGCATCTGCGCGACGTGCTGACCTGGTTCGGCGCGATCGTCGCACCCACCGGGGTCTACCTCTCCGCCGCGGATTTCACCGACGGCGCGCTCAACGAGGGTGCCGCGGCGGAACTCGACCTGCTGGTCGATGCGTTGAGCAAACTGGGCACGATCGCGCCCGGCGGGGGACGTCCGCTCGGTCCGTTTCCGCTTGCGGCGCGCCGCCGCTGAGCATTGCGTCCGGAAAATCGCGGAGTAATTGCCGGTTTCAGCACCCGCGCGGACGAATTACTGGCGCAAGCGGCAAACAATCGCGCCCAAGGCGATCCGCGTTCGCATATCCTGACGGCCTATACGACAATTAGGCGCGAAATCGCACAGTTCAGTACTAATATGATTCTTTTAGGGCGCTTGATTGATGTATTTACTTTTAGTCGCCTTATTGCTCTGATAGTATAGCGCGGTGGCGGACCGCGCGCATTGGCCTATGACTCAATATCGCGTCAAGATCCAGGTCGTGACCTGGTATGAACTCATCGTACAGGCGGGCTCGCGCGACGAAGCGATCGCGAAGGCCGAATCGACGCGGCCCGCCCAGATCGAGGCCCGCGGTACCCGCATCGACCTTGAGACCGGCCTGGCCAATCCGGAATCGGTGGAGTTGATCGAACCCGTCTAGCGTCCGGCCGGGTCAAATCGAAAGTGGCTGCGTGCGCCCCACCCTCTCAGCGCCATCCACTAGCTCTTTTTTTCCATGTGCCCGCCGAATTCGTAGCGCATCGCAGAGAGGATCTTGTCCGCGAAATCGGCCTCGCCGCGTGAGCTGAAGCGCTCGAACAGCGCGGCGGTCAGGACGTGGGCGGGTACCGCCTCGTCGATTGCCGCTTCGATCGTCCAGCGCCCTTCGCCCGAGTCTGAGACCCGCCCTGCAAACTTCGTCAGATCGGGGTCGGCTTGCATCGCGGTCGCCGTCAGGTCGAGCAGCCATGACGCGATCACGCTGCCGCGCCGCCAGACCTCGGCGATATCATTCAGGTTGAAATCGTACTGGTAGAGCTCCGGATGGCGCAGCGGCGTGGTCTCGGCGTCGGCCGTATGCTGCTGCTTGCCGACGTTGGCATGGCGCAGGATGTTCATGCCCTCGGCGTAGGCGGCCATCAGGCCGTACTCGATCCCGTTGTGGACCATCTTGACGAAATGGCCCGCGCCGTTGGGGCCGCAATGCAGATAGCCGTGCTCGGCGGTACCGCCGGGAGATTTCTCGCGCCCGGGCGTACGCGGCGCCGAGTCCATCGGCGGCGCGAGCGTGGCGAAGATCGGATCGAGATGCTTGACGATCGCGGGCTCGCCGCCAATCATCTGGCAGAAGCCGCGCTCGAGCCCCCAGACCCCGCCGCTGGTCCCCGAATCGACGTAGTGCAGGCCCTTGGCCTTGAGCATCTCGGCCCGGCGGATATCATCGACGTAATAGGAATTGCCGCCGTCGACGATGATGTCGCCCGCGGCGAAGCGGCTTGCGAGATCGGCGACGGTCTCTTCGACTACCGCCGCCGGCACCATCATCCAGGCGACCCGTGGCGGCTTGAGCTTGGCGGCGAAGTCATCGAGCGAGGCGGCGCCGATCGCGCCTTCGCCGGCGAGGCTCTTGACCGCCGCGGGGCTCACGTCAAAGACCACGCATTCATGACCGCCGTGCAGCAGGCGCCGCACCATATTCGCACCCATCCGGCCGAGACCAACCATACCCATCTGCATTGGAATTGCTCCTTGCCTGAAGAACCGTCGCGGGCCGCATCGTCGCGCCGGGCGCTCTCGCATCCGGACGCCCGCGCACCCACCCTTTAATCTCTGCCCGAAAGCGGCGATGGAGTCCAAGCCCGCGCCGGGCGCATCGAGCGCCGCCACAACTACCATTCAGCCTTCTAATAATGTTATGGAAGATTAGGCTGGAAATTTTCAGGAAGCTTGCCGCGCTCGGCGGACGGAGAACTTTATGAAGTTTATGTACTTCTTTTTGCCCTCAATTCCAGGAACGATGGAGGAGCGCAAAGCGCTGCGCCCGATCGCGTCGCATCCCGACCGCTGGCAGCGAATGATCAGCGAGGTCACCGAAATCTCGCAGTTGTGCGAGGAGGTCGGCTTCGACGGGGTCTGTTTCCCCGAGCATCACCTGCACAGCGAAGGCATCGAGATGGGCAGCCTGCCGGTGCTCACCCAGCATGTGATTCACAATACCAAGCGGATCAAGGTCGGGCCGATCGGCTACGTGCTGCCCGGATGGAATCCGTTGCGCCTGGCGCTGGAAATCGCCTGGCTCGATCAGCTCACCCAGGGGCGCACGCTGGTCGGCTTCGCGCGCGGCTATCAGACCCGCTGGCTTAACCAGATGGCGCAGAAGATTCATGTCGGCGCCACCACCAGCGACAAGAGCGAAGGCGATCGGATCAACCGCGAGGCCTTCGAGGAGGTCTTCCGCTTCCTGAAGCTGGCCTGGGGCGACGAGCCGTTCCGCTTCAAGGGCAAGCACTACGAATATCCCTTTCCGCAGGAAGGCACGCCGTGGCCGGCGGGCGACTGGACGCGCGAATACGGCTTCCCGGGCGAGGTCGACGATCAAGGCCGCATCCAGATGATAAACGTCGTGCCCAAGCCCTTTCAGCGGCCGCATCCGACGCTGTTCCAGGCTTTTTCAGTCAGTGAGGAGACCGTCCGATGGTGCGCGCGCGAGGGCATCATCCCGACCATCCTGCTGCCGCATCCGCCGGTGGTGCGCAAATTCGCCGAGGCTTACCAGGAAGAATCGCGCAAGGCGGGCCGCAATTTAAAGCTTGGCGAAAGCATCGGGGTAGTGCACGCGGTCTACTTCGGCGAGAACAAGGCGCAGGCGCGCAAGCTCGGCGACGAGGGTGTCTGCGGCTTCGCGTTCAAACGTTTCTTCCACCAGTTCGGCTTTTCCGAAGCCTGGCGCGAAGAGGCCGACGAAGCCAAATATCCGACCGGCAAGGTGATGCTGCCCGAGTCCGAGGTCAACATCGAGCGCATGGAGCGCGTCAAGTTCGCCTATACGGGATCGGCGGCCGAGGTGCGCCAGGAATTCGCGGCGATGGTCGAGACCGTCAATCCGGAATGGTTTGTGTGGCAGGGCGACCAGGGCTTGCTGCCGCTCGAAGTGGTCAAGCAGCAAATCCGGACTTTTGGCAAGGAGCTGATCAACCGCTACAAATAGGCGGTGATATTAGCCAGAAGATAAGATCAGGGCGAGAGGGAGAATAAATAGCACGATGCCGGAGGCACCGAACCAGCAGCGATTTTCGCTGATCACTGACAAAAGCCTCGCCGACTTGCGCAAGCTGGTCGACGTTCCGATCGAGGATACGCTCGAGCCGTGGCTCCACGAAGCGAGCCGCGACAGCGTGCGCCACTGGGCACACGGCATCGGCGACGACAATCCGCTGTGGTGCGATCCGGCCTACGCCGCCAAAGCGCATTATGGACGGATCGCGGCGCCGCCGTCGTTCATTTTCCCGCTCAACCGGGTCTTCAGCGGCTACGTCGGCGGACTGCCCGGCGTGCATGCGATGTTCGCCGGCATCGACGTGATCTGGCATCAGCCTATGCTACTCGGCGACGAGTTCACGACCAAGGTCCGGCTCAAGGATCTAATCGCGCATGAGACGCGCTTTGCCGGCCGTTCGATTCAGCAGATCTATCGTTGCGAGTTTTACAATCAGCGCGGCGAACTGGCCGCCGAGGGCGATAGCTGGTGCTTCCGCACCGAACGCGACACGGCGCGCGAGCGTGGCACCAAGTACAGCGCGGTCAGAGCCAAGCCTCCGGTGCACTATTCGCGCGAGGACCTGGCCAAGATTTTCGCGTTGTACGAGGCCGAAGAGGTGCGCGGAGCCAAGCCGCGCTACGCCCAGGACGTCGCGGTGGGCGACAAGCTGCCGACGATGGTCAAGGGACCGATGACCGCGACCGGCTTCATCGCCTTCGCGCAGGGCTGGGGCGGGCTCTATATCCGTGCCAACAAGCTCGCCTGGCGCCAGTTGCAAAAGCATCCGGGGCTTGGCATCGCCAACAAGTTCGGCATCCCGGACGTGCCCGAGCGGGTCCATTGGGAAGACGACCTTGCGGCTCTGGTCGGAACACCGGCGGCCTATGATTACGGTCCGGAGCGCTGCTCGTGGATGACCCATCATCTGACCAATTGGATGGGTGACACCGGGTTTCTCAAGCATATCGCGGTCGAGATCCGCCGCCACAATCCGGTCGGCGATACCATCTATATCACCGGCGAAGTGACCCGCCGCTACAGCGAAGGCGGAACACATTACGCCGAGATTACGCAGACCGCGACGCAGCAGGACGGCGAGTTGTCGGTCCGCGCGAAGGGTATCGTGCGGCTGCCGTCGAAGCCCTGATCGCCGCGACCGGCCGCGTCCCGGCGGATTGCGATTCCCGCTCCAGCGGACCAACGAAAAGACGCGCCGGACCCATCTGGGTCCGGCGCGTCCGCCGGTGATGCGGCCCGCTTTCCAGCCAGCCGGAAGTTAGTAGTTAAACTCGATATTGGCGAAGATCGCGTGCGTGTCATGCGGCACCGCGTCGGGGATCGTCGCGCCAGTACCCTTCGGCGGAACTACACCAAAGCTCTTCGCATAGGCGGTCGGGAAACCGAACTGACTATGATAAAAGAGCAGATTCTGGCTATCGACCGCGAAGCGCAGGAATTCATTGTACTGATAGCTCACACCGACGACGAAACGCTGAAAGTCCAGCGGGTTCAGCTTGACCTTGTCGTTCGGATGAAACTCCTCGAACATTCCAAACGCGGTGAGCTTGGTTCCCGCGAAGTGATAATGGCCAAAGAAGTCATAGCCTACCTGGCGGCTCTGGCCGTTGTTCTGCAATCCAATCGCGAGGGCGCTGAACGGCGCATATGGCGTGGTGCCCAAGCCGAAGGCGTCGGCCGGACCGCTGCCCGAAAACAGGTTGCCCGCGGAAAACGCGTTCCTGCCGTAATCAAACTCGCCCGCGATCCCCCATTGCTCAGTCGTATAGTGCACCAGCGCGGCGATTCGCTCGATGCTCCCATTGCTGCCCTTGAGCGCAGCCGGAAGATTAGCGAGATCGGGCGTGGTATTGCCGTAGCCGTAATCATAGAAACCGGTCAATCCAAGACCTTGAAAGCGCCAGTTGGCGCCGAACGGAAAGGCCGTCAGGCGCGCCATCACCTGTTTCGTATTGGTCTGCTCGAGCGCGTGGAAGCTGGCGTTGTCGAAAGCTCCGACATCGTAGTCGAGATAGGTCTTTTCGCCGCCAAACTTCACCGGACCCTGCATGGAAACTCCGGCCTGGCTTGAAGACAGGCTCAGGTAGTTCCAGGGCGTCAGGTTGACATAGCGATAGTTGTAGAGGTCTTCCTCCCAGCCGACCAGCGGATTAGCCTGTTGGCCAAGCGTAATCGTATCGCCCTTGAGCGCCGGAATTCCGCTGAACAGATTGCCATACTGAAGATAGGCGTACTTCACCCGCAGGCCCAGATTGCCGTCCAGGCTGGTGCCGATAGCGCCCGCTTTGCCGTATTTATCGTTGGCTCCGCCAATCGTCCGGTAGAGGTTGGGCGTGAATCTGAAAGTCCAATCCTTCGTCGGAAAGAAGAACACGTTCAAATAGGTGCGCGTAATGTCGAACGAGTTGTACATCTCGTTACCGGGGCCGGGCGGATTGAGCTGGGTGAGGAATTGCGGACCGAAACCCGTGTGGGTATACAATGAGTAATCGCCATAGAACAGAGCGCCGACGCGGATTTTATCCTGAAAACCGCCCATGTAGCTGCTCCAGGCCGGTTTCATTTCGCCGACCTGTTTTTCCAGGGCCAGGTTGTCGGCGTTCTCTTGCGCCCGGGTCTCGGCGACCGCCGCGCGCACCTTGTCCTCGGTACGCTGTTCGACCTGTTGTTCGATTTGGGCCGGGTCGGCGCCAAACGACATCGCGACGCGGCCGCGTCCGGGCCGCACGAAGACCTGCCCGGTCTTCTGATCAACCCACAGCGTGGTCGCCCTGGGTGCCGTATAGTCCTGTGCCAGAAGAGGCCGCGCGCTGCCCATCAGTGCGAGGCCGCCGAGCGCGGCCAGGGCCAGTTTCCATCTGCCTTTCATCGAAACTCCTCCCATCAAGTGCCGGAATAATTGTGCGATTTGAATTGACGGCGTCGCCGGTTTACGGCTTCGGACGCGGCGGATTGCCTTCCCGGATGTCGGCGAGCTGGAAGGACGTATAGATCTTGCCGCCGCAGGCGTACTTCGTGGGCGAGCCGATGCCCGCGATGGCGCAGTCGGCGACGCGCGGCAACGGCCCGTGGTCCGACAGCGGATTGCTCGAGCATCCGGCGAGCGCCAGCGACGCGAGCGCGGCTGTGCAGATACTCATTCGGAATGAGCGTTTACTCAGTCTGGGTTTCATGCAATTTACCTGTGAGGTTTGCGCTAGTTAGTGGTGATTTCGCTGATTTGCTTTAGCTCTTTCTGAACGACCTCGGCCGGCAGCGGCGCGTAGAACAGCGGCGCGGCGTACTTCTGTCCGTCGGTCAATGCCCATTTGAGGAATTTGACGATCGCCGCCGACTTCGCCTTATCGGTCTCTTTGCTGTAAACCAGCAACCAGGTGAAAGAGGATATGGGATAGGTATCCGCGCCCGGCGCATTGGTGATTGAAACGCGGAAGTCTGCCGGCATGTTGGCAGCCGCGCCGGCGGCCGCCGCGGTCACGCCGCCCAGGCTCGGCACGATCCACTTGCCGTCGGCGTTCCGCACTGTGGCAAACGAGATCTTGTTAGCCAGCGCGTAGGTCAATTCGCAGTAGCCCATTGCGCCCGGAGTTTGCTGCACCAGTCCGGTAACGCCTTCGCTGCCCTTGCCGCCGAGTCCGACCGGCCATTTGAGCGACGTGCCCTTGCCGACCTTGGCCGCCCACTCCGGACTGACTTTGCTCAGATAGTCAGAGTAGATAAACGACGTGCCGCTGCCGTCGGAACGATGGACGGTGACGATCGGTTCGTCGGGGAAGTTCACTCCGGGATTCAATTTGGTAATCGCCGGGTCGGTCCATTTGACTATATTGCCCAGATAGATATCGGCGATTACCGGACCCGTCAGCCGGACCGGAGTAGTGATGCCAGGCAGGTCATACATCAGCACGACCGCACCCATCACCGATGGAAAATGCAGGACCGGCCCGGGCATCATGGCGGTCTGCTTGGCATTCAACGGGGCGTCGCTCGCACCGATATCGACGGTCTGGTTGCGCAGCATCATGATGCCGCCGCCGGAACCGATCGATTGGTAATTGAAGCGGACGCTCGGATCGACCGTGGTATAGGTGTCGAACCATTTCGAGTAGATTGGGTAGCCGAAGGTCGAGCCCGCCCCATTGATGAGCATCTGGCTTCGCGCCGTTCCCGCGACCAGCGGCATCAGCATCAAGCCCATCAGCACCGCCAACAGTCCGTTTCCCTTGCGCATCTGTCCTCCTCTTGAGAGGTCGGTTGAAACCTCTTGAGTAAACATAGGCAGGGTTTGTTACGCGCGGATTAGGTCGTGGTTACCGTGCCGCTAATTTGACCGGCACCGGGCGCCGCAATTCACAGCCGCGTCGAGGGCCACGGAGGGCCCATCACAGGCATTTGGCGCGGAGGGATTTGCACCCCCAGACGGGCGAAAGAGCCCATTTTTATTCGGCTAATTCTGGGCAGCTATACTTTGGCGGCCCCGTCGAATAAGATGAGAATGCTCGCCCTTGGACATATCCACTACTGAGCCCATGCTGGTCGACCGCCGGAATGGTCCGAATCGTCGTGAGTCAGACAGGAGAGCATTAGATGCCTAAGATGTATGTTGGCAACCTCGCCACCTCGGTTACGAGCCACGATTTGCAGACCCATTTCGCTCGCGCCGGCGAGGTGCGAGGGGCTTTGGCGGTCAGCGACAAGGCCTCGGGACTGTGCCGGGGCTTCGGAGTCGTCGAGATGGCGGAGCTGTCGGATGTGGCGGTAGCCTTCAGCCTGCTCAGCAATACGGTGCTAAACGGACAAAAGATCACGATAGAACCGGAGCCGTCGCTCAGAAACGGCAAAGCCCGCAATAAAGTAGTGGAACGTTAACGGCGCGATTCTCCGCGCTCGCATGCAACTCGTAGCGGTCGGCCGCAAGGAAGAAAATATTGACCCAATCGATCGGTAAGCCCACGTGGCATTCCCATGACTTCAAGGTCAAGATGCTCGATTGGTCTTCGGCGCGCGGGTCGCGCCTGCGCTATACGTGCCGTCTCTGTAGCCGCAAATTCTGTCATTTTACCGTACAAAGCCAGGGACCTTGGGCGGTTGACGGCGAGAGCCGCGCGCTTGAGAGCGCAGTCAGCGATCGCTGGCTGACGGAGACCTGCCCGCGCGGCCTGGTGGCGGGCGACGAAGCGGACCGCATGCGCCTGCGCGAGCCGTTGCATTAGGCCAGCGGGGGAAATCGCCGCCGCCTCATCGTGATTGCGATGCGGGATTCCGGCGCGCTGAGCCGCCCCGCACTTTCGCGCCGGTCCGCGGCGCGGAATTGCGGCGATGCACGGGAAGGCTATTGCGCTCCTCCTGACCACCCTATATGCTTTCGACGTTAGCCAATCATGGCTGCAAGCGCGCGTCGGATTCCGTGACGCGATTTCCCGTCTAAACCAGAACCATTCGTTTGGCCTTAAGCGCCGGACTCGAATCCGCTGGCTCTGAACATGGAGTTTCTTTGTCCTTTTCCACACTTGGCCTATCACCTCAAACCCTCAAAGCGATCAGCGATCGCGGACACGAACAGCCGACCCCGATACAATCTGGCGCAATTCCAAGCGCCCTGACCGGACGCGATCTGGTGGCGACCGCCGGCACCGGCAGCGGCAAGACGGTGGCCTTTCTGCTGCCGATGCTCGAGCGTCTGCATACGATCAAGGCGGCCGGAGTCAGCGCGCTTATCCTGGCGCCGACCCGCGAGCTGGCGGCGCAAATCGCGCGCGAATTTCAACTGCTGACCCGCAACACGCGCCTGGCCGCGGTGGTGGTTGTCGGCGGCGAATCGATGGGCCGCCAGATCAGCGATCTGCGCCGCGGCGCGCAGGTTATCGTGGCCTGCCCGGGACGCCTCAATGACCATCTCGAGCGCGGCACGGTGCGGCTCGATCGCATCGAGCTGGTCGTGATCGACGAAGCCGATCGGATGCTCGACATGGGCTTTCTGCCCCAACTGCGCAAGATCATGCGTGCGGTCACCAAGCCGCATCAGACGCTGATGTTCTCGGCGACGATGGAAGTCGGCGTCGAGCAGGTCGCGCGCGAATTCCTGCGCAATCCCGAGCGCGTGACCGTCGGCTCGGTGGCGGCACCGCCGTCGACCATTCGGCAATCGGTTTATCCGGTCAAAACCGAAAGCAAGGGTCCGATGCTGCTCGAGCTGCTGGGTAGCGCCGAAGTCGAAAGCGCGATCGTTTTCACCCGCACCAAGAGCCGCGCCGATCGCGTGGCCAAGCTGCTGGTGCGCAGCGGCATCATGGCCGTGGCGATTCACGGCGACCGATCGCAAAGCCAGCGCAACGCGGCACTGGCGGGCTTTCGCCGGGGCACCTACCGCGTGATGGTCGCAACCGATATCGCGGCGCGCGGACTCGATATCCAAGACGTTTCGCACGTCATCAACTTCGACCTGCCCGACGTGCCCGACACCTACATCCATCGTATCGGCCGCACTGCGCGGATGGGCAAGGCGGGCGCGGCATTGACGCTGGTGGCGCCGGACGAGCGGCAAGCGCTGGCTGAAATCGAGCGCCTGCTGGGCCGCAAGCTCGAGCGCGCGCGGGTGGCCGGCTTCGAGTTGCCGGAGCTAGGATCGGCGAAATCGTCGACCGGCTCGCGCCCGGTGGTCTACAACCGCCGTCCGCAAAATCGCCGCCGCGCCGGCTGAGGCTCAGCGGCGGACACCTGAACAGCGGCACGGCAAGTGACTTGGTTACATCGGGAACACTTGATCGGTCCGCCGAATTGGATAACGCTAAGACTAAAGTTGGATTGATTCCGCCGGGCGTCGCTTCAAATGGACCGGCCGCCCGGCGAATTCTAATCGCTGGGCGGCCACTAAGCGACCGATGTGCCGTAAGCGGGCATCCGTGATCGGGACTGTCCTCCGGCACAAAAGATTGGTAAGCGATGGCGGTGGCGATGCGGGAAAAAACCTACCGACTCTACCTGGACTACCTCGAAACGGCTGAAACCAAGCGCCGGTGGAATATCTTCAATGATATTCCATGGGACGAGCTCGATCTTGCCAAAACCACGCCGACGACCGCGGCGAGCGTCGAGATATTCTGCGCGGAAGAGATGTACCTGCCCGATTACAGCGTCAATGGGCTCGCGCTGGTGCGCGATTCGTTCGGACCGGCGTGGTTCCAGGCCGCCTGGGCCTTTGAGGAGTCGCGCCACGGGCTGGTCTTTCGCGAATATCTAACGCGCTCGGGCCTGCGCACGGAGGCGGAGTTCGCCATCCTCGAGGCGGAGACCTTCGCCAAGGTGTGGAAGCTGCCCTTCGCCACGACGCGCCAGATGGCCTGTTACGGCGCGCTGCAGGAGGGCGCCACGTTCGTCGCCTACCGGGCGCAGCGCCAGCAGGCGCGCGCGGCTGGCGACACGGTGCGCGAGGCGATCTTCCATCTGGTGGGCCGCGACGAGGCCGCGCACGGCGGCTTCTATCGCTCGATGGTTGAGCTCGAACTGGCCGAGGATCGTGCCGGTACGGTCGACGATCTGGCTTTCGTCCTGGCTAACTTCAAGATGCCGGGCGACGGGCTTATCGCGGACTATCACGCGCGGCTACAGGCCACCGGCGCCGGTATCAGCCCGCGGGTCTTTATGCAGCGCGTGGTCCTGCCCCTGCTGACCACGCTCGGCACCACGCGCGACGAACTGCGGCTCGCGCAGATCCGGCTCCGCCCCGCGGCGTAATCTCCCAACTATCACGAACCATTCGCGGGGCGCGCGGCGGGATTGAGCCTCGGCGAGGCTTCACGCAGACCGCGGCGGGACGGGCCGGCGGCGAGCCGATTCAGCGGTTGCGATGGTCGCGCTGTTGGCCGGGGGCGGTCGGATGCGGATAGGGATGGAAGCTGCGGCTCACGTCGCCAAACGAAATCGCCGCGGCGCGCCCGGCGGCTTCTCTATAGATCGCCAGGACCCGGTCTTCGGCGGCGTAGTCGAACGGATCGCGCAGGCGCTGCTCGAGGTCGCCGCCGCGTTCGGGCTGATGCGCCACGTACCATGCGGCGGTTTTGGCCAGCGCGGCTTCGGCTGAAATCACGTCGCGGTAGCCCAGTTCGGTTTTGATTTTGCCCAGGTCCACCATGCAATGATCGGTCGTGCCGGCCAGCACCAGAGCGCGCGCCGAGGTGCCGAACGTGTCGGGCATACCGATAATCTCCCACTTGTGATTCAGGGAACGCGCAATTACCTCGACCAACTGGCGAATAGTCAGTTGATAGTCATCGCCGCAATTGTAGATCTGGCCGGCCGCCACGCTGTGCTTATCGATCGCGAGCATCACCGCGTGCGCCAGGTTCTCCGCATAGCCGTGGGTGATCAGGCTGAGACCGCCGTCGGGCACGAAGATATACGGACGCTGGTCGAGCACGCGCCTGATCACGCACCATTCGCGCGGCAGCAGTTGGTACGGCCCATAGACGTAGGGATAACGGAAGACCACGCCGCGCGGATGGGAGGCGAGCACCGCCGTCTCGGTACTGACTATCTTGAAGCAAAACGGCTGCTCGGCTTCGCTGGCGACCAGCGGCGCGTCCTCGGATACGGGGGTTTTCATCCCACGGGGGAAATTCGCCGCCGGATCGAAGTAGCCGCGATAGACCGGGACTCCCCCGACCGCGATGAAGCATGGCGTGCGTCCGGCCAGCGCCTCGGCCAGGATCCGGATACGGCCGTAGGTCGCGATGACCACGTCGAAGTTGCGCCCGGCGAGCGCGCTGTCGATGGTCTCGCGGAAATGCGGGTCGCCGTGGATATGCTCGACGTCGGGCGGAATCTCGGGAATTTCGTGGGTTCCGCGATGAAAAATCGTCACCGTGTAGCCGCGTTGCTGCAGCCCATTTACCAGGAACGGACCGCTCGGACCCGTGCCGCCGACAATAAGCGCCTTCATCCTTTCCAGTTAACTCCCCGGCGATGCTCGCGAACATTACTGCGCGGATAACTCACGTGCGCAGACTGCTTGGATGCGCTGATAACTTGCGGCGCCGATCGTGTCAATCGCCGCCACACCGTTGCGCCGCTTCGGGACAGCGCCATCGGGCGTGCGAATCGGCCACGCGCCCCATCATAGCCGCGGAATCACGCTCTCGCCGAAAGTGCGAATAGCCTGTAGAGCCTTTTCGTGTGATGGGCCTCCGGGCTGGCGGATTCTGAGTATCAGGTAGTCGGGACGGATCGCCTCTTTCCACATCTGGAGCTGATCCAGACAATCCTTGGGCGAGCCGACGATCAGGCGATCGCGCGCGGCGACCTTGAAGGTAAAGTCCTCCATGCGTTTCACGTCCTTGACGTAATCGTCGGTCACGTAGGCGCCGTACTTGAAATAGAATCGATGCGTGACCATCGTTGGTTCGCTCGCGGCCTCAGCGGCGGCCATGCTGTCGGCGATTACCGCGTCGCGCATCAGGCAGATATAGGGCTTGCGGCCGAGCTTCGCACTCTCGGCGCGATAGCGATCGGCGAAGCCCTTGATCACCGGCAGCGACTGCACCGGATCGGCGATCCACCCGTCGGCGAGGCGGGCGGCGCGGCGCAGTCCGGGCGGCGTCCACGAGGCCATCCAGACCGGCGGCCCGCCCGCGCGAAACGGCGGCGGCGTGACCAGCGTCTCCTTGAGCTTGAAATGGGTGCCGTCGAACGAGAAGCGATCGCTCTGCCAACTGCGGCGCAGAATCTCGAGCGCCTCTTCGGTGCGCCGCGCGCGGGATTCGATCGGGACTTCAAACGCGTCGAAATCATGCTGCTGATAGCCCACGCCGATACTCAGAATGAGGCGGCCGCGCGTCGCCTGATCGACCACCGCGCAATCCTCGGCCACGCGCACCGGATGATAGAGCGGCAGCAACAGCACGCAGGTGCCGACCTTGATTCGCTGGGTGCGCATGCCGATCAGTCCGGCCATCAGGAGCGGATTGGGCAGGTAGCCGTCCTCCTGCTGGTGATGCTCGGTGATGAAGCATCCGTCCCATCCGCTGGTCTCGGCGGCCTGGGCCTCGGCGATCATCTCATCGATGACCCGCGCCATATTCTTTCCGGCGGGCGGGTCCTGGGTGCAGGGCAGATATCCAACAGGAAGCATCGTCAGTCTCCCGAAATAAAATGCGCGGATGGTGGAAATCGCGCTTTACGGTTATCGCAAACCGCGCCGCCGGCGTCTATCGCATTGATGCGCGCTTACGAAGTTGGCGGGCGCATCGCGCGGCGGACTCGATTGGGCGGCGCGGGTTAACCTTGACGATCGCGAAGTGAAAGTGGTTTGTTGGCCGAAGCCTGGGTAATCGACCTGACATCGGAATGCCGCGCGAAGGCCCTTGGGCAATGCGGCGGCGGTGGTCGGACCCCGGTACCAATCAGCCGAGCGGAGGCGGAGAGCATCATGGCGACAATGCGGGGCGAAGAGATAATCGCTCATTGCTTCAAGAAAGAGGGCGTCGACACGATATTTTTCATGATGGGCGGACCGACCGGCGGCACCGCGGGCGCCTGCCTGGACCTCGGCATGAAGGGCATTTACGTGCGCCATGAGCAGGCCGCCGCGATGATGGCGCACGCCTACTCGCGAATTACCGGCAAGCCCGGCATCTGTATCGCGCCGATGGGCCCCGGAGTCGCCAACCTGGTGACCGGTCTGGCCAACGCGTGGGCCGACTCGTCGCCGGTGATCGCGATTGGCGGCGCGTCACCGATGCGCGGGACGACGCTGGACACCTTCCAGGAGATGGACCAGATGCCGATGATGAAGCCGATCGTCAAGGCGGCGTATCACGTCGACCTCGGCTATCGCATCCCGGAGTACATCAGCATCGCGTTCCGCGAGGCGCTCGACGGCAAGCGCGGTCCGGTCTACCTCGATCTGCCGGGCGACATTCTCTCGGGCAAGGTCGATGAGGAAAAGATTCATTGGGTCGAACCGGCGCACAATGCGGCACGGCCGGCCGGCGATCCGGCGATGGTGCGCAAGGCAATCGAACTGCTGGCCGCCGCGCGCAAGCCGATGGTGATCACCGGGAGCGGCGTGATCTGGTCGCGCGCCGACGCGGCCCTGCGCGCCTTCATCGACGCCACCGGTATCCCGTTTTACACGACTCCGCAGGGGCGCGGCGTGATCCCGGAAGATCATCCGCGATCATTTCCAGCCGCGCGATCGACGGCGTTTCGCGAAGCCGACGTGGTGATGGTGGTCGGAGCGCGCGCGAACTCGATGCTGTCATTTCTGCGCGCGCCGCGTTTTTCACCCGACGCAAAATTCATCAACATCAATCTCGACGGCAAGGAGATCGGCCACAACCGCGCGGCCGAGGTCGGGATAATCGGCGACGCGCGCATGGTCCTGGAGCAACTCACGGCCGAAGCCAAGGGTCGCTTTACGCCGGGCGAAGAGAGCGTATGGGCCGCGCAGCTTGCGGCGAAGCATCGCACGAATCTCGAGCGCAACGCGCCGCTGATGCATTCCGATAAGCTGCCGATTCATCCGCTGCGCCTGTGCAACGAGGTCAAGGACGTCATCTCGCGCGACACGATCCTGGTGGTCGACGGCCACGAGATCCTCAACTTCGCGCGCCAATCGATTCCGATCTATGAAGCGGGCAGCAGCCTCAACGCCGGTCCGCACGGATGCATGGGTGTGGGTATTCCGTTCGGCATCGGCGCGAAGGCGGCGGCGCCGGATCGGCCGGTGATGGTGCTGAGCGGTGACGGCGCGTTTGGCTGGAACGGGATGGAGATGGACACAGCGATTCGGCACAAGTTGCCGATCGTGGTGGTGGTCTCGAATAACGGCGGCTTCACTTCGCGGCAGACCGGCGGCACCGTGGGCCGCGACCTGGGCTATCAGCGTTACGACAAGCTGGTCGAGGCGCTGGGCGGCTACGGCGAATTCGTCGAAAAGCCGAACGAGATTCGGCCGGCGATCGAGCGGGCAATCAAGAGCGGGCAGCCGGCGCTGGTCAACGTCTGCACCGACCCGGACGCGCAGGCGACCACCGATATGGGGTTCGCGGGCTACTGAGTAATTGGATAGTATTTGCCGAGGGTATATCTACCATATAAGTCGGCATGCGCATGGAAACGATGAGGAAACCACTTCTTCACACGAAAGAGTTCGAGGAATTCGCTTCTCGGTTTTCCGAGAATGCGCTGGCGCTTATATATGTCCACAATAACCCGCACCCTCAACGCGGATATTCCCGCAAGTACGCTTTTGATGGCAAGCCGGTGAACTCCGTCAAGGATATGCCAAAGACCGCGGCGGCAAAGTTGTTGAGGCAAGTGAAGAAATTAGAGGAACAACTAACTGCTCGGCTTTCGGGTGCGACTGGGTAATCGGGCGCGCGGCAGGCACGGTCCGAGGCAGACGGATACGTCAGTGGATGAGAACGATCGCCACGCACAGCGGGGCATCAAAGCAGTCGCTCAATGGACTGCGATCGTAATCGCCCTTCTCGCCACGGCACCGGGATATGGCCAACAGGCACCGGCCGGCGCTGCGCAAAGCTCCACGGCCACGCCGGCTGAAAAACCTTCGCCAGCCATCTTCGTCACAAATCCCTCGGCCAATTCGCTCAGCGTTTTTCCCTTGGGCAGCAAGGGCAACGCTGCGTCGCGGTTCACGCGGACGATGCTGTCGAATCCGTCGGCTATCGCATATCACGCGGGCAAGCTATACGTGGCCAACGGGTCGGATGACTCGATCACGGTGTACCCGGCGAACGGCGGCCCCAGGCCAAATCCAATCATCACGATTAGCGGCGCAAAGACCAAACTCGTTAACCCGCAAGGTATTGCCGTTGATTCCGCGGGTAACATCTTTGTGGCCAATCAAGGCTCCGTGGATTTTGCTCCCGCGGGCGTCACGATTTATCGGGCCGGCGCTAACGGCGACGTCGCCCCAATCGCCCGCATCAGCGGCCCGACAACCGGCCTCGAGTCCCCGGTCGCTTTGGCCTTGGACGCGCGCGGCTTCATCTACGTTGCCAATCAAATCAACTCGCAGAAGACACCCGACCGCATCACGGTTTACGCTCCGCACAGCAACGGCAATGCCGCACCCATACGGATGATCGCGGGTCCAGCAACGGGGTTATCAAATCCTGGAGGAGTCGCCGTCGATTCCGTAGGCGATCTATTCGTAACCAGCGCCCAGAACGAGAAGCCGTATTGCTGCAGCGCCGCGGTATTGATTTACGCGCCGGGCGCCACCGGCAATGTCGCGCCGATTGCGTCGATCGACGGCGACTGCGGGAAGCTTTCCGCGACGGGCGCGATCGCGCTCGGCGCCAATGGCAATATTTACGTCACCGACCCCGCTGCTCCCATGCCTGAAGGCGTATTTGTCTTCACTCAGCAAGACCTGGGGACAAGAGCTGGAGTTCAAGGCGATCAGTTCAGCTTGAAACCAATCTTGACCTATTCCGCACATGGCTCGCCGACGATGATTCCGGCGGGCCCGCAATGCTTGACGCCGACCGCACGTATCACAGGGGACAAAACGCGCATCGACACACCGTCGGGAATTGCCGTGGATCCGGCGGGCAACATCTACGTCACGAACTCCGACACCGACAGCATCAATGTGTTCCCCGCCGGCGCCAACGGCAATGCGACACCATCGTACACGATGGAGAGTCCAACCGGCGTTGACGATGCTAACGCAGTAGCGATCGACTCGCACGGACAGATTTACGTGGCGAACGGCGGCGGCGAGATTCTGGAGCGACGCCTCCCCGACAATTCCGTGAGCATCTACCCGGCCGGCAGTTACGCCAACGTCGCGCCGATCGCGCGGATTGGGGGCCCCGCGGACGACTCGACCGAAAACGCGGACCAAACCGGCATCAGCGCGCCGCAAGCGATCGCGGTCGATTCTCATGGGAAAATCTTTGTCGCCAACAGAGAAGGCGGATCCTACGATCAAGGCAAAATCACCGTCTTTGTCGCCGGCAGCCACGGTGACGTAAGGCTGATCGCGACCATTGGCGGTACGCGGACCGGTGACAATACCGGGCTGAACGATCCGGTCGGGATGGCTATCGATGCCGCTGGCAACCTGTACGTCCTTAATCAAAGCGGCGGTCCTGACAAAGCCGGAAGCATCACCGTGTTCGCGCCGGACGCGAACGGAAACGTCGCGCCGCGGGCGGCGATCGCCAACGACGCCAAGGCCGGCCGCACACAGCTAAAGTGGCCGATGGGGTTGGCACTCGATGCCAGCGGCAATATGTACGTGACCAACCAGGCGGGCACTATCGCGGCGGGTCCCGATTCGGTAACGATTTATGCGGCCGGGAAATTCGGCAACGTGGCGCCGATCGGGATTATCACCGGATCGCACACCGGGCTAAAGCGACCACACGGCATCGGCATCGACGCGGAGGGTAAGATCTACGTCAGCAACGACGGCAGCGGAGGCGACATCAGCACGGACGACGGCAGCGACGACGGCGGCATCGACACCGTTACCGTGTACGCACCCGGCAGCCGCGGCGATGCCGCGCCGATCGCGACGATCAGCGGCTCGCTAACGGGCCTGAAGAAACCTGGCGGCCTCGCGGTCGGGCCCTGAGCGGACGCCTGAGTAATTGTGCAACTAAGCATTCACGCGACTGAGTAATCGGACAACGTCAGAGCGCGCCCTGGGTGCGGAGGACCGCGATATCCGACACGGTCAGGCCGGCCTGCGCGAGCACTTCGTCGGTGTGCTCACCGAGGCGCGGCGCGCCGCGCGAAAAGCCGGTGACACGATCCTTGCCGTCGGTGGCGACCGATACCGGATAGTGCAGATCGCGGCCGAGCTCGGGATGATGAATCGGCTGAAAAGTCCCGCGCGCCTGGAAATGCGGGTCGGCGATATTCTCCTCGGGATACCGGACGCTCGCCCATAGCAGACCCTTGGCCTGCGCGCGATGAAACACCTCTTCGGCGGTCATCGAGCCGACCAGCTTGTCGATCATCGCGCTGAAATGGGCCTGGGCCTCGGCGGGCGCGCGCTCGCGCAGCTCGCGGTACTCATCGGAATCGAGATCGTGCGCGACACCGGCCTCGTTGAGCATTTCAGTGATCACGCGCACGTCGCGCCCGCCCCAGAACAGGAACGCCTTGACGTAGCGCCCGTCTTTGGTGCGGCGCAGCCACGGCCGCGTGCGCCCCTCCGCCGCGTGGCGGCCGGTCTGCCGTTTCACCACCTCCCCATTGTATATATAGGTCGGCATCGCGACCTCGGTGCAGCTGCTTACCGCCTCATGAATCGACAGGTCGATACAATCTCCCTCGCCGGTGAGTTCGCGGAAATTGAGCGCCGCGGTAATCGCGATAACCGCGTACTCGCCCGCGATATGGTAGGCCTGCCACATCTCGGGCGCGATCGGCGCGGTGTCGTAGACGCCGTCGGGGCGCGCGTCGTAGCCGCACGAGGCCATCACGCCACCCAGGGCGAGATGAGTCAGATTAGTCATTGCGAGATCGCGGCTGGGCCCGTCGAGGCCAAACGGCGTGATCGTGCATACGATGAGCCGCGGATTCGCCAACTGCATCTCGCGATAGAAATCGAGCCGGCGGGCAACCGCGTCGGCCGTGCCGGAATCAATAATCACGTCGGCGCGCATCGCGAGGCGGCGCAGAGCGTCGCGCGCCGCCGGATGGTCAATCTCCAGGCGCACACTCTTCTTGCCCAGGTTGTAACGGCTGAAGCAGAGGCTATGCTCCGGGCCGCCGTCGGGAATGCTGAACGGACCGAGGCGGCGCGAATCCGAGCCGTGGCGCCCTTCGAGCTTGACGACCTCGGCGCCGAGCGAAGCGAGCAGCACGCCGGCAAACTCGCCCTGCTCGCTCCCGCATTCAATAACCACGGCCCCGTCGAGCGCATTACTCAGTAAACCCGCGGCATTCAAATTACCCACTCCTCGCGCAAGGTTGCGATCTCCTCGGGCCCAAGCCCAAGTACATCGCGATAGATATAGTCATTGTCCTCGCCCATCATCGGTGCGCCGCGATGCGGCAATCCACCGACATCGACCGGCATCCGGGCAAACTTCGCGGGGAAGCCCTCGATCGCCCAGGTGCCGATTTCGCTATGCGGCAGCGGAACGAAGTAGCCGCGGGCCTTGAGCTGCGGGTCGCGCTCGCAGCGATCGTCGGCCTTCTGCACGGCGGCCGCCGGCACGCCGCGGCGTTGCAGGCGATTCATCAGATCGTAGCGATCGGTACTCAAAGTCGCCTCGGCCATCAGGCGATCGAGTTCGTCCTCATGGGCCTTGCGGCCGGCGGCCAACGCGAAGCGTGCGTCCCTGGTCCACTCCGGGGCGCCAATCTCGGCGGCGAGCAACGCCCATTGCGCGTCGTTCTGAATAGCTATTGCGATCCATTCGTCAGTGCCGCGGCATGGATAGGCGCCGTGCGGCGCCCAATCCGCCGCGGGCATGCGATTGCCGTGGCGATCGGTTGGATTGCCTGAGACCTGCGCTTCGAGCGTCGCGGTACCCGAGACCATTATGCCGGCCTCGGTCTGCGACAGATCGAGATAGCATCCGCGGCCCGTCCGCCGCTTTCGATAGAGTGCGGCCAGGATCAGGATTGCGCCGTAATAGCCAGTCGAATGGTCGAGATATGAGTAGCCCCATCCGGCGGGCGGCATCGGCTCGGGAAAGCCCGACATGTGAGTCAGACCGGAGAGCGCCTGCGCCGTGGGACCGACGCTCAAATAGCCATTGTAGGTGCCGGACTTTCCCATCCCGGTGATCTGGGCATAGATGAGGCCGGGATTTATCTCACTCAGCGTCTCGTAGCCCAGCTCCCAGCGCTCCATCTGATTGGGGCTGTAGTTTTCGCATAGCACGGAGGCGCCCGCGACGAGCTTCTTGAACAGATCACGCCCCTGCGGCAGGTTCATGTTGAGCGTGACGCCGTACTTGCCGGCGTTGATATTGTTGAACAGGCCGCTGCGGTTGACGCTGTCGGCCTCGCCGCCGGGGGCGAGGGGGCGGACGCCTCGGAGCAGATCGAGCGCGCGCTGGTCGTGCCATTCGACGCGAATCACTTCGGCGCCCATCGTCGCGAGCATCCGCGTCGCGTTGGGACCGGCGACAATCTTGGTCAGGTCGATGACCCGCACGCCCTCGAGCGGTCGTCGTCGGGCCGATTCGGAATGTGCCATCGAAATATCGCCTCCTCGCGGGCGCCGCGCAGCCATCTGAATTTTCCGCCGATTCGGGACCATACGCCCGATGACGTTCGCGTACAAACGCCGACGCACCCGCGCCTGGTCGCGCGAGGGTGGGCGATCCGGGTAACCTGTCGGGGGACGCTGCGGAACGGACTAGCGGATCAGGCAGGCGGACTAGCGGTAAGATTTGCAAAGCGCCGCGGCGCAATGCGAATCTGGATCAGTATTCGATTCGGCGGGCGGACGGCGGCCGATTTCGCAAGGAGATTTTGTGCAACTCGTAGACCTATCATATAGTGGCAGCTTCGCGGCCGGATTTCCGCACGATTTTTTCACCTGGTTGCGCAAGGAGCAGCCGGTCTGGTGGCATGAACCGACCGCCAACACGCCGAGCGGCATCGGCTTCTGGGTGGTCAGCCGCTACGACGACGTCGTCGCCGTCTTCAAGGACGCCGAGACCTACTCGTCGGAACTCGGCGGCACGCAGATTTACGACGGCAAGGGCATGGGCTACCAGTTGAATCAGACCGACGACCCCAAGCATCGGCGGCTGCGAGCGCTGGTCAACAAGGGCTTCACGCCCCGGATGATTGGGCGGCTGGAGGACGATTTGCGCGAGCGCGGACGGCGGATCCTCGACCAGGTGCCGGCCGGCGCGACATTCAACTTCGTCCCGACGGTGGCGCGCGAGCTGCCGCTGCAGGCAATCTGCAGCGTGCTCGGTGTGCCGCAGGAAGATCGCGCCGAGTTGAGCGATATCGTCGATCTCGCGGTCGGCGCAGGTGGCGGCGAAACCATGGCGCCGGAATACCTGAAGCGCCTGAGCGCGTACGCCGACATGCTGGTCGAACGCAAACGGCGCGAACCGGCCGACGACATCCTGTCGGTGATCGTGCATGCGCAACTCGACGACGGATCGCCGCAACTCAACAATCGCGAGCTGCGCGCCTTCTTCAACCTGCTGTTCCCGGCCGGCGCGGAGACCACGCGCGGCGCGATCGCGGGGGGCCTGCTCGCGCTGATCGACAACCCGGCCGAGATGGAGCGGCTGCGCTCGGCTCCCGAGCTAATCCGGACCGCCACGGAAGAGATCGTGCGCTGGACCTCGCCCTCGGTCTACAAGCGGCGCACGACCACCCGCGAGGTCGAGCTGCGCGGGCAGACAATCGGCCAGGGGCAGAAGGTGACGGTGTGGGAGATGTCGGCAAATCGCGACGAGGAGGCCTTCGCCGATCCATTTCGCTTCGACGTCGGACGCGATCCGAACTACCATGTCGGGTTTGGACTAGGTACTCATTTCTGCCTCGGTGCGAACCTGGCGCGGCTCGAGATTCGCGTGATGTTCGAGGAGTTGCTCGCGCGGTATGCGCGCTTCGAGGTGCGCGGGCCGCTGGCGTGGACCAACAACAATCGCCTGTTGGGGCTGACGCATCTGATGCTCGAGGCATTCCCGCACTGACGGGACTGAGTAATGAAGGATCGCGCTGGCGCGCACGGACGCGTTGGCGGCGCGCGGCGCTATAGCGATGCAAGTCGCCCCCTTAGCTCAGATGGATAGAGCACAGGATTCCTAATCCTGGGGTCGGCAGTTCGAATCTGCCAGGGGGCGCCAGAAATTTTTGAGTCTTGTTCCGACGGCAAATGGCGAAGCCAGGGACACATCGCCGCGCGAGTGTATGAACTTGCCCCGAGTTGGTGGACACCCGGGTTAAGCTGCGAGCCGTTGATAGTTAGATCGTTCAAATTCGGCGGGACTGCGATAGCCGAGGGACGAATGGCGGCGGCGGCGGTCATGGAACAGTTCGAGATATTCAAAGATGGCGGTACGGGCCGCGGCGCGGGTTTGCCATTGAACTTGATAAACCAGTTCGAGCTTGAGGCTGGCAAAGAAGCTTTCGGCGACCGCGTTGTCCCAGCAATCGCCGCGCCGGCTCATACTGCCACGAAGACCGTGTTTGGCGAGTAGTTGCTAGTAATCCGCGCTCGCGTACTGACTACCGCGATCCGAATGGTGAATTAAGCCGCGTGGCGGACGGCGTTGCGCCAGGGCCATACGCAGCGCGTCCAACGCCAGCTTACGATCGATGCGCTCGCTCATCGACCAGCCCACCACCCGGCGCGAGAACAGGTCGATAATCACGGCCAGATAGAGCCAGCCTTGCGGGGTCCAAATATAGGTTATATCGGTCACCCACGCGGTGTTGGGCCGGGCCACGGCGAAGCGTCGCGCCAGCAGGTTGGGACAGACTGGCAGGCCATGGCGGGAATCCGTGGTCGTGCGATAGCGGCGCCGGGGCCGCGCCCGCAGTCCCTGAATGCGCATCAGCCGGGCGATGCGCTTGCGCCCGCTGCACGGACCGCGATCCCGCAGTTCCATCTGCACCCGCGGACTGCCGTAGCGGCCGTGGTGTTCGGCGTAGAACCCGGCCCGCGAGACCGCCAGCATCCGGCACATCAACGCTACTGGGAAACCGGCCTTCTCCGTGGCGATGAAAGCGAATCTCACACGCTCTCCCTGGCGCAGAAGGCCGTCGCTTTCCTAAGAAACTCGACTTCCCGAAGTTGCAGGAGCTTCTGTCAGGACGAGTCCAAGTTGAGCTGCGCGCCGGTGCAAGTTCCGGATGACCCGCCCGCGATAACACTCCTCGTAATAGTCGGCCCCCGGGTCCAGGTAGTCTCTGCCAAAGCGGATCGCGTTGTAGAAGAGCACGGCAAGCTTGCGTGCCGTAGCGGTTACCGCCTTAGCCTTGCCGGCGCGCGCCGCCAGACGCCGATAGAAAGCGCCGAGTGCGGTCCGCGTCCGGCCGACATTCACGGCGGCGATGCGCAGCAGGGTTGCCGCCCGGTTCGATGATCGGCGCGTCTTTGAACTAAGCAACTTGCCCCCGATACCTTGTTCCCCGGCGCAAGGCAGAGCCAGGACGCAAAGTGCTTCGAGGTGCGCCACTTCGTCAGGTCGTCGCCGCACTCGCCGACCAGGCGGAGCACGGTATAAGCACCCAGCCCGTGAATCTGCGTCAGGTCCCGACCGAGCAGCGTGGACAAGGCCATGCGTACGTCAAAGTGTGGTTCGTTGCGGCCGCCAGCGTCACGTCGCTTCGTCAAAGGCCCTTCGGCGGCCGAACGATCACGGTTG
>Ga0307373_10003835_pt1 | contig 25736 bp, 16 predicted proteins | sample OX2MG_FD_202534 | JGI IMG/M metagenome (GOLD analysis project Ga0307373, IMG submission 202534) | Soil microbial communities from Risofladan, Vaasa, Finland - OX-2 | ecosystem: Environmental > Terrestrial > Soil > Coastal area > Acid sulfate soil | place: Finland: Risofladan, Vaasa | collected...
CGTCGATCCGAAGAAGCCGGCGTCACCGAAGGTGAAGATGCCTCCGTCGGATGCGACCAGCCAGTAGCCGTGACCGTCGGGGGTGGCGGCCATGCCCACGATGGGGCGATTCAGCTTGGGCCGGGTCGAGCCGTAGGCGCCGGCATCCCCAAAGGCGAGGACGGTCCCATTGGACTCGACCAGCCAGTAGCCGGCGCCGTCGAGAGTGGAGGCCACTCCCACCACGGAAGAAGCCAGGTTCTTACCGGCTGTCGACCCATAGAACTTGGCGTCCCCGAAGTTGTAGACGTTCCCCTTGGCGCTGACCAGCCAGTAGCCGCCCTGGTCGGGAGTGGAAGCCACCCCGACGATCGTGGCGGCGGGGTGGTTACCTCGCTCCGACCCGTAGGACTTGTCCGAACCGAAGGCATAGACGCTCCCATCGCCCCCACCCAACACATAGCCCTGCGGGGCGGCCGTGGCCGCCGCGGCCGTGGCCGGCGGCGGATTCGACGCTCCGGTGGGATTGGACTCGTCCACCAGGGCGAAGGGCGTCCCTCCGGTGGCGCTGAGATCAGACACGGACGGACTGGAGGTGCCGTTGAGGGTCATGGTTATGCAGGCGGGAGGACCGGGCGTGTAGTCGGGGGCTGGATCACCGGTGACCGACTGCCAAGTGGACCCGTCCGGGCTCCACTCGATGACATCGGCACCGTTGAGGTTGCAGTCCTGGACCTGGATGGAGCTGAAGGAACTCCCGGGGGCCACGCTCAGGTTGAAGTACTCACCGCTGGGCGGATAGCCGGGCGGCCCGGCCGGGTCCGACGCGTACTGGGAGATGGTGAAGGAACCCTGGCCGAAGGCGGTCACGGAAGTGCCGGCGTTGGTGGCGCTGGCCGTGCCGCCGGCGCTATCGGAGGAGCTGCTGGCCGAACTGGTCGTTCCCGAGGGGGCGGCGGGCGGCGCCGGCGTCGGGTTGTATCCGAAGTAGGGCCCACCGGTGCCACTGGCACCGCCCGTGCCTCCCGATCCGCCGGTGCCGCCCGTGCCTCCCGATCCGCCGGAGGTGCCGGCCGTCGGCGTGGCCGAGGCCTCCTTGGACGGGGCCGAGGTGCCGGCCGAGTTAACGGCCTCGACCTCGTAGTAGTAGGTCGTGCCATTCACAGCGGAGGTGTCGGTGTAGCTCGTACCGCTGGGGGTGCCTATGGCCTTGAAGGACTCACCGCCCGAGGAGGTGCCGCGCAGGACCTGGTACCCGGTAATCGGTGACCCACCCGTATTGGCCGGGGCCGTCCAGGTCAGGCTGACCTGACTATCGCCGGCGGTAGCGGCCAGAGATGTCGGTGCACCCGGTGGACTGGTCGCCGCCGGGCACAGTGCGGGGGAAAGCACCGGGACCTGGTTGGGAACGGCGGGTCCGGCGTGGCCGGCACCGGCGCCGGCGCCGAGCGGGTTGGGAACAGCCGGAGTCATGTCCGCGGCTGGCAGCCGGGGTGGCGTGGTCGAGCCGAGTCCGGCCCCACTGGTGCCGTTACGGGACGATGCCAGCGACCGGACGGTGGCGGCCGGATCGGCCGATGTGGTCTGCGCCGCCGCGCCGACCCCGGAGGGCGGTTCCGGAACGGGACAGGACGCCGCCGTGGTGTCTCCCCCGCTCTTTGACAGGCCGCAATCCCCACCGACCGAATAGGTCTGGCCCGGGCCGCCGGCACCACCGCCGTTCAGCCAGGCCCCGACCGAGCCGGGCGAGCCGCCGGTCAGGGCGCCCGGGGCTCCGATGAAGACCAGGGCCTGGCCGGTGGTATTGGTCAGCGCCGCTCCCGGGGAGGGAGATCCGACGTCTTTGAGCGGTACCGATACCTCGATGACCGCCCCACCATCCCCGTTGGCATCCGGCACCACGCTGCCATTCAGGGAAGACGACGTGATGTTGAAGGTCCCGCCCGTCTGGTTCCCGTCGGCGTAGGACCACTGGCCGGCGGCGTCCACTTGGGCATCGGAGAAGTACGGAGTCCCCTTGTAGTCGAAGTCGGCGAAGTAGTCGATGGCCTCGCCCGGGGGCGGAATGGTGCTGGGGTAACTGGCCACGTGGAGGACGGTGACCAGGTTGTTGTTCGCTCCGATCCCCATGTCGCCCTCGCTCAGGTGGAGCTGGGACCAGGTGCCGGTGGGAATGACGTAGCTGTCGGTGGGCGAGCTGTTGGTCCACAGCGCCTGGCCGTTGGAGCACACGGTCGGAGCGGTGGTGCCGCCGCCGCCTCCGCCACTACCACTCGAAGCCGAGGGATTGACGGTGTACTCCGTTCCGGGCGCCTGGTAGCCGCAAGTGGTGGGCGGGGTGGTGGGCGGGGTGGTGATGGAGTCGGCCTGTTCGGCCGCCACGCCCCAGCTCCAGTTGGAGTTGGCCGACAGAGCGGTCAGCTGTGATCCGGCTATCGAGGGGGCGGAGATCTTCGATGCGGTGATGTAGGCGTCGTACACCGACTCCGGCACTTTGATGGTGATGGTGTTGGTGCTGGTGTCGAAGCTCCCGGTGATAGTGGGGTCGGTGCTCGAGCTGTCCACCGCCGTGGGGAAGGTACCGGGGCCGCCCTGGGTGGCGAAGGAGAAGACGGGTGAGGCCGTCGGATCGGCGTTGGGGGGGACGTTCTGGTCCAGGGTCTGGCGGGCGGCCAGGAGGGCATAGCCGGAACCGCCGATATTGAAGTTGACCTCGAAGAGATCACCCAGTGCGCCGGCTGCACCCTGGCGAGGGTCAGAGGCGAGTCCCTGGACCTTGATGGTGGCCGTCAGCACGCCGGTGCTGGCCGAGTAGACGAGGCCGGCCGACTCCAGGGTCAGGTCGGCAGAGTTGGTGGCCCCGGTGGGGTCGGGCACACCGAGGAAGAGGTAGATGAGGCTGGCCGAAGGGCTGCCGGCAGCCGCCTGCATCTGAGGAGCCGGTTGACAGGCGGTGGCGGTGGTTCCGCCACCGGAGCCGGTGCCGGGGGGAGCGGCCGGGGCCGCCGCGCCGGTCGGGTCGGTCAATGCCGGGTTGGGACCGTCCAACTCGTCGATCATCCCGGTGACGTCACCGACACCCAGCCCGGACGTGTAGTCCCACCCGGGGGTGGCCGGGTAGGGCCCGTTCTCGCCCACGGTCACGTCGTAGAAGGCCTTGGCGTAGGCCGCCGACGTGGAGCCGGTGAGGGGGTCGGTGTACAGCCCGTACAGGACCTGGGCGGCCTGGCCTAAGCCCTTGGCCACGCCCTTGGTGAGCGGGGCCTCGGCTTGGACCCGGGCCCACATGCCCTGCCATAGCGGAGCGGACAGGCTGGTGCCGCCGACGTCGGCCGACTGGCCTTGGACGATGATGCCGAAGCCCTGGGTCTCGGTTCCTCCCGACAGGGCGGCCACATCGGGCAGGGCTTTGCAGGCCTCAGGTCCGGACGCCGGTTTCAGATCGGCGCTGACCACGCACTGCTCCTGGACGGGCACATTGCCGGTGGGACCGGCCGGGTTCGGGGATACAACTCCCTGCTGCCAGGGCGGGGCCGGCTCCATGTTGGACATGCCGCCGCCGCCCGCGTTCCACGAGTACTCCAGCGCCCGGGTCGGAGGGGTGTCCCCGTTGGTGACGATGGTGGTGCCTCCTACGCCAACGGCGTAGGTGCTGGAGGCGGGGTACTCGGTACCGATCAGCGGGCTGTTGACGCCGTTCTGGGCCCCGAAACAGCCGGCGCCCGAATCACCGGTTGAGACGAACATGGTCCGTCCCTCGGAAAACGCCTCGGTGATGGCCGCATCCATCATGTCCACCGAGCCGAGCAGCTGGAGTTGGGCGGCTATCTGGTCGCAAACTCCGAAGGACAGGCTCGATTGCAACGAGCCGCCCGCATCATCGGCCCAGGCCTGCACGGCGTTGCTGATGAAGGCTTGGCTGTTGGCCATGTACATGGTGTAGCTACTGGCCAGAGGGGCCATGCCGGAGGCCGCTTGCGAGTCGAGGTCGAACTCATCCAACCCGGTGGTGTCGGTGCCCGGGGACCCGACCACATCGAAGCTGAATGGCATCACGGGGAGGTTGTTCACCGACTCGAACTGTCGGAAGTCGCTCTCGATATGGTCCGTTGAGCCCTCTGAGAAGCTGGCCAGCTTCTGGCCCTGCCCGTAGTCCGTGCTGGTGGTGGGGCTGGAGGGGCCCGCGGCGCCGCCGGGCATGTCGTAGATGCTCCACAGATCGCTCGGGGCGAACTGCGAAGGCTGGGCGGGCGTCGCCAGCGGGTGGTAGTAGGGGTAGTTGTCCAGGCCCAGTACGGCCCGGGCGCCCAGTACGGCCGGCACCGAGGGTGTTCCCACCGCCGACACGAACTTGTGCCCGTTGACCAGGTAGTCGCGGAAGGTCACCCCGAAGAGGTGCCCGACCTGGGCGATGGTCCCGCTGGCCTCGATGGCCGTGCCGGAGCCCGAGATGTAGTCCACCTTCAGCCCGTCGGACCGCAGCCAACCCACCGCGGCGTTGGTCCGGGCCGGCTCGGCCCCGAAGAGCTGGTCGTACTGGGCCGGCGTCACGAAGTCGTGGTAGACGGGGCTGCCCTTCTGGGCCAGGGCGGCGTCGTAGCGGGCCAGTCCGGCCGGATCCCGTCCGACCAGGCCCAAGCTGACCTCGAGGCGGCTAGTGGCGGCGGGGGTGCCGGTGGGCCGGGCCACCCGGCTCCAATCCGGGGCACTGCCGCGCACCGGCGCCAACCTGGCCAGGTCGGCTGGCGAGTAGGCGGCCGCGGTGGCCAGGACCGGGGAGTCCCCCGTCGGGGAGTTGGTTCCCGGTAGCACCACGGCGGCGGCGGCCGCCGGCCCGCCGGCGCCGGCCATGGCCAGCGCCTGGCCGACCCCGAGCACGGCCAAGAGCCCGGCCACCGCTCCGACGGCACGGCGCCGTCCTGCCGACAGCTTCCCCATGCTCCCAGTTCCTCTCCGTCCGGCGCGCGTCCACCAGCGGAAGCACGTGGTCAGGCTTTGCTTACTGTTCGCCACCGACCCGGCTCGGTCCTGCTGCGGTGACCCCGGCCACACCCGGAGGGGCTAGGCAGCCGCTTCGGCGGTGAATCCCGAGGTCCACGAACGCCGGCCGTCCTCGCCCACCACCAGCAGCTCATAGCCGTCGACGGCCTCGACCATCTCCATACCGGCTCCGACTCCGGCCACCGCCGCCGCCGTGGCCAGGGCATCGGCCAACCAGAGGCGGGGGCCTACGACGGTGGCGGCCCGGACGCTGACCGCCGGCCGGCCCGAGGCGGGACGGATGAGATGCAGGCCCCGCTGGTAGGTGCCCGAGGTCGCCACGGCCGGCCAGCCCTCCACCACCATGGCGATCCGGCTCGGATCGAAGGGATCCTCCAGCCCGACCCGCCAGTCCCGTTCCGGATCCGGCCGCCCGAAGCAGGCGATATCCCCGGCGCCGTTGACCATGGCCGCCGCCGCTCCGCTGTCGCGCAACATCTCGGCCGCCCGCTCCGCCGCCCAGCCCTTGACCAGCCCGGTGGGGTCGAAACCACCCGGGAGGCGCCAGGGATCGAACCAGCCGTCAGTGACCCGGAGGGCCTCCAGGCACAGCCCGTGCACCTCCCGGATGGGAGCGGGGGCGGCGGCCAGGTCCACTTCGCCCCGACGGATGCGGCTTATCCAACTGTCTTGAATCCAGGGGCTGAAGTCCTGGTCCGCCTGGTGGAGGAAGGCGCACGCCGCCGCCGTGGCCAGGTCGGGCCCGCCCATCACCGTGATGGAGAAGACGGTTCCCATGGCCTCCTCGGCGTGGTGCTGGGCCCTCATCGGCCCAGTTTGTTGAGGGCCGATTGGAGCGACGCCTCGAAGGCGGCGCTGGTGTAGCTGGCGCCTGACACGCCATCGATGTTGGCGCTCTGGGCCTGCAGGGCCTGGTCCCTGAGCATCGGGATGGCCTGGGCGTTGATCTCCGCCGAGCGCGGGTCGGTGGCCTCATCCACCACCGGCTGCACGTCGGTGATCTTGCCGCTAGATACGGTCACCTGCAGTTCCAAGAGGCCGTAGCGGTACTCCTCCTCGGTGCCCTGGGCCCGGCGCACGCTCGGGGCGGTGGTCGTGGTGGACGGAGCATTGGCCGAGGTACCCGATGATCCGGCCGTGGTCGGGGTCGGCGCGGCCGTGGTGGAGCTGGAACCGGCCGGCGCCGAGGTCGACGAAGAGCCGGCCGAACTGGCGTTGCCGGTGGCCTGGAGGGTGACGCCGGTTCCGCCGGAGACGGTGTGGTAGCTGAGCACGCCGGCCAAACCCGCGGCCGTGGCCCCCAGCACGATCTGGTATCTCCTCATTCCCTACCTCTTAGAACGCGAACGATTCATGGTGGACCTGTCGTTCGGGCAGCCCCAACAGGCGGACGGCCCCGAGAAACTCCTGATTGAAACCTTCCGGTCCGCAGATGTAGACGTCGCGGCTGGCGATGTCGGGCACCAGCTCGGCCAGGGCACGGGCATCGGCGGCCACTTCATGGCGGGAACCCACCAGCTGGTGGACCGTCCCGCCCCTCATGGACACGAGAGAGTCCAGCTCGGGGCGGAAGAGAAGATCGGCATGACTCGTACCCCGCAGGATCACATCGGCAGTGACGCCCCTGGGTAGATCCTCCAAGAGGGCCCGGATGGGGGTGATGCCCACCCCGGCGCCCACCAGCAGCAACCGGTCCGAGCGTCGGACCTGGGGCGTGAAGGCTCCGTAAGGACCCTCTATGAACAGGCGGGTGCCCTTGGGAACCCGATGGAGCATCGCACTGTGATCCCCGTTGGCCTTGACCGTGAAGCGCAGGTAGGGAGGCCGGGGCAGGGCGGAGAGTGAGTAGGGGTGGGCCTGCCACCACATCCCCCGCTTGAGGAACCGCCACTGGAAGAACTGGCCACCCGATACGGCCAGGCGCTCGAGGCGCCGGCCGGCGCACACGATCGACACCACCCCGGGGGCCTCGTCCCGCACGTCGACCACCCGCAGGCCGTAGTACAGGCTTCGGCCCAGCGGTACCAACACCCGGAAGACCAGGACCACCCCGGCGGTGGCCGCCCAGATGACGGCCCAGACCGCCCGGGCCAGCGGATGGCCAACGAAGGACTGACCGTTGGCCAGCTGGTGGGGGAAGGAAAGGGCCAGGGCCAGATAGGTATAAAGATGGACAACCCACCAGGTCTCGTACCGCATGCGCCGGCGGGCGTAGCGGATGGAGGTGGCCCCGGCCACCAGGATCAGACCCAGGCCCACCACCGCGGCCAGGACGTCGGGGTAGCTGCGCAGGAACAGCCAGGCCTGGTGGCCGAGGCCAGAGCGGGCCGACTCGGCGTAGCCCCAGGTGACCAGGATGGCGTGGGCGACCAGAAGCCCTATCGGCCAGGCCCCCAACCGCCGGTGCCAGTGAAGGAGTCGGTCCTGACCGACCGCCGCCTCCACCCAGGGGAACCGGGCGATGAGCAGCAGCATGACCAGGAGGAGGTAGGTGCCGGCCAATCCGAAGAGCTGGCCCAGGGCGGTGGCGATACCGCCGGGGGCCCGCAGGGCGCCGACGCTGGTGGACATCACGGCCAGGGCCAGCACCGCTCCCATGCCCAGGCCCACCAGAGCCCCGGCCGCATCCGGCGCCCAGGTAAACGGGGCCCGGCGCCTCCTTCGGGCCGGCCCGGGCTTTCCCACCTGGGGCGGGCGGCGCGCTCGGGCGAAATCGGGGGGACGCACCGCCGTCGACATGACCCCATGCTTACCGGCGTACCTCAAGATTGGCTGGGAAAACCTCAGATCCGCCCGAGCTCCGCTACATGGTGGCGGGCGGCGGCGGCGGGCCTCGGAATACACAGTCTTGATATATCGTTAGTGTCACGTGAGAGGGATCAGGGTGATCCCGGAAGAGAGTCATTTCGATGCGATCGAACCGAAGGCAGGACGAACGACATGGGCCCGGCCCGGGCCACCACATGCACCATCCCCATGCCCACCCCCACGGTGACCCCGAGCCCGGCGGTCCGATGGGCCGACGCCGTGGTGGGCGCGGTGGCCGGGTCCCCCGGGGCGACGTCCGATTGGCGGTGCTGCTGCTCCTGGCCGATGAGCCGATGCACGGCTACCAGCTCATTCAGGCCATCAGTGACCGGACCGGCGGGCGCTGGACCCCCAGCCCGGGGGCCATCTATCCGACCATAAGCCAGCTGGAGGACGAGGGCCTCGTCTCGATCAACGCCGAGGCCGGCCGCAAGCTGGTGACCCTCACCGATGCCGGCCGGCAGCTCATCGAGGCCCAGCGTGAGGCCCGGCCGGATCCGTTCACCGACCACGGCCGCCCCGGCAGCGGGGTCGACCTGCGCGGCCTGCTGGAGGGACTCCACGGCGCCGTCCGGGAGATCGGCCGCAACGGCACCGATGCTCAGGTGGCCAGCGCCGGGGGAATTCTCACCGAGGCCCGCCGGGCCCTCTATCTGATCCTCGCCCAGGAGGAAGACGCTTAGGCCCCGTCGGCCTGGGCCGTCAGCAGCTTGTCCACGATCCGGCCCAGTTCGGCCAACTCGGCATCGCTGAGCACTTCGAACCAGGTCGGGGGCTGGTCCAGCACTTTGCGTACCTGGTGGTAGGTCTGCTCCCCCGTCGGGGTCAGAGCCACCACCTTCACCCGGCGGTCGGCTGGGTGGGCCTGACGCTCACCCAGACCGGCCGACTCGAGGCCGTCGACCAGCGACGTCACGTAGGAGGGGTCGCAGCGGAAGCGGTCGGCCAGGTCCTTCATGGCCAGGGGCTCCCCTTCCCCGACGGCCAGGAGGGCCTTGAGCACGGCCGGGGTCACGCCGGCCGACTCGGCCGCGTCGTAGTGCCGGCGCTGGCCTTCGCGCTCCACGATCAGCTTGTAGACGGCCCGCCAGGCGGCCTCTGTCCGACCCCCCGGATCGGTCTCACCAATGTCACTTGACATTACTCGACCTTTGAGTATGGTTAACCAAGTCGTTGAGTGTTATCAACGATTGATAGGAGTGTAGATCTTGTGACAACCCTTAACAACCCCCTCTCAACCCCGACCGGCCGCGACCGCCCCGTTCGGCCCGGCCTGGCGCTCGTGCTCATCAGCGCCGTTCAGCTCATGGTCATCCTCGACGGCACCATCGTCAACGTCGCCCTGCCCTCCATCCAGCGGGCCCTCCACTTCTCCGCCGCCGGCTTGGAATGGGTGGTGGCCGCCTACGCCCTGACCTTCGGCGGACTGCTTCTCCTCGGAGGCCGCAGCGGGGACCTCTACGGGAGGCGGAGGATGTTCACCATCGGCGTGGGTATCTTCGCCGCCGCTTCCCTCCTCGGAGGCGTGGCCCCGGACGCGGCCTGGCTCATCGTGGCCCGGATGCTCCAGGGCGTCGGCGGGGCCATTGCGTCGCCCACCGCCCTGGCCCTTATCCAGAACACTTTCCCGGAGGGCCGGGAGCGGGCCCGGGCCATGGGCGTCTACGCGGCCATGTCCGGCGCCGGCGGCTCCCTCGGCCTGCTCCTCGGCGGCGTTCTCACCGACCTGGTGTCGTGGCGCTGGGTCATGTTCGTCAACGTGCCCATCGGCGTCCTGGTGGCCCTGGCCGCCCCCCGCTTCCTGCCCGAGAACGAGACCCGACCGGGCCGCCTCGATCTGTCCGGCGCCCTGTCCGTGACCGCCGGGATGACCTCGCTCGTCTACGGCTTCACCCGGGCCGCCACCGCCGGATGGTCCGATCCGTTGACGATGGGAACGCTGGGCCTCGGCCTGGTCCTGCTCGGCGCCTTCCTGCGCATCGAGGCCACCAGCCCGCATGCCCTGATGCCGCTGCGCATCCTGGCCGACCGCACCCGCTCCGGCGCCTACCTGGTCATGCTCGGCCTGGCCGCCGGCATGTTCGGGGCCTTCTTCTTCCTGAGCCAGTACGTCCAGAACGTTCTCAGCTACAGCCCGCTCAAGGCCGGCTTCGCCTTCCTGCCGATGACAGTGGGCATCGCCCTGACGGCCAACATTCTGGCCAGGACGGTCGGCCGTATCGGCACCCGGCGGCCCATGGTCATCGGACCCGCCGTCGGCGCCGCCGGGCTGTTCTGGCTGTCCTTCGCCCGGGTGGGCTCGGGCTACACATCCATCCTGGGTCCAGTCGTGCTCATCGCCCTGGGCATGGGCACCACCTTCCTGCCATTGACCCTGACAGTCATGTCAAGGGTGGAGCGCAGCGAAGCCGGGCTGGCTTCGGCTCTCCTCAATGCGGCCCAACAGATCGGCGGCTCCTTGGGCCTTTCGGTGGTGGTGACGGTGGCCGCCAGCGTGGCTGCCGCCCGGCGGGTGGTCCTCACCCACACGGCCGGCGCCCTGGCCGCACAGCCGGCCGTGGCCCGGAACATCGCCCATCAGTCCATCACCAGTGGTTATGACGCCGGCTTCCGGCTGGCGTCGGTGATCGCCTTCGCCGCCTTCCTGGTGGCGGCTCTGGTTGTCAGGGACCGTCGCCCCACCGTTGAACCCGAGCAGTTGGAGCAGGCCGAGGTGGAGTTCGACTTCGCCGCCTGAGCGGAATGCAGATGGCCCTAGGCGTCGCGGTGGCTCAGCACCCAGGCGCCCAGGGCCACCGCCGCCGCCGCCCAGATGCAGAACACACCGAAGCCCGTCCAGGCCGAAAGCATGGACGGGTCCCGGAGCACGGCAAATACGTTCATCCCTGCCTGACTCGGCAGGTACGGGAGGACCCAGTGCTGCCAGGAGCTGGGCAAGGCATGGGCCAGGCCGGGCAGCACCAACAGGAGTCCGAAGAGGGAGGCGATGCCTCCGGCCGTGTTGCGGATGGCGAAGCCCAGTCCGGCCGCGAAGACACCGACCACGGTGAGGTAGAGGGCGGCGCCGATGACACAGCGCAGGGCGTCTGGAGCGGACAGAGACACCCCGTGGGTGCTCAGCAGAGCCTGGCCGCCCAGGAAGGAGGCGAAGGCTGCGACCAGGGCGGCTGCGAAGGTCACCACCGCGTAGACCACCAACTTGGCCCACACCACCGGCAGCCGCTTGGGTACGGCTCCCAGGGTGGCGCGGATCATGCCGGTGCCGTACTCCCCGGTGACGATGAGCACACCCAGGACCCCGATGGCGAGCTGGGCCAGGAAGGCGCCGGCCAGGCTCTGGTTCACCGGGTCGAAGGTCAGCCGGTCGATGGGCGACATCTGCGACCAGTGATTGTTGGTGGCCCAGGAGACGAGCAGCCCGATCCCGATCATGCCGGCCACGCCGGCGCCCAGGGTGATCCACGAGGACCGCAGGGTCCGGAACTTGATCCACTCGGACCGGACGACCCGGGCCTGGGTGACGCGCAACCCGGTCGGAGCCGGCCGCGGGGCCGCGGCGGCGGGGACGGGAACGGGGGCGACGGCGGCGGTCATACCGAGCTCGGCTCCTGGGTCGGGCCAGCGCTGGTGGAGCCGGCGGCGGCATGGAATTCGACGGTGTCAGCCGTCATTTCCATGAAGGCCTCCTCCAGCGATGCCTGCTGGGGCACCAGCTCGTGCAGGACGATGCGCTCGGCCAGGGCAATCTCCCCGATTCGAGCCGAGGCCAGGCCGTCCACTTCGAGGACATCGGGAGCGGTCACGGTGACCGTCACGTCGGGCCCGGCCAGGGCCGTCTGCAGCCGGCCGGCGTCGGGAGTGCGCACCGACACCCGGTTGGACGAGGCCGAGCGGATGAGCTCGGAGGTCGGGCAGTCAGCCAGCAGGCGGCCCCGGCCGATGACGATGACGTGATCGGCGGTCACGGCCATCTCGCTCATGAGGTGCGAGGAGACGAACACGGTGCAGCCCTGGGAGGCCTTGTACTTGAGCAGGTCCCGGACCCAGCGCACCCCTTCCGGATCCAGGCCGTTGACCGGTTCGTCCAGTACCAGCACGGACGGGTCACCCAACAGGGCCGAGGCGATGCCCAGGCGCTGGCCCATGCCCAGGGAGAAGCCCCCGGCCCGCTTGGAGGCCACGTCGCTCAGACCCACCAGATCGATCATCTCGTCCACCCTGGAGGTGGGGATGCCGTGGGTGGCGGCCAGGACCCGCAGGTGGTTCCGGGCCGTGCGGGAGGTGTGGACCGCCTTGGCCTCCAGGAGGGCGCCGACCTGGTGGAGGGGATCGGGGTGCTGGGCGTAGGGGCGGCCGTTGACGATGGCCGTCCCCGCCGTCGGCCGGTCCAGGCCGATGACCATTCGCATGGTGGTCGACTTACCGGCCCCGTTGGGCCCGAGGAAGCCGGTGACCATGCCGGGGCGGACATCGAAGCTGAGGGAGTCGACGGCCAGCTTGGGCCCGAAGCGCTTGGTGAGCTCTCTGATCTCGATCACGGGTGACCCGCTTTCCTGTATTGCCTCCAGCCTACGGGTGCCAGGTTGAGGCCGGAGTGCGCACGTGCGGACTGCACAGGCCGCCCGGACCAGCGCCCGCCGGGGGCGGACACACCTGCACATGACTTTGAACGCCTGCCCCGTTTTTATTGCAGAGTGGTTACGGAACGAACGGTTTTTATCGGGGCGGGAGGCCGGACATGAGCGACGCTTCAGAGGGTCCCGGCTGGTGGATGGCCTCGGACGGTAAGTGGTACCCACCCCACCTCCACCCCCACCTGCCTCCGCCCCCGTCCGGCGGGCCGGGCGCCCCCGGTTCGGCGGCTCCGCCCTCGGAGGGCCAGCCCCTCAATGCGCCTCCACCCCATCCCGGATACCCGCCCGGATACGGGGGCCCACCGACCTACTGGCCGCCTCCGGTTCCAACACCCGGCGGCTGGGGAGGACCCCCTCCGTACGCCGGGCCGGTCGACCCGGTCATCCGCCTGCCCCTGGCCCCGTGGTGGAAGCGCCTGGTGGCCTTCATGATCGACGGCCTGATGCTCGGCCTGGGCCTGGCCATACTGAGCGGCATCGTGGGAGCCGCCCTCGGCCGGAACGGCAACTCCGGCAGCGCCAGCGGTAACCCGATCTCCCCCGGGGCGTTGACGGGCGCCTTCGTCGTCCTCTTCTTTCTGGCCTCCGTGCCCCTGTCCTTCTATTACGGCTTCACCAACGGCTCCAGGCGCGGCCAGACGGTGGGCAAGATGGCCATGGGAATAGCCGTGCGTGACGCCCGCACGGGCCGGCCGATCGGCTTCTGGCGGGCCTTCGGTCGCTACTGGATCACGGTGGTCTTCAGCCTGGTCCTCTACCTCCCCTATGTGCTCGACTCGCTGAGTCCGCTCTGGGACGCCCGCCGGCAGTCCTGGCACGACAAGGTCGCCCGTTCCGTGGTCATCGACCTCCGGCCTTAACCGGATCAGTGAGTTCGGAAAGCCCGGCCGCCACCGCCGGCCCGTCTGGGCCACGGCCGGGCTGGTATCCGGACCCCTGGCGGGTGGCACCGCACCGGTGGTGGGACGGCCTGCGCTGGACCCCGATCCTCAGGGGTCCTTATGGAGAGGCGTGGCCCCTGGCCCCTCCGTACCCCGCACCGGCTCCGCCGCCGCCCTTCCGGCCCAGAGGCCCGGGCATCAAAGGGGGAGGCGTAGCGGCGGTCGGAGCCGCGGTCGGATTCGCCCTCAGCACCGTCGTGGCCATCGTCTTTGCCCTGGCGTCCTCCGGGCACCTCAGTCTGGGTGATCCCTGGCTCCTCCTGGCCAGCCAACTCGGGCTTTGGATCGGCTTCCTGGGTGCGGTGGTGGTGGCGTCGAGAAGGAACGGAACTTCCAGTCTGGCCACCGACTACGGGCTGGCCTGGCCCCGCCTTTCGGACTTGAGCCTCGGAGTGGCCGGAGGTCTGGTCGGGCGCCTGATCCCGACCCTGCTGGCACTGCTGATCGCCCTGGCCGGGGGATTGAGCAGTGCCGCTTCCCGGCAGGCCCCCACCATCCTCGGCACCCAACCCCGGGGGGACTTCGGTTGGGCGGTGGTGGTGCTTCTGGCCGTGGTCGGCGCTCCTCTGGTCGAAGAGCTGCTGTTCCGGGGACTGATTCAGGGCGCCTTCAGCCGGCGAACGGGCGCCGTACCGGCCATCTTCATCACCGCCCTGATCTTCTCCTTCGCCCACATCTTCAACGAGGGACCGGCGGCGCCGTTGCTCATCTTTCCGTCCGGGATGATCCTGGGCTACCTCCGCTACCGCACCGGTCGCCTGGCCGCCGGCATGATCGCCCATGCCACCTTCAACGCCAGCCTGTTCCTGGTTCTGCTGATCCCGGTGCTGCGCTGAGTGGACTCTCCGCGGTGGCGGCGTAGCGTCAAACCGGTGGCACCGAAGAAGACGGCCCGACCGGCCGGACTGCTGCTCGCTCCCGGAGCGGGCGCCGGGTCCGATCAACCCTCGCTGGTGGCCTTGGATGAAGCTGTTACCGCCGCCGGTCTGACCGTGGCCCGCATCGACTTTCCCTACCGGCTGGCCGGCCGCTCCCGCCCGGATAAACCGGCCGTTCTGGAAGAGACCATCCGGAGCTCGGCCCTGGCTCTGGCCGACCGTATTGGCGTCGACACCGGCGCCCTGTTGCTCGGCGGCCGGTCGATGGGCGGGCGGATCTGTTCGCAAGTGGTGGCGGCGGGACTGGCCGCGGCCGGTCTGGCCCTCATCAGCTACCCCCTACATCCGCCGGGGCGTCCGGACAAGCCTCGCACCGCCCACCTCGGCGCCATCAGCGTGCCCTGCCTGTTCATTTCCGGGACCCGGGACGCCTTCGGGACTCCGGACGAGTTGATGGCCGCCGCGGCTGAGATCCCGGGCCCGGTGTCCCATGTCTGGATCGAAGGCGGGGACCACAGCCTGCGACGGAAGGACGCGGCCGTGGTCGAGGCGGTTCTGGCCTGGCTGGCGTCGGTTTAGCCCCTTTCAACCGGCGCGCCGAGAGCCACAAGTAATCAGCGTCAGGGTTGTCCTCTACTGCTTCCTGAAGAACTCGATCTCGGTGATGGCGACGTGCTGATCGGCGGCGGAGGCGAAGAAGGACTCGACGGTGACCTGGAGCTGGTCGGCGGCCCTGGCGCTGACCGGGAAGGCCTGAAAGGAGGCGGTGTCCTGCAGATTGAGGTCTGCCGAGGTTCCGTCCGAGAAGACCAGGTGAACCAGCTCGGGCCGGGGCGAATTCAGATAGTTCTGGGGTGGGTTCTGCACACCGATCAGGAAGCCGATGCGGTCGATCTTCTCCTGTTGGGGGAACCGAATGGCCAGGGTCTGGCCCAGTGGATTGGTGGAGTCCGCCTGCCAGTAAGTGCTGGTGTTGTTGTCAATGGCATCGATGGCAGGGTGACCGGGTGCGGCTGAGGAGGCATCGGCACCGTTGGCGTAAATGGCCACGTAGGTCGGATGAACCGTCCGTCGGATGTCGGTGGCCCAACCCGAGACGTGTGACCGGATGGTCGGAGCCCAGGGTCCGAACATGGACAGGGCTACGGCCACCAGGGCCACGGCCCCGAAGGCCCGGGCCACCGCGGATGTCAGCCATCCGGATCCGACTCCGCCGACGGCTTGGCGCTTTACTTTGGGGCGGCTACCCAGGGGAAGCAGGGTCTGGGCCAGCCGCTGGTCCTCCTTGCGCTGGACCCTCCGCTGGGCGCGTGTCAGCCTGACCGGCACGGGCGGCGGGGTCATGTCCTGGCCGCAGCGCCGGCAGTAGCGGCGCGCCGAGGGGTTACCGGTGCCGCAGACAACGCAGAAGACTTCCTCGGCTACGGCTGCGTCCTCGTTTACGCTCTTGCGAGCCAGGCGGGGAACGACCGGGGCGTCGGGGCGAACGGCGGGGAGCACGACGGTCGGCTCGAGCGGCGCCGCCATCTCATCCTTCATCACCGGCTGGTAGGAGACGCGTGGCACCGGGGCCGGGGCCGGGGCGTGTTCCCCGTATACGACCCAGTCATGCACCCGCTGGCGAAGGCCCGGCGGATCCTCGCCGGTGGGCTCCATACCGGCCTCGGTATCGGAGTGGCGGTGGACCGGTGCGATCACGGCCCGTCCCGACCACTCCAGGAAGGCCGAACAGGAGACACAGAATTGGATGCCCGGGTGGTTGGCCACTCCACAGCGGGTGCAGACGATGGCGTTGGGCTCGGGCTCGGGCTCGGGCGGCGGGGGGAGTTCGATCACGTCCCCCGGCTCGAAGCGGCGGGCACCTACAGCCAGGGCAGCTCCGTCGGGGAGGGCGAAGTGCTCCCGGAGACGTTCACTCACCGGTCAGATGACGCCTTGGCGCACGGCATAGGCCACGGCGTGGGAACGATTGCGCAGCTGGAGCCGAGTGGTGATGTCGTGGATGACGTTCTTGACCGTCCTCTCCGAGTAGGCCAACCGGTCGGCAATTTCGGACGTGTCCGAGCCCTCGGACAGCAGCCGGAGGACATCGACCTCCCGCTCGGTGAAGCCGTTGAGCCGGATGCCCCGAGGCACCAAGACGGCCTGGCGTAGCTTGCCCACCTGGTCCAGCAGGCGCCCCAGAAGATCGGGGGGCAGCGTGCCGTCGCCCTCGGCGGCCGACTTGACTGCCGCCGCCAAGCGGGCCGGAGCGGCCTCGGAACGCCGCAGAAGGCCGCAAGCTCCCGCCTCGATGGCGGCCAGCAGCCCGCCATCGTCGGTCCGGGTGGCCACCACCACCACTCGTGGGCAGCCATCCCGCTGAATGGCGCGCACCACCCGCCCGGCATCGGCGTCGAACTCATCGACCACGATCACGGCCACGGCGGCGGAGTCCACGTCCTGGGCATCGACCACCAGGATCTCGGGACAGGAACGCAGCTGAGCGCTCACCCCAGCGGTGGTGATGGCGTCAGCGGCATAGACGAAGGTCTTGACCCGGCTCAGCATGAATCGCTACGTCCTTTCGGTATCAACTCGGTCTGCCCCGGCACTGTGCGGGATCGGCCTCGACGGGCGCTCAACAAGGACTCAACGGGTAGCCCGAATGTTCGGACAATCTGACCTTGTCGGGTACCGAGGCCGCCCGAAAGGGCGGACCAACGGCACCGGGAGGGACAACATCGGCGCCTTCCCTTTGCCTTGGGCGGGGCGCGCCCTACCATCCCCGCATGAGCCTGCAGGTCACTATGGGGGCCGAAATCCAGTGCACCTTCGGGGTGGCGCCATCCGTGCTGGTGGTCGTGCCGGAAGGATCGCCCGTGCTGGTCAACGGCATGCCCGCTGCCACCATCATGGACTTCGTCCCGATGGAGAACATCCCGACTTTTGGGATGTGCATGTCGGAGGCCAATCCGGAGGTCCTGGCCGCCACCATCGCAGCACTGGGCGTGCTGACGCCGATGCCGTGCATACCGATGACGACTTCGCCGTGGTTCCCCGGCTCTCCGACCGTGCTTATCGATGACATGCCGGCGCTCACCGAGACGTGCCAGTGCATGTGTGACTGGGGTGGCCTGATCACGGTCGGCGTCCCCGGTCAGGTCTCGGTTCTCACGGCCGACGCATGAGCGACTGCGCCCGGCAACGTCAGGAGGCGACCAGGTCGTCACGGTCAGGCAGGCCCAACTCCCCCAGGACGATGCCGTAACGCTGTCGGCAGCGCTGGGCGGAAGCCGGCTCACCGGCGTCCTCCCAGGACCGGATGAGCAGCGACCACAATCCGCCGTGGTAGCGATCGAGGCCCAGACCAACCTCGCAAACCGCTGCGGCCCGGGCCGGCCTTTCACTCTCGAGCAGGATGCCAGCAAGCTGAGACGCGGCCCAGGCGGCCTGGCCGCAGTAGGCGTCTCTCAAGCTGACCACCCAGTCGGCCGGGCCCTCGGCCATCAGTAGTGGGGCGCTCTGGAGCATCAGCGCTTCCCCGCATGCCGCCGCCGTCGTCTGAGTGTCACCTGCCCTCACCGCCGCCCGGGCGTGGCTGATCGCCAGGGCGAACCGGCCAATGTCGAGCCATCCCCCGGCCGGGACGTCGAGCAGATAGCTCGGTCCTTCGCGGACGATGGAGATGCCGGCCGGGCCCAGGGTCTGGCGGATGGAGGAGACGGCCACCTGCAGGCTGCGGAGCCCGGCCTCCAGGCTGGAATAGGGCCAGAGGGCGTCGACCAGTTGCTCCCGGTGAACCGGCGCACCGCCGTGGGCCGCCAGCAGAGACAGGAGGGACCGGGCCCGGGGGCGTAGGCCAGAGAGATCCACCCCGGCCTCCGTCTCCAGGCGGAAAGCGCCGAAGCAGCGGATCACCACCACCTGACCGGCGGCGTCGGTCCCGACGAGGGCAGAAGCCGCCTTGGCGTCGATGTCGGCGTTGGCGCCAACCTCCTCCACTCCAAGTGCCTCAGTGCCCGCCTCTGCCATCTCGGCCAGCCAGGTCCGGGCCCAGGCCGCGGGCACCGCTGCTCCCAGTGCATCGAAGGCGTCGGCCGCCTCGGTCAACCACTCCTCGGCCGAGTCGGCCCGACGCCGTCTGGCCCCGAGCCCCGCCACCAGGGCGATGGCTGCCGCGCCCCATGCATCGCCCTCCCGTCGGGCCGTGGAGCAGAGTTGATAGGCGGTGTCCTCGGACCGGCTCTCCTCCTGGGCCACCGCCGCAACGCAGGCCCGCAGGACGCGCCAGATGGCGGGAGGGCCGGCGAACTCCGGCACCGCGATCAGCCCCACCGGCCCAGGAGTGCCGCGTATCAACACGTCGATCGTCTCCATCATGGCCATCGCGGTTGATACCGCAGGTGGGGTCGACGGATCGGCGCTCAGCGTTCCGAGTGACCGTCGGGCCCGGTCGGGGCGTCCGGCTAGGAGTTGACATACCGCCTCGGCCAAAGCCCCCATAGGACCGGGAAGACCGGCGGCGGCGGCCGCCGCCGCCGCCGGCTCGGACCGGGTGGCGCGACGGATGAGGGCGCACCAGTCACCGGAGGTCTCGATCGCAGGGCCTGGCTCAGGCAGCACCCACCATCTCAGCCGGGTCAGATCCTCCTCGGCCCGCAGGGCGACCTTGCCGTCCCCCTCGGTCAGCCGCTCGTATTCGAGCCTGGCGTCGTCCAGTCGGCCCCTGCCCACCAGGCGCCGAGCCCGGGCCAGGCGCAGCCAAGGATCGGACTCGACCCACTCGGCCGGCAGGAGATCGACGAGGTCGGAGGCTTCCGAGACGAGGCCGTCCCTGGTGCCCAGGAGTCGGCTGACCGAACCGCGGTCTGCAGCCGAGACGTAGGCGTCCAGGGCGCCGGCCAGGTCGCCCCGTTCCTCCAGCAACTCCCCTGCCCGGGCGAAGCGCCGGTCGACCTCCGCCCGCCCCACCGCCTCTGTCAGCTCGACCAGGCAGTAGGAGCGCAGGACCTCGTGGTAGTCGAAAGCGTCGTCCCCGTCGACACGAACGGTGAAGAGCTGACGGCGCTCCAGCTCGGCCAGACAGGCTTCGCTGTCGTCCGTATCCAGCAGGGCATCGCAGAGCGGGCCGGTCGGACGACGCAGAATGCTGGTGGCCACCAGGAAGGACCGAAGCTCGACCGGCAGGCCCTCGAGGACGTTGCCGGTGAGGAAGTCGCGTACCAGGCGCGACCGGGAGGAGAGGTTGTCCAGGACCTGGCGGCGGGCACTGGGCGCCTTTCCAGAGGTGGCCAAATGGAACAACTGCAGACAAGCAGCCCACCCTTTGGTCCGCCGGGCCAGAACCGCCACACTCTCCGGCGAAAGGGGCTCCCCATACACATCCCGCAGCAGCTCCTCCACCTCCCACGTGCGGAACCGAAGGTCATCGGCGTCGATCTCAACCAGTGCCCCGCTCACGCGGGCCCGGCCGAGGTCGGCGCCGAGGGCCATGCGAGAGCCCACCACGACCCAGAGACCTGAGGGCGGATGGGCTACCACACGGTCCAAGGCGGCCGCGGACGGCGATCCGGAGACCAGATGGGCGTCGTCCACCACCAGTAGGCCGGCGCCACCCCGCGAAGTGAGGGATTCCACTGCCCGGGCCAACCTCCCGGCGAAGACCACCTCGGCGGCGTCCTCGAGGCGGCAGTCGATCCAGGCCGTCGGCAGGGCCAAGGCATCGGCCAGGTGGAACAGAAGAGTGGTCTTTCCGTAACCAGCCGGGGCGGTGATTACCACGGCGGCGGGTCCGGACTTGGTTACCGCTTCGACGAGTCGCGGGCGCACCAGGCCGTGACGGAAGGAAGGCCCTTTTAGGGCACCTTCAGAACCGTCATCGACCAAGATCGGCCTCCGCCTAAGTCCCATTGCCCGAGTGGGCAGAGCCTCATGTTGGTTGACGGGCGCGTCAATGTCACGACCCTGGCATGGAAATGACACTTGGCATCGTCCGTTCGGACCACCTGTATCCGTCACCGGCCCGGGTTCCACGGAGACGGCAGGCTCAACCGGTGCCGGCGGAGCCTCCCGTTGCAGTCGAGGTGGCCGTCGACGAGGCGCCGGCCGGGCCGGAGGCGGTCCCCGATGGGGCGGTGGAGGATGTTGTGACCTCGGAAGGGGCCGCAGGTGGAGTGCTACCCGAGGCTGAGACGGGCTGGGTCTTCTGGCCGCCATAGAGGATCGACACGTCGCAAGCCGGCTGGTCCCCGTTGCAGGCCACCACCAGCGACAGGGCCTCACCCCCCGTGAGGATCAGTGGCGGCGTGATCGGGTAGGTCTGGGTGGTAAGTCCTTCTAAGTTGATGGCCAGGATGGTCTGGGCGGCCTGGCCTGGGGCCAGGACCTGAAGGCGGGCCAGGCCCTTGGTGCCGGCCACGTTCTGAGCCAGGATGCTGGAGATGGTCAGCGTGTCGGCCTGGGGCACGGTCACCGACTGCGAGCCGGTGGTGGCCGGCTGCACCACCGTCTCGATGGTCCCACTGGTCGGCTGGGTGACGGTGGTGGGCGGCAGGGTCGTGGTGGTCGTGGTGGTCGTGGTGGTGCTGGTGGTCGTCGACGTGGTCGTGGTACTTGTGCTGGTCGTGGACAACGCGGTCACCTGGCCCCGTACCGAGGCCAGCTGTGAGGACAGGGCCTGGTTCTGGGCGTTCTGCTGAGTGAGAGCGCTGTTGACGCCGTTGACGGCCGTGCTCTTGATGGCCGGCTTTACCAAGAGAAGCCAGGCCAGGACCAGGACGGTCACAGTTCCCAGCAGGGCGGCTCCCTTGGGCAGAAGGGGCTTCTGGGACAAGACCGCATCGACGGTGACCGGCTCGGGTTGGCCGGTGCGGATGACCAGCTTGTACTGGCGCTGGCGCATCGGGCCGCGGAAGACCCTCTGCATGGGGCGGACCCTCACCCGGCAGAGCCGAGTGCGCCCCGGGGGGATGGTCACCTGATGGGGGGTGACGCCGGCCCGGATGGCTCCGGCGGCGTCGGTGCCGTCGACCACCACGTCCACCGGGACGTTGCCGCGGTTGTCGATGGCCAGGGTGTGCTTCCCCCGCAGACGGCCGTAGGCGATCCTTGGGATTACGTCCCCATTGATGTCGACCAGGCGCTCGACCGTCAGTACGCCCTCCTCCACCACCGACCGGCCGGGGTCGTTGGCCGGCACCACCCGGACCGCGTAGGGGTACTCCCGGGCCTCCGTTTCGGGCAGGCGGGGTGGGTGGAGGGTGATGCTGACCGCATCCTGGGCGTTGGGGAAGAGGGAGACCGACTCCGGCTCGACCGTGTACCACTCGGCTGGCAGCCCGATCACCTGCACGTCGAATCGCTCGACTATGTCCCCAGTATTGAGAATGCTCAGCTCCGACAGACCCTGGGTACCGGGTAGGCAGGAGACGTCGGGCTGGCTGAAGACGGTCGTGGCCGTCATGGCAGGAACTGCTGGACTCGGGTGACGGTGTCGGTCGGGTCGACCTGTGCGGTGTTGTATCCGCTACCCCCGTCGATGTTGTCCGGCAGCCCATTGCGACAGAAGACCGTGTTATTACCGCTGCCACCTCTCACAGTGACATCACCTCCCTGACCACAGATGAACGTGTCGTTGCCCGCCCCGCCGATGAGAGTCTGGCCGCCGGCCGCTCCGGCCTCGATGAGGTCGTCACCATTGCCGGCCGTGATGGTGCCTCCCGTGGTGGCGGCCCCGGTGAGGACGTCGTCGTAGGTACCGGTCCCGATCAGGTTCTGGACCCCGATCACACTCTGGGTGCCGCCCCAACCGCCCGTGACCACGCCGGTGGAGAGATTGGCGTTGACCCCGGCGGTGGCCGTGGTGAAGTCCAAGGTATTGGACCCGAACCCGCCCTTCACGGTGTTGTTGCCCCCACCCCCGATGACGAAGGTGGTGTTGCCGGCTCCACTGGAGAGGGTGTCCCCACCTCCCATGCCCACGATCAGGTCGTTGCCGCCGTAGCCATTGATGTTGTTGGCGTTGGCATCACCAACCAGCACGTCGGAATGGGTCGTCCCGATGACGTTCTCGATGTTGGTCAGGGTCACCGTTCCTCCCCAGGCCCCGGTGACCGACGCCGGTGCCAGCACCGTCCCCGAAGGAACGGGTGCGTTGGCCGGAACCGTGTAGGCAGCCGAGCCCAGGTTGACCTCGGCCCCGGCCGGGGCGGCCGAAAGGTTGAGAACGTTGTTGGCCCCCTGGGCGCCGACCAACTGGTCGGTGCCGGCGCCGGGCACGAAGGTGGCCCCGGCGGCGCCGCCCGTCAGGACGTCAGTCCCACCCGTGTCCGCCGATCCCACCAACGTGGCCTGACCGGTCCCGGCCGTAACCTTGTATTTGCCCGTCCCGGCCAGGAGGGTGTCGGTACCGGGGCCGCCCTGCAGGGTGCACGTAGAGCCGGTCGGGCAGGCTCCACCGACCAGGTAGCTGCCGCCCTGGGAGGCGATGGCGTCCTGGACGGCGCCGATGTCCAGGGTGACCGTCCCCGCTCCCCCGGTGGCCTGAGCCGTGCTCACCGACAGGTTGAGGGTGGTGGTCCCAGTGAGCTGGGACAGATCGATGGTGTTTATGCCTCCACCGCCGTTGATGCTCACCGACTCGCCCAGCAGGACGAAGGTGTCGTTACCGGCGCCCCCCATCAGGTTCCCGGTACCGGAGGCGGCACTGGTGATGGTATTGGCGAAGGCCGACCCGATAGCGCTGGAGAAGCCGGTGAGGTCGATCTGGCCGCCCCACCCGCCGGTGGCGATGCCAGTGGCCAGATTCACGCTCACGCCGGCAGGGGCGTACTCGAAGTCGATGGTGTCGCTGCCTCCCCCGCCGTTGAGGGTGAAGTTGCCCGGTCCGGCAATGAAGGTGTCGTCATGGGATGTACCGGTGATGTTGGAGATGTTGACCAGGGTGACAACCAGGTTCTTGGTCGATCCGGCCGAGTAGGTGTTGTAGCCGCCGTAGACCACGTCCCCGCCCCCGGTCATGTCCAGGTTCACCACGATGGGACTGGGTGCCCCGGCGAAGATCACCGTGTTGTTGGGCCCTGACCCACCGTTGATGGTCAGACCACACCCGCCCGAACTCGAGCCGCTGGCGCAGCCGATGATGAAGATGTTGCCGCCCAGTGATGAGCCCGTGACCGTCGTGACGCCGGACAAGGAGACGAGCTGTCCACCGACCAGGGCCATACCCGCGGGCACGGGAGTCCCGTTGGGAGCCGTGTAGGCGGCCGAGGAGAAATTGACCACCACCCCGGCTGGGGCCCCGGACGTGTCCAGGGTGGCGCCCTTGCTGCTGGTGCCGCTGGAGCAGTAGTTGAGGCCGGTCCCGGTGGAGGTGCAGGTCCCGCTGCCGCCCGATCCTCCGGAGCCACCGCCGGAGCCACCTGATCCCCCGGACCCGCCTGATCCGCCACTCCCGCTCGAGCCCCCTGAACCGGAGCCTCCGCCTGTGGTGATGGTGTCGCCCCCACCCGAGGTCCCGACCACGTTGGTGAAGAAGAACCAGCTCACGATGCCCATGCCGGGTCCGCTGACCTGGGCATCGACCTGGTTGATGTCGGCCCCGGCGGGTACCTGGGAGAGGTTCAGGGTGTCAGGGGCGGTGGAGGTGTCCGTCGAGCTCGGATCATGACCGAAGATGCTGACGTTGTTGAAGCCTCCGGCGTAGAAGGTGTCCGAGTAGTCGGTTCCGTAGATGGATGCCATGCCGCTGAAGTTGTCACTGCCCCCGGCCAGGGTCACCGTCCCGGCATTCAGGCTGAGGGTCACACCCGCCGACAGTTCTCGGAGACTGAGGACGTCGAGAGTGCCCTGTCCCGAGAAGGTGAGTCCGGCCGTGTTCGAGGCCATGAAGGTGGTCGAACCCAGGGACGAACCGACGTAGGTGGTGACGCCGGTTCCGGCCACGGTGATCACGAGACCTGGCGCACAGCCTGAGCCGCCAGAGGCCGGAGCGCAGACCGCCGTGGTCCCCGCCGCCGGGCTGGCGTAGATGATCGTGCCAGCCGGACTGGCCGAGGCGTCCAGGGTGTCACCACTGCCCGCCCCGGTGAAGGTGTAGGTCCCCGCGCTGGGGACCAGGAAGGTCGTTCCGCCGACCGATGAGCCCGTGAAGCTACTGAAGCCGCTGAAGTAGTCCACTCCGTTGGTTCCAGCCAGGCCCGAGACCGTCCCGGCCGCCGGGGAGATCTTGAGGCCCGTCCCGGCCGCTGCCAGCTGCAGAATGTTGGCCGTCCCCTGGCCTGTCAGGAAGTAGCCACCAGAAGGTGAGGCGACAAAGGTGGCACCGCCAATCGTGGGCCCAACCCACGTCGTGACTCCCTGGACGGAGTCGTTGGTGGTCAGGCCACCACCGCTCACCACCGCCGGCCCGGTGGTGGCGGACATGTCCACCTGAAGACCGGTTCCACTAATGATCGACAGATCCACGGTGTCGGACTGTCCGGGGGTGCCGTGGAAGACCTGACCGCCGCTGCCATCGGCCACGAAGGTCGTCACCCCCGAGCCGGTGGCGGTGAAGGAGGAGAAGTCAGTCGAGATGGTGATACTCGGGCCGCCCCCGATGGCCACGGTGGGCGAGTTGACGTTGGCCCCGGTGGACAGCCCGCTGAGATCGAGGGAGTCCCCGCTGGTGCGGGTCCCGCTGGAGTCGGCCAGGGTGGAGATGTCGCTGAAGGTCACCGTGGAGCCCCCGACGGCCGAGCCGTTGATGCCGCTGGAGCTGTCCCCCGAGACCGACACGGCCGGAGCGGCGGTGTCGGCGGTGAGGTTCAAGGTGTTCCCCGAGCCCTGGCCGGTGAAGGACCAGGCGCCGGTGGCCGGGGAGAAGAAGGTGGAAGAGCCCACCAGCGGTCCGATGAAGTGGGTCACGTTCTCGAAGCTGTCCAGGCTCGAGACGCTGCCCGTGATCCCGGCGGTGATGGAGACCCCCGAGGCGAGCCAGGACAGGTCCAAGGTGTCCGCCGAGGACGGGGCCGAGGACCCGGCATTGAAATAGACCGGAGCCCCGGCGGTGGCCACCACCGTGAGGCCCCCGACCGAAGCCCCGTCCACCTCGGTGAAGTTGGCTCCCCCGATCAAGGTGTCGGGCAGACCCCCGGACAGGCCGGTAACCGACCCGTGGTAGAGGTCGACCACCGAGCCGGCCAGGAGGTAGTGGCCCGAAACGACGTTGGCCGGCCCCCGGGCGGTGAAGGTGTAACCCCCGGCGGCGGGGATGAAGAAGGTGGCCCCTCCGCCGGTCGGACCGACCCATTCCAACACCGAGGTGACGGTGTCGGTGCTGAAGCCTGTCCCGGAAACGGTGCCGGCGGTGGGATCGATCTGAGCTCCGCTGATGGTCGACAGATCGACGGTGTCGGACTGTCCGGGGGTGCCGTGGAAGACCTGACCGCCGCTGCCATCGGCCACGAAGGTCGTCACCCCCGAGCCGGTGGCGGTGAAGGAGGAGAAGTCAGTCGAGATGGTGATACTCGGGC
>Ga0307373_10003836_pt1 | contig 25734 bp, 21 predicted proteins | sample OX2MG_FD_202534 | JGI IMG/M metagenome (GOLD analysis project Ga0307373, IMG submission 202534) | Soil microbial communities from Risofladan, Vaasa, Finland - OX-2 | ecosystem: Environmental > Terrestrial > Soil > Coastal area > Acid sulfate soil | place: Finland: Risofladan, Vaasa | collected...
TACGAAAGCATGCTCGCCTTTCGCCGAGTGTCCCGCCTTCTGCCCAAAGATGTTCCGATCATTCTCGAAACGCCCGTCGCGGCGGCGAGAATCGAGAAAGAGCTCGAAAAGGTCGGCTGGCTGATCGAGTAACCCTACAATTCCACGCGCGTTTTGCGGCCGGCGAACGGATGCCTGATTCGGACGGTCATGTTGACAATCGTTTCAGGCGAGCTATTTTAGTAAGGATGACGCCGCCTCGCGAAAATGACGCCGCGCCGGAAATCGTCGACACGCTGGCCGAACTGCTGGGCCAGCCGTTGAAGGACATTTGCGTGCGGGAAGCAGCGGGATCGCGCCGACGCGACTTAGTCGTTTCGACGCCGGGCCGGTGCTTCGTGGCCGAATACAAAAATGTCGCTTCCGCCGGGCCGCTCGCGGGTGCCATCCGCCATCTCAGCGAGCAAGCCAAGGAAGTTCGCCGCAAAAACACGGTGCCGCTGATGGTCGTGCCGTTCATGGGGCCGGTCGGAGAGCGTTTGTGTGAAGAGGCGGGCGTCTCGTGGCTCGATCTTTCGGGCAATGCCAAGATCGTCGCGCCGGGGCTGAAAATCTGGGTCCACGGACGCCCAAACAAGTACGCCGCGCGCGGACGGCCGCCCAACGTGTTCGCCCCCAAAAGCTCGCGCGTGTCACGTCGGCTTCTGCTTCGTCCCGAACAGTTTCAGACGCAAAGCGGACTTGCCCGCGAAACGGGGCTGGACGACGGGTACGTCAGCAAGATCGTGCGGCGGCTCGAGCAGGAGGAGTACCTCGACGCCAACGACACGGGAGCGGTGCGGCCGCGCGATCCCGCTTTGTTGCTCGACGCCTGGCGCGACGCTTACGACTTTGGCCGCCACCGCATCCTCAAAGGCCACGTGTTCGCCCGGTCGGGCGAAGCGTTGCTGGCGAAGCTGGCAGGGCAGCTCGCCCGGCACCAAGCAAACTTTGTCGCTACCGGTCTGGCGGCCGCCTGGCTCTATCAGCATTACGCGGCGTTTCGGCTGGTGACCGTTTATCTTTCGGCCATGCCGTCGCGGGCGGTTCTCAAGGAAATCGGATTCGAAGAGCAACCGAGCGGAGCGAATCTCTGGTTGGTCGTTCCGCAGGATGAGGGCGTCTTTGCGGCCAGCCAGGTCCGTGAGGCAATCCGCTGTGTGAGTCCCGTTCAAACCTACCTCGACCTCAAGGGACAACCGGAGCGGGCCAAAGACGCCGCCGCCGAGTTGCGCAAGAAGTTTTTGAACTGGGGGCGGCATGGAGAGTAAGCCGGCCGCTGCCGTGGCCTATTCGCCCGCCGCCGTGCGGCTGGTGCATGCCGCCAGCCTCTACATCGCCAGGAAGTTGGGCGACCTACGCGACGATCTCGTTATCGTGGGCGGACTCGTTCCCAGCCTGCTTGTGCCGCAAGAGAGCTTGCCGGCGGGCAGATCGCTGCACGTCGGTACGATGGACGTCGATCTTGGCCTGGCAATCCGCATCCTGGACGACGAGCGATATCACGAGCTTTGCGAACGTCTGCGGGCCGCCGGATTTCAACCCGACACGAACGAAGCTGGGCGGACGACAAACCAACGCTGGCGCATCGAATCGGAAGGGCGTCGCGTCACGGTCGACTTCCTGATCCCCGCCACTTCGGAGAGCGACCGCGGCGGTTCGTTGCGAAATCTCGAGGAAGGCTTCGCCGCCGTCATCACGCCGGGCCTGGAGCTGGCGTTTGAAGATAGGCGGCTGGTGACGCTGGCGGGCGAGACATTGCACCACGAACAAGCGGCCCGCGAGTTGTGGGTTTGCGAGGCCGGAGCCTTCACCGTCTTGAAAGCACTGGCCTTCGGAGGACGGGGCGAAAACAAGGACGCCTACGATCTGGTTTACTTGCTGCAGAACTACGGCACGGGCATCGACGACGCGTTCGAGCGACTCCGGCCGCTGCTGGGCGCTCAACCCACGGAAGATGCGATTGCGATTCTCGCAAGAGATTTCGAGGGCGTCGACTCGGTCGGACCAATGCGAGTCGCCGAGTTTTTGGGCGATCGACGCGACGCCGACATTCGAGCGGATGCGGCGGGCGCCGTGCGAGCGCTTTTGGAACTTTGTCGAACGGTAGCCTGACGGAGCGCAAAGCTCAAGAAACGCCCCCGCGATGACGGCTTGGCCGTCGTCGAGGTCGATGCGCCTGCACGACAAGATTTTCAGACGTCGAGCTCAGCCAGCGTACCGCTGATCGCCTGCGCGCGGTTCGACAAGCACGAACTCCCAATAGTTGGTCACCAGCACCTAACCATATCGCTTGCCGTAGCGCGTCACCTGTTCGCCGCTGGCGGTCTCGGGCACCGATTCATCGAGCGCCTTTGGAGGGCCTTGAGCAACTGCGTGGCGCGGCCAATTTCAAGCACAAGCTGCTCGTCGGCCAACAGCCCCGCGGACGCAAGCAAAGGCACATCGGTAATCGGGCTATAGCCCAGCGGGCTTTTTAGCTCCTCGCCGGCAGCCACTAAAACCGCAATCGCGCGTTCCTCATCGACCGGCCGCGCCGGCAAGCCGCGTGAGGCAGCCAGCGCGGTGAAGAAGCGGTCGCGCAGGAACTCATCGGTGTTGCCGGCCTGCCGCCATCGAGCGGCCCAGGTGCGTAGCCGGTCGGTCGAGCACGGGCATCGCGGGCCGCGCTGGGCGCGCGGTTGAAAAGCCTCGACCGCCAAAGCGACTATCTGGCGGTGTCAACTCCAGACCAACAAGAAGATCAGCGTCGCGAAAATGTAGCCATGATCCGTGTCACTGCCCCGAGCGGCTGGTCGCCCACCGTCATCGACCCGTCCCCAGCCGCTCGTAGTAACGGCGCGTCTTTTCGGAATACTTGGGTGGAACCGGGTCGCGGTCCAGCGGCAAGAGCGCGTCTTTCGAGGTGCGCCGCAATAGCTCTTCGGCCACTCGGTCGCGCAGCTCGTAAAGTGGCCGAGACACCTCCACCTTTACCAGGTCCCAGTTCGGCTCGTTCGAGTGCCGCTTCAGCTCGGCGCGCATGCCGCGGGCACGCTCGCGGATGCGGGCGGCCTCGGCACGCAGTTCCGGATCGTCGACCATCTCTTCCACGTCGCGCAGCCGGTCCGACCAGTCGCGGAAGTCTTCGCCGGCCAGCGGCGCCCAGGGCCGGTTGCCCGGCTCGAAAAACGGTGCGAAGCCGCCGGGACCGGCGGCCGCGTTGCCGGTAAACCACGACGGAGCATGGACGTTGCTCGCCAGTCCGGCATGGGCGACAAGCGGCAGCGAATCTCCGAACCGCAAAAGCAGCGCCGTGACAAAGGCGGGCACAAACGCCCGCGACGGGAAGACGCCGATCGAGCGTAGTGCATGGATAAAAGAGTGAACGGGCATCGCGGTCCCCATGTGGATTCGTGCGACGAGTTCATGAGGTGTCGCGGCGCCGTCCGCGCCGCGAGTGGTTGGCCCATGCGCGAACCGCCGCTTCTGTATTCTTCTTCCACGAGAGGCGCCGTGCAACCGATTTCGGTCGAGAAACTGCGTGCGGCGCCTAACGTGCTCCGCACTTTTGCGCAGATCAAAAGCCAGGGCCTTGCCTGGGACCGGCGCCTGATTGATGATAGCCGCGAGGCTTCCGTGTGCCGCGATGGCGAACATAAGCAGGAGCGAGTGATGGGAATGACGTTTGATGCAACCCTTAAGGATCTGGGGCGCGACTGCCCGCGGGGTGTTTTGGCCGAGTTCGATCGGCTGCCGACGTTGCCGGTATTGGTGATGAACGTCGACCTGTCGACCGTCACGAAGGCGGCCGATCTCGTCTTGGGCTTGGGCAATCCGCTTGAGGAAATCGTTCACATCGAGTTTCAGTCGAGCGCCGCAGCCTGGAAACACGCGGACCTGTTGGCATACAACTCGCTGCTCTTCGATCACCACCACGTTCCGGTCCATACGATTCTCGTACTATTGCGGCCGCAGGCGCTCCATCCGAACAACGACGGCCAGGTGAGTTACTCGCCGAGGCCGGGACGTGGTAGAATGCTATTTGAGTACGAAGTGGTTCGCCTTTGGGAGCGACCGGCCGAGCGGCTGCTGGCTGGTGAACTGGGGTTGGCGCCCTTGGCAATCCTGGGCGAATTGCCTCAAGGCACGGCGCTCGAGGACGGGCTGGCGGCGGTGGTGCAGAGACTCGTCGACCGTTTGAAGCACGAGGCACAGCCGGAACAATCGATCAAGCTGCTGACGACGGCCTTGCTCCTTGCGGGCCTGCGTGTGAGCCGCGATGTGGCACTGAAGGTTTTTCGAGGAGTTCCAATGTTAGAAGAATCCGACACCTACCTCATGATCCTAGAGCAGGGCGAGGAGCGCGGAGAAGAGCGGGCCACGCGGCGGCACATCCAACTGGTCGGGGAAGAACGCCTCGGCGCTGCCGACGAAAAGATCCGCGAGCAACTGGCCAAGATTGCCGACCCCGAGCGTCTGGAACGAATGCTTCGGAGGGCTTTGACGGCCGCGAATTGGCAAGAGATCCTCAGCACGCCTTAGCGGCAATGCATGAATCGGCCACTGCGCGAGGCCACGCGCTGCACATAGACCAAAATGCGCTGCTTGAGCCGCTGGTCGCCCACATTTCATCGACCCGTCCCCAGCCGCTCGTAGTAACGGCGCGTCTTTTCGGAATACTTGGGTGGAACCGGGTCGCGGTCGAGCGGCAAGAGCGCGTCTTTCGAGGTGCGCCGCAATAGCTCTTCGGCCACGCGGTCGCGCAGCTCGTAAAGTGGCCGAGACACCTCCACCTTTACCAGGTCCCAGTTCGGCTCGTTCGAGTGCCGCTTCAGCTCGGCGCGCATGCCGCGGGCACGCTCGCGGATGCGGGCGGCCTCGGCACGCAGTTCCGGACCGTCGACCATCTCTTCCACGTCGCGCAGCCGGTCCGACCAGTCGCGGAAGTCTTCGCCGGCCAGCGGCGACCAGGGCCGGTTGCCCGGCTCGAAGAACGGAGCGAAGCCGCCTGGGCCCGTGGCCGTGTTGGGATTCGACTGGCTGCGATTACCGCCGCGCCGTGAACTTGATTGCTGCTGGCCACCTTGGCCCTGCTGGCCACGGTTGGAGCCGCCGGCTTGTTCGCCCGGTTGATTTCCCTGGGGCATAGGCTGGCCGTCCTGCTGAGGAGCGTCCTCACCAGCCGGTTGATTCGACGACCGTGTCGCGTTCGCTGGCGGCTGGCCCCCGCCGTTTGCCGGCTGCGGCTCTGGATTGCGCTGCTGTTGATTGCCCCCGCCGGGTTGACGTTCAACTTGTTGTTGCGAACCTTCATCACCCTGGTCCCTTTCGCGACCGTCGCGTCGGTCGACCTGACCAGTATTGCGAGCGATCTCGTCGCCAAGCTGATCGGCCAGACGATCGAGCTCTTCACGCGCACGGCGGAGGGCCTCGGTGTCGTCGCCCAGCACGCTCTCGGCCGCTCGCTCGATGCCCTGACGCAACTCGCCGATGCCTTTGCCGGCAATGCGCTCCTGGCCGCGGGCATCGTCGGCCAGTCCGCGCCGCACGGAAAGCTCGGCGGCCTCCAAGGCCCGGTCGAGGTTCTGCTCCTGGATTTTGCGGGCCGTGTCGTAAAGCTGCTCGGCCAACAGCGGTTCGGTCGGCTCCGCTTCTTCGATCGTCTCACGCATGCGATTTAGCAGCTCTCTCAGCCGTTCTTTCTGCTGCGCCAACTCAGCCGGCATCTTTTCGCGGTCGTTGTCGTCTCGCAACGACCTTGTAGGCCCGGCACTCCGTGACGGGGGCGCCAGCCCGTCGCCTGCGGCGACGGGTTCTCCGCCACGGAGTGTCGGAGCTACGGTAGGCTCGGCCAGACGTTCGGCGATCTCGTGCTCTTTTTCGTCCAGCTCGCGGGCACTGTCACGCATTTCGCGCATCTGGTCGGTGAACTGACCCGATGTGCGGCGGCGGAATTCATTTCGCAGATCATTGAAATCGCGTTCGGCGCGCGTGCCCGCCGCGGCGGCCTGCGAAACCCTTTCCTGGTCGAGGGCCTCGCTGGCTCGCTGCACCTGATCGCGGGTCTGGTCGAGCTGCTGCCGCGCGTCGGCCATCCGTTCCTGGTTTTCGGGCTGGTCCATGCGGGCCTTCAGCTCGTCGGTGTCGCGCAGGATCTCCTGTTCCTCTTCACGCAGCCGCTTGAGCTGCCGGCGAATCTCGTCACGCTCCGGCTCGCTCTTGGCCTCTTCCAGAGCCGATTGCAATTCCTTCAGCCGCTCGTTCAGATCGTTCTGACGGCGGGCCAACTCGCCCAACCGATTCAGCACCTGCCGCGTCTCGCGCTCTTGCGTTTGCTGCGGCGACTGTGCCGTGCGCTGTGTCTCATAGCGGTTTTCGTCGTTCTTCAGCTCCAGTTGCTGCAACTGCTGCTGCGAGCGGTTCGAGGCGCCGGCCATCCCGCCACCCTGCTGCCGCTGGCTGCGAATGACGCTGTGCTCGCGGGCACGCAGCTTGAGCAACGCCGAATACGCCGCTTGCTCCGCGGTCAGCGCGGGCTTGAGCGGCCCGACCGCCGGCGCATCATGGGCCGCCTGCAAGTTGTCGAGCGCCTGCTGCATCGCCCGCGTCACTTCGCCCGCGTGCGCTTTCGACTGCGGGTCTTGTAACTTCTCGGCCAGCGACTCGGCCTGTTCCAGGGCCGAAGACTGCGACTCGCGGACCGACTGCACGTCGGGGGCGAACGCGCTCGACGGCTCGGCCGGCAACTCGCGGCGAATCAGTTTCCAGGTGGCGTTGATGATGTCCTTTTGCAGTTGGGCCAGCTTCTCGGCGGCCTGGGCGTTTTCGGCCCCTTGCTGCTGTTGCTGCTGCGAGCCGCCCGGCGGCTGCTGGCCTTGCCTGAAGATTTCTTCGAAGGGCCGGACTTCGGCAAAATACATGTCGCTTTCGGTGCGGCGGGGCTGGCCGTCGGGACCGGCGTCTTCGGCCCAGAAGTGATACGACAGCAATTGGTCCGGCTCCGCCTTGAGGTCCTCGAAGCGAATCACGTGCATCATCTCACGGCGTTCTTTCGCCGCGGCGTTTTCGCCCAGCACCACGTCAGTCGGCTCGCCGCCGGCCAGTTCATAGGTCAGCCCGAACCGCTTCAGCCCAAAATCGTCCCACGCCGTTGCCTTGACTTCGGTCTCTTCCAACGGCGATACCTCCACATCGTGCGCCGGGAAAACCAGCTTCAGGTCGGGCGGCTTGTTGGGCAACACGTTGATGGCAAACTCCACCGGGTTCTTGTTCTGCCGGCCCTTGTCATCGACGAGCCGCAACCGCAACCGCCGCGACTTCTGACACGTCAGCTTGGTCTGCCAGGTGAGCGCGTCGTCATCGGTCGCGGCGAGCGCGATCGGTTCCACTCCTTCTTCGGTCAGCGTGGCCGAGACCACTGCTTTGTTCAGATGGCAGAGTAGCGTCAACTCGGTGCCCTCGACGGCCGAGACGGTGCGCACGTCCTGCACCAGCCGCTCTTCGAGTCCCGTATAGGCGGGATAGACGAGCTTCGCGTCGGCCCGGATCAGTTTGGGATACTCGAACACCGTCACGTGGTAAGTGTCGCTGGTGTGGCCCGTCAGCTCGACGCGATAATCGAGCGGCCCGTCGACCACGGGGATGCGGCCGCCGAACACCGGATCGTCGAGGCTCTTTGACATTTTAAGCACTACGGCACGGCGTTGTTGCGCGTTCTTGGAGGATGGCCTTCCTAGGCCGTCACCCTTGCTACTGGACGGCCTAGGAAGGCCATCCTCCTTTTCTCGTCCGCCAAATGCATAGACGAGCGTCGCCTCGGCCGGTTCGTTTCCCTGAAACCGGGCCAGCACCAGCAGGCTGGTGCCGCGTTCGATCTCGGTGTTGCCTGGTTCGATGGTCACGGAAAACTGGCCGGTCGGCTGCAGGCCGTCCTTCGCCAGCGATGCCGCGGTGGCGCGTTGCGAGACCGACTGCGAGCTGAGCGCCGCCAGCACGAACAGCAGCAGCACGCCGGCCGCCAAGTTGGCGAATATGGCCGTCGCAATCCGCCGCGTGGGCACGACGCCTTGCCAGGCGTGCCCGTAGGCGTGGTTGAGCGCCTGACGAATGACGCGGTCTTGCAGAAAGCCGAAACGTCCGTCGGGCAGCGTGGGCCGCTGTTCCATCGCGGCCAGCAGGCATGAGCCAAGTTCGGGATAGGCCGCTTCGACCCTTCGGGCCACCCAGTGATAGTCGCCCGCCGAGCGAACCGCCAGCCACGTGCAGAGCGCGGCGGTGACGAGTGCCAGGCCGAGAGCCAGCGGCACCGCGCCGGGCGGAAACCAACCGATCGCCCGGTGCAGGCCGAGCATGGCCAGCCCGCACCCCGCGGCCAGCAGCCAGGCAAACGAGAGACCGCGCCAAAACCGCAGACGCCGAAACCGGGCCGCTACTTTTTCGAGTTGTTGGCTAAGGCGGTGTTCCATGAGGCCTTTCCATCACAAAGTTTACGCAGCTTGGAACGCCCCGTAAATGGATCCACGACTTGTCCGTCGCATTGTGGACGCCCTGCCCGAAGAACAACAGTCGAAAGTTGCGGTGCGCCAGTGCTCGTAGCATACCGTCAAGTTAGCAGCCGCGGCGGAGAACGCGATCAGGTAGGTGGCATGCGCACCACGGGCTTGACGAGTGGATGCTGATCATGGCGGCCGCCGACAAAGACGGCGACCCACTCGGCCAAGCGCCGCCCCAGGATACGGCAGGCGGACTTCAACTCATCGCTTCGCGGTTCGCGGGCCGAAACGGCGCCGTAGTGGAGTGTCGTCAATTTGCCGGCATAGTCGGTGACGCCGAAGACCAGGAAGCCAAAGTTCATCAGCACCGTCAGTAGCGATTGGCAGGCCAGTTCCTGACCGCCGCCCCATCCGCCGGACGACGAGAAGGCGCAGGCGATCTTGCCATCGACTTTCATCCAGTGCGGCATCATGGTCTCGTCCCAGAAGCGTTTCATCTTCCAGGAGAGGATGCCCATATTCGTCGGGCTGCCCAGAGCCAGACCATCGCACCACAAGACATCGTCGGCCGTGGCCTCGTCGAGATGGCGCAGCCGAACTTCAATCTCGGGCACCTCCCGCGCTCCCTCGGCGACAAGGGCCGCCATCTTCGCCGTGTTGCCGCTGGCCGAATCGTAGAGGACGAGAACTTTGTTCATCGGTGCGGCGACCAGCGGTCTTTGTTTCTCGCCGGATGTTCCCCATCTCGCTTCGACTTGTTGCTCATCACCCGTGCCTTGTGGTCATGGTAATCAATTTCAGCGCGCAACCATAGGGTCGTTGGCCAATGTGGGCACTGGTGGGCGAGCCGGACGCGACCGAATGCCATTTGACTTGTTCCTGGCGGCCGGTTCCGACGGAGCGACCCCTACCTACGTCTGGGAGACGCTTATGAACGCGCACGACGAAACGCGGCCGAGCACGGCGTCGTTTCAATTGCCGCGGAGCGTCTCTGCCTTCCACAGATAGACGTTGAACTCGCCCCGTTGCGTGTCAACCGCGATCTGCTCGTCGGGCTTGATGTCGGCCATCCGGTGCCCGACCGAAACGACGCGCGCGCCGGGCGGCAGCTTGCGAAGCTGCGGCAACAATTTGGCATTGAGACGCGGCAGCAGGGAGAGTGTGACGACGGTCGGCCCTGTGCTCAGGTCGAGCGTGAAGATGTCGCGCTCGTCAATCGTGACCAGCCGCTGCACGCCGTGTGTACGTACGTTGGCGAGGGATTCCTTGACACGCTGGGGATCGATGTCGAAACCGCATGCCCGGCAGCCGTAGTCCTTGGCCGCCGTCGCCACGATGCGTCCGTCGCCGCAGCCGAGGTCCCAGACCACGTCCTTTCTGGTTATCTTGGCAAGCCGCAGCAGCGCATCGACGACCTTTTGCGGCGTGGGCTCATATTCGACGTCGGTGATGGGCCGTTCGCCCGGCGCGCGCAGGTCGATCGATTCGAAGTCGCCCGGCCGGACATCGATCCGGCGCGTGACCGTGCGCGGACCGTTTGGGTCGGGCACGATCGCCTTGATGGTGTAGACGTACTTGCCGGGCGGCAGCGGCGGCGACACAAAGCGGCGCATCGGCCCCTTCGACTTTGTCTCCTGACCCTCGATCAACAGCCGGGCGCACGGCGGCAGATAGACCTCGACCGTGACGGTCTGCCGATAGTCCTGAGCGGACATACCGGCCGGGATCACGCACGTAACCGTACTCACCGCCAGAATCAAGTTGCGCCACATGGAAACGCCTCTCTGTTTCAGATCGCGTTGGCGATGCAAACGATGTGCCGGACGGCTGAGCACAGCCGCCGGACAACTTAAGAGCGTGCGGTGGTGGCATCGAGCGCTAGGCCGGCACTTTTTCTGACTTACGGTTCGGGTTACTATGGGGCTGATAACGTCGTGCAGACGGGAAGAGCGATCGTCGAGGCTGCGGGCATCGTGCCGAGCCCCATGACTAGAGCTTCGCTAGAAAACACTGTGTGGAGGTTGGTTCTTGGCGAGCCGCTTGATGACAGTCTTCTTGCTCGCGGCGCTTGGTGGGGGCTGCTTCTTGCTGATGCCGCGGCTGAGGAACTATCACCTGCCTGGAAATCAGCAGGGTTACGAGCCCGCCCAGCCCGTCGCCTTCTCTCACCGGCAGCACGCCGGCGAGCTGAGTATTTCCTGCCTCTACTGCCACTTTGGCGCGGAACGCAGCCGGCAGGCAGGTTTGCCCTCCGCCAATCTGTGCATGAACTGCCATCGCTTTGTCACCGCTTCCTGGGAAGCGATGTTCCGTGAGTACTTCGAAGCGCTCCACGCGAATCGACCGGTCCGCCCCGTCGTATCGGCTGAGCTCGCCAAACTCTATGACAGCCTGGGCCTCGACGATCAACTGCTGCCCGATCCCAAGAAAGCGTCAACGCCGACTGCTTGGATCCGCGTCCACAATCTGCCGGCCTATGCCTGCTTCGATCACCGGGCGCACCTGCAAGCGGGCGCAACCTGTCAGCGCTGTCATGGGCCGGTCGAGACCATGGACCGCGTGCGGCAAGTGGAAGACTTGTCGATGGGATGGTGCGTAGACTGCCACCGCAACCCCGGCCTACCGGAAGTGGGCGGCCAACAACGCCAGCCCTCGACCGATTGCGCCGTTTGCCACCATTGACGACAGGAAACGAGCCGATGTCACTCGATGAACAGCAAGAACAACCGCCGCGAGCAGATCGCGGTGGGGGTCCACCGGACGTTGCCCATGCACGCCCGGCACCCGACACGGCCGCGGCGACGCGGCGCGACTTCTTGAAGTTGGCGGGTTTTACCTTTGCCGGCACAGCCCTCAGCGGCTGCGCGCCGAGCGCCGTACGTTACGCCGTGGTGCCCGCCATACAGCCGGACGAGATGGTTCCGGGCAAGTCGTATGATTATGCTTCCACGTGCGCGGCCTGCCCCGCCGCTTGTGGCCTGCTGGTGAAGGTCCGCGACGGCCGGCCGATCAAGTTGGAAGGCAACCCGCAACACCCGCTGTCGCTGGGCGGGCTCTGCGCGGCCGGCCAGGCTTCGCTCCTGGGCCTGTACGATCGGTTCAGGTTGCGACAGCCGTGGCACGACGGAAAGCCGAGCGACTGGCACGTCGTCGATGAGGACATCCGCGATCGGCTTGACGATATCCGCAAACGGGGCCAGGCCGTGCGGTTCTTGTCGGGCTCGCTGGCGGGACCGACGGCGCGCGGGCAGGTCAAGCAGTTCCTGAACATGTTTGCCGACGCTCGGCACGTGGTTTACGACGCGCGGTCCTGCTCGGCCATTCTCGAGGCGCACGCCCACACGCACGGCGTACGGCTGCTGCCACACTACCAGCTCGAAAAAGCGGACGTGATCGTCAGCTTCGACGCCGATTTTCTCGGAACCTGGCTTTCGCCGGTGGAATTCACCGCCGCCTATCAAGCCGCGCGGCGCCTGGCGGATTCAATCCCGAGGTCGTCCTACCATGTGCAATTCGAGTCGCACTTGTCGCTGACCGGCAGCAAGGCCGATCGGCGGTTTTGTGTCGCGCCGGGGGAAGTCGCGTTGGTGATGAGCCACCTGGCGACGCGACTGGCGGAGAAAGCGGGCGTGGCGATCAAGACCGTGCCCTTAGAGCCGCCGCCGGTCTCCGGGCCGTTTCTCGACCAGCTCGCCGAACGGCTGTGCCAGAGCCGCGGCCGCAGCCTGGTGCTCTGCGGCAGCCACGATGTGCAAGAGCAGACGCTCGGCAACCTGCTGAACCATCTGCTGGATAATTACGGTTCGACCGTCGACTTCGAGCGGCCGTCGCTTCAGTGGCAGGTAAACGATGCCGAGTTGGCAAACCTGCTGAGCGAAATCCGCGAGGACAAAGTGGCGGCACTGTTCATCTCGCAGTGCAACCCACTATACGACTTGCCGGACGGGGAGGCGCTGGCCGACGCCTTGCGTCGCGTGCCCCTGGTCGTGAACTGCGCCGAGCGAATGGACGAAACGGCCGCGCTGGCCCGCTATGTCTGCGCGGTGCCTCATTACTTGGAGTCGTGGAGCGATGCGGAACCCGTCGCCGGGTTGGTGAGCCTGGCGCAGCCGACGATTGCTCCGCTGGGCAACACTCGATCGCTGTTGGAAAGCCTGGCCGCATGGATGGGAAAACCACAGAAGGCCGACGAGTTGTTGCACGCGCATTGGGAGCAACACGTCTTTCCACGTTGGCGCGGCGGGGGAACGTTCCAGGATTTCTGGGAGCACACGCTGCACGACGGCTTCGCCCAGGTCGCGCCGCAAGGCGATGAGCGCGCGTCGCCCGCGTCACGCCCCTTCGACGTGGATGCCGTCCGCCTTGTGCCACGTGCGGGCCGACCCGCGGAAGAAGCTTACAGCCTCGTGCTCTATTCGAAGGTTGGTATGCCCGATGCCAGCCATGCCTATAATCCTTGGTTGCACGAACTGCCCGACCCGGTGAGCAAAATCACGTGGGACAACTACGCCTGCCTCTCGCCTGCGACCGCGGCCGGCTTGGGGATGACGAGCGGCGACGTGGTCCGGCTGGAAGCCCCCACCGCGGACGGGCGGCCGACCGTGTTGGAGTTGCCCGTGCTGGTGCAGCCGGGCCAGCACGACGGCGTGGTGGCGGTGGCCTTGGGTTATGGCAGCCGATTGAGCCAGCGTTTTGCCAAGATCGGGCCGGAGTGGCTGCAGGCTCGGCCTACCGTGGGCGCCGACGGCCTGGTGGGAAAGAACGCCGCGGCGATGTTGACCTGGGTCGAAGGGAATCTACGCTGGCTGCGCGAAGGCGTGCGGCTGACGAAGACGGGAGAAACGCACGCCCTGGCGGCGTCGCAAGATTACGACTTGCTTGCCGCGCCCGAGCGCCTGGCGCTCGCCGGCCAAGAGCGGCGGCCGATCGTTCGTGAAATTACGCTTGAGGCCTATCGCACGCAACTCGCTCAGGCGGCCACGGTGCCAGGTGCTGAAGCCGCAATCGCGCCGCGGCCGGCGGAAGCGAACGAGGATCTGTGGCCGGCCGACCATCCCACGACCGGAGCAAAATGGGGCATGGCGATCGACATGAACGCCTGCACCGGCTGTTCGGCGTGCGTGATTGCCTGCCAGACGGAGAACAACATCCCGGTGGTCGGGAAGGACGAAGTGCGGCGGCACCGCGAGATGCACTGGCTGCGCATCGATCGCTACTATCGCGAGCGCGAGGGTGGCGTCGATGTGGCTTTCCAGCCGATGCTCTGCCAGCATTGCGCGAGCGCGCCGTGCGAGGCCGTGTGCCCGGTGTTGGCCACCGTCCACAGCGACGAAGGGCTCAACCAGCAGGTTTACAACCGTTGTGTCGGCACGCGCTTCTGCGCCAACAATTGCCCGTACAAGGTCCGCCGCTTCAACTGGTTCAACTACGCCCACGACGACAACTTGCAAAATCTGGTGCTCAATCCGGACGTCACGGTTCGTTCGCGCGGGGTCATGGAAAAGTGTACGTTTTGCGTGCAGCGGATCGAAGAGGCGAAGATCGAGGCGCGCCGGCTAGGGCAACCGCTGCGCGACGGCGACGTCAAAACGGCCTGTCAGCAGTCGTGCCCGGCACAGGCGATCGTGTTCGGCGACTTGAACGACGCCGCGAGCCGGGTGGCGCGGTTGGCCACCGGTCCACGCAGTTACCGGGTGCTGGAGGAGCTCAACGTGCGGCCATCGGTGAGCTATCTGGCCGTGGTCCGCAATCGCCCGGCCGGTGACGAGGAGCCGCGGCATGGCTGACGCCCCTTGGCCCTCCGAGGCGCCGTTGATCGCCGGCCACAAAACGGCGGCCCAGGTAACCCGTGACATCTGCGCGCCACTGGAGCGCAGCGCCGGCGGCTGGTGGTGGCTGGCGTTCAGCCTCGCATTTTCGGTGCTCTGCCTGGGCGTGGCGGCCGTCTCCTATCAAATTGCCGTCGGCATCGGCACGTGGGGGCTCAATCGCACCGTGGGATGGGCGTTTGACATCACCAACTTCGTGTTCTGGATCGGCATCGGCCACGCCGGCACGCTGATCTCGGCGATCCTCTTCCTGTTCCGCCAGAAATGGCGGACGTCGGTCAACCGCTCGGCCGAGGCGATGACGCTGATTGCCGTGACCTGTGCCGGACTGTTTCCGGTGATTCACATGGGCCGGCCGTGGCTGGCCTATTGGATCGTTCCCTATCCGAATTGGCGCGGGCCGCTGTGGGTCAACTTCCTTTCGCCGCTGGTATGGGACTTTTTCGCCATCGGAACGTATTTTCTGGTTTCGCTGGCCTTCTGGTACATCGGGCTTGTCCCCGACCTGGCCACGCTTCGCGACTCGCTGCGCCGCGGCTGGTACTGCCGTCTCGTGGGATTCTTCAGCCTGGGCTGGAACGGCTCCTGCCGCACGTGGCTCCGCTACGAAGTGGTCTACCTGCTGTTGGCCGGACTGGCCACGCCGCTGGTCGTCTCCGTACACTCGGTGGTCAGCACCGACTTCGCGGTCACGCTGCTGCCCGGCTGGCACTCCACGATATTCCCGCCCTACTTCGTCACCGGGGCGATTTTTTCGGGCATGGCGATGGTGCTCACCTTGATGCTGTTGGCCCGCAAGGCGATGCGGCTTGAAGACTATATCACGTTGCGGCACGTGGAAGCGATGTCCAAGCTGGTGCTGGCGACAAGCTGTCTTGTCGGGCTCTCCTATGCGATTGAGTTCTTTACTGCGTTTTATGCCGGCAATCGATATGAGTCGTTCACGTTCCTGAACCGCGCCTTGGGCCCGCTGGGCTGGGGCTACTGGATCATGGTGGCTGCGAACGTCGTGCTCCCGCAACTTTTCTGGCTGGACCGCGCTCGCCGCAATCTGCTGGCGGTATTTGCGGTTTGCGTGCTGGTCAACGTAGGCATGTGGTTCGAGCGGTTCATTATCATCGTCAGCTCGTTGGAGCGCGATTTCCTGCCGTCGAGTTGGAGCGGATACGTGCCGACGTTGATCGAGCTGGCCACGTTGGCAGGCAGCTTCGGCCTGTTCTTCACCTGCTTTTTGGTTTTTTGTCGGATCTTGCCCGTGATTGCGATGGCTGAGGTCAAGGCGGTTGTCCGAGACGCACATCCGGAGGCGCGCCCATGAACGGGAAGGTTTTTGTGGCAGGCTTCGCCACGGAAGAAGACTTGCGGCACGCCGTGCATGCGGCGCGCGAGCGCGGCTGGACGATCGCCGACGCCTTTGCGCCGTATGCCTTGCACGACTTGCCCGATTTGCTCGGCTGGCGGCGCTCGCGGCTTCCGGTGGCCTGCTTTTTGTGTGGAGCGACCGGCGCGGCCCTGTCGTTGTGGTTCCAGTTTTGGACGACCACGCGTAACTGGCCGCTGAACGTCGGCGGCCGTCCCTGGAACTCGCTGCCCGCGTTTGTGCCGGTGACTTTTGAAAGCATGGTGTTGTTGGGCGGGTTCGGGCTGGTATTCGCCTGGCTGATTCGCTGCCGGCTGTATCCGGGAAAGAAGGCCCTGCTGCCGTTGAGCGGACTTACGGATGATCGGTTTGCTTTGGTGCTCGACATCTCCGATTCGGCCGCAACGATCGCGGAGGTCCGGCAGGCGTTCGAGGACTGCGGCGCAACCGAGTTCGTCGAACCAAGCGAGGAGGCATCCTCGTGAAGGGACGAAGCTGGTTGAACCTGTTTCTTTTGTTGGCCTGCCTGGTCACGGGCATGCTGTGTTGGATCGTGCCCGAGCATGACGCGACCCGGCCGAACTACGACTTTTTGCTGGAAGCGCAGATGGACAGTCCCGTGGCCTATGATTCGTTTTCTCCCAATCCCAACTTTCCCGACGGCCTCACGTTGCGTACGCCGCCGCCGGGCACGATTGCGCGCGGCCGGATTCCGCTGCACTACCAAGCGACGCCACAAGACGCCCTCCGCGCGGGTGACGAGTTGAAGAACCCGTTTGCCGACCACGACGCATCGCGGCTGGAACGCGGCAGCGTCGTCTTCACCAACTTCTGCCAGGTGTGCCATGGGGCAACCGGCGAGGGCAACACGCCGGTGACGCAACGCGGCTTCCCCATGCCGCCTTCGCTCTTGGCCCAACGTTGCCTGCAAATGAAAGACGGACAGATGTTCCACGTGATCACCTACGGCCAAGGCAAAATGCCTCCGCACGCGGCTCAGCTCTCGCAGGACGACCGGTGGAGCGTCGTTTTGCACCTGCGCGTGCTGCAACGAGCCAGCGCCACGAGCGGCGGAGCGGGGGCGGCGCCCGTGCGGCTCGCGGACATGACCGACTTGTTTCGCAACAATTGCGCCGCCTGCCATGGCGAGGACGGCACCGGCAGTATCATTCGCAAGGCACTGCCGCTGATTCCCGACTTCACCAGCCTGGCCTGGCAGACGGCGCAGACCGACATGGCGCTGGTCAATCAGATCGACTACGGCTCGATGCCGCTGATGCCCGCCTTCCGTTACAAACTCAAGCCGAGAGAGATCCTGCAGTTGGCCGTGTACGTGCGCTCGTTCGCGGCACGGTGGGCCGGGGCGCCCGCGGCACTCCCCGCCACGGCCCACGTTTCCGCCGATGCGGTGTATCGCACTTTTTGCTTCGCCTGCCACGACACGACGGGCCGGGGGAATCCCGTCATTCGCCAGATGATGCCGGAGCTGCCCAACTTCACCGCGACCACCTGGGCCAAAACTCGCACGGATGCCGATCTGGCCCATTCGATCCTGGAGGGGAAGGGCAAATTCATGTTGCCCATGAAAGACAAGTTGGGACCGGTCGACGTGAAACAAATGGTGGCGCTGGTCAGAAAGTTCGAGGGAGGCAAGCAAGTCATTGCGGTGGAAGGCCCCAAATTGCCCGGCCCGCCCGCGCCCGCGACCGCGGCGACTCCCTTGGCCATCGTGGGCGGCCATCTTCCCGCCGTGACTTTGCCGGAGGAGCCTCTGGTGGCCCCTTCGAGCGAAACGGCCGCACGAGTCCGCGTTGGGGCCACCATTTTTCGCCAATACTGCATCATCTGCCACGGCCCGGACGGGACCGGCAACGTCATGCGTGAAAGGTTGCCGCCGATCCCAAACTTCACCAACGCCGCTTGGCAGCGACAACATAGCGACGCGCAGTTGTTTGTCAGCATCATGGACGGCAAGGGGACGCTGATGCCCGCCAATCGCGGCCGGCTGACGCCGGACGAGGTGCGCGACCTCGTGCCCTACGTGCGCGCCTTCGGTCCCTCCTTGCCCGGTGGCCGGGGCCCGCTGCCGGAAAGCGAATTCTCGACGGCCTTCCGCCAGTTGGAACGCCAATGGAACGAGCTGGAAACACAATTGGGGGAAGCCAAGAGCCCGTAACGGTCAGTGCTCTAACGGAGGCGCGTCGTCACCGGCCTTGACGTGCGGTGGCGTTTCAGGTAACTCCAGCACCTTCACGTCTTTCCTTCCCACCACCTCGCTCATCAAACGCACCGGCCGGTGTGACCTCGCTCCGCGCGCCGATCGCTCGGAAGCGGTTGCCTGTCGGGCATCGCCGGAGCCAAACGCGGATGCGCCTGCGATACAGCCTCGCGCTCACGGCGGCAATTCTTTGGGCCTGTGGGCGCTCGGCCCAGGCCCAGATGCCGCGCAGCGCGGTACTGTCATCCGCGCCCGCGGCCGCCGACCAGGGTCTTGGCGGTTCCCCGGTCCCGGATCCCAGGCGCGCTCGCCCGTCCGTGCTCCAGACGCCCAGCGCGAGACAACAACTTCTCGTTCAAGAAAAACAAATCGAATCGCTGACCAACACGGTCCAGTCTCTCGGCCAGCGGCTGGATCGATCGCCGTTTCAAAGCGCGCTGTCAGGGGACGGCACGGCACCAGGCACGCCCGCGATCGGCCCCGGACCAGCACCCTTCTTAACCCCGCCAGCCGGGCCGCCCGGCACGACCGAGCTGCGCCAAACGCAGCTCGCCCTGCAAAACCTGAAACAGCAACAAGCGGCCGCACCCCTCGACGCTTCAGCCGAGGAACTGCAAAGGCAACTGGAACTGCAGCGCAAACAGATCGAGGTGTTGGAAAAGATGGTCCGGCTGCTGGCCTCGCAGCTCGAGCAGCAAGGCCCGCTGCTGGCCGATATGCAGACCCAAGTGGCCACGCTCACCGCCCGTTCGCAGCAGGCCGCCCAGCGCGATCGGCAGTTGGCCAGCGGCATCGACAACCTGTCCGACCAATTCGACGCCCAGCAGCGTTATGGCCCGCCCTTGCCGGCCCAGCTCAAACAATCATTTCTGGCCAGCGGCACCAATGAAACGCCCTTGAGCATCTTCAACGCGCTCAGCATGCGCTACCAGTATTTTCCCAGCCAGCGGGGGCTGGGACAGTTCCAGTTCATCGAATATGACCCGATTTTCCTGCTGCAACTGAACAACAGTTTCCTATTCGAGAGCCAGCTCGAGGTCCATCCCGACGGCGTCGAACCCGAATTCGCCCAGATCGACTGGACGGTCAACGATGCGCTGACGGTGGTGGGCGGCCGTTTCATGACGCCCATCGGGGTGTTCAACGAGCGACTGCATTACCTGTGGATCAATCGGTTACCCGATTATCCGATCTTTGCCTGGCAGGTGGTGCCGGCCTTCGACTTCAATCTGAACGGAGTACAACTGCGCGGCGCTAAATACCTGTTTCGATCGTCCTGGAAGGCCGAATATGCCTTCTATATGACCAACGGCTGGGGCGTTCCGGGCCAGGGAGGCCTGGGCGACTTCGCCGATCTGAACGGCATGACCGACCAGAGCAAGAGCATCAACAACGCCGTGGCTTACGGGGGGCGGATCGGCCTCTGGCACCCGGCCAGCGGCTTTTTTGGCGGCATCTCCTACTTTGGCAACAGTCCCTACAGCACAACGTCGGGCACCAACATGACGATTTGGGACCTCGACCTGAACTACCACCAGGGAAACTGGGACTGGCGCTTCGAGGGCGCCCAGACGTTTCAGCAAACCGGCAGTTTCATCGGCAACGACATCGTGCGCCGCGGGTTTTACACGCAGATCGCCTATCGCTTTTACGACGCGCCCACCGAATTCCTCTCGCGGATCGAGGCGGTGTTTCGCTACAGCTATGCCGACATCCGCGGGGTTCCGCTCAATCAACTCGACTTGACGGCGTTCACTTTCCCGAACCAATCGCCCGTCTCGCGCGATCAATACACGGTGGGAGCGAATTACTATATTTACCCGTCCATGGCGATCAGGTGGGCCTACGAATTCAACAAGGAAATCGGCGGCAACCTCAAAGACGACGTGCTGTTGACGAGCTTTACTTGGGGATTTTGATGACGTTCGCCACACGAACCCGAAGCGCCAGCGAGGCCATGTCAAGCGGAAGTGCCGCTTATCGTGCTGCGCGTGTGACGGGACGCCGCGGAGCGGCGCGGGAGTTAAGCCGTGGGCGCCAGCCCACGGTTAGCTTGCCGCGAGTTTGTAAAGCCGCGGAGCGGCGACGGAGCGTGGTGTGCCATTCTCCGTCGCCGCTCCGCGGCTGTGGTGATTTGGCCGACGATGTCCGTGGGCTGGCGCCCACGGCTAAACTCCGTTGCCCCTCCGGGGCAGGCGAAAGCAGAAAGCAAGTATGTTAATCGTCCGAAAGCGCTCGGTCGGCTGGCCGACGCTCGTTTGGCTCCTTTTCGGTGGAGGGCTGGCCCTGCTTGGCTGCCGGAACACGCCCGTCGATTTACAGAACGGCCCGGCGCCCTTGCGCGGGCCGCCGCCCAAGCTCGCCGAGGCGGAGAGCTATGAGGATTCGCTGACCGGCGGCCAGGTGTTCGCCATGTATTGCTCCTCCTGCCATAACCCGCGCCCGCTGGCGGAGCGTCCCTTCTCCAGTTACCAAAACGTGGCGGCGCACATGCGGGTCCGTGCCAACTTGACGGGCAAGGAGTACGCCAAGCTGATGGAGTTCTTGCGGCGCTGGCACGATGTGCCACCGCCTCATCCGCCCCTCGAGCCCCCACCCAAGCGGTTCTTCTTCAACCAGCCGATCCCGGAACAACAAGAGGAGATTCCGGCCCCCAAGCCGATGCCGCCGGTCCCGGTCGCGGTGCCGAGCCGGTGATGACTATTTTGCTTTCGGCGGCGGCAGGTTCTCTGGAGACGGCTGGCCGCCTCCTTGCGCTTTGGCCTTTCGCTCCCTCTTTCCCGGTTTGGTTTCCGGCCTGGCCTGTTGAGACTCGCCCTCGTCGGGGCGCGAAACCTCCGTGCCGGGAATGAAGCCGCGCACGTAGCGCGCCAGTGCCCAGGCCTCTTCCAACGTCAGCGCGCCGCGGAACGGCGGCATAACGGCCCCGCGTCCCTGCATGATCGCGCGGGCCAGCTGATCGTCGGACCGCGAAGCGTGAAAGCGGACGTTGGTGAAATTGGGGATGCCGGGAATGTCCCATACGCCGCGGCCATCGATGCCGTGGCAGCGGATGCAATAGCGATTGAAGAGAGCCGCCGCGGCCTGTTTTTCCTCCTCCGGGCTGCGCATCCAGTACCACGTGCCGCCCGGTGGGCCCGCAAACATGGGATGGCTATCGACGAGGATCTGGCCGCCATGATGCCGGCAAAAGTGCGAGCTTTTCCGCCTGGGCGGGACCGCCCCTAAGACCGAGACCAACGCCAGGCTGACCGCGCCAAAAACAAAAAAACGGGCAGCGACGCTGACCCAGAGCATCTCTTGATTTCGCTTCATGCGTCTCACCCTGTAGCGGCGGCCATCTCTCCCGCGCCCCACCTGTTGGACTTATCGGTATTGTTCTCACGCTTTGTGCAGGCCGATTCTTGTCAACAATCGCTCCGCGCGCTGTTATGATGTAGCGTGACGGACCCAACGGATGACGATGCCAGATTCACTCGCTTTTCGCTCGCCTCGCAGGGCCATCCGGCTTTTTCAAATTGCCGCGGCCGCGGGGGCGTGTACGCTGATGGCCGGATGGTGGCTGGCCCCCCAGCGCACGTGGGCCAACCTGCTGCTGGTCAGCTATGGTCTGCTCGGCCTTGGCTTGGGCGGCCTGCTGTGGATCGCCCTGCACCATGTTACCGGCGCACGCTGGAGCGTACCGCTGCTGCGCGTGCCTGAGGCCATGTCAAGTGTGCTGCCCATTGCTGCCGCGGGATTGGTAGTCGTGCTGTTATTCCGCCCCTCGCTCTACCCTTGGTCGGCACCAACCTTCGCGGCAGAATCGTCTTCGTTGTTGCAGCGATTCTGGTTGAGCCGACCGTTCTTTCTCATTCGTGCGCTGACGTATCTGGCGTTGTGGTTGGTTTTCGCGGTCTTGTTCGCGCGCGCTTCGCGACAGCAGCTTGTGGCTGCCGACCCGCCTCCGACGCGAAGCAGCCTCGCCCTGTCGGCCGCGTTCCTGGTCGTTTTCGGCATCACTTGCTGGTTGGCCAGTTACGACTGGATTATGTCGTTGCAACCGCAGTGGGCCAGCACGATCTTCGGCGTCTACAACTTCGCCGGGCTGTTCGTCAGCGGCCTGGCCGCCGCCACCTTGCTGATCCTCTGGCTGCGGCGGCACAGCTCGCTCGAAGGCGTCGTGACCGACGATCATCTGCACGATTTAGGGACGCTGTTGTTTGCCTTCAGCAGCTTTTGGATGTACATCTGGTTTTGCCAGTACATGGTGATTTGGTTCGCAAACAATCCCGAGGAAACCGTCTATTATCTGCGACGAGCGTCAGGGGCATGGATCTCGCTGGCGATTGCCAATGGGGTGCTTGGATGGGGCATTCCCTTTCTCGTGCTCCTCTTCCGCCGGGCGAAACGCACTGCGAAGATCCTGGGAACGGTTGCCATGCTCATTCTCGTCGGTCGCTGGATCGACCTCTATTTGATGATCTTTCCTTCGCAGGGAGAGCTCCTGCCAACTCCGGGACCGCTCGAGGCGGGGCTGCTCTTGGGCGGTCTCGGCGTTTTGGGCCTGGCCGTGTTTCGGGCACTCGAGACGACGCCCCACGGTCCGGTTACAGCAACCGGCTTGCGGCAGAACTCTGATGGGCTCTGACAAACAAAATCGGTAACGACGTTACTGCGCGAGACCGCACGCATGATGCGGAACCGCACCGCCTCCGCACGGCCGCCGGCGTGCCTTCACCGCGGCGCCGTGCAGAACGGCCTGTCGCCGGCGGCGTTTCCGGCGAATGGTCGCCCTACACGCAGCCGGGGTGTACAACGGCACGGCGCTTGCGTTTGTTCCTGACGCCGTAGTCCAAGTCGCGCGGCACGACTGGCGGCGAGGCTTTCCTTCCTGCGACGTGAGGTGCGCCATGTACAGCGACCCAGAAATGGCGGAGTATTTGAAAGAGATCCGGGACCAGGTTTGCAGCCGTTGCATCGAAAAGCCGCCCGGTGGCCCGCCCTGCGCTCCCTTGGGAAAATCGATGGCTTGCCATGGTGGGACCCACACTTCTGAACCAGTGCTGCCGCAAGTCCCTTAAGTTGAAAACCTTCCAGAGTGGGCGATACAGGGCTCGAACCTGTGACCCCCAGCTTGTCGAGCTGGTGCTCTAACCAACTGAGCTAATCGCCCGTCAAGGTCACGTAAACAGACAAATCTGACGCGCCGGCGGTCCGCAGTCAAGGGCCCGGTCGCCGTTTCCGCCGTTTCGGCTGCGTCGACGCAGGCGGCACGACTACATCAGCAGGCGGGACGCCTACGCCACAAACCAGACGCCTACGCCACAAATCAGCAGGCTAGCGGGCCGCAGGCGATGCCAGCCGGTCGCCCGTCCATAAGGCACGCATCTCGGCGGCGATGAAAAATGAACCGGTTACGCAGACCAAATCCTCCTCGCCCGCTTGCTCGCGCGCCGCTTGCCACGCCGCCGACGGATCGGCACACACCTGCACCGGCACCTCCGATATGCCACGGGCCAACGCCGCCAGCTCTTCGGGCGGAACTCCACGCGGGTTGTTCTGATAGCGGGTCAGGATCACGCGGTCGAAATCGGGCAGCAACAAGGCCAGCATCTGGGCAACCTGCTTTTCTTGCGTCGTCGCGAACACCAATAACCGCTCGCGCGCCGAAAAACTTTCACGCAACGTTTGCACCAAGGCCGCGATCGAGGCCACGTTGTGGGCCGCATCCAGCACCAACGTCGGCCGCCGGCCAACCACCTCCACGCGCGCCGGCCAACGCACTTCGGCCAGCCCGCGCCGAATGGCCGTCTCGGGAAGCGACCAGCCTTGCAATGCCAATTGATCCAGCGACGCCAGGGCCAAGGCCGCGTTTGCAGCCTGGTGCGAACCGAGCAACCCCAGCGCGACACCTCGACGGTATTGCTCGCGGCCGGCCGTGTGCGACACAAAGTCGATCGTCGGCCAAATCGGCCCTTCGTCAACGCGCCGGGCGGGATGATAGGCGAAATCGAAATCGCGGCCAAGCTGCACCCGCGGCGCATCCGACTGCTGGCAAACCAACTCGATCTCGCGCCGCGGCCGCTCGGCCGTCACACCGCTGATCACCGGCACGCCGGGCTTCACGATGCCCGCCTTCTCGCGAGCGATCGCTTCCAGCGTGTTGCCAAGCTGCTTCATGTGGTCGAAGCTGATGCTGGTGATGATCGTCAACCGCGGCCGGCAAACGTTCGTGGAGTCGAGCCGGCCGCCCAGGCCGACTTCGGCCACCGCCACGTCAATGCCCCGCTCGACAAAGTGCAGCCATGCCAACGCGGTCGTCAGCTCGAAGTAGGTGGGACCTGTGTCGCCGTTGGTCAGGCACGCCTCGCGGTCCATCTCGGCCACAACTGGCCGCAGTTGGTCGGTAAGCCGGACCAGCTCGTCGGCAGTGCATGCCCGGCCGTCGATCATGAATCGCTCTTCCAGGCGATCCAGGTGCGGCGACGTGTAGAGGCCCGTCGTATAACCCGCCGCCGAGAGCGCCGCGGCGATCATCGCCGAGGTCGAGCCTTTGCCTTTCGTGCCCGCCACGTGAACGATCGGCAGGCGGTCTTGTGGATTGCCGAGCCGGACCAGCAACTCGCGCATGCGATCGAGCTTCAGCTCGCTGCCGTAGGGCATGGCCAAGGCACGTTCATAGTCGATGCGGCCGTACAGAAACGACAAGGCCGCCTGATAGGCGTCGCTCAAGTTTGTCGGTCCTCACCGTCACAACAGCCCGTAGGCGGTGAGCGTCTTGGCGAGCTTCTGCTCTTCGGACGACGTGAGCGAGGTCATCGGCAGCCGCAACTCGCCGGTGTCGCGGCCGAGCATCTTCATGGCCGCTTTGACCGGAATCGGGTTCGTCGCCAGGCCCAGCATGTCGCGGCACAGCGGGAACAGCTTGCGATGCCAACGCTGTGCCTCGGCCAGATTACCCGACTCGAACGACCGCAACAGCGAAAGCATGTCGTTGGGCACGATGTTGCCCACCACGGAGATCACGCCCCGCCCGCCGATCGACAACAGCGGCAAGGTCAGGCTGTCGTCGCCGCTGAGCACGGTCAAGTTCGTCAGGGCCAGAATCTGCGACGCCTGGTCCATCGAACCGGTGGCTTCTTTCACCAGGGCGATGTTCGGCAGCTCCGCCATTCGGGCAATGGTTTCCGGCTCGATGTTCTTGCCCGTGCGGCCGGGAATGTTGTAAACGCAGATCGGAATGCCCACCGCCTCGGCCAGCGCTTCGAAGTGCTGATAAAAACCTTCCTGCGTCGGTTTGTTGTAGTAGGGGGCCACGACCAGCGCGGCGTCGGCCCCCGCTCGCTCGGCCCAACTCGTCAGCCGCAGCGCCTCGCGGGTGCTGTTCGATCCGGTGCCGGGCATGACCTTGATGCGGCCGGCCACGAAATCGACCACCGCCCCGATCACCCGCTCGTGTTCTTCGTGCGAGAGCGTGGGCGATTCGCCGGTCGTGCCCACCGGGCACAAGCAGCTTGTGCCGGCCGCAATCTGAAATTCGATTTGTGCCCGCAACGAGTCGTAATCGACCTCGCCATTGCGAAAAGGCGTGGTCAAGGCGACGGAAAGTCCGGCAAACGCTTCACCTTTGGTGGACATGCGACGATAAGCTCGATCTGGGCGAGGAACAAAACCAATATGGCATGATAGAAAACCGGGTGCATTCGTGGAAGTACCGGAAGGTTGCCCGTTCGATGGGCCACAACGTAGACTGGGTTATGTCTAGGCCGCCAAGGCAACGAACGTAGACTGGGACCAGCGAGCTTGCGAGCGCCGGCCCACCGTTTCGGAGGCATTGGGCGATGGGCGTTAGGC
>Ga0307373_10003839_pt1 | contig 25721 bp, 31 predicted proteins | sample OX2MG_FD_202534 | JGI IMG/M metagenome (GOLD analysis project Ga0307373, IMG submission 202534) | Soil microbial communities from Risofladan, Vaasa, Finland - OX-2 | ecosystem: Environmental > Terrestrial > Soil > Coastal area > Acid sulfate soil | place: Finland: Risofladan, Vaasa | collected...
GACGTCGGGTGCGGCAGATAGACCACCGCGCGCTCGACGTAGTCCGACGGGAGCCCGAGGAGCTCCGCGGTGGCGTCGGCGATGGGGCGAAAGACGTCGTTGGCCAGCACCACCGCGGGAATGCCGCGGCGCTCGAACTCGACTGCGTCCCGCAAACTGCAGGAGACGCAGCTCCCTCACCCACCCAGCGCGGTGACGACGGCGCCGCACTCGCGCAGCTGGTCCAGGACGTCGGGCTCGGCCACCCGCGAGAACGACCCCTTGCGCGCGCGGGCGATGCGGGCCCCTTGGCCGTCCAGCTTGGAGGCGATGCGCTCCAGCATCACGTCGGCCTGCTCCTTGGAGTTGTCGAGCAGTCCGACGGTCGCTCCGGAGAGCGCGGCGGGGCGGGGAGCGGTCTCGGCCTTCGCCGGTCGCCGGCTGCCGCGCGGATCGTAGACGCGAACGGTCATCTCGGAGGCTCCTCTAGACGGGACGGTGGACGGGACGGCTGGCGAGCCAGGAGGGAACGACGGTTGAGAAGCCTCCCGTCGGGGCGCCCACGACGCAGACGATGAGGCTCTCCGGGGCATCGATGACGGGCACGCGCGTGCGCGGGTCGCCGGGATCGCCGTAGCGCGCGGCCACGCCCAGCGTGCGCGCTCGATCGAACTCTCCCGAGGCGGTGAGGCGCTCGAGGGAGTTGGCGGCGCGCTCGTAGAGAAAGCGCTGCACGTCGGCGACGCTCCAGCCGGCGTTCGCGACGATGCGGGCATGCTGCGGACAGAGCGCCAGCGTCATCGGGCCGGGCAGGCACGCGTTGAGCGTGCCCAGCGCGCGCATCACGTCGGCGACGTTCTCCAGCAGGCGTTCCGGGTCGGCGCTGCGATGATCGGCCACCACGTGGCCGTCCTCAGCCGCCATGAGCGTCACCGACGTCGTGCCCGGCGCGTAGCCTTCGCGCTCCGCCAGCGAGGGCCACGGCGACTGCTCCAGGTTCTCCGCGGCGCAGAAGGTGTACTTGGCCGGAGAGCCTTGCACGCTCATGTCGGTCTTGCCGGGGAGGCCTCCGCCGACGTTGGCCATCACCAGACGCAGCGTCCGGCCGACGGCGGCGTTGGCGCGGTTGTGCGGGCCGAAGGCATTGAACGACGCGTTCATGCCGGCTCTCGCAGCAGCGGGCCCGCTCACCACGATCAGTGGAGTGGCGCTGTGCGTGGTCGACTGAATCCCATTGAGGTTGAAGGCGGGCTCGAGCGCCGCCTCGACGGCCGTCAGGGCGATGGGGAACGCCGGCGCGGGGCAGCCCGCGAGCACGGCGTTGACGGCGACGTCGCGCACCGTGAGGCGCGCCCCGCCTGGCGGCACGGCACCCAGGTCGAAGTCGGGCTCCCTCGTCGTCGCGGCGAGCAGCTGCGCCACGCGGCGCTCCGTGGGGAGCACGACGGGCAGGCCGTCGGAGAAGTGCTCGATGTAGTGATCGAGCGCCGCGTCCGCATCGGAAAACTCGAGCAGCTCGGCCACGGGCAACCTCCGGGTCGTGCGTGATGGCGTCTCGCGAGGTTCATTGGCCTTCCACGCTCGCCCTTTGGAGGGGCGAGCTCCTCGCAAAGGGTGGAAGGACTTGTGATTTGTGATAACAAATATCGGCAACGTGAACGCTCTGAAGGCGGCGGGGGGCAACCCCCTCATCGGTTCGGCGATCCTGGACGGGGAGCTGGAGCAGCGCACCTTGGTGGACGCGGTGGTGGCGCGCCTGCGCGAGGCCATCCTGGAGGGCGAGCTGCTCCCCGGAGATCCCTTGGTCTTGCGCGATCTGGCCTCCCGGATGTCGGTGAGCGTGATGCCCGTGCGCGACGCCCTGCGCCGGCTGGTCGCGGAAGGCTTGATCGAGTACTCTCCGCACCGGGGCGCCCGCGTGACGCCGGTTTCCGGGGCCGACCTCGAGGAGCTCTACGAGCTGCGCATCGCCATCGAGACGGCGGCGGTGCGCTCGGCGGTGCCGCGCCTGGCCGAGGACGAGTACCGGCGCCTGCGCGCGATCCTCGAGTGCAACGAGGATCCCCGGGATTCCGAGGCCGACCTCAAGTCGCGCCAGGCGCACCAGGACTTCCACTTCGGGATCTACGACCTGGGCCGCTCGCGCTGGCTCAAGCGCGTGGTTCCGCCGCTGTGGGAGGCCAGTGAGCGCTACCGGCGGCTTGGCGTGCGGCGCCGCGGCTCCCCCGAGTACCGCTGGAGAGAGCACGGCGAGATCCTCGACCGCATGCGCGCCGGCGACGTGGAGGGCGCGGCGCAGACGCTGGAGGCGCACCTTCGCACGACCTTGCTCATGCTCAAGCGGCACGTCACCGACATGAGCGAGACGCACCAATCAGGAGCATCGAGATGAACGCTACGCCTCACGAGCCGTTCGTGCCGGTCGGAACGAGCCTGCTCTTCGAGAACGAGATGATCCGCATCTGGGAGGTGAAGCTGGAGGCCGGGGAGCGCCTGGGACTCCACCACCACGAGTATCCGTACGTGATCGTCTCGATCGAGCATGGAGACAACCAGATCTCCTATCCCGACGGCAAGGTCAAGCACACCACGGAGCCCCCCGGTCATTGGGTGGTGAGGCCCGCGGGCGAGATCCACGACTTGCGGAACGTGGGAAGCACGCGCTACATCAACCGGCTGATCGAGCTGAAGTACGCTCCGCCGGTCACGGCGGAGGAGGGCGTCGCGCATCTCCGGCACGAGATGAAGGTGGCCGAGCGCGCTCCCGATCTGCACGAGCTGCTGCTGGACGCCGAGGCGATGGAGTGGCGCCCGAAGTCGCTGCCGGGGCTCTACGAGAAGCGGCTCTGGCAGGACGAGAGCACCGGAGCCTCGATGGCTTTGGTGCGCTTCGAGAAGGGCAGCGGCATTCCGCAGCCACACAAGCACGCATCGAACCAGTTCATGTACTGCCTCTCCGGCAAGTACGAGTACCGGCATTCGGGGCTGGTGCTGCTGCCGGGCCACTTCTATTGCAATCCCAAAGGCCTGGTCCACGGCCCCACCGTCGCGCACGAGGAATGCGTGTTGCTGGAGGCCTACGACGGGCCGCACTACCCCGAGAAACCCAGCTGGTATACCGACGAGAACGACGCGCACTAACGCCGGTCCAAGGGAGAGACGAGTGCCCAAGAAAGAGATCAAGAGCCCGTTGCTGTACGAGCCGCCGGGAGGCGGAGCATTCTCTAGCGCGATCGAGGCGCCTGCCGGCCGGACGATCTACGTCTCCGGCCTCACCTCGCGGAACAAGAACGGCGAGGTGGTGGGCGAGGGCGACATCACGGCTCAGACCGAGCAGGTGATGCAAAATCTCAAGGCCGCCCTGGAAGCCGGGGGCGCCACCTTCGAAGACATCGTGAAGGTCACCGTGTTCATTCGCGACATGGAAGACTTCGCCAAGATCCACGCGGTGCGCAAGCGGTACTTCACCAAGCCGTTCCCCGCCTCGTCGATGGTCGAGGTGTCGCGGCTGGTGGACCAGCGGCTGCTGATCGAGATCGAAGCGATCGCGGTCGTCGGTTGATCTCGCGCGTGAATCGAAATCGGGAGCACTGATGAAACTCGTGACATACCGGGTCGGCGGCGGAACGCCGCGGCCGGGCGCCGTGGTCGACGACTCCATCGTCGATCTGAGCGCAGACGTCCGCACGCTGCTGGAGCTCATCGAGGGCGGAGCCGCGGCGCTGGAGCTGGCTCGAAGGACCGTTGCCGCCCGGGCGTCCGTCGTGGCGCTGGGCGCGGCGGAGCTCTTGGCTCCGATCCCGGAGCCCCGGCGCAACGTCTTCTGCGTCGGCTGGAATTACCTCAAGCACTATAAAGAGGGCGTGGGCAAGCGCGGGAGCCAGGAAGAGCAGCTCCCCGACCACCCATCGCTCTTCACCAAGGCGACGATGAGCGTCATCGGGCCGGGTGCCGACATCCCGTTTGATGCGTCGATCTCTCCGCTGCTGGACTACGAGGCGGAGCTGGGCGTGATCATCGGACGACGCGCGCGGAGCATCCGCGCCGAGCACGCGCTGGACGCGATCTTCGGCTACACCGTGGGCAACGACGTCTCCGTGCGCGATATCCAGCGCCGGCACGGCGGGCAATGGCTGAAGGGCAAGAGCTTCGACGGGACCTGCCCCATCGGTCCGTGGATCGTGACCGCCGACGAGATCCCGGATCCCCAGGACCTGCGCGTCCAGTGCCGCGTCAACGGCGTCCTGAAGCAAGACGACACCACGGGCAACATGATCTTTCCCGTGCGCAAGATCATCGAGGAGCTCTCCCTGGGCATGACGCTGCTGCCGGGAGACATCGTGCTGACGGGTACCCCGGACGGCGTCGGGTTCGCGCGCACGCCGCCCGAGTATCTGAAGCCGGGAGACGAGGTGGTCGTGACCATCGAGGGTGTGGGCGAGTTGAGCAATCGCGTCGCGGCGCGGGCGCTCAGCGAAGAGACGCCGAGCATGGCGGTCGGAGAACCCGCATAGCCCCACAATCGCTCGAACGACAGGAGGCCCCAATGGAATCCAAGGATTCGACCATGGCCATGAGCCCCCGGACGTCCAGGCGCGCGTTTCTCGCCGCCGGCCTCGGCGCGACGGCCGCCGTCTTGACCCAACCGCTCGCGGCTCGCGCGGCGAACGCGAGCGTGCCCGTTCGCATTCAGCTCGACTTCCTTCCCTTCGGGCGCTATGCGCCGTACTATCTGGCGCTCGAGGAGGGGTACTACGCCAAGCGCGGCGTCGACGTCTCCATCGCTCCCGGCAGCGGAACGGGCCCGGCGCTGCAGCAGCTCATCGCGGGGAGAGCTCAGGTGTCGTTCGTCGACATCCCGTCGATGATGGTGCTGATGGGCCGCGGCGTGAAGCCCAAGATGCGCAGCTATGCCGTGTTCTACGCCAAGGCCCCGGAGACCGTGTTCTACTTCGAGGGCGGTGCGATCAAGAGCCCGAAGGACCTGGAAGGCAAGACCATCGCCACGTCCGCGGGAAGCACCGACTTCGAGCTCTTTCCGCTGTTCGCGGCGGCTCAAGGCATCGACGCCTCCAAGATCACGTGGGTGACGGTGGACCCGTCGGCCAAGGTGGGCCTCTTCCTGCAAGGCAAAGTCGACGCCACCACCACCTACGTGCTGGGGCTCCCGGGCGTGCAGGCCAAGGCCGGGGCGCGCAAGGTGGGACACTTCACCTACGGCGAGTACGGCGTCGACGCGTATGGCAACGGCCTCGTCGTGACCGACGATTTCGCCGCGGCCCATCCCGACGCGGTGCGGGGGGTGGTCCAAGCCACGATCGAGGGGTACAAGGGCGCCTTCAAGGACCCCGCGCGCGCGGCGGCCGCGATGAAGAAGCACGTGCCGACGCTCGATCTCGAGCAGGCCGCGGCCGAGGTCAAGATCGTTCAGGAGCTCGCGTACGGTGCGGCGCAGAAGGCCCACGGACTCGGATATCAGGACGCGGCCGGGATGACCTCCTCGCTGCAGGCCGTGGAGAAGTACGTTCTCAAGGCCGCCGTCTCGTCTCCGGTCGCCGACTTCTACAGCAATGCCTACATTGGCTGAACGGCCGACAACCGTGCAGGGCTCGCGCATCGACGTCCGCGGCGTCACCAAGGAGTACTCGAGCGGCGGTGCGACGGGATCGCGGGTCCTGGGGCCGATCGACCTGCGCGTGGAGGCCGGCGAGTTCGTGACCATCGTCGGCCCCTCGGGATGCGGAAAGTCGACCCTGCTCTCCATCGTCGCCGGCTTGACGAAGGCGTCCGCGGGAGAGGTCGCCATAGGCGACGCGCGGGTCGCGGGGCCGTACACCGACTTGGGGATCGTCTTCCAGAAAGATCTGCTGCTCGACTGGAGGACCGTCCTCGACAACGTGCTGCTCCAAGCGGAGGTGCGGGGGCTCGATCCCCGGGCGTACCGCTCGGTCGCCAACGAGCTGTTGGCTCTGGTGGGCCTCGACGGCTTTCAGGACCACTACCCGCGGGAGCTCTCCGGCGGCATGCGGCAGCGCGTGGCGATCTGCCGCGCGCTGCTGCTGGATCCTCCGGTGGTGCTGATGGATGAGCCGTTCGCGGCGCTGGATGCGCTGACCAGGGAGCAGGTTGCCATGGACTTCGCGGACATCTGGCTCAAGAAACAGAAGACCGTCATCTTCATCACCCACGCCATCGCCGAAGCCATCATCTTGGCGGACCGGGTGCTGGTGATGACGCCGCGTCCCGGGAAGATCGACTTGGAGCTCCGCGTCGAGATCCCCCATCCGCGCTCGATGCTGGTCCGCGAGACGCCGGAATTCGCCCACTACGCGACGGAGATCCGCAAGCGCTTCGAAGCGAACGGAGTGTTGCATCAGCATGGCCGATGACCGCGGCACGACCGCCGGGGCGCGCAGCCGCGCCGGCAAGATCTTGGCGCCGCTCGCTGCGCTGGCGGCGTTCTTCGCCCTCTGGCAGGCCGCGACGGCGCTCTTGCACGTCAACCCGGCGATCTTGCCGGCTCCCACGAGCATCTTCGCCAACATCGTCCACCAGCGGGCGCTCCTGGCGCAATACATGGAGCCCACCTTGGTGGAGATCCTCTTGGGCTTCGGGCTGGCGATCGCCATCGGCGTTCCCATCGGAACGCTCATCGTCTTCTCGCCCGCGGCGCACCGCGCGTTCTACCCGTTGATCGTCGCCTCGCAGATGGTGCCGAAAGTGGCCATCGCGCCGCTCTTCGTGGTCTGGGTGGGCGTGGGGCTGCCCTCGAAGGTGCTGGTGGCGTTCCTGATCTCGTTCTTTCCGATCGTGGTCTCCACCGGGCAGGGCTTGGCGGCCGTCGATCCGGACATGATCAAGCTCTTCAAGTCGATGGGGGCGAGCCCCATGCGAACGTTCGTCAAGCTGCGTCTGCCGGTGGCCTTGCCGAGCGTGTTCTCCGGCCTCAAGGTGGCGATGAGCCTGGCGGTGGTCGGCGCGATCGTGGGCGAGTTCGTGGCCGCGAACACGGGGCTGGGCTACTACCTGCTCTTCGCCAACGGCCAGCTCGACACGGTGGGCGTCTACTCCGCACTCTTCGTGCTCACGCTGCTGGGCGTGGTGCTCTACTTCGCCGTCGAGGTGGTGGAGCGCGCGGTGGTGCCGGCGAGCTTTCGCAAGTCGGAGGAAGAGCTGAGCGTCACGCTCTAGGGGCAGAGAGGGCGCAGGCGCCTCGACCGCGCACTCACCGGAATGACGCGGGGAGCGCGATGACGATGCAGAGACGGATGGAGCACGTGGTGGTGGACGGCAAGCGTCTCGAGACGCTGCGCGTGGGCCCCGCGGATGGCGCGGAGCCGGCCATCGTGATGCTGCACGAGGGCCTGGGATCGGTCGCCCTGTGGAAGGACTTCCCGCAGCGCCTGGCCGAGCGCACCGGGTGGGGTGTCGTGGCGTACTCGCGCCACGGCTACGGCGGCTCCGACCCGCTGACCGAGCCGCGCCCGGTGGAGTACATGCATCACGAGGGCGAGGTGGTCCTCCCCGAGCTCCTGCGTCGCTTGCAGATCGAGCGGCCCGTGCTCTTCGGCCATAGCGACGGCGCCTCGATCGCGCTGATCCACGCGGGCCGCTACCCCGGCGCGGTCCGCGGGCTCATCCTGGAGGCGCCGCACGTCTTCGTGGAAGACCTCTCCGTGCGCAGCATCGCGGAGGCGAAGGCGGCCTACGCCACGTCGGATCTGCCCAAGAGGCTGGGCCGGTACCACGACGATCCCGACGGCGCATTCCACGGCTGGAACGACGTCTGGCTCGATCCCCGCTTCCGCTCCTGGAACATCGAGTCGTTCCTTCCGGCCATCCGCTGCCCGGTGCTCGTGATCCAAGGCGAGGACGACGAGTACGGGACCATGGCGCAGGTAGACGCGATCCGCGCGCGCGTCGCGGGCACCGAGGTGCTCGTCCTGCCGCAGTGCGGGCACTCGCCGCACCGCGACCACGCGGAGGCGACGCTGGAGGCCTCGCGGAGCTTCCTGGCGGCCGTTCCCGCGCCGTAGGTCAGCGCCGCTCGGCCGCGAGCGGAACCCCGGCCATCCGGTGGATTCGGCGCTCGGTGCGCTCGACCAGCGCGCGCAACGATCCGTGGACTCCTTGCCGGTAGAGCAGATCGTGGGCGGCGTGATCCAAGTCGCGCACCACGATGGTCAAGCTGTCCGCCGGGGGCAGATACTCGATGGACGTTCCCTCGACGATGCCGTGCAGGAAGTTGCGCGACGCGAGCGGATCGAGCACCGGCTTGCCGATGCGGTACGCCGCGGCGGCGTCGCCCACGGCGGAGGGCCAGGGCGCGGCCGAGACCTTCGGATAGAGGCGGTGGATGCGCACCGCCACCTCCCGGTCGCGGTAGACGCTCACGAGCGATGCGTCTTGGGGGCTCAGCGTGCCGAAGTTCACGCACTGACTCGCGAACTCGGTGAGCACCTGGTCGAAGTCGCCGATGCCCACCAAGCTCGTCGTCAGCTGGGGATTGGGGTGCTGGGCCGCCGCGATCAGCGCGTTCGCGCGGCACGTGATGCCGGGCGGGAGATACTGCGTGGCGCCGGCCGCGGTGCCGGCGGAGACGAGGAGTCCCGCCGAGAGCACGAGAGCGGAGGCGACGCGCCGACGAGCCATCATGTCATCTCTATCGGTCGCGCGCCTCCGCGGCATCAGATCAGAACATGTCGCCGCCGCCGTACCACGGGGTGTAGTACGGCATGGGATCGACGTATCCGTACTGGTGGTACGGCGTGTCGATCTCGTTGGCTTGGAAGACGCCGTACTGTCGGGTGCCCAGGATCGTCACGGGCATGCCGGCGTGCAGCGTCAGGCCGGTCGGATTGATGATGGTGCCTTGATGCAGACGGATGTCGTGGATGTGGCCGTACTTGCCCTCCACGTGGATGTCGTACTTGCCGGCGATCGCGGTGATTGTCCCGCGCAGCGTGGTCTCTCCGGGCACCCGAGCAAGCGCCGGGCGTGCTCCCGCCGCGATGAGCGCGGCGGCCATGGTGCACGTGAGGATAGTCGTCTTGGTCATGATGGTGTTCCTCTTGCTCTCGTGCGTACCGGCGGGCGGGGGGCGTTGTTGCGCCGATGGCGGCGTGCCGCTTAGCGATCCGATGAAGAATCCGGGTATGAGTCGCATAGCCGGCGAGGAGGGCGCGCGACGATGATGGTGGCGCGCATTCGCGTGGTGCCGCGTTTGACAAGGGACACGCGCCGAAGTACCTGGCATCTGCCCGAAGGAGGGTTCACCTACTATCGGGGGCGGGTGACCTCGCTGGGCTTGGTGCGTTAGGCGAAGCCTTGCGCGGGAGCGGAGCCGCCTTCCAGGAGGACGCGCTCCACCAAGACGCCCGGCGGAACGGCGCCTTCGATGGCGTCGTCGGAGTCGTTGACCACCGTCCGCGGGACGCCGTAGACGTGATAGCGCTGCGAGAGATCGGGATACTCGTTGGCCTCGACGATCGTCGCGCTGACGTTGGGATTGGCCAAGGCGAGGGAGACGGCCAGACTGGCCATCTGCGGGCAATAGGGTCAGGTCGGGGTGACGAAGACCTTGAGGTCGACGGGCTCGGTGAGGGCGGAGAGCTGGGCGCGCGCCTCCGGCGCCAGGCCCTGCTCTGCGCCGCCCATCTCCAGCACGGACTTGAGGAAGGCCGGGAACTCGTAGCCGCCGGGGAAGCCGACGAACCGGACCCGTCCGCCCCCCTCGCCGTCGAACAGCAGCGTGGGAACGCGGTCGACGCCCACGCTCTCGGCCTCTGCGCGGTTGGCGACGAGATCCAAGACCGTCAGGTTGAGGCGCGGCATCAACTCGGAGAGCTCGCTCATGAGACCCTCCGCGGCCTCGCAGGTCTCGCATGGGACGACTCCCGGCACGATGAGCGGGCTCGTGCGCTGGGTGTAGAGCGTGAGGCTCACGTCCTTGGACATGCCCTCGGCCATCTCGCGGAGCGTCTTGCGGTCGTTCTCGCGGATCAGTCCCATGGCGTTCTCCCTCGCGTGGTCGCGGTCGGTGGACACCTGACTGTTACCCAGGCGCCGGTGGCGCAATCGCAAGGTTTCCTCATCATCCTCTGCAGAAAATCCCAGACGGGTGCGGTAGGATGGTGCTGGAGGGCCAGGCCGTGACCGATGCGCCGAACGCGCTGAACCTGATCTTCTCGATGCCGGCGGCCGCGCCGGGCATCGTCCAGCACGCCGTGCGGGCCGGGGCCCCGGCTCGCGAGGGGCCTCACGCGCTCGCGGGCGCGACGTTGGATCCCCTCGTCGGGGGACTGTTGATCGCCGCCTGTCTGGCCGTCGCCGTGGGGTGCTTCCTCCTGGCCGCCGGCGCGGCGCGACGCGAGGTCGGCGAGCGCCGCGTGACCTCCGGTGCCTGGTGGCTGCGCTGACCGGGATTTACATCTTGACGTCGCTGATCTGAATGGTCGGCTGGACGTTGGTGTAGTTGGGGATGTCTCCCATGATGGCCTCCGCATGGGGGCCGAACGACGCCTGGAAGGCTTCGACGGTGTCGAAGTAGAGATGCCCCATCGCCGCGTACGCCGGCGGCGAACCCGGGGCCGCACCCGCAAGGCCCTGCTCGACGGCCACGCCCTTGCACGCGGATCCCAACTTCTCGCGGACCATCGGTATGTGCCGGTTGGTGTAGTACGCCATGTCGAAGCGGGTATCGGAGGTTTGCGGGTAGAGCACGCTGACTTTGATCATCGCACGTTCCTCCGTCAGGATCGGGGGTGAGCCGGCGAGCGGTCCACCTCAAGTTCCCGCGATGCGGAGAGCGCTTCGACGCGCGTGAGAGGAGCACCCTTTAGCGCATTCGAAAGCCAGCCGCATGCAACACGACAGCTTGAACAGGCGCCGGGTGCTGCTTGGCATGTCGGCAGTAGGGCTCGGAGCCGCGGGCCTCACGCTCGGTGCGCGCTCGGCGGCGCAGGCGGCGTCGGAGCTGACGATCTTCGCCGCGGGCACGCTCGCCAAGCCGTTTCGCTCGCTCGACGGCGTCTTCTCGAAGGGCCACGGCGGCATGGGCGTGCAGCCGCAATTCGGCGGCAGCGTCAAGATGGCCAAGCAGGTGACGGAGCTCCACGAGGTCGCGGATATCGTGGCCGTCGCGGATTACAGCGTCATCCCGAAGTACCTGATGCCGAAGTACACGAGTTGGTATGCCGGCTTCGCGTCGAACGCGGTCACGTTCATCTACACGGAGCGCAGCAAGTTCGCCGGCGAGATCAACGCGCACAACTGGTACGAGGTGCTCGCGCGCCCCGGCGTGCAGATCGGCCGCTCCAATCCCGACACCGATCCGTCGGGTTACCAGACGCTCTGGCTGCTCGATCTGGCGTCGATGTACTATCACCAGCCCGGTCTGGGCCAGAAGATCCTCGCCAACGCCCCGGTCTCGAACATGCGTGACACGGAGACCGAGCTGATCCCGGCGTTGCAGTCGGGTCAGATCGATTACCTGGCGATCTACCGCTCGAGCGCTCTGCAGCAGGGGTACAAGTTTCTCGAGCTGCCTCCGCAGATCAACCTGAGCGACGCGCGCTTCTCCTCGTTCTACGCCAAGGCGAGCGCGCGAACCAAGAACGGAACGCTCAAGGGAACGCCGATCGTCTACGCGGCGACCGTGCCGAACAACGCGGCGCACGCGCAGGCGGGCTTGGAGTACCTCGCGCTCTTGCTGGGCGGAGTTGGCAAGGCGGTTCTCGAGAAGGCCGGCTTTGGTGCCGTCTCGCCGGGGTACGCCTTCGGCGGGGCGCATCTGCCGGCGGCCTTGCGCTCGCTGACCAAGCCGTGGCCGCTCGCCTAGGGGGCTCCGCCCGCCTTCTGATCCTCGTCTTCTCGGTCCTCGCGGGGCTGGCGCTGCTCTTCGTGGTGGCGCCGCTCGTGCAGCTGTTCGCCACGCAGACGCCCTCGAGCTTCGGGCACGCCGCCGCGGACCCGTCGGTCCGCGCGGCGATCGCGCTCAGCGTGGCGACGGCGTTCGTCACGGCGGCGATCGCGCTGCTGCTGGGCGTTCCGCTGGCATATCTGCTCGCGCGGCACGCGTTTCCCGGCAAGAGCCTGGCGGCGGCGTTGGTCGATCTGCCGTTGGCCGTTCCGCACACCGTGGTCGGGATCGCCTTGCTGCTGACCTTCGGCCGCACGGGGTGGCTGGGCATCCTGCTGGGGGCGCTCACGGGCGTGCGCTTCTGGGGGACCGCGGCGGGAATCGTCGTCGCGATGCTCTACGTGAGCTTGCCGTACACGGTCAACGCGGCGCGGATCGCGTTCGAGGCGATCGAGCCCGACCTCGAGCACGCGTCGCGTACGCTCGGGGCGGGGGCGTGGGTGACCTTTAGTCGCGTGACCCTGCCGCTTGCCTGGCGCGGCATCCTCACCGGCGCGATGCTCTCCGGCGCGCGCGCGCTCAGCGAGTTCGGCGCCATCGTCATCCTCGCGTACTATCCGATGGTGGCCCCCGTCAAGATCTACGACCTCTTCCTGCAAGGGGGCTTGAGCGGCTCGTCCGCGGCGGCCGTGGTGTTCCTGCTGGTCGTGCTCGTGATCTTCGCGGGCCTGCGGTGGCTGACGAGAGGAGGCGTCCGCTCAGGCCTGGGCGGCTGAGGCGCGAGCGCACGCAGCGGGGGCACGGCGCGTGCGCGCGTGCCCCCCTGCGCCGCACTCCTGGACGAGTGGTTAGGACGGCCAGTCGAGCTTGCAGATTTGCTTGACCGAGGCGGCGTCGGGTGCGATCCTCGCGGCGGGCTCCATGTCGACGATATCGATGACGTCGTACTTGTCCTCGGGCGTGCCGTTGGGGCGCAGCTTGCCCACCCACATCGGCCACATCAGCGCGTGGTTGCTGTCGCGGTAGTACGCCTCGCCCTCCCAGAGCGAATGGAACTCCGCGCCTTGGAGCGCATGGCAGACCTTGAGGGCGTCGGTGGACTTCGCCTCGCCGATGGCCCACAGCATGCGGTCGAGGGCCACGTAGCCGAAGCAGCTGCGGGCGGTCGCCGGCGTGCCGTAGCGCTTGCGGTACTCGGCGGAGAACTCGCTGCCCAGCGTCTTGCCCTTGCCGAGCACGACGCTGTCCTTGTAGTACCACTCGCTGCCCCAATAACCGATGCGCACGTCCGGCGGCAGGGCCCAGATCGCCTCGAGCTCGGCGGCCCATCCGCCGACGTTGATGTGCTTGAAGAGGCCGAACTGCGAGCCTTGCTTCATGAAGTTGATGAAGTCGGCGCCGGCGAGGTTGACGATCACCACGTCGGGTTTGGCCGCCACGATCTGCGGGATGTAGGCGCTGAAGTCGGAGGTGCCCAGCGGGGTGAGGACGTTCTTGACGACCGTGGATCCGGTCTTCTTGGCCACGTCCTCGTAGCCCGCGGCCAGCGAGTGGCCGAAGGCGTAGTCGGGCGTGACCATGTACCAGCGCTTGCCCAACTCCTTGGCGAAGGTGAAGCCCGTGGCGTGGGTGACCATCCACGTCTGGTGGCAGGTCATGAAGCTGTTCCAGTGACACTGCTTGCCGACGGCGTCGTCGGTGTGACCGCCCGCATCGACGAACGGTATGTTGAGCGAGTTGGCCGCGTTGGCGGTGGAGAGCGTGACGGCGCTGTTCACCGTGCCGACGAGGCCCACGACCTTGTCCTCGTTGATGAGCTTGCGCGCCTTCTCCACGGCCACGCCCGGATTGTTCTGATTGTCTTCCGTCACGAGCTCGACCTTGCGCCCGAGCACGCCGCCTTTCTTGTTCCAGGCCTCGACGACCATCTCCATGCCTCGGGTCTGGCTCTGCGCGAGGGCGGAGTACACGCCCGTGATCTCCTCGGAGTTGCCGATCTTGAGGACCTCCGCGGCCTCGCCGCGGCTGGGAATGATGGCGGGGAATCCGGCCGATGCGACGGCGGCGCCGACGGCGGCGCCTTTGATGAACGTCTCACGGGAGATAGAATTTGGCATGCCAAAGCTCCTATCTTGACGATTGCGAATTATGAGCGCGCATGGCGCCCGGGCACCACCGCTCTTCAAGACAATAACGCAATTCAGCGGCCGATCCTTGCGGACGGGCTACTCTTTTCGACGTGCGAAGCATGCGACGGCTTCCCGAGCCCTCGCTCGTCATGCTGGCGCTCCCTTCCCTTTCACGCCGGCTCCGATCCGACGACCAACACGGCGCACGGCGCGTACCGGGAGATCCGGTCGGAGACGCTGCCGCTCAAGAATCGCTCCACCGGCGAGAGTCCGCGCCGTCCGACGACGATCAGGTCGGCGCCGAGCTGATGCGCAGCGGTGATCACGTCGTCGGCGGGGTGGTCGCCCTCCACCACCACCAGCCTTGCCTCCACGCCGCGCTCGCGCGCGTGCTCGATCAGCGGCAAGGCGCGGCGCTCGTAGAAGGCGCGCGCGTCGGCGATGGAGCTGGCACGCTCCTGGGACGTCTCCGCGTGGTCCGGCGCCCGGGCCACCGAGACGACCTCGACGCGGGCCCCAAAGCGCTCCGCGATCGCGATAGCGTAGTCGAATGCGCGACGCGCATGCTCCGATCCGTCCCAGGCGATCACGATGTGAGAAAACACCTTCGGTACTCCTTGCGCCACTCACCAATTGCGGATGGATGGATAGAACAACAGGACGCCGATCACGAAGACCAAGATGTACGAGAGGTAGGCCGCGATCGCCCCCGACTGGGTCGCGCGCGCCAGGTCGGCGATGCGCAGCATGGCGGCCGCGACCTTGCGGTAGAAGGGGAGGTCGAAGAGCGGCAGGCTGCGGCTCTCGTAGCGGATGCTGCGCGGCGCCAGGCGCGGCCCTTCCACCGTGATGATGCGCTCGGTGCGCAGGGCCGGGGCCGAGATCGCTCGCGTGGGGTTGACGAAGCCGGTGCCCGTGTAGCTGGTGGAAGCGGCGTAGACGTTGCCGGAGGTCCAGACCGGGGATCGGCGCGCCTTGGGGCGCGCGATCAGCGCGACGAAGAGCGCGAACAGGGCGCCGAAGCCCACGAATTGGGCGAGCAGACCGAGCGGAGAGATCGATGCGAAGCCGGGGTAACTGGGCGCGAGGAGCGGTGCCGTGGCGATCATGGCGCGCGCGGCGCCGACTCCGGCCAGGCCGTCGACCGCGGGCGCGATCCATCCGAGGTACGCCGGCGCGAAGACGCCGACCGCCACGACGCCGAGCGCGAGGATGGCCATGCCGCCGGCGCGCGCCCCGAGGCGCTCTTGGGCTCGCTGCGCCTCGGGCGTCCGCGGGGCGCCGAGGATGGCGACGCCGAGGGCCTTCGTGAAGGCGACGATGGCGAGGCCGGCGGCGACTCCGATCGCGGCGGCGGCCAAGGCAAACGTCACCTCGGCCGTCGTGTCGCGCAAGCGGAACGCCTGCATCAGGGTCTCGAGCACCGACCATTCCCCGGCAAAGCCCGCCAGCGGGGGCAGCGCCGCCAGCGAGAGCGTCGCGACTCCGGTGAGCAGCGCCGTTGCGGGGAGCCTGCCGGCAAGTCCGCCCAGGCGCTGGAACGAGGTGGTGCCGGCGGCGCTTCGGATGGAGGAGGCGCCCAAGAAGAGCAGGGCTTTCGCGAACGCGTGGGCCGTGAGATGCAAGAACGCCGCGGCCACGGCCATCCCGAGCAGGAGCGGCAGGTGCAGGGTCTTGGCCACCAACGCCGCGCCGAGCGCCGCGACCACGATCCCCCCGTTCTCGATGCTCGAGTATGCGGCAAGGGAGCGCAGGTCGTGTTGCGCCACGGCGTAGGCGATGCCGAGGAATGCGCTGATGCCCCCGATGGCGAGCACGAGCATGCCCCACCACAGCGGAACCGGCCACGCCGGCGCGATCAGGAACCGAACGATGCCGTAGAAGCCCACGTTGAGCGCGCCGCCGGCCATCAGCGCCGCGACGAGCGAGGGTGCCGCGGTGTAACCCAGCGGGAGCCACGCTTGCAGGGGCATCGCGCCGAGCTTGGCGCCGAACGCGACGAGGAAGAGCAGAAAGACGGCTCCGGCGAGGGGAGCCGAGAGCGACGGCGCGTTCGCGAGCAGCCGGCGCAGCGAGAAGTCGACGTCGCCGCGTGCCAGGATCAACAGCGCGGCGATCAATCCCGCTCCCGCCGCGTGCGTCACCACGGCCGTGACGTATCCGGCACGCTGCCCGCCGGGGTCGCTCCCGGCGAATCCCGCCGCCCAGTAGAAGGCGACCGCGAGCAGCTCCCAGGCGAAGACGAAGAGCAGGGCGTCATCGGCCACGCAGATCAGCAGCGAGGCGAAGAGGATCGCCGCCGAGACCGCCGCGGCCGTGCCCCCGCCGCTGCGCTCGTCGGCGGTGCGCCCGCCCAGCGCGTAGATGCCCACGGCGGTGGCCACGACGGCGATGACGGTGACGAAGAACGCCGAGAGCGGATCGAGGCGCACGGCGGTGTGCAGCGCCTCGGAGCCGGCGAACGCGGCGGCGGGCTCGCCCAACGCCCGCATGCCGCCGGCCAGCGCGCAGAGTCCGGAGAGCGTGAGGCCCGCGAAGCCGATGGCGCGACCGGTGCGTCCGGGGAGCAGGATCGCCGCGACGATCGCGGTGGCGGCGACGCCGAGGGCCAACAGGATCGACTCCAGCGCGCTCATCGGACGGCCTCCCGCGCGTGCGCCGTCGCGCGGCCAAGGGCAACCCAGAGGCCGTGGATGATGGCGAGCGGCGCCGGCGGCGAGCCCGGGACCCGCACGTCGACGGGGAGCACGCGGTCCACCGGGCCCACCACGTCGCCGTCGGCGGCGAAGATGCCGCCGGAACAGGCGGAGGTCCCCACGGCCATGACGATCTTGGGCTCCGGCATCGCCTCGAAGGTCAGACGCAACGGGTCGGCCATCGCCGTGGTGACGACGCCGGTCACGACCAGCACGTCGGCGTGGCGCGGGGAGGCGGTGAGAAAGATGCCCAGGCGTTGGAGGTCGTAGAACGGGTTGAAGAGCGCTTGCAGCTCCTGCTCGCACGAGGCATCGCTCCCCGCGTCCACATGGCGCAGATGGACCGATCGGCCGAGCGGCGCCACGCGCGCGCGCAAACGCTCTCGCGCGGCAGTCACCTCGTCGGGGACGAGGGCGAGCTCGAACTCCGGCGTCATGCGATAGGCGTTGGGCGCGACGCGCTGGCATTGACCGCACTGGATGCACCGCCCGCGGTCGACACGGGCGCCCCCGCCTTCCAGCGTGAGGGCGCGCGGCAGACAGGCTTCCTCCCCGCGCCGGTACTCCTCGAGGGCGGCCCCGTCGAGCACCTGAACGCCGCCGCGATAGCGCGGCGGCATGGCCTCGGCTTCGAACGGATAGCGGGTAGCCAGGATGCCGCCGCGCAAGCCGCGCCAGATCCAGTTCGTCATCGGTCGGTCTCCGCGTGGATCAAGCCGAAGGAGTGCTCGATGAAGGAGAAGTCGGTGAAGATGTTGCCGGGAAGCGACGGCACGAAGAGCGGCCAGTTGGCGAACGACGCCGAGCGAATCGCCACGCGCGCCGGCGCGCCGCCCTCCAGCCGCACGTAGTACAGGAGCTCGCCCTGCGGCGACTCCACGCGCGCGATGGCGGAGCCCTCGCGCACGGGGACGGAGCTGCGGACGGGTCCATCCGGTATGCTGTCCAGCGCGTTGCGAATCAACCGGAACGAGCGCCGCATCTCCACGGCGCGCACGCGGGCGCGCGCGTAGGCGTCGCCGCCGTCGGCGAGCGCCTCGTCGCCTTGGAGCGGCGTGTAGAGCCAGCCGTCGCGCAGCCGCGCGTCGCAGGAGACGCCGGAGCCGCGCGCCACGGGGCCGACGCCGCCGAGCTCGCGGACGATGTCGGGCGCGAGACGTCCCGTGCCGATCAGGCGGTCCATCGAGGATTGCGTGCCGAAGAAGCCCTCGACGGCGGCGACCGCGTGGCGCTCGACCTCGTCGAGACCTCGCTCGGCGGCCTCCAGCAGCGGCGGAGCCAGATCGTCGCGCAGGCCGCCGACGCAGATGACTCCGCGCGCGAAGCGGCTGCCCGTCGCCTCGGCGAGCAGACGGTGGACGCGCTCCTTGGCGGCGAGCAGCTGCGCCGCGCCGATCGCGAGCGACCCGTCCTCGGCCAGCTTGGCGAGCGCGTCGAGGTGCTGGTGCACGCGCTCGAGCTCCACGAGGGCGGAGCGCAGCGCCCGCGCTCGCGGCGGCACCTCGAGGTCCAGCGCGTCCTCCACCGCGCGCGAGAACGCCGTCGCGTGGCTGGCCGCGGTGGCGCCGCTGACGTGCTCGGCCACCAGCGGGGCCACCTCCAGCGGAACCCCCGCGAAGCGCTCCTCGACACCGCGGCGCTTGGCGTAGATGGCCGGATGGACGTGCACGAAGTCCTCACCCGCGGTCTCGATGATCCAGCGCATCGATTCCACGATGCCGGAGCGCACGGGTCCGTAGAGCACGACCGAGAGCTCCTCGCCTTGACCGCGGCGCAGCCGGTCCGCGGACGGAGGCGGCAACGCGGGCGTCGCGTCGGGCAGGCCGGTGAAGGCCACGCCGAAACGGTCGCGGGCTTCGCGCTCGTGCCAGTACGCCGCCGGCACGCGCTCGGCGATGGAGTCGACGCCGGCGCCGGCCGCGCCCGTGAAGGCCTCGAGGCCGTCGTCCCCGTCGGTCACGTAGGTCAAGCGCACGGCCTCGCCGCGCGCGTCGGCATAGAGCCAGCAGAAGCGCGCTCCGGAGCGCACGCGCTCGACGGCCATGCGCGCGGCTTCGCGAGCGTCGAGGCGGGAAGCGGCGGTCACGGCGCGACTCCCACGATGGCGGCGGAGCGCTCGATCAGGACGGCCAGCGGCTGCGGAACGATCAGCCCCAGACCCAAGACGACCAGAAAGCCGAGGACCAGTGCCGTCACGGCGACGGGTGAGTCCTCGCCGCCGGCCACCGATGCGGGGCGCTCGCCGCCGCACATCTGCGTGACCCACCGCAGGAGCCCGGCGAAGGCGATCACCAGCAGCCCCAGCACGGCGAACGCGAGCCCCCACGAGGGCGAGGAGAAGCCTCCCGCGAGCACCATCAGCTCGGAGCGGAACGGGCCGAACGGCGGGGCGCCGGCCAATGCCAGCCCGGCGAGGGCGAAGAGCGTCCCCGAGTAGGGCAGCGCGCTCATGGCGCCGCGGATGCCGGCGATCTCACGGGTATCGTAGCGGTGCGCGATGCGCCCCGCGGCTTGGAAGGCCAGGGACTTCGCCGAGGCGTGCGTGATGGCGTGGAGGAGCGCTCCGGCTACCGCCAACGGCGCGCCGAAGCCCAAGCCGCTGGCGACCACGCCCATGTGCTCGATGCTCGAGTAGGCCAGCATGCGCTTGAGATCGCGCTGCTGCAGCAGGACGAAGGCCGCCAGCGCGAGCGAGAGCAAGCCGACGATGAAGAAGAAGGTGTGGACGAAGTGGCTCCCCACCGCCGCCGTCGTGATCGCGGTGAAGCGCAGGATGACGTAGAGCGCGTCGGAGAGCAGGATGCCCGAGAGCATCGCGCTGGTGGGCGTGGGTCCGGCGCCATGGGCGTCGGGAAGCCAGGTGTGCATCGGCGCCAGGCCCATCTTCGTGCCGAAGCCGATCAACGCGAAGACGAACGCCAGCCGCACGGCGTCGGGATCGAGCCGCTTGGCGGCGGCGAGGTAGGCCTGCCACTCCGGCACGTGATGGAAGCCGAGGACCGTGGTTGCCGAGGCGTAGAGCAGCAGCACCCCCACCAAGCCGATCGCCAGCCCGCAGGATGCGATGAGGATGTACTTCCACGCCGCCTCGAGGGCGGCGTCGGTGCCCTCCAAGCGCACCAGGAGCGCGGCGATGACGGTGGTCGCCTCGACGGCGACCCAGAGCCCCGCCATGTTGGTGAGCACCGGAACCAGCGCCTCGGCGCAGGCGAAGGCATTGGTCAGGGCGAGGAAGCGGCGCCGGTAGCGCGCGCTCGGGGCTTCTTTGACACCCTGCACCTCGACGTACCAGGACGTGTAGAGTCCCACGGTGCCGTAGACGATTCCGACGGGCAGCAGAAAGAGCGCGGAGAGCGCGTCCAAGCCGCTCTGGCCCTTGGCCGTCGCGAGGGCGAGCACCACGATCAAGATGCCCGTGGCCAGACCACCGACGGCCGTGAGCGGCCGGCCGATGCGCGAGGGAAGGAGCAGCGAGAGGACGGCCAACGCGCCGGGGATCGCGATGATCCACGCTTGCAGGTGGCTCATCCCCGCAGCTGCTCCAACGGCGCGATCGACGCGGAGGCCCGCTGCTCGACCAAGATGCGCACCAGGACCGAGAAGACGAAGACCGCGACCAGCACGTCGATGAGAAGCAGCACTCCCACGACGAACGGCAGGCCCGGCGCCAGCGTCACGGTGCCGAAGAAGAGGCCGTCGTCGAGCGTCAGGAAGGCGACCACCTGGGCCAGAGCATTGGGGCGCAAGATCGCCACGAGGAAGCCGACGAAGACGATGGAGAGCGTGGTGGCCAGATCCGCGCTCGGGAGAAAGGCCCCGCCGCGAATCGGCAGGCGCGCGGCCGTGAGCATGGCCAAGCCGATCAATCCGGCCGCGATCAAGATGGAGAGCGTGACGTTGATGCGCGCGGGGAGCTCGACGCGCGAGGGAACCCGGGTCAACAATGCCCGCATGTAGGCCGGGAGAGCGATGGCCTTGGTCAGGAGCGTGAGCACGGCCAGGACGATCAGATCGGCGGCATGCAGGCTGATGCCGATGGCCAGACAGATCAGCGCGACCAGCGTCGCCTGCACGGCATAGAGGCTGATCAGCTCGGAGACCACCACCGACCGCAGGAGGGCCAACTGCACCAGGAGCAGCAAGGCATCGACGGTTCCCGCGAGCGCTTGCGAGGGCGTGAGCACGTGCGGCATCACCCGATCCCCACCAGGTAGACGAAGACGGCGAGCACCGCGACGAGCATGCCGGTGGCGATGAACTCGGTGATCTTGTAGAGGCGCAGCTTGGCGAACGTGCTGTCGATGACCACGACAACCATCCCCAGCAGCACGACCTTGGCGAACAGCGTCGCGACGGCCCAGAGCACCGACGGCAAGCTCCCGTCCGCCGAGAGGCCGCGCGGGAGCAGAAGCACGTTGAGAAAGACCGTGTAGAGCAGGAACTGCTTCATCGACGAGCCCCACTTGAACAGGGCCATCTCCGGTCCGGCATGCTCGAAGAGCCGGGCGTCGTCGATCATGCCGAACTCGATCGTCGCCGAGGAGCTCTCGATGGGGATGCGTCCCGTATCGACCAGCAGCATCATGAAGAACGCGGCGGCCGCCAGGACGTGCGCCGGGCGCAGCACGTTGGCGGCGGAGGCGCGCAGGGCGGCGTTCATGGCGTACGGGAGGTCCGTGCCCGTGATGAACGCCACGGAGAAGAAGACGAAGATCAGCGTCGGCTCGACCAGGATGCCCACCATGACCGCGCGGCTCGCGCCGAGGGACGTGTACTGCGAGGCGCCGTCGATGGCCGCGAGCGCCGTCACAAAGCCGGCGAGAGCGAAGACGAAGGCGCTTCCGAGGATGTCACCGTAGGTGGCGCCCGGCAACGGATAGGTGGTGAGCACCGGGATGAGGGTGGCGATGGAGCAGTACGCCGCGCACGCCACGTAGGGCGCCGCGCGGAAGACCCACGACGACGTCTCGGGAACGAGACGCTGCTTGCGCAGCATCTTGAGGATGTCGCGGTAGGGCTGAAGGAACGAGGGGCCGCGCTTGCCCTGCAGCCATGCCTCGACGCGGCCGATCACGCCCGTGAGCAGCGGCGAGAGAAAAACGACGGTGAGGACTTGGGCGGCTTGGACGACGATCGGCGCGAGCTTCAGGTCGTCCATGGTCGCCTACCCGGTAGGGCCGTTTCGGTCATCAAGGACTCCCGACATGACGTTTGAGCGGTCGTGTCAGGAGCCATTGGCCCGAAGGCGGTTCGCGGCAATTCTGCCGCCCGGCGAGCTCCACCGCCGGTCCGAGAGGCGTATGCGTACGGATTCTTGAGGTCTCTCGCAGCCCCCTTCCCCGCGACGATGGCGATGCGTCAGGTGGGGATGGTGGTCTTGAGGAGACTGGTAAGCATTGCGCTCGCGCCCTTCCAGGCGATCTCCACGCCGATGCAGAGCAAGAGAAACGCGGAGAGCCGCACGAGGATGCCGATCCCGGTCTGGCCGAGCAGGCGCGAGAAGCGTTCGGCGAACCGATAGGGCAGGTAGATCGAGAGCGCGATGAGCCCCATGCCCACCAGCGCGACGATCGCGGAGAAGAGCGGTGAGGTGGAGTAGCGAGAGATGTCGGCGCCCAGCGTGACGGCCACGGAGATGGAGCCCGGTCCCACCGTCAGCGGCAGGGTGAGAGGATAGAAGGCGCGGCTGGCGAGCTCCTCGGGAGTCCAACGCGTGGTTGCGCCGGCGGTCGCCGGTTCGGCCCCGCGGTTGAGCAGGTTCCAGCCCGCCGCCATCACCACGAGCCCTCCCGCCACGCGCAGCGCTGGCACGGAGACGCCGAAGAACGCGAGAACGTGCGAGCCCAGGAAGAACGATCCGATGAGCAGCCCGAAGCCGTAGAGCGCCACGCGGCGGGCGATCAGCGTGCGCTCCGCGGGGGAGCACCCGGCGGTCAAGCCGAGAAAGATCGGCGCGCCCCCGAAGGGGTTGATCATCGGCAGCAGCGCTCCGATGACGAACAGGACGGCTTCGATTCCCCGTAGCGCTTGCTCGATCATCGGTGCGGGGTTCCACGCTCGGTGCTCTGGACCATGCGCTTCGTCATCCCGTGGTCGCGGAGGCCCCCATGGCGCGCCGGGGAACTACGGGGGACTGGATCCGGTACTCCGGAGGAGGGGTCATGGGTACGAGTGAGGCTATGGTGCCGAGCGGCGCGACCGGCATCGACGCCGTCTTCTATTCGGTGAAGGACGTGAAGCGCGCGCTGGCGTTCTACCGCGGAGTGCTCGAGATTCGCGCCGTGACGTGGGAGTCCGAGCACGGCGCCGAGTTCATCCTTCCCGACGGAACCGCGTTCGGCATCGGCGCATACCAGAGCGGGGAGTGGAAGCCATCCGGATGCGTGCTCTTCGCCGTGGACGACGTGGAGGCCGCCGCGGCCTGCGTTGCCGAGCTGGGCGGAAAGCTCGACGGCGAGGTGCGCACCTTCCCGACGTGCCGGGCGCAATGGTGCGAGGACCCCGACGGCAACTCGTTCGTCCTCCATCGCCGCATGGTGTGATCGCCGCGGTCAGGGCGTGAAGTGCACCGTGACGGTCCCAAGGCTGCCGAAGTCGGCGGAGACCCTGTCGCCCGGAGCGATCGGAAGCGGCGTCACGAGCGTCCCGGTCGTGACCACCTCGCCGGCGCGCAGCACGATCCCCAGGCTCGAGAGCTCGTTGGCCAGCCACGCGAGGGCGACGCGCGGATCGCCCAGCACGTTGGCGCCGCTGCCTTCAAGCGGGGGCTTGCCGGCCACGGCGGCGGTGACGCGGTGGGCGGCAAGGTCGATCCCGCGCCACGCCGGCGGCGCCTCGAGGCCCAGCAGAAACCAGTGGGCGCAGGCGTCGTCGGCGATGAGCTGGGGCGCGCCGGCGCCGGCGTAGTTCTCGTAGCGCGAATCGGGTATCTCGATGGCGAGGTGCAGCGCGCCCACGGCGCTCATCACCTCGTCGAGCGTGTACGGCGCGGCGCGCGGTGGCTGATCCCTCGCCATGCGGAACGCCAGCTCGGGCTCGGCCACGCGCATGCGGTTGCCGGTGAGGGAGTGCGCCGCGCCATTCGCAATGACGCGCTCCGCTAACAGCCGTCCGGCGATGGGACCGTCAACGTTGATGTGGCGCTGACCCGCCAGGCTCGTGGCGGCGATCTTCCAGCCGAAGAGCGGCTCGCTCGTATGGCGTTCGATCAAGGCCTGGATGGCGTAGCCCTCGGCGCGCGTGGCCGGGCGAATCGCCTCCGGTAGCGCGGTGAGCACACCGCCCTCGCTCCACGTGCGGCAGAGCAGATCCGAGGCGGCCTGCATCTGGTCTCGAGTCAGCGGCATCTCATCACTCCGTGGCGAGGGTGCGGAAGAGTTGGTGGAGGCTCGCCTTCGTCTCAAAGCCGATGCCGGGCACCTCCGGCGGCGCGATGCGGCCGTCGCGCGGCGTCACGCCGTCGGAGAGGCCGCCGAACGGCGCGAAGCAGAGCGGGTTGACCTCGCAGCCGCCCAACCCCAGCGCGCTGACGAGGTGGACGCAGAAGAGATGGCCTCCATGCGGCCAGAACGCGGAGCGCGGCCAGCCGCGCGATTCCAGCGCCTCGACGATCTGCAGGAATCCGGGGATCCCGTAGGTGTGGACCGGATCGAAGAGCAGGATGTCTTGGGCGGGGCGGAGGCCGCCGTAGCGGTCGAGCAGCTTGGCCTCGGCGGCGGAGAAGAGCGCCTCGCCCGCGGCGATGGGTCCGCTGTACGCGGACGCCGTTGCCGCGTGGGTCTCGAAGTCCAGCGGATCGCAGATGTCCTCGAACCACCAGAGGTCGTAGGGATCGAGGGCGGCGGCCGCCGCGAGGCACTGCTGCGCGCTGTAGGCGTTCATCGCGTCGACGGCCAGGTGGATGGGGGCCGCCAGCAGCGCCTGCACGGCCTCGATGCGCTTGCGGTCCTGCGTCAGCGTGGCGCCGCCGATCTTGATCTTGACGCGCGTGTAGCCGTGGTCCAGGTGGTGCCGGACCTCGTCGGAGAGACGCGCGATATCGTCGCTGGGGTAGTAGTAGCCGCCGCCGGCGTAGGCGGGAACGGTGCGGTTCGGGGCGCGCCCGCGGCCCGCGATCTCGGCGACGAGGCGGTACAGCGGCACGCCCGCGATCTTGGCCGCGGCGTCCCAGATGGCCATGTCGAGCGTGCCGACCGCGACGCAGCGCTCGCCGTGGCCGCCGGGCTTCTCGCCCTTCATCATCGCCTTCCACGCGCGGAACGGATCGAGGTTGGTGCCGGCGTCGTTGGCGAGCTCCGCGTCGGCGGCGGCCAGGAGCCGCGGCGCGAAGCGTTCGCGGATGAGACCGCCCTGCGCGAACCGGCCGATGGAGGCGAAGCCGTAGCCGACGACGGGCTTGCCGTGACGGATGACGTCGGTGGTCAGCGCCACGATGCTGGTGGTGAGGCCGCCGGAGGGTAGTGCGGGATCGTTGTAGCGGGAGATGGGGACGGAGCGCTCCCGAATGTCGACGATGCGCATTGCGGGGCGTTCTACGGACCGTTAAGCGTGCCTTTATCTCGGGGTGCTACAACCGCGGTGAGACGGTACCCATTTGCGCTCGCACGGGGAGGCAGCACCATGTCCTTCGATGTCCTGGAGTCCCGAGAGCTTCGACCCTTCCACCGTAAGCTCACCGCGCTCTCCGCGGCGGGCATGTTCCTGGACGGCTTCGACCTGACCGTGATCGCGGTGGCCCTGCCGCTCCTGGCCAAGCAGTGGTCGATCCCGCCGAGCCTGAGCGGCTTGGTCGCCGCATCGGCCGTGATCGGCATGCTGGTGGGGTCGCTCTTCCTGGGCCACCTTACCGACCGGATCGGCCGCAAGGCGATGTACCTCTTCGACCTCGCGTTCTTCGTGGTCTTCGCGGGCTTGACGGCCGCCTCGCAGAACGTGTGGGAGCTGCTGCTCTTCCGGTTCCTATTGGGTCTGGGCATCGGCGCCGACTATCCCATCTCGTCGACCTTGCTGGCGGAGTTCGTGCCCGCCAAGAGCCGCGGATCGTTCGTCACGCTGCTG
>Ga0307373_10003841_pt1 | contig 25715 bp, 27 predicted proteins | sample OX2MG_FD_202534 | JGI IMG/M metagenome (GOLD analysis project Ga0307373, IMG submission 202534) | Soil microbial communities from Risofladan, Vaasa, Finland - OX-2 | ecosystem: Environmental > Terrestrial > Soil > Coastal area > Acid sulfate soil | place: Finland: Risofladan, Vaasa | collected...
CGCGCGCCACGAGTCGCGGGCCGCGGCGGCCGAGTTGGCGTACCCGTGCACGAGCAGCAACACGGCGCCGCCGGCGGGCGGCAGCGTGCCGTGCACGTCCACCACCGGCCCGCCCGAGTCGCACGCGGGCTGGCGCACGCTCAGTTCCGGCAGCGCGGCCGTCACGGCTACTTCCGCAGCCCCTGCACGGCCGCCGTCAGATCCCTGGCCACGGGCGCCAGGAATCCCGCCAGCACCGCGCCGATCACCACCGCCCCCACGCCGCCCACGTAACTCGTGCCTACGTGGAAGCGCAGTAGCAACGCCGCGTAGGTGAGCAGGCCGCACAGCACCAACGAGGCGATCTGCAACGACATCTTCCACCGGTAGCTCACGGCGATCTGGAACGCGTCGATGGCCCGCTGGAACTGGTGCATCACGCGGGCCTTGGCGGCGCTCACCTCCGGCGTGCGCGCGGTCGCGGAATTCATGGCCCCGTTGGCCACGCCGATCAGCATCGCCAGATCGGCGGCGCTGGCGCGCGAACCGACGATCGCCACGAGATTCGGATCGTCCGCGGGATACTCCAGCACCACCTGGAGCGCGGCATTGATCTGGCCGCACATCTGCTCGATGGGCAGATCGTACAGGGCGTGGGCGTCGCCGTCGGTGGCCAGCGACACGAGCCGCGCTTCGGCGGCCGCGGCATCAGGCTGTTGGCGACCGGCGGGCTGCCCGAACAGGACCGCCGACCGATCGGGCACGGCCGCTTCGCGCACCCCGTCCGCCAGCCAGGCGCGGAACCGCCGGCGCTGGTACCAGCGGCGAATGGGGAGCATGTCCTTGGCCGTCTGGATGAGCGCCATCGTGATCACGCCGATGGCGCTGATGGTCGTCAGGTAATCGACGAAGCCAAACGACAGGGACGACGTCCCTGCCTGCAGAACCGCATACACCGGATCCATGCACGACCTCCGGGGGGAACGGTGGAGGTATCGCGATTTGACGCCGGACGGCCGCGGGGCAACTCGGCTTGGATCAGGCCCCGCGCTTGGCCGGCGGCAACCACCGGCGGACGTCGGCGCTGAGAGCCGTCATCGACTCTGCGAGGTCCTGCGCGCTCTGGCGCGCCTCGAACAATTCGTTGGTGATCTGCAGCGCGGCGAGAATCGCCCCGCGTTGCGCGTCGAGCACCTTGCCGCTGTGCATCACGTCGCGAATCGCCGTGTCGAGATGCTTGGCGATCGCCCGCGTCGTCTCGGGCGACACGTCGCTGCGGATCGTGTACTCCTCGCCCACGATCGTCACCTTGACCGACTGCTTGGCGCCGCTCATCGCTCACCCCGCGTCTGCGCCTGCTGGCGCAGGAAGTGCACCCGGTCGAGCATCACCTTGGACCGTTCCTTGGCCTGGTCGAGACGCTCGCGCAACCGGGCGTTCTCGCGCTCGAGCGTGGCGATGCGGTCGGCCAGCCGCGGCTGCACCGGGCCGTCACTCGCCGTCGACTCCAATTCCTTGAGCCGCGCTTCGGCGAGCAGCGCGCGGCGGCGCATCGACGCCAGTTCGTCGCCCAGGCTGCGCACCAGCGCGTCGAGCTCCTGGAAGGCGGCGGTGTCAGGACGTTCGCGGTCGGACATTGAGTTCGCTCTCGAGTGCGCTGAGGATCTTGGCGCGACGGCCTTCGATTTCCTTATCGCGTAGGGTGCGCTCCGGATGGCGGAACGTCAAGCGCCAGGCCAGACTGCGCGTGCCGTCGGGCAGCCCCGTGCCCATGTATTCGTCGAACAGGTGCAGCCGCTCCAACAGCTCGCCGGCGGTCCCCCGGATCACCTGCTCGATCTGCGCCGCCGACACGCCGGCCGGCACGACCAGCGCCAGATCGAATTCGGCAGCCGGCGTGGTGGGCAGCGGCTCGTACCTTGGCCACCGGCGCACCTCGGCGCCGGGCGCCTCGCCGTGGGCGTTGCGCCCCTCCGGCGCCACCGGCGCGTTGGGCATCTCGGCGAGCGCGATCTCCACGCCGAACGCGGGCGCGGCCCACACCGGCGCGTCCAGTGCCACGCGGCGCACGCCGCCCACGTCCGCCCCATCGGCCGTCACCCGCCAGAGCCATTCACCCTCGGCGGGCACCATCGCCACCGGCACACCGGGGTACGCGTCGCGCGCCAGTTGCTCGGCGAGGCCCTTGGCATCCCACTCGTCGAATCGCTGCGCGCGCGGCGCATCGAAGTGGGCGGGATGGCGGTCGCCCATCACCAACGCGCCGGCACGGACGATCTCGCGCGGCAGCGCCCCGCCGGACGGCTCGAACACCGAGCCGATCTCGAACAGGCGGACGTTGCCCTGCATGTGCGCCAGGTTCGACTCGGCGCGCCGCGCCAGCGAATCCAGCACGTCGCGGCGCAGGTAGGGCTCATCCTCGGCCAACGGATTCTGCACGCGCACGAATCCCTCGGACGCGCCCTTGGTGAACGGCATCGGCCGCGCCTCGAGCAGTCCGCGCGCCACGAGCCCCTGCCGCACGCGGCCCGCCTGCACCCAGACCGGATCATCCGGCGACGTGCCCGGCCGGAACGGCCGGATCTCCGCCGGGAACCAGTCATAGCCGCGCAGCCGCGCCACCTCTTCGATGAGGTCGATCTCGGCCACGAGGTCCCGCCGCCACGACGGCGGCACGACGTGCAGTTCCCCGCCGCCGGCGTCGAGTTCCACCGTGCACCCGATGCCCGACAGCAGGCCGCCAGCCTCGCTGCCCGGCACGCGCGCGCCGAGCACCTTGGCCAGGCGCGACGAGCGCAGCGTGATCGCCCGGGGCTGCGGAACGGCATCGAGCACGTCCACCGGCGGACCGGCCACCTGCCCGCCCGCCACGGCCAGAATGATCTGCGCCAGGCGCTCGATTGCCATCGGCGGCAGCGCGGAGTCCACTCCGCGCTCGAACCGATAGCTGGCATCGGTGCTGAGGCCGAGCGCGCGCCGCGTGCGGCGGGTGCCGGCCGGATCGAACACCGCCACCTCGAGGAACAGGTCCGTGGTGCTGTCGGTGACCTCGCTGTCGCGGCCCCCCATCACACCGGCCACGGCCTGCGCCCGCTCGGCGTCGGCGATCACGGTCATCGTCCCGTCGAGCGTGCGGGTCACGCCGTCGAGCGTCACGAGCGTCTCTCCGGGGCGTGCCGCGCGCACGATCACGGTGCCGCCGGCGAGCTTGGCGAGATCGAACGCGTGCGTGGGCTGCCCCAACTCGTGCAGGATGTAGTTGCTGGCGTCCACCACATTGTTGATCGACCGGCTGCCCACGCTCGCCAGGCGCTCCACCAACCACGCGGGACTCGGCCCCACGGTCACGCCGCGGATGACCAACCCCATGTAGCGCGGCGCCAGCGCGGGGTCCTGCACGCGGACGGCCACGTGGCCCGTCACGCCCTCATGGGCCACGCGCGGCACGGCGTCCCACACCGGCGCCGCGCCGCCGACGGCGGGCAACGACAGCGCGCGCGCGGTGACCGCCGCCACCTCTCGCGCCACGCCCAGATGCGAGAGCAGATCGGGCCGGTTGGGCAGCACGTCGATCACCAGTTGGGTGTCGCCCAGCGGGAGCGCCTGCAGGAGCGGGGTGCCCGGCGGTACGTCGAGATCCAGTTCCATGATGCCGTCGTGATCGTCCCCGAGCTTCAATTCGCGGGCCGAGCAGAGCATGCCATCCGACACGGCGCCGCGGATCTTGCGCTTCTCGAGCTTGAGCCCGGTGGGGATCACGGTGCCCGTGCGCGCGAACGGGTACAGCTTGCCCGCGGTCACGTTGGCGGCGCCGCAGACCACATCGAGCAGCACGCCGCTTCCGTCGTCCACCCGCGTGACGTGCAGGTGGTCGGAATCGGGATGCGGCGCCTCTTCGACCACGCGCGCCACGACGATCGCCGCGAGATCCTGGCGCAGGGGCACCAGTTCGTCCACCGTGGCCACGTGCGCCGTGATCAGATCCCGGAGCTGCGCCGGCGTCTGATCGAAGGGGACGAAGGCCCGCAGCCATGCGTACGAGACGTTCATTCGGCGATCTGCTCCAGAAAGCGGACGTCGGAATCGTAGAAGACGCGGATGTCGCCCACGCCGTAGCGCTGCTGGGCGATACGCGCCGGCCCCATGCCGAACGCCCACCCGGTGTACTTCTCGCTGTCGATCCCCGCGCCCTCGAGCACCGCGGGGTGCACCATGCCCGAGCCGAGGATCTCCATCCATCCGGTGCCCTTGCAGGCGGCGCAGCCGGCGCCGCGGCAGAGCTGGCACTCGATGTCCATCTCGGCCGAGGGCTCGGTGAACGGGAAGAAGCTGGGCCGGAAGCGCACGTTGGCGGCGCCGAAGAAGCGGCGCGCGAAATGCCCGAGCGTGGCCTTGAGATCCACGAAGCTGATCCCCTCGTCCACGCACAGGCCTTCGATCTGCGCGAACATCGGCGCATGGGAGGCGTCGAAGAAGTCGCGACGATACACGTTGCCGGGCGCGAGGATGCGGATGGGCGGCGCGTAGCGCTGGAGGGTGCGGACCTGCACCGGCGACGTGTGCGTGCGCAGCAGCACGTCGCCCTCCACGTACAGCGTGTCGTGCATGTCCATTGCCGGGTGGTCGGGCGGGAAGTTGAGCGCGCCGAAGTTGTACCACTCCGATTCGACCTCGGGCCCGAGGGCGATGGTGAAGCCGAGCTCGCGGAAGATGCCGGCGATCTCGTCGATGACGCGCGTGACCGGATGGGCGGCGCCGCGCCACTCGTGGCGGGCGGGCATGGTGAGGTCGCGCGGCCGCTGGTAAGCGGCGGACGCCAGGGAGAGTTCGGTCCGCCGTTCGTCCAGCGCCTGCTCGAGCTGGCGCTTGACGGTGTTGAACAGCTTGCCCGCCTCGGGCTTCTCGTCCCGCGGCAGCGCCCCGAGGGCGCGCTGGAATTCGAGGATCTCGCCGCGGCGGTCGCCGAGGACCTGCACGCGCGCGGCCTCGAGCGCGTCGAGGTCGGCCGCGTCGCCGATGGCGGCGAGGCCGGCGGACGCCATCCGGCCGATCTGGTCGGCGTAGTCGCGGAGGGTGGGCGGATCGGGAAGAGGCATCGGGAGCGCGGGATGGGGCCAAAGCGGACGGCGGCAGCGGCGACCGAGGTCGCGCTGCCGCCGTGGAGTCGCAGGACTACAAACCTACGCTGCGTTCAACGCGGAGCGCGCCTTGTCGGCCAGCGCCGCGAACGCCGCGGGGTCGTGCACGGCGAGATCGGCGAGGATCTTCCGGTTGACTTCGATGCCGGCCTTCTTGAGGCCGTTGATGAACGTGGCGTACGTCAGCTCGTGCTGATGCGCGCCGGCGTTGATGCGCGTGATCCACAGGCGCCGGAAGTCGCGCTTCTTGTTCTTGCGATCCCGGTACGCATACTTCCAGCCGCGCTCGACATTTTCCTTGGCGGCCTTCCACAGCTTGCTGCGGGCGCCAAAGCCGCCGCGGGCGGCCTTCATGATCTGCTTCTTGCGCTTGAGGCGCGGTACGTTCGATACGGCGCGAGGCATGGGTCTCTCTCCTTACGCCTGCAGCAGGCGCTTGATGTTCTTCACCTCGCCATTCGTGGCAATGAGCCCCGACTGGCGCAGGCGGCGCTTCCGCTTGGACGTCTTCTTCGTGAGAATGTGGCTCTTGTTGGCCTTGTTGCGCTTCACCTTGCCGGTTCCGGTGAGGCTGAAGCGCTTCGCGGCACCCTTGTGGGTCTTCATCTTTGGCATGGACTGCTGACCTATTTCGGTGTGAGGATCATCGTCATCGACTTCCCTTCCAGTCGCCCCGCGCTCTCGATCTTGCCGATGTCGGCGAGGGACGTCGCCACGCGTTCCAGCACGGCCTGGCCGAGCTCGGGATGCGTGACCTGGCGACCACGGAACATCATGGTCACCTTGACCTTGTTCTTCTCTTCCAGGAACCGGCGCGCGTGTCGCGTCTTGGTGTCGAAATCGTGATCGTCGATGCCCGGGCGGTACTTGACCTCCTTGAGCTCGATCACGTGCTGCTTCTTCTTCGCCACCCGCGCCTGCTTGGCCATCTCGAACTTGTACTTCCCGTAGTCCATGATCCGGACCACCGGGGGCCGCGCCGTCGGGGCGACTTCGACCAGATCCAACCCCAACTCTTCGGCCATGCGGAGCGCGGCGTCCACTTCGAGGATCCCGAGTTGTGAACCGTCGGCGCCGATGACGCGTAGCGGGCTGATGCGGATCTGGCGGTTGACCCGCACGCGCTTCGTCGTGTCCTGGATGGCAAAGCCCTCGTTCTGAAGAAAAAAAATGCGGACCCACCGAGAGTCCGCACGACGGCGCCCGCACTCGATACTCGAGTGACGCGGCAAACCGGCCTGGACTCCTGTAGCGCACCAACGCCGAGGCGAAGGGCCAGAGGGTGGAAACGACAGCCCGTCGTTTCACTTACCAAGTTGTAATGCCTGAAGTTAGGCCTCGCCACCTCAGGCGTCAAGTGCGCCGCGGGTCACACGCCGCCCGTCGCTACGGGGCCTCGAAGGCGTAGCCCTTCCCGTCGTGGACCACCCGGCCCCACGCGTTGACGGCGTCGTGCACGAACACCAGCAGCCACCGCTGCTCGGCGGCCGTCTTGAGCAGCCGCCGCTTGGTTTCCAACGTCACCAACGGCTCCACGTCATAGCCCATGATCCAGGGCAGCGGCAGGTGCGCCGCCGTCGGCACCAGATCCGACAGGAAGATCGCCGTCTCGCCGCCCGACGCGAGCCGCACGGCCTGGTGCCCCGGCGTATGGCCCGGCGTGGGCATCAGGTGCACGCCGGGGATGATCTCGACCTCCCCCTGCACCAACTCCAGGCGGCCGGCCTCCATCACCGGCGCGAAGTTGTGCGCGAAGTAGCTGGCCGCCGTGCGCTCGTTGGTGTGCGTGGCCCACTGGTACTCGGCACGCTGCACCACGTAGCGCGCCCGCGGAAAGCTCAGCCGCACCTGCCCTTCGGCGTCCACGTACGTGTTGCCGCCGGCATGATCGAAGTGCAGGTGCGAGTCGATCATCATCGTGATGTCCGACGGCGCCACCTTCAGCTGCGCCAGCGCGTCGTCCAGCCAGGTGCGCCCTCCGGCGCCGGCGTTCTCCACGCCGTAGATCTCGTGGAACTTGGCCGACTCCTTGTTGCCCAGCCCGTTGTCGATCAGCACCAACCCGCGCTCGTGCTCCACGAGCAGGCACCGCATGCCGAGTTGGATGCGGTTGCGCTCGTCGGCCGGAATCCGGCGTTCCCAGAGCGGTTTGGGCACGACGCCGAACATCGCGCCGCCGTCCAGCCGCTGTCCGCCCGCCTGGATGGCGTGGACCTTCCATTTGCCCACGGTGCGGGTCTCGATCCGCGGTTCCACGGTCATGCCGAACGGTCGTCGTTGGCGGAGCGCGGAAACGCCGACCACCGGCGCCCGGTCCTCGTGGCGGGGTGCAGCAGCCCCTCGAGGTCATCCCACGTGTCGCATCCGCGGGCGAACGCGTCGTCGAGCAGCCGGATGAGCACGTGCGCCGTGGCGACGGCGTCCCCCAACGCGCGGTGGCGGTCGTCGATCGCGATGCCGTAGTGCGCCGTGACGTGATCCAGCGACCGCCGCGGCAGGTGCGCGAGCAGGCGCCGCGCCAGACGGACCGTGCACAGCTGCGCGTTGTCGAGCGGCGCCTCGCCGGCGCGCTCCATCTCCATGCCCACGAATCCCCAGTCGAACGGCGCGTTGTGGGCCACGAATACGTGATCGGCCATGAACGCCCGCACCTCGGCGCTCACGTCGCGAAACCGCGGCGCGTCCTTGACCATGCCCCACGAGATGCCGGTGAGGCGGGTGATGTACTGGGGGATGGAGCGCTCCGGGTTGAGCAGCGTCTGGAACGTCTCCTGCACCTGCCCGTCGCGCACGACGACGGCGGCGAATTCGGTGACCCGATCGTCGGCGCGCGGCGAGGTGCCCGTGGTCTCCACGTCCACGACCACGTACGACAGCCGCGCCAACCGGCTCGTGCCGCGCATCACGCCCACGGGTCGTCCCGGAGCACCGGGCAGGTCATGCACCGGGCCCCGCCGCCGGCCCGCACCAGCTCCGAACCCTCGAAGGTGATCACGGCGCGTCGTCCGTCGGTGAGCGGCGACTGCCCGGTGAGAAACGACACGCCGGGGATGATCTCGAACCCCATGCGCTCCATCTCGCGCAGCGTGGCGTCGTTGCGCTGGTACGACAGCACCACGCCCGGGCTCACCGCCACGAAGTTGCACCCCGAGGCCCACTGCTCCCGTTCCTGCGACGTGCGCCGGTCGCCGCCGCAGAAGATCGGCTCCATGGGCATCTCGCACGCCTCGAGCGCGGCGAACATGTTCGGCATCTCGCGCAGGTGGCTGTGGCCCTTGTGCCAGTGCAACACGCTCAGCCGCTCCGATCCGATGAACTGCGGCGGAAACACCGCGCACAGTTCGCGGTCCACCTGGGTGAAGATCATGTCGAGGTGGATGGCGGTGTCCTGCTTGGGCATCACGACCACGATGATGTCCGTGACCGGCGTCTGCGCGAAGAACAGCGACGCCAGTTGATCGATCGCCGCCGGACTCGACCGCTCGCTGAACCCGATCACCACGAGATCGCGGCGCAGCGGATGGACGTCGCCGCCCTCGAGGGTGTGGTTGGTGCGGCGCTCGGCGGCGCCGTCGAACAGGATCCCCGCGTTGGCCAGCGCGGGATGATGCGTGAACAGCGACTTCATGATCAGCTCTTCGGGCCACCGGATGCCGTAGCGCATCGAGCCCACGAGCGCGTGGTCGCCCACCACCATCGCGCTGTCGCGCGTGAAGAACAGGTTGGGCAGCGGCGGCAGGGTGTAGCCGGGCTCGTTGAGCGCCTTGGCCAGCGGCCCCGGTTCGTCCTCGCGCCCTTCCACCAGCATGCGCGTGAGCGCGTCCGGCGCGAGGGCGGTGATGTCGCGGGCCAGCGGCTCCGACGGCACGACGTCCATGGCGGCGCGCATGAGCAGGTCGCGCGACGCGGCGTTGCCGAGCACGTCCTGCAGCAGGTCGCGCACCTGATAGACGGGGGTGAACCGTTCCAGGAGGGCGATGAACCGGCGGTGCTCGCGCTGGGCGGCCTCGGCGTCGATGATGTCGTCGTAGAGGTAGTCTTCGCGCGTACTGGGGGTGACGGCGAGCAATTCACGGCCCGGCGTATGGACCAGAACGCCGCGCAACCGACCGATTTCGGAGGACACGTGGACGGGCATGCCCTAACCTAACCAGCGCCCCGATGGCTGGTGCAGCCGTGGGCCGGCGCTTATCTTGTGAATGAATTCACAAGCGCCCCAGCACAGTGAAACGCATTGCCGATTCTACGGTTCGGCGGCTGTCCGCCTATCTCAGGTTCCTCGAAGACTTCGAGGCGCGGGGCTTGTTGACGATCTCCAGTCAGGAGCTGGCCAAACGCGGGGGGACCACCTCCGCCCAGGTCCGCAAAGACCTGTCGTTCTTCGGCTCGTTCGGCAAGCGCGGCCTGGGCTATTCGGTTCCGGAGCTGGCCGGACGCCTGCGCCAGATTCTCGGCCTCCTGCGCGAATGGCGCGTGATCATCGTCGGCGCCGGCAAGATCGGCGCCGCCCTGGCCCGGCATCACGGGTTCCGGCAGCGGGGGTTCGTGATCATCGCCGCCTACGACAACGACCCCGGCATCGTCGGCACAGATCTCGAGGGCGTGGTGGTGCGCGACATCGCGCATCTGGAGCGCGACGTGCATCGCGACCACCCCGACATCGCCGTGCTCGCCGTGCCCGAGGAGCATGCGCAGCGGGTGGCCGACCGGGTGGTCCGCACCGGGATCAAGGCGATCCTCAACTTCGCGCCCACCCAGATCCAGGTGCCGGCCGACATCACCGTGAAGACGGTGAACATGGCGATGGAGCTCGAAGGGCTCTCGTTCGCGCTGACCAACCGCGACTAGGACAGCGCGCGCATCAGCGCCGCGAAGGCGCCGGGCGCGAGGGTCTCGGGGCGCGCTTCTGGATCGATGCCCGCGGCGGCGAGCGCCGCGTCGGCATGGGCGACGTCGAGCGACGCCACCGACCGCACGCCGCGCCGCAGTTGCTTGCGCCGCATGCCGAACAGTTGCTGCACCAGCGCCCGGAACCGCGGTTCGTCGCCCGGTCCGATCACCGGATCGGGGCGCGGCACGATCCGGATGATGGCGCTGTCCACCTTGGGCGCGGGGCGGAACGCCCCCGCGGGCACCCGGGCCACGATCTCCGGCGTGGCCACCGCCTGGATGTTCACCGACAGCGCGCCGTAGATGCGCGAACCGGGCGCCGCCACGATCCGCTCGGCCACCTCCCGCTGCACCAGGTACACGGCGCGATCCGGCCGAGGACGCTCCAGCGCCTGGAAGAGGATCGGCGTCGTGATGTAGTACGGCACGTTGCCCACGAGGACGTACGGTCCGCCGGCGAGCGCGCCGAAGTCGGTGGCCAACACGTCGGCCTCCACCACCTCCACCGACGGCACGGCGGCGTACCGCTGGCGCAGCAAGTTGGCCAACGCGCGATCGTATTCGATCAGCACCAGGCGCCGGGCCAACGGCACGAGCCGATCGGTGAGCGCGCCGCGTCCCGGTCCGATCTCGAGCACCGTCTCGGCCCCCGTCAGTTCGAGGGCGGCGACGATGCGATCGAGCGCGCGGGCGTCGTGCAGGAAGTGCTGGCCCAGGCTCTTCCGCACCGGCGGGAGCGCCCCGGGTGCGCGGCGCGGCCGGTCGCCGGGCACGCGGCCGCTCAACTGCGCAGCACGACGACGGTCAGGTCGTCGCGGGCCCGCACGCCGCGCAGGAACCGATCCACCGCCTTGAACACCCGCTCGACGATGGCGCCCGACGCCTCGGTGCGGTAGCGACGCGCGATCTCGATCACCCGCTCCTCCCCGAACCGCTCGCCGTCGCGGTTGCGCGCGTCGCTCACCCCGTCGGTGAACAGGAGCAGCACGTCGCCGGCCGCGTCCCACTTGCGCCGCGCGGAGCTGGGCGAGTCCGCCGTGAGGCCCAGCGGCGGATCGAGCGCCGGCAGCCGGTCCACGGTGCCGTCGGCGTGGACCACGAACGAGGAGGCGTGCCCGGCGTTGGCGTAGCGCAACGTCCCGCCGTTGCGATCGATCACGGCGTAGAACGCCGACACGAACATCTCGGTGGCGATCAACTCGTCGCGCAGCGAGGCGAGCAGCGCGTTGAGCATCTCCCCCGGATCGGCCGTCGTCTTGGAGTGGATGGCCGACGCGCTCATCACCAGCGCCATGATCAGCGCCGCCTGGTAGCCGTGCCCCGACACGTCGCCGAGCAGCACGCCCACGCGCCCGCGCCCCAGCCGGAACAGATTGTACAGATCGCCGCCCACGCTCTCGGCCGGCGCCACGCGCGCCGCGGCGTCGGCGTCGGCCCCCAGCGCCGCGCCGCCCGGCAGCAGCTTCATCTGCAGGTCGTGCGCCAGCTGCATCTCGTGCGACAGCCGCTGCTGGGCCACGGACGCCCGCACGAGCCGGGTGTTCTGGATGGCGGTGCCGATCTGCGTGGCGATGGCGGCGATCAACTTCTGGTCGCCGGCGGAGAACGGTTGCCCGCCGCGCCGCCCCGAGAGGTTGACCACGCCCAGCGGCTCGGCGCCGCGCGGGGTGCTCCACATGATCGGCACCGAGAGGAGCGCGCCCTCACGATGCTCCACCTCCTGCGGGCACGGCGAGTCGCCGGCCTCGACGATCTCCGGGTGCATGGTCCGGAAGACCCGCGCCGTGACGCTGCACGCATCGTCCACGGCGATCGACGGCAGCGCGGCCGGCCGGGCGCCGAGGGCGGCGACGACGCGCAGTTCCCGACCCGCGGCATCGTACACCAGCACCGTGGCCCGGCGCGCGCCCACCGTCTCGCTGATCTCGGTGAGGATGGTGTGCGCCGCCTCTTCGAGCGCCACCGTGCGGCCGAGGATCTCGCCGATCGTGTAGAGGAGGTTGATCTCCTCGTAGCGCTCGGCGAGTTCGCTGGCGGCGTGTTCGACTTCGAGGGAGGCCTGGAGAAAGTGCGAGACGACGGGCAGCAGGAAGCGGAGGTGCGTCTCGAGGGCGGCGCGGCTGGAGGGCGAGGGCCCGACGAGGATCCACGCGTGGCGCGGTCCGGGCACGGCGGCGATGAGCGCCTGGCCGCCGGGGGTCCTCACGGACTGCGCGCCCTCCACCGGCCCCGGCCATCGATCGAGCGGCGGGGCGCGGTACGTGGCCGCTTCGCATTCCGGCGCCCCGCCCGCCCGGGGCTCCACCCACACCGCGGCGTCGCAGCGCGTGGCCTCCTTGAACGCGGTGAGTACCGAGGTGAGGTCGGACATCAGGCGCGGTGCAGGGTCATGCGGACCACGTTGCCGCGCTGGGCCTCGACGCGCTCCACGTGGTCCATGAGCTTCTGCATGAGAAAGAGGCCGCGCCCGTCCTCGTGCTCCAGGCGATCGGGCGTGGTGGGATCCACGGCGCACGCAGCGAGATCGAAGCCGAGGCCCTCGTCGGTGACCTCGATGACGAGCCGGGTGCTCCCCACGTGGGCCCGCACGCGCACCGACTTTTCCGGGTCGTCGCCGTTGCCGCACAGGATGGCATTGGCCAGCGCCTCGGTCAGGGCCACGGGCACGTTGAGCGTGATATGGCGTTCGGCGTAGCGCATGACCTTGCACTCCGCGCGCACGGCCTCGACGACGCGCTCGATGAATCGCACGTCGCTGGGAAACTCGAACTCGAGGACATGCGCCTCCGGGCGTGGATCCCGGCCACCAGACATCTGCCGCAACGTCACTTCGGCGTCGAAGGGAACCGGCGGCTCAGAAGCTCGCGAGGGCCAGGGCGCGCGTCTCGGCGATCTGGAACAGCGTATCCAGCTTGGTGAGCTCGAACAGCGTCCGCAGATCGTCGTTGAGCGCGGCCAGGCGCAGTTCCCCGCCCTGCTCGCGAATCCGCTTGGACAGGGACACCAGCACCCCGAGTCCGGAGCTGTCGATGTATCCCGTCTTGGAGAAGTCCACGAGCAGCTTGCGGGCGCCGCCCTCGAGCTCCTCGAGCATCTTCTGCTTCAGTTCCTGGCGGTTGCCGACGATCAACTGGCCGTCGATCTCGACGATGGAGACATCGCCCTGCTTCGTGATCGTGAAGCTCATGCCGTCCTCTCCTCGGGGTCCGGCGCCGGATCCGGGGCGCCGTCGTGTGCCTGCAGGGCCGTCACGGCCGCTACATGGAAGATGTCATCACTCGTCGCGCCGCGCGAGAGATCGCTGCACGGTCGTTTGAGGCCCTGCACGATCGGCCCCACGGCCTCGGCGCCGGCCAGGCGTTGCACCAGCTTATAGGCAATATTACCCGCATCGAGCGATGGGAACACCAGCACGTTGGCCCGGCCGCCGACGGCGCTCCCGGGCAGCTTGCCCGCCGCCACCGCCGCGACGAGCGCGGCGTCGCCCTGCATCTCCCCGTCGATGGCCATCCCGGGGGCGCGGCGGCGCGCCAGCTGCACCGCGCTGCGCACCAGATCCACGCTCGGGCCTCCGGCGCTTCCCCGGGTGCTGAACGAGAGGAACGCCACCACGGGCTCGTCGCCCACGATCCGGCGCCGGTCGCCGGCCGCCGCCATTGCGATGTCGGCCAGCTGCTCCGCGTTGGGGTACGGCACCACGGCGCAGTCCGTGAACGTGAGCACTTCCTCGGCCCCCGGGCCGCGGAAGGGCGGCACCACCATGTAGAACGCGCTGGACACCGTCCGCACGCCCCGGGCGGGCCCGACGAGCGCCAGCGACGCCCGCAGCACGTCGGCGGTGGTGTGGCAGGCGCCGGCCACGCAACCGTCGGCATGGCCCAGCCGCACGATCCCATCGGCGAAGTACAGTGGCGTGCGGGCCAGACGCGCCGCTTCGGCCTCGGTCATCCCCTTTTCGTGCCGGGCCGCGTACAACAGCTGCGCGATCTGGTCGGCCCGCGGGTCCCGCGCCGGATCCAGCACCTCGCCTCCCACGCCGCGGACCGCGGCGTGCGACGCCGGCGCGTCGGGGTCGAGCACCAGCAGCGGCTCCACCACTCGTTGCGCGGCGAGCGCCCGTACCGCGTCCAGCGTCCGGGGGTCGGCGGTCTCGGGAAAGACGATCCGCTTGCGCACCGCCGTCGCGCGGGCCTGGACGCCCGCCAGAAAGCTCATCGCCCCGCGAACTTCCGGCGCAGGGCCGCGGCCGCCGACGGGTGCACGAGGCCGCTCACGTCGCCGCCGAACCGCGCGATCTCGCGCACCAGGCTGGCGCTGATGTACGTCGTGTCGAGCGACGGGACCATGAACACCGTCTCGAGATTCGGCGAGAGATGCCGGTTCATGAGCGCCATCTGGTACTCGTATTCGAAATCACTCACGGCGCGCAGGCCGCGAATGAACAGCGTGGCGCCGGCGTCCCGCGCGAAGTCCACGAGGAGCCCCGAGAATTCGCGCACGTCGATGCGCGGCTCGTCGCCCACCGACTCGCGGATGAGCGCCATGCGTTCGGCCACGGAGAACAGCGGCTCCTTGGCCACGTTCGTGGCCACGGCCACGATCAGCCGGTCCACGAACCCGAGGCTGCGCAGCATCAGGTCTTCGTGGCCCCGCGTGACCGGGTCGAAACTGCCGGCGTAGATGGCGATGCGCGTCATGGAGTCCAGGGCGTGAAGGTCACCGCCGCCCGCACCGGCCGGGTCCTGCGGGCCGCCGGGCGCGATCCGCCGTAATGATAGCACGCCGTGCGCGCGCCGCCCACCGTCACTCGGCCCGGAAGATCGTGATCACGGTGTCGCCGTACACGCGCCGCGTTCCCTCGCCCGGCAGCACCTCGTCCCGGCGGTGCTCCACGCCGAGCAGGTCGGCGAACGGGACGGCGAGCCAGGCCTCGGCCACGCGCGAGGCCAGCCCCTGGCCGTACGGCGGATCCGCGAACGCGACGTCGAAGGCGTGCGGCTCCAGCCCGGCCGCGAATTGCAGGGCATCGGCCCGGTGGATCACCGCCGCATCGCCCGCTCCCAGCGCATCGGCGTTCTCCCGGATGGCCCGCAGGCAGGGCGCCGCACTCTCCACCAGGTGGGCCTCGGCCGCCCCGCGCGAGAGCGCCTCGAGCCCCAACGCGCCCGAGCCGGCGAACAGGTCGAGCACGCGCGCATCGGGAAGCCACGGGCTCATGATGCTCATCCACGCTTCGCGCACGCGGTCGGCCGTGGGGCGCACCCGCTCGTCATCCGCCGCCTTGATGCGGCGCCCGCGCCACTTGCCGGCCACGATGCGCACGATCAGCCCTGGAAGTCCGCGAGGCGTGCCTGCAGGCGCGACTCCCCGTTCCACTCGTCGCGATCGAGGCGGAACGCCACGTCCACCGGACGTCCCACGTCCAGCTCGCCCCGCCGCGGGCCCATGCCCCATCCGATCGCCGTCAGTGAGTGGCCGCCGCTCTTGAGCAGGAGCCGAAGCCCGTCCTTGCCCACCGTGCGCGGCGGCCCCGCCAGCGTCACGCCGCGCGACACGAGCACCGGCGCGGGATTGCCGGCGCCGAACGGCTCCAGGTGGCGCAGCAGCGCCTCCAGATCCTCGGTGGCCGCATCGAACGGCAGCTCGAGATCGGCGCGGATCTCCGGCACCAGGTCGTCGGCCGACAACGACCGCCGCGCCACGGCGTTGAAGCGCTCGGCGAACGCCGGCACCTGGTCGCGAGCGATCGTCACGCCGGCCGCGGCGCGGTGGCCGCCAAACCGGATGAGCAGGTCGCGGCACTCGCCGATTCCGGCATGGAGGTCGAACGGCGAGATGGACCGCCCCGATCCCTTGCCTTCGTCCCCGTCGAGCGCGATCAGGATCGTGGGACGCCCGAACTCCTCGACCAGGCGCGACGCCACGATGCCGATCACGCCGGCGTGCCATCCCTCACCCGCCAGCACGAGGCCGTACGTCGCGTCGAGGTCCAGGCGCTCGACCATGCGCCGCGCCTCGTCGAGCGTCCGGCGATCGATCTCCTGGCGCCGCGCGTTCAGTTCCTCGAAGTCCCGCGCCAGCCGGTTGGCGTCGGCCTCGCTCTCGGTCATGAGCAGTTCGACGCCGCGCAGCGCCCGGTCGAGGCGTCCGACGGCGTTGAGCCGCGGCGCGAGGATGTACCCCACGCGGCCGGCGGTGAGGGGCTTGTGGTCGAGGCCCGCCGCGCGGATGAGGGCGCGCAGGCCAACGTTGCGGGTGTCCGAGAGCAACCGCAGTCCGTAGCGCACGAGCACCCGGTTCTCGCCCCGCAGCGGCGCGATGTCGGCCACCGTGGCCAGGGCCACGAGGTCGAGCAGCTCGAGCACGCGGTTCTCGCTGGCGCCGAACGCGCGCACGAGGGCGAGCGCGAGCTTGAACGCCACGCCGACGGCGGCCAGGTCCTTGTCCACCGAGGGGCAGCCGGCCCGCTTGGGATTGATCACGGCGAAGGCCGGCGGCAGTGGGCCGCCGGGCAGGTGGTGGTCCGTGATGATCACGTCCACGCCGGCGTCCTGCAGCGCGGTCACCGGCCCCACGGCGCTGGTGCCGCAGTCGCAGGTGACCACGACCCGCGCGCCGATGTCCAGGGCGGCGCGCACGCCGACGTCGGTGAGATCGTAGCCGTCCTTGAGCCGCTGCGGGATGAAGGGCTCGGCGCGGCCGCCGAGCGAGCGCAGGGTCTTGACCATGATCGTCGTGGAGCACATCCCGTCCACGTCGTAGTCCCCATGGACGAGGATGGTCTCGCCGGCCCGGATGGCCTGGACCAGGCGTTCGACCGCTCGATCGAGGTCGAGGAGGGTGGACGGCTCGTGCAGGTGTTCCAGCCGTGGCCGGAGGAACCGCTTGGCAAGCTCCGGATCGGCGTAGCCGCGGCCCACGACCAGCCGGCACACGGCGTCCGGAAGGCGCAGCGCTTCCGCGAGCGCCGCCACGGCATCGGGATCAGGGTCGGGCGGCATCACCCAGCGGCTGCGAGGGCGCAGCCGGGTGTCAGGAGGAGTCACGCCGGAAAGTTAGGCCTGGTCCGGCGCCCCAACAACATCAATCGCCCGCGTAGAGGAGCACGCCGCACCCCTCGCAGACCTCGGGCGCGCCCGTGCCCAGCATCACGTTGCGCCGCTGCATGGGGATCATGGTGTCGCAGTTGCCGCACGATGGGCCATGGAGCGCGAACAGGGCCACCGAGCGCTGCCGTCTCTGGATGCGATCGTAGCGCGCCATGAGCGACCGCGAGATCCGGGCCGCCTTCTGGTCGCGTTGGCCGCGCGCCCCCTCGAGTTCGCCCGTCAACGCCTTGCGATCGGACGCCAGCGTCTCGCGGGCCTCGGCCTGCGCCGCGCGCGTGGCCTCGACGCCCTTGGCGCGGTCGGCGGCGTGCGCCCGCAGTTCGACGAGCCGGGTGTTGATGGCCCCGATCTCGCGTTCGTCGTCGGCGAGCATGCGGCGCGCCTGCTCGGTCTGGGCCACCGCCGCGGCGGCTTCGCGCGGGGAGGTGACCGTGTTCAGCACCTGTTCGTGGCGCTTGAGCAACTCCCGGTGCTGCTCGATGCGGAACTGGATGTCCCGCTGGCGCTTCTCCTCTCCCTCGGTGGCGGCGGTGGCCTCGGCCAGCGCCTGCTCGGCCCGCTGCGTGTCGGCCTCCAGGGCCGCCAATCGCGGCGCCAGGGCGGCGAGCTTGTCCTCGAGCGCGAAGATCACCGCGTCTTCTTGCTGCACCTCCAACAGAATCACGACGTCCTGATGCACGAGCCGGTCTCCCCGATCATGAGCGTGTCCCGCCGAACGACTTCCAGCCGCGCCCGCCCAGTGAGCGCCACTCGTCCGACAGTTGTTTCTTGCGCAGCATCAGCTCGTCCTGCTCCGAGCCTGCCGCCAGCGGAAGCTGGCGGTCGATTTCCCGCATCGCTTCATGCAGCTGCTGGATCTGCAGCGTGGCCAAGCAATCCTGGATGGTACGTCCGACATCCTCCAACCCTCCCACCTCGGCGAGAAGCGATTCGAGCATCGCGCTCGCATCCTCATCGAGTCCCGCCGCGAGGTCGTCCACCGTGGCATCGGCCGAGGTGGAGACGAGCCTGGCGTAGATCGCGCGCAGCGCGGGTTCCCGGAATTCCTCGGGTCCGATGCGCTCCGCCACCGATTCAACATACGTCCGTTGATGCAACATCACATGCACGAGTTCCCACTCTGTCCTAACCCCTGGGGTCCGCCGGACGTCACGGCGCGGCATGCGCCGCGGCGGTTCGGGCTGGCGGGACGTGTCGAAATCATCCGGCGGCGGCGGCTCCGGCGGCGACCCACGGGACGTGTCGGCGGCATGCCCGATCTCCCGCTCCAGCAGTTCGCGGCTCACGCCCGCCACCTCGGCCGTGCGGGCCACGTACAGGTCCCGCGTGATCGGATCGGACACGGCGCGCAGCGTGGGCAGCAGCTTGTCCAGCGCCTGGCGCTTGCGCCGAAGATCGGCGAACGACCCGTGCCGTTCGAGAATCTGGATCTTCCGTTCGAAGACGTCGATCGCGTGGGTGATGTGTTCCTCGAGCCGGTCCTTGCCGTGCGCCTTGACGAACGTGTCGGGGTCCTCGCCGTCGGGCAGGGTCACGACCTGCACCGCCATCCCCAGGCGCAGCAGTTCGTCGCCGGCGCGGAAGGTGGCCTTGAGCCCGGCGCTGTCGCTGTCGTAGAGCAGGAAGACGTTCTTGGTGTACCGGCGCAGGAGATCCGCCTGCGGCTCGGTGAGGGCCGTGCCCAGCGGGGCGACGACCTCGTCCAGTCCGGCCATCATCAGGCGCACGCAGTCGAAGTAGCCCTCGACGAGGATCACGCGGTCGGTACGACGGATCGCATTCTTGGCCCATGACAGGCCGTAGAGCGTGCGGCCCTTCACGAACGTGGGAGACTCGGCCGAGTTCAGATACTTGGGCTCGCCCTGGCCGATGATCCGGCCGCCGAACGCGATCACCCGCCCCTGCACGTCGAGGATCGGGAACATCAGCCGCCCCCGGAACCGCGGACGCGGTTCCTCGACGTCCTCCTTCTTCACGAGCAATCCGGCTTCGAGCTGGCGCGCGTCGTCGAAGCCCAGCGTCTGCAGGTGGGCACGCATGAGCCCGATCTCGCGCGGCGCGAAGCCCAGGGAGAACGGGTCGGCCTGCTCCTGGTTCACGTCGCGCTGCGCCAGATACTCGCGGGCGGCGGCGCCCATCTCGTTCTCCCACAGCATGCGGCGGAAATAGTCGGCCGCCGCCGCATTCACCTCCCACAGGGGCTCGCGGGGGTCCGGCCCTTCGCGCCGCCGCGCCATCTCGCGCACCTCGACCCCCGACTTCTCGCCCACGTACTTCACCGCCTCGGCAAAGTCGAGCCCCAGCCGCTTCTGCACGAACGTGAACACGCTGCCCGTCTCGCCGCACGAGAAGCACCGGTAGCCGCCGCCCGGCGTGACCGAGAAGTTCGGGTGCGTGCCCTGGTGGAACGGACAGGGCCCGCGCCATCGCGTGCCCACGCGCTTGAGCTTCACGTGCTCGCCGATGATCTGCACGATGTCGGCCGCCTCGGCCACGCGCTCCACGACGTCGTCGGGGATCATGCGAGATCGGCCATCGTGACGCCCGCCCCGCCCTCGTTCCAGGCGCCCAGGCGGAAGCTCCGCACGCGCGGATCCTTCTTCAGCATCTCGGCCACGCGCTCGCGCAGCACGCCCGTGCCCTTGCCGTGGATGATGCGGAGCATCCGCAGGTCGGCGCGCACCGCCGCATCGATCGCTTGCATGACCAGGCTCTCCGCTTCATCGGCTCGCATCCCTCGCAGATCAATCTCGCTCGGCGCATGCGCTTCGGGGAGGTCACCGTGCCAGCCCACCCCCACCTCCGGCGGCTCCTGGTCCCCCAACGGGGCCAGCGAGGTCACGGGGACGGTGAGCTTCAGCGACCCCACCGCCACCACCGCCATGGCGTCGCGGAGATCGATGATCCGGCCCGGCTTCCCGTCCAGCGTGCCCACCGCCACACGCGCCCCGGCGATGAGCGGCGCCGCGCCGGCGCCTGCCCCCGCCCGCCGCGCGCGCGACTCCCGCGCCTCGGCCGCATCGAGTGCCTGCAGCGCCTGCGCCTGGTCGGTGGCCAGGCGCTCGGCGCGCTGCCGCGCCTCGCGTCCCGCCTCCTCCACCGCCTCGGCGCCCGACTGCTTGAGATCGCGGATCGCGCGCTCGATCTCCTGGCGCGCATCGAGCAGATAGCGCCGCGCCTCCTGGCGCGACGCGCGCTCGAGTTGGCGTTCGCGATCGTGCACCGCGTGCTCCCGACGGGCCAGCTCCGCCACGCGACGCCGCGCGTCGTCGAGCACGGCCGTGGTCTCCGCTTCGCGCGCCTCGAGGTCCGTCTCGCGCGCTTCGAGGCGTTCGAGCAGGTCCCACGTGTCGCGCTCGTTCTGCGGGATGCGTTCCTCGGCGCGCGCCACGATGGCTTCGGGCATCGCGAGACGGCGCGCGATGCTGATGCCGTACGAGCGCCCGGGGATGCCCTTCACGAGACGGTAGGTGGGCGCGAGCGCCACGGCGTCGAACTGCAGCGACGCGTTGATGACGCCGCGTTCCTGGCCCGCCAACTCCTTGAGCGTCCCCAGATGGGTGGTGGCCAGCGTCGTGGTGCCGCGGCGCGTGAGCGCCTCGAGAATCGCCCAGCCGAGCGCCGCGCCCTCCTGCGGATCGGTGCCCGAGCCCAGTTCGTCGATCAGCACCAGCGAGTCGGGCGTGGCGTGGCGCACGATCTCGGCCAGGTTCTTCATGTGGGCGCTGAACGTGGACAGGCTGGCCTCGATGGACTGCTCGTCGCCCACGTCGGCGAAGAAGTCGTCCACCACGGCGATGCGCGATGCCGGCCCCACGGGCGCCGGGATGCCGCTCTGGGCGAGCGCCGAGATGAGCCCCAGCGCCTTGAGCAACACCGTCTTGCCGCCCGTGTTGGGGCCGGATACGAGCAGCGTGCGCTCCCCGGGCCCCATGGCCAGATCGAACGCGACCACCGGGATGCCCTGCGCCACGAGCAGCGGGTGGCGGCCCCGCACGACGTCGAATCCCTCGCCGGCGGGCACGAGCGTGGCGCTCGCGCAGTCGAATTCGTCGGCGAAGCGCGCCCGCGCGTAGAGCGCATCGAGCTCGGTGAGGGCGGCGAGGGCCTCGATCATGGCGTCGGCGAACGGGCGCACGCGCTCGGTGAGCGCGGCGAGGATCCGCTCCACTTCCTCCTGCGCGTCGGCTTCGAGTTCGCGCAGGCGGTTGCCGAACTCCACCGCCGCCGGCGGCTCCACGAACAGCGTGGCGCCGCTGGCCGACGCATCGTGGACGATGCCGCCCACCGCGCCGCGTCCCTCGCGCCGCACCGGAATCACATAGCGGCCGTTGCGCACGGTGATCGAGAGATCCACGGGCCGCAGGTGCGGCGCCAGTTGCGCCATCGCGCGTTCGAGGATCCGCACCAGCTCGCCTTCGGACTTGCGAAGTTCGCGCCGCAGGCGGTGGAGCTCCGGCGACGCGTCGTCGCGGACCTCGCCGTCCTCGTCGAAGGTGCGCTCGATGGCGTCCTCCACGGCGCGCTGGTCCACCAGGCGGGGCACGAACGGCGCCAGCACGGCGCGGGCCACGGCGGGACGCCTCGGTTCCTGCAGTGCGTCGCGGGTGCGCCGCGACGAACGCAGCAGCAGCGCGCCATCGCGCAGTTCGGCGGCCGACCACCGGCTGCCGGCCACGCGCAGGCGGGTGAGCGCGGCCGCGGCATCGGGCACCGGCTCCGGGTACCAGGGCTGCTCGCCCTCGCGCAGGCCACGCACCGCCGCCACGCGCGCGTGCTCCGCGTCGAGCCAGGGGCGGTCGGTCACGGGGGTGAGCGCGCGCACGCGCGCGGCGCCCAGCGCCGACGTCGCCCGATCGGCCACCAGATCGAGGACGCGGGGAAATTCGAGGACCCCCAGGGCGTGCGCGTTCACGCCGCCCTACCGGGCCCGGACACGAAACCCGAACGGGCGGGGAGAGCCGCCCATTCGGGTTCCGGAACCTGCGTTGGCTAGCACCGTCACTCCTTCGGGGCGAGTTCCTCGCGTACGATCGCATTGATCGTGCTGCCCTCGGCCCGACCCTTGAACTGCGGCATGACCTTCGCCATCACGGCGCCCACGTTGGCGGCACCGGCCGCAATCGCGGCCCGCACCGCGGTGCGGATCTCTTCGGGATCGATCGACGCCGGGAGGTACAGTTCCAGCAGTGCCACCTCGGCGCGTTCCTTGTCCGCCAACTCGTCGCGCTTGCCGGCGGTGAACATCTCGATCGACTCGCGCCGCCGCTTGATGCCTCGCCGGAGGACCTCGATGACGTCGTCGTCCGTGAGGTCGCGGCGCAGCTCGATGGAGCGATTTTTGACGTCGGAGATGATCGTTCCGAGCAACAACGTCGCCGGCTTGTTCAATGCCTTGCGCGACGCGTTGAGATCGCTCTGCAATCGAGCCATCAGGGCGGACATTACGAGGAACGGCTCCTGCGGTTCTTGCGGATCGCCGCGTTCATCTTGCGCTTGCGGCGCTCGCTCGGCTTCTCATAGTGACGATGCTTGCGCAGATCCGACAGAATACCCGCCTTCTCACACTTCTTCTTGAAGCGCTTGAGCGCGCGCTCGAAGTTTTCATCGTCGTGGATGATGACTTCCGACAAAAGGTCTCTCCCCCCTTCATGGCGTTTGCGGCGCCGGATAAGTGTGCGTAGCCCTTAAGCTTAGCGGCATAGTTGGTCTGGTGTCAATGGAGGGGGGATGGTATACTGGCGCATGAGCACGCCCGGCTCCCCCGCCGATCCGCTGTTCGTTGCGTTCCAGTTCGCGCTGGCCGGCCGCTATTCGATCGACCACGAACTGGGCCGCGGCGGCATGGGGATCGTCTACCTGGCCCGCGAGGTGCACCTCGACCGGCCGGTGGCCATCAAACTCCTGCCGCCGGACAAGGCCAGCGACCCCGCCCTCCGCGACCGCTTCCTGCGCGAGGCCCGACTCGCGGCCAAGCTGTCGCACCCGAACATCATCCCGATCCACGCCGTGGACGACAGTGGCGGCTTCGTGTTCTACGCCATGGCCTACGTGGACGGCGAGACGCTGGCCGAGCGCGTGCGCACCCACGGCCCCCTGTCGAGCTCCGACGCGGCCCGCATCATGCGCGACGCGGCCTGGGCACTCGCCCACGCGCATTCCCACGGACTCGTGCATCGCGATGTGAAGCCCGACAACATCCTGCTCGAGTCGGGCACGGGCCGGGTGCTGGTGGCAGACTTCGGCATCGCCGCCGTGGGCGCCGACGCCGCGGGCGACGGCATCTCGGGCACGCCGGAATTCATGAGCCCGGAGCAGGTGCTGGGCCAGGAGTTGGACGGCCGGAGCGATCTCTACGGGCTCGGCGCGACGACGTTCTACGCGCTCACCGGACGACTGCCGTTCGAGGGCAAGACCCCCACCGAGGTGCTGGCCCGGCAGGTGACAGAGCCGGCACCGGCCCTGTCGTCCATGGGTATTCCCGTATCACGAAAGATCGCCGCGCTCGTGGACCGTTGCCTGGCCAAGGACCCGGCGCACCGCCCGCCCACCGGCGAGGCGCTGGCCGAGCAGTTGGACGCGGCGCTGGAGCAACGGCGCGAGCTGCCGGTGGCGATGCGCGCCTTTGCCAAGGACTGGGGCCGCCTGAACGGGCCGGGCACGATTCTCTTTCCGTTCGCGCTGCTCGGCGCGACGGTGGGCGTGTCGTATCTGTTCGGGCCCACGGCGGCGTACACGACCATGGCCGTGGTCGGCATCGGCACGCCCATCGCGTATCTCGTGAACGCGGCGCGGCGCATGCTGCGGCTGGGGTTCGCGCAGTCCGACATCGGTCCGGCATTTCAGGCGGAACTGGACCAGGCGCGCGAGGAGCGCGCGGGCCAATATGGGCTGGGGCTGGCGCGGTACGAGAAACTCCTCCGCCGGGCGGCGCAGGCATTCGGCATCACCGCGGGGGCGTCGGCGGCGGGTATCTTGGCCTCCGCGTTTCGGCCGTTCGAGTTCCCCTACTTGGGGATCCCGGTGTTCTCCATTTCGAGCATCGGCACCTTCTTCGCGACCATCGGGTACCTGGCCGCCGTCCAGGAACGCGACGACGCCGACAGCGCCTTCTGGAAACGCGTATGGACGGGTCGCATCGGACGCCTGCTGTTCGGCGTCGCCCGGCGGTTCACGGGCCGGCAGCAGGTGACGTCGGTGATGACGCACCGCGCCACCGAACTCGCGCTCGGCCTGGCCGCCGAGCACCTGTTCGAGACCCTGCCCCGGGAGACGCGCGCGGCGCTGGGCAACCTGCCCCGCGTGCTCACGCGCCTCCAGGACGACGCGCAGCGCCTGCGCGCGCAGTACAACGAGTTGCAGGAAGCGCTGGCCGCCGCGCCCGACGGCGGCGCCGCCGAGGCCTACGCCGACATCCGCGCCATGCGCGACACCATCCACGACAAACTCACCGAGGCCGTGGGCGCGCTCGAGACCATCCGGCTCAATCTCCTGCGCCTGCACGCCGGGTCGGCCACGGTCGAGGGGCTCACCACGCACCTCAACATCGCCGCCGAGGTGTCGCGCGAGGTCGAGCGGCTGCTCGCGGCGCGCGACGAGATCGAACGGCACCTGGCGTTCCCGCGCGAGATCGCGAGCACGCCGGCCTAGCACCTCACCCCGGCGGCCATCCCAGCGACCGGCCGCCCAGCAGGTGCAGATGGAGGTGGAACACCGACTGCCCCCCGTCGGCGTTGGTGTTCATCACCACGCGGTACCCCCGCTCGGCGATGCCTTCCCGCTCCGCGATCTCGGTGGCCAGCTGCGTCATCTTGCCGACGATCGCGAAATCGCCGACCGCGTTGAGCGATTCGACGTGGGCCTTGGGAATGACCAGGATGTGCACCGGCGCCTGCGGGTGCACGTCGCGGAACGCCAGGTACTGCTCGTTCTCCACCACGACCGCGGACGGAATCTCGTGCCGCGCGATGCGGCAGAACAGACAGTTGTCGGACATCCGGCCTCCCGGTTCGATCAGCGACCCTGCGTGGCGCGGACGATCGCCGCCGCGGCGACGCCCGCGGTCTCGAATCGCAAAGTAGTATTCCCCAGCGACGCGGCGCGCCAGCCGCGCGCCTCCAGCAGCGCGAGCTCTTCGGCCTCCAGGCCGCCCTCCGGCCCCACCGCCACCGCCGTGTCGGTGAACGGGCCCAGCGCGGTGAGCGCGGCGCCACCCGCATGGAGCACGAATCGCTGCGCGGCACCGCAGGCATCGATCGCCGCATCGAGCCCGCAGGCCGCATGGATCCGGGGCAGCCATGCCCCGCCCGACTGCTCCAGCGCGCCGATCATTCGCGCCATGACCTTGGCGTCGAACCCGGCGCCCTCTCCGCGCGGCGAGACGCTCCGCGAGCGCGCATATACCACGGGCCGCCATGCCGTGACGCCGAATTCGGCGGCCTTCTCGGCCAGCCACAGCATCCGGTCGCGATCGGCCACGGGCACGAGCAGGGTCAACGGCGCCGCCCGCTCCACCATCGCGCACGCCGTCACCGACACCTCCACGGCCCGGTGGTCCATCCGCGTAATGGTTCCCGCGGCGATCGTGCCCGCCCCATCC